>JGI11705J14877_10001462_pt1 | contig 13518 bp, 15 predicted proteins | sample Etolaghawater15m_FD_14877 | JGI IMG/M metagenome (IMG submission 14877) | reverse complement strand
TTCATATTTGGGATATTTGACTCCGATGGAATTTGAAATAAAACTGGTTTTACAAAAAGTAGCTTGAGAATATGTCCACTTTTACTTGATCACTTCACATTTCTCTGCCGAAGTAATGGTTGAGAATTTTATGCGTGAGATTAACGGTGAAGAGCTTAAACCAGATTTTGATGGTCACGCTAACTGTTTCATCGAAACAGGTTTTGATAAAGCGGCCCTCATCGATTTTAACTATGACTATGAACCTCTTCCTGGGAAATTCCCTCTTCCCGGTTTGGGACCGTTTTCGTTGCTTGGCGAATCCAAGGCAAACCATTGGGGCAAAATGATGTTTAAGTGGGTGTATTGGAATAAGTTGGTAAGTGGTGAGGAAATGCCCCTTGAAGCACAAATGTCACTTGCCGGAAAAGTACAGGATTGAGGGAGGGATTATGACAAATGAAGAAAAGATCATTGCCAGGCTGGATGAACTGACACTGGAGGTTCGGGAGGCAAAACAGGCAATCAGGCCCTACGTTGAATTAAAGAAAGAATTGGAACCCTTAATTAATGACATGGTGATCAGTGCCATCGGCAATATGAGTGGTCTGGATCGCAGGTTTGATCTTGAGGATGTTGGAGAAATGGTGGGAAAAACACTTGTCTCCAGCCAAAACATATCCGAGGCTTTAAATTCACTGAATAAATTCATGGAGTTTAAGAAGGATTTCGAACCCATGTCCAGAGACATCTTCAAGGAGCTGGTGGAACAATTACAAAGCACCTTACAGGGTTTTGACCCGGAAAATCTTCAGGAACTGCTTAAACAGTTTATTGCCAACATGGGAAATATGGCCGATGGCCTGAAAATTCTGGGTTCTCTTATAGAGATGAAAAAAGATGCCAATGGACTCTCCAAACTTGCCTTTAACGATGCTGTGGAACGGATGGAATGCCTGAAACAGCGTGGCGTTTTTGCAGCATTTGAGCAGCTTCTCAGGATTACAGAACGAATCGGTGCTAAAATGAAAGGGGTGGATTTTGAGCAGATTGAGCCAATACGTGGCATTTTTGGTATGATGGCTGCGATGAAACGTCCGGAAGTTCAAGAGGGCCTGGGGGTATTGATAGAGCTTTCCACCGTTATGAGTGCTCTTAAAAATAAGGCTCCATCAGAGGTCTGCAGTTCGAGAGAGGCAGCCTGAGTTACAAATTTTTTGATACTTTAGTTCTCGTATTACCTATGCGGCTAAAATTTTTTTTGGCCACTGTTTGAAATATCAGGAATTAAATTGTAATAATTCAAACAAAGAGATCGACAAATTGAATTAAAATTGTTCATATACTCGTATCATAAACTTTTGTATTTTATTTCAGGAGGGGTGAAGATGAGCGGACATGGACATGGGCATGAGAAACCGGAAGAGGATCATTCAGTCTGTATTAAGGTTGGAGTCTTTTTTGTATTCGTTATCATAGGATTTTTTGTGATTGCTATGATTAATTAAGAAGGTTCTTGATCACAGATTTGTAAACCGTCAGGGGGCATGGCTTCTGACGGTTTTTTTGTTTTCAGGGGATTGGAGAATGGCCAGAAACAAGTTTTATGCAGTGGCAAATGGCAGAAAGCCGGGGATTTATAGTTCCTGGCCGGAAGCGGAGGCCCAAGTAAAGGGGTATGGGGGAGCCAAATATAAAGGCTTTGTCAGCCGTCGGGAAGCTGAAGCCTGGATGGATGATCCTCGGTGGGGAGAGTCAAAAGGGCTGATTAAGAAAAGGGAGATCCATAACCTACCTGTATCATCAGGGGCCTCTATCGAAATTTACACTGATGGGGGGGCAATTAATAATCCAGGGCCAGGCGGGTATGGCGTGGTTCTCCTTGTGAATGGAGAATTGCGTGAACTTTCAGGGGGCTATCAGCACACTACAAATAATCGAATGGAGCTCATGGCCTGCATTAAGGGGATTGAAGCCCTCCCATCAAGTTCTGAAAAGGTAGCCCTGTTTTCCGATTCACAGTATGTGGTTAATGGGATCAGTAAGGGATGGGCCAAGGCCTGGCGAAAGCGAAATTGGTTGAAATCCGATGGTAATCCAGCCGTGAATGCTGATTTGTGGGCCAGATTGCTTGACCTTACAGAGGGAATTGATATTGTCTTTAACTGGGTAAAGGGTCATGCCGGGCATCCGTTAAATGAGCGCTGTGATCAGTTAGCTGTACAGAGTGCCAAAGGGGAGAATCTGGTAGTGGATTCTGGCTATAAAGGGTGAGTCGATGTTTAATGCTGAGAAATTATTAGGAAAGATTGTAAGGGAAACTCTTGGAGGAGGCAGCTCGCGGAGGAAAAAAAGAGGTGGTATTTTTGATTCTCTAGCCTCGGGACAGGGCCTGATGACCATGATTGGACTTGGCGTCGGGGCTTTTGAGATTCTAAAAGCAGAGAAAGAAAAAAAGAGTATTGGAGCAATGTCTACTATGGCTCCACCTGCGATTCCTTCGAGTTCCATGGGGACAGAAACAATGCTTCCCCCCTTGCCGCGTTCGTCACCACCTCCGGTTCCGACACCAAAAGGTGAACAGCGGGTGACGGGGGAAGAACTGGCTGTACGGCTCATTCAGGTGATGATTGCAGCTGCTCATGCCGATGGCACCCTTGATGAGTCCGAAGAGAAGGCTATTCTTGATCGTCTGCGCGGGGCTGAGTTGGAGAGTGAAGAGAAGATGTTTTTAGTAAGTGAGCTTCATCGACCCAGGTCTTTGGCTGAATTGACAGCAGGGATTGATGATCCGTCCGTGATGAAAACCATGTATATGCTTGCAGTGGCAACCATTGAAATGGATAGTGATGCAGAGCGAAACTGGCTTGATGCCCTGGGCGATCAGTTGGGAATTTCTCCTGAGGTCAGAGCATTTATTGAGGAACAGAGTTGACCGCAAAAGAGAGAGAACCCTCTTTTGCGGTGTTTTTATTCCTAACGCTCAAACAGTGTAGAGAGGCCGCCAAGGACGGAGCCTTCTCCCACACTTTGCCCGCCGGTTTGTGGTGCGGCCTGGTGTATCCGTCCCGCGAGGCGTGAGAAAGGCAGGGACTGCAACCAGACATGGCCGGGGCCCTGGAGGGTGGCAAAAAAGAAACTCTCACCGCCAAATATTGCCGATTTCACGTTGCCGACAAATTCAATATCATAATTCACCGTCTGGGTTAATGCCACCAGGCATCCGGTGTCTACCCGCAGGGTTTCTCCAGCTGCCAGTTCTTTTTCTATAATTGTGCCGCCGGCGTGAACAAAGCAAAAGCCGTCACCATCAAGTTGTTGCATGATAAAGCCTTCGCCTCCAAAGAGTGCGGTTCCGATTTTCTTCTGAAAAGCAATTCCTATGGAAACACCTTTTGCTGCACAGAGAAAGGCATCTTTCTGGCAAATAATTCTCCCGTTATACTGCTTGAGATCAAGGGGAATGATCTTTCCCGGATATGGGGAAGCAAAGGCAACCTTAGCCTTGCCCTGGCCGGTATGAGTGAACATGGTGACAAACAGGCCTTCACCTGAGATCAGCCGTTTCCCGGCACCGAGCATCTTGTCAAAAAAGCCACCCGATTGCGATTCCTCGGAACCGTCACCGAAGACGGTGTCCATTGTGATGCCGTTGGACATATACATCATGGCACCAGCTTCTGAAACCACGCTTTCCCGGGGATCCAGCTCAATTTCCACAAACTGCATCTCGTGGCCAAAAATCTCGTAATCAATTTCGTGGGCCCGGGTTCCTGCAACCGGTGGTGGCGTAGCTGTCGCAGTCGGATTGTTGAGTTCGGCAATGGTTGTTGCCGCTTGCCAGTCCGCGAGACCTTCGCGCCAGACCATGCTCGAGGGGGGATATTGCCCGGAGGAGAGGGCTGAAGAGAGCTGACTGGTGGTCATGGGACCCGTGGGTTTTCCATCTACAGCTACGTACCACTTGGACATGGTGTACCTCTTGTCATCTGCAGGCCAATTTTGAGAAGGCCTTTATTTGAGGGGGGCTGAAAAATTACTAATAGTTTTGATATACCTGTTTTTGTGATTTCACAAAAGAAAAAGAACACGCATCGGTTACATATTTCCGAGTAAATGCTGGATAATTGACACGGCGGCAATATTGGCGGTCTCTGCCTTTAAGACCCTGGGGCCGAGGCTTAAAATCTGAAAATCTGCTTTTTTAGCAGCCTCAACCTCTGTAACAGGAAAACCGCCCTCCGGACCAAAGACAATTTGCAGGCCAGCCCTGTCCATTTGTAAGGAACAGGAATGCAGAGAATTTTTCTGCTGCTCTTCTTCCCAGAACAGGATTTTCTGTACAGAGTTATCCTGCTGCACAAGCATTTCATTAAAAGAAAGCAGAGGGTTCAACTGCATCATGATGGGATTGTTGCACTGCTTGCATGCCTCTTCCACTATTCGCTGCCAACGTTCATATTTTTTAGAGACCTTATCGAGTTCTGCTTTTTTCAGCTGGCAGCGATCGCTATAAAATGGCGTGAATTCGAAGACTCCAAGTTCCGTGCATTTTTGTACCAGCAACTCCATTTTTTGTCCCTTGAGAATACTTTGGTATACCCGAAGGGGTGTTTCATCCCGCTGAACGTGTGTCGATGATAGAATGCGTAATCGTGTTTGTTTGCCGAGGGAAACAATTTCAGCATCGTGAATATTGCCCTTGCCATCGAGGAGTTGCAGCGGGGTACCAACTGATAATCGAAGTACCTTGCTGATATGGTGAGACTCCTGTTCTGAGAGGAATATCTCAGGAGTGATGGTGGTGTCGGGTTGTATAAAGAATCGACGCATAAAAGAAATGACTTCTTATGGAGAATTTTAACGAAATTGTTTTGCCGGAAAGTCCACAGATGCGTATCCTTCCACAAAATAGATGGAATCGCAAAAGAAAAGAAACAGCTAGTGCAGGAAAAAGTTGCCTTCTCAAAATGGAGAAGATAACATTATTACAAGATTTGTGGATTTGATTTGATTTGATGCAGTGAACTCCAGGAGTAAAAATGTCGGGCGACGAACGTAGGGTACATGAACGATTTTCCATGCGGATCCAGACAAAGGTTACAGCTGAGACCTTGTCTGGAAAAACACCGATGATGGAATACCTGACGGCTAATATCAGCGCAGGTGGTGCTTTTATCGAAACCAATCACCCACTGCCGCTGGCGAGCAAAGTCCGCATAGATTTCCTCCTATCCCTCGAAGATCTGCAAATCCTGAAATTTATTCTTTCCCTTGAAACTCTGAAAAGCTGGAAAGGAGAGCGAGTATGGGTGCGTGCCTCCGGAATAGTGGCCAGATGCGAAGCAAACGGCATGGGCATTATGTTTGATGAAAATTATCAGATCAACCCCATGGACAGGCCAGAAGGTCCAGGGAACTAACTTGTTTTTGTAAAATGGAGAGCAACCCACTCCTTCCGTTGTTTTTTTTCTGTAAACAAAAAACCACAACCGGTGAATACACGAGTGATATTCTTTTCCTGCTCACCATGAAGGATTCCTGACAGAACAAGATTCCCCTCTCTAACCAGAAGGTTGCTGAAAGAATCAGTCATGGTGATCAGTGCATCATGGATGATATTGGCAACAATAAGGTTATACGACCCCTTTATTTGCTGCAGCGGTTCATGTGAGACATCCATTACAGAATCCAGGTTGTTCAGGCTGACGTTTTCAAGGGCAACACGCACTGCCTCCGGGTCATTGTCAATCCCGAGCACATGTGTGGCGCCGAAAAGGGCTGCTCCCATTCCAAGGATTCCGGTGCCAGTTCCCACATCAAGGATGCGTTGATCTTTGTCGAGGGCAAGTATTTGTCTGATAAAGTCGAGGGTCAGACTTGTTGTTGCGTGGTGTCCGGTCCCAAAGGCCATTCCCGGATCCATGATGATGACCCGCTCACCCTCCTGTGCCGTATACTCCTCCCAGGTGGGCGCTATTATCAATCCTTCGGTGATTGCAAAGGGTTTGAAGTGGACCTTCCAGTTATTTGACCAGTCCTGGTCTTCGATACGTTTCCAGGAAATAATCGGTTTTTCAACCTGAAAGATTGTTGCCAGTTCCGTGAGGTAACATTCAAGTTGGTTCCGGAGTAACTGTTGTGTTTCGCTGGTGGGGTTTTTTTCTTTCAGGTAGGTGTTGAGGTGAAGGGCAGGACCCTTTACGTCGACGGACTGTTCGACGCTGGCCCCCATCACACCAACCAGATAGTCCACAATGGCTTCCTCCAGGGTGGGATTTGTTATGATATTAGCACTTATCCAAAAGCTTGAATTTTCGTTGTTTTTCATGTTTTCCGAGTGTGTACGTGGGAGTGTTTGGATATCATCGATCAATTTTGTTTATATATGTTATAAGCAATATTTCTTGACAAGGTTTCACATCCTGTTATTTTTATGCTGACCTGAAAGCACTTGAATTTTGATCAGAGAGAGACATTCAATGAAACATAACATACATTTTTTGCCCGATGACGTCCATGTCACAGTTGAGGACGGTGAAAATCTTCTTAGTGCGGCTGCAGCGGCAGGGGTCTATATACATGCCTATTGTGGTGGTGATGGCGTTTGCGGAAAGTGTAAAGTTACATTGGAAAATGGTGATGTGGAATCTGATAGTGCTGCTTCCCTCAAGAAGGGGGAGTATGACAAGGGGGTACGTCTGGCTTGCAAGGCCAGGGTTGTGTCCGATATAACCGTCCGTATTCCTGAGATGGTGAAAGCGGATGGTAAGGCCTTAAAGTGTGCTCCTAAAACCACTCGGGCGATTTCTGCACGATCCCTGGATTCGCTTATAGGATCATGGAATGTGGATCCACCGGTTGGAAAGAAATTTCTAAAAATACCCCCTCCAACTCTCGAGGATAATATTTCAGACATGCAGCGTTTGATGCGTGCCCTGAAAAATGCAAACCCGGATAGCCTTGAACCCAGTTATGATCATCCGGAACTTATTCATGAATTGCCGCTGGTGCTCCGTGAGGCCAACTGGGATGTCACCGTTATACTTCTGCATGGCAAGGGACAAAAAGAGCCAGACAGGATTATTGCCGTTGAACCGGGTGATACAACAGACCGTCTGTACGGTCTGGCCGTGGATATCGGTACCACTACCTGTGGGGGCGTTTTGATTGATCTCAACAGTGGTGAAATTGTTGCCGAAGGATCAGGTTACAATGCGCAGATTGGTTACGGTGAGGATGTCATTTCCCGTATGATCTATTCTCAACGTCCTGGCGGACTTAAGGGGTTGCAGGGTAAAGTCATTCACACCATCAATAATATTATTGAAGAGGTGTGTAAAAAGCATATCATCAGCCCCAGTGATATCAGCTATATCATGACGGCTGGAAATACAGTTATGGCCCATTTAATGCTGGCCATTAATCCAAAATTTTTGCGGGAAGCACCCTACGTCCCAAGCGTCAGTCAGTTTCCATTGACCAAGGCGGCAGGTCTGGGAATCATGGCCCATCCTTCTGTCAGAATGTTTCTCTATCCCTGTATTTCTTCCTATGTCGGTGGTGATATTGTGGCTGGGGTTCATGCCTGTCAGATGCAGAAAAGTGACGAAATATCACTGTTTATCGATATCGGTACTAACGGTGAAATTGTGGTTGGAAATAAGGACTGGATGGTTTGTGCGGCCTGTTCTGCAGGTCCTGCCTTTGAGGGTGGTGGCATAAAATTTGGGATGCGGGCCAGTCAGGGGGCCATTGAGAATTTTCAGATCCATCCCGAAACCTATGACCCGATGATTGTAACCATTGGTCAGACAAAACCTCGTGGTATCTGTGGCTCCGGTTTGATTTCCATTGTAGCGGAGCTGTTGGATGCGGGAGTTCTTGATCCGCAGGGTAAGTTTAACCGCTCTCTTAACCATCCTCGAATTCGTGAAGGTGAGGATCGATGGGAATATGTTCTGGCCTGGGACAGAGATTCCATGATAGGTGAGGATATTGTTATTACTGAGGTTGATCTTGATAACCTGATCCGGGCTAAAGGTGCCATGTATGCGGGTTATCAGACATTACTTGAATCTGTCGGCCTTACCTTCAGTGATCTTGACCGGGTAATCCTTGCCGGCAACTTTGGCTCCTACATTGATCTGGAACGGGCAATCAGCATAGGTCTGCTTCCCGATATTGACAGGGATCGCTTTTTCTATATCGGGAACGCATCCATGCTTGGTTGCCAGATAAGCCTGACTGACCATAAGCGTTTTCGTGAAAGAGTCGCTGTGCGAACGCTTATGACAAATATGGAGCTCTCAGAAAATCCTGATTTTATGAATCATTATATGGCTGCTCTCTTTCTTCCCCATACGGACATGAGCCTGTTCCCCTCTGCCAAAAAATAAGGAGCAGGAACTCCCGCATTGAGAACTGCGTCTTGCAGGGGAACGCGTGGCGCTCAGAATTGACAAAAAACTAAAAAACGTTTAAATTGACGTTTTTATGTGTATTGATAAAAAATAATTGAAAAATACAATAATTTAGAGACTTAAGGAGAGTACAATGGGTCAGACAGTTAAAGCAATCGCAGAAAGTATCAATATCATGGGTAAGCGCAGTGGTGGCGCCATGAAAGATCGTGTTCAGGGCCCAGTTCAGGAGATGGCAAAAGAGGAGACTGCTGCAGGAGCTTCCTATCTTGATTTGAATATCGGACCTGCTCGTAAAGATGGTACCGAACTTCTTCCATGGGTTGTTAGCACTGTTGAAGCGGTTACTGATGTTCCCCTCTGTCTCGATACCACTAATATGGATGCGATGGCGGCCGGTTTTAAGGCTGTAAAAAACAAGGAACAGGCTCTGATGAACTCCATTTCTGCTCAGCCCGAGCGTATGGAACAGATGATTCCCGTTGCTGCTGAGATGAAATGTGACGTTATTGCTCTACTCTGGGGTGCTGATGGCATGCCTCGTGATTCTGCTGAGCGTGCGGCCATGTCCGTTGATTTGATGATGGCATTGAACGAAGGTGGTATCCCTAACGAGAAGATCCTTTTCGATCCAATCGGAACTCCTATTACTCTTGGTGCTGATCAGATTGCCTCTGGACTCGAGTTTATGGAAATGCTGGCGGACATTGCTCCCGGTGCTGGATCCACCGTTGGGCTTTCCAATGTTTCCAATGGTGTTGCTGAGCATCTTCGTAAGTACCTGGATCGTACCTACCTGATCATGCTGATGAAGTATGGAATTTCCACGGCTATTGTTAATTCCTATGATGCAGAGTTGATGGCAATTTGCAAAGGTGAGCGCCAGGAGCATGTGGATATGATCCATGCAATGATGGACGGTGACGATCCGGGTGTTTCACGGCTTTCAGGGGTAGCTCTTGAACATTACAAGACCTACAAAGCACTTTCCGGACAGACTGTATTCTCTGAATCCTGGCTTGAACTCTAGAAGCTGGTAGGAAGTAGCTTTGATGATGCCCTTCCTTTATAAAGGAGGGGCATTCGTGTTTAGGAGGAATGGATGTGAATGATGTTCCAACTCACCACATGGTTTATGGTACACTGAGGGATTTTATCACTGGGGAAGAACTTGTTGATACCGATGATGAACGTATTCGTCAGGACTTGTCGAGAATGATGGTTGAAAAACTGGGCTATGATAAGGAAGAGTTGGAACCCCGCTGTTTTATTGAAACCCTTTTCAACCATCAGTTTGTACGTTCAAATATTGAGCTTGCGGTTACCCTGAAAGGTTTTGGCAAAAAATTCCTTGTAATACGTTATGGGGCTGGATCATTGGTTAGCCGGGAACGTTCAGCGATTGCTGCGGCGAGGGTGCTTGAAAAAGGCTACCAGATTCCCCTTGCTGTGGTGACGAATGGGCGTGATGCCGAGTTACTCGATACTGCCACCAAAGAGGTTCTGGCTACTGGCATGGAGGCAATTCCCACAAGAAATCGTGCCGAAAAGATGCTCGCTGAACTAGAATTTCGAGCTCCTGCTGAAGGCAAGAAGAGAGAAGGGGAGATGCGGATTTTGAACGCATTTGATGTGGAAGTCTGCTGCCGCAGTATATAAGAGCTATACCTTGCGGGGAGGGGTGTTTCCGCAGGAAAATTATTTAACAACTGAGAGAAAGAGCATGGGAACAGAACAGAATAAATGGACGAAAACAAGCTGGAAGAACTTCACAGCCCTTCAGCAACCTAAATGGCCGGATATGACGGCCCATGATGCGGTGCTTGAAAGACTTTCCACTTTACCGCCTCTGGTTTTCGCAGGTGAAATCAGAGACCTCAAGGCTCTGCTTGCCAAAGCTGTAACGGGAGATGCCTTTCTTGTTCAGGGGGGTGACTGTTCCGAGGATTTTTCCCAGGTTACGGCCCCTAATATTCGTGAGAAACTGAGAGTTCTGTTGCAGATGGCCGTAGTGTTGACGTATGCCGGTGGCAAACCGGTTATCAAGCTTGGCCGCATTGCTGGACAATTTGCCAAACCCCGTTCTGCAGATACGGAAATGGTTGATGGTGTAGAGCTTATGTCTTACCGAGGAGACATGGTGAATAGTTCTGAACCTCTTGTGGCAGCTCGTATTCCCGATCCTAACCGGATGCTGGAAGGGTATTATATGGCGGCATCAACCCTGAATCTCCTTCGTGCTTTTACACGTGGTGGTTTTGCTGCTTTACACAGAGTATCGGCATGGAATCAGGAGTTTGTGAAACAATCTCCCATGGGACGCAGTTATGAAAGACTTGGAAAACAGATTCAACAGGCTCTGCAATTCATGGAGACCATCGGTATTGATTCCAATAGTCCCCAGATGAAGCAGGCACAGTTTTTTACCTCCCATGAAGCATTGCTGCTTGGATATGAGACGGCCCTTACCCGGGAAGATTCAACCAGAGGAGGTTGGTATGACTGTTCGGCTCATATGCTCTGGATTGGTGAGCGGACCCGGCAGGTGGATGGAGCCCATGTGGAATTTTTACGGGGCGTGAACAATCCAATCGGGGTGAAGATAGGACCGGATTATGATCTTGATAATGTGAAACAGCTTATTGAGACGCTGAATCCCGAAAATGAGGCAGGCCGTTTGACCCTGATAACACGGCTAGGTATGAAAAATATCGAAAAAGTATTGCCTCCGCTTCTTCGTGAAGCCAAAAGGGAAGGTTATAATATAGTTTGGAGCTGTGATCCCATGCATGCCAATACCTATACGGCAAAAAGTGGTCATAAAACACGAAATTTCAATGATATACTCTCTGAAATAACCTGCTTTTTCGAGACCCATTGGGCAGAGGGTACTATCCCTGGTGGCATTCATCTCGAGATGACCGGCAATAATGTTACTGAATGTACCGGAGGTGCCAGAAATATCGTTGATGAGGAGTTAATGAATAACTACCTTACGACATGTGATCCACGCCTCAATGCTGAGCAGAGCCTGGAAGTGGCCTTCCAGATAGCAGACATGATCCGTAGTTAGAAAAGCGGCTGCAGGTACTGCATTTCGTTAAATGCAGTACCTATGGCCACTTCCTGCTTTTTTGTTCTGTTCTCTTGTGTTGGGAAATTGAAAGATTATTGAATTTTCCAGTCACCTATCTGCTTTTCGTTGTTTTTCCTTTCCTACCGAAGATTTCCAGCTTGTTTTTTGTACTGTTGAATTTCCAAGTGTGGCCATTTCTTAAAAAAAAGGTTTGAATGGATGATAGTGAAATTTTGCAAGAGATGTGGGATTTTGGTACGTTACTGATATTAGAAGTGAGCTGTGGAATGCAATCAATACTGTCTTGAATGGTTTTGAATGGAGGATAAAATGGTTAAACAATTTTTGTTGCTTGTATTTGTAGTTTTATATGCTTCTGTGATATCCAGCCAGGCTGAAGACAGCGAAGTGATTTCAGGGGAAATTGTTACTGGATTCCGAGTGCTTACAGTCGACCCTGTCTCAAAAGATAATTATTTCACCGTCTATCGTGGAGATTATATAAAGTTCAGCTATCCGGAGGAATTCGCCTCACTGGCCTTCAGTATGGAGGCGTTGAAGCTTGGAGATATGCTCTCTCCAAAACCGGAGGACTCCCCATTTTTTAAAATGAAGGCCGTGGGGAACTACGATTATAGTCTTGGTGAGGGCGGTGGCAGCATCACCGTCGTTGACCTTGTACGTCCTAATTATACTGAGGTTACGGCCGATGAGGCTGCAGATATTTTAAAAAATCTTAAGCCGTTTATCCTTGATGTACGAACTCCTGAAGAAAATCAGCAGGTGCATATTGAGGGAACACATCTGATTCCCATCCAGCAGTTGCAGGCAAGGATTGGAGAACTGGAACCCAGGAAGCATGAAGATGTTTTTATCTACTGTGCCACCGGAAACAGATCAACCGTTGCCTCGCGAATACTGGCTGATCAGGGATTTAAACGGATTTACAATCTGCGTTACGGCGTCTATGACTGGGTACGTAAGGGGCATCCTTACAAAACCGGAAGGTGATTTTTCCGATTCTGACGCGTCTTGTGCTACAATTGTTTTTCTGGTAGCATATGATATTTACTCCTACTTATCAATATCTCTTGCTCTTGGTACTTTGCAATGAAAATAAATACGGAAGTCATCCAAAAGATTTTTGTTGTTACCTGTGAAGGATCACGGCTTGATGCCTCTTTCGCGCAGACTTTTTTTAACGCTATGCAGAGTTTTATTCAGAAAGGGCATATGGATATCGTGCTCGATCTTTCAAGTGTCGAATTTGTCGATTCCACCGGGCTTGGGGCTATTGTGCAGTGCCTGAAAGAAATTGATGGGCGCGGATTGCTGGTGCTGTGTGGTGTCAATGAGATGGTTCTAAGCCTGCTGAAGATGACTCACCTGGATGATATATTTATTCAAGCGGCAAATCGTGACGAAGCTTTTAAGAAGCTTGGTGCAGAGAAGAAAAAAAGAAGAATTCCTCGTGAGGCCGTGGTTGAACCTGTTGCTGCTCCTACCAAGGTAACAGGTTTTGATGAAGCCCTGCTCGCCTCCTTAACGATGGAAGATGCTGAAACAATTGAGGATGTTAGTGACGAAGAGCGAAGAAAATACCGACGTCTTATCAGTAAGCAGATAACGAATGAAGAAATCATTGTTCATTGCACGAACAGCAGTACCGGGAAACGTTCCACCGGAGTTGTTCTTGATATCTCTCCAGGTGGGCTTCTCCTGGTCTCGCCTTCAAAACTTTCAGTTGGCGACGAATTTATTCTGGAGGGACGTATTGGAAGCACGTTTAGATTCAGAGAACATACTGTGATCCGTAACTGTCGTGATGGAAAATACGGTCTTGAGTTTATTAAGCCGTCCCGCAAAACCACCTCATTTATCCAGCAACTCACTGGTTCTGTGGTGTTGACTAAGAAATGGGCCAGTAACTAGTGTCTGTCCAGAAATGGCCCTTTTGCTCTAACTTTTCGTTGCTGTGGGAATTTTATCCTCGGAATATCAACTATATGCCTGCGGTAAAATTTTCCTCGCGCCTCAATT
>JGI11705J14877_10001460_pt1 | contig 13524 bp, 29 predicted proteins | sample Etolaghawater15m_FD_14877 | JGI IMG/M metagenome (IMG submission 14877) | reverse complement strand
GCAGGCAGAGGGGAATCACGACCTCGCGTCTAGCGTGTGGATGCGCAAGTTCATCAAGCACAGGTTTGAGGACGACCCCCGCGTCGAGGTTATTGATAACGAGTTCCCGTACTACGCCTACAAGCACGGCAAGATTATGCTTGGCTTTCACCACGGGCACAAGATGCGGATGGCACAGCTACAAAAGCTGTTTGCGTCAGAGCCCCGCTTCCGGAAGATATGGGGCGAGTGCGAGCATGCTTACATACACTGCGGACATCTACATCACGAACGAGTCCTTGATGACGCAGGCGCCACGATAGAGCAACACCCCACTCTGGCGGCTCGGGACAACTACGCCAGTTCACATGGATATGTTAGTCAGCGCGGTGCAAAGGTCATCACCTACGACAAGACTGATGGCGAAGTTCACCGTGTGACAGTGAGGCCACGAAATGACTAAGATTGTAACGCTTACAAAGAAGCCTGCGGTCTGGGAAGAAGTCAGCGATATGCTAGAGGGCTTTGTAGCCGCTATCACTGACGAGTCAACAGGACTGGCAGATAAGCTGTCGTCTGTAGTTCTTATGTACAGAACGAAAGATGGTGACGTGACGTTTGAGTGCACCACCAACGCCACCGCCGAGAGTGTCGGTATGATGGCGGCGGCAGTTCACATGGCATGTTTATATGAGTTGGCGCCCTACGAGGATGGAGACGAGACCGTTCATTAACGATACCGAAGAAGGTGCTCCATCTTTTTGAGTTCGCGATACGGTANCTTGCCTGCATCGGCTCGCTCAACAAATGGCCCCTCCTTGCTACCTTTTTTTACACGCCTGCATTTCTGCCAAAACTCCAGCTTGCCGCACCAGCCCATAAGCGTAGTCTCGCCGTCGGTTACATTGCAAAAAACATATATCTGGCAGGCGTAACGTTCTTGCTCTGCCGTGACATGTGCGTCGTGGTTCCAGTCCGCAGGGACATTACGCTCTTTTGTCTTTACGTCGACCCCTGCGTACCGCCCAGACAGACTCAAAGAAAAATCTACCGGCCCCTTGTCACACGCATGCCAGCTAAACTCAACATCATTAACTATAAGCCACTTGGCAAATGCTATCTCACCGAGCTTTCCAGCATGCTGTCCAGATCCGCCATCCAAGATAGTCATGTGATTAAAGGCTTGGCCAGTTCCAAGCCGCTCAGTTCCTGACATCAATCCAACTTATCGGCTAGCTCAAACAGTATAGCTGTCAGGGTGATTGCAGTAATCACCGAAAGCGCGAGCCAGTGCTCGCCAAGATCCCTAATCTTTCTTCTCATGTGTCGCCCCCGCCGCCAGTATCCCGCTGGCGCCCACCTTCCTCATAATCAACGAAACATCAGCCTGTTGCTCAAGCATCATCTTTTGAATATCAGAAACCGTGGCCTCAATATCCTCCAGCCTTACTGCCATTTCGTCGATAAACCCGTCAATCGACACCACCAGATCGCGGTAGGCATCCCCCTCCAACACAATCTTTATGCTACTCACGGCGTCCTTCCTCTGCGGGTGGAACGTAGAAGCCAACCTCGGCGGCTATGCGGCACAACGTCTCAATAAGTTCAGAGTAGTCAGTCTTGCTAGCATCTGAGCTTCGCTTTGCTGGGCGCCTGCGCAGGCCAAACTTGGTGGCGTGCTCTGTAGATCCATAGCACTGGCACAGCATTTCCTCGTGCATTTCATCTGGCGTCATGCCGCAAAAGCGAGCAAACTCAGCACACCACTTCCGGTAGTAGTTCTCTTGTGGCCGAGTGCGAGCCGACTTCAGCGGCTTGATCTCAATGACTACACCCTCAGCGGACACCTTGTTTACATCCACCAGCTCCTTCAGCTTCTCTGGAAACGCAGAGGATAAATACTGAAACGTGTTGAGTAGCTGAATTGATTTAGTGCGTGGTATCGGTATCAGCATCACTGCTCTCCTTGTCTTGATATGGTCGGTAGTAATGAAGCGGGCAATTCACTGAGGTGCAGTTGCGCACACATTCGCGAAACCCCGGTTCTATGTGATCCTTGGTACAGCCCATGCAGTGAGCGCACATTGCTTTGATCGCCCTCTGCCGTGTTCGTTTCTGCTCCAGTTGGAGTAGTGGATTGTAGGTAATCATGGTTCATATCCCTTAACGGTAATGATGCCTTGGTCTACGCGGCGCAGTAGCGTCCGCGCAATCAAGTATAAAAACTGCTCACTCAGGTCTATCTTCTTGTCAAAACTAGACCCGTCATAGTCCACGTCAAATGCGTGGTGACATTTAAAACACAGGTCAGCCACCATCAAGTCGTGAGCCTTAATGCCCTTACCTTTTCCAAGCAAGTGACCGCGCAAGCCGGTGTAGTGGGCCGCGACCACCGTGCCATCAGCGGCACCGCAGTTCACACAACCTTGGCCCTTTGCGCCGGCCAACATGGGCTTGCTTCTAATCATCAGAACGGCCAGTCATCTTCTGGCTGAGAGATGGGTTCAGGCACGCTTACTACTTCTGAGGAGTAAGTCTGAGGCGGCGCAGAAACCTTCGACTCATCAAACTCAGCTTCGGCTGATATGTAGAAATACTCTGAGCCATCTTGCTTGCTCTTCCGATTCCATGCCGCCAGCTTTAGCTTCGGCTCAACGCCAGCCTTGCCCATCGCGATAATGTTTTTGATCTGTGCAGAAGAGATCTTCACATTACCTGTCCAGTCAGGCTGGTTGTTGGCCTTCTTGTACTGGTTGGTGTACAAGCCGCCCTCAGTCTTTGGGTACTTATCATTACTCATGCCGCTTCCTCCTGTAGTTTGGCTTTGAGTGCACTAAGGTGATCTTTCAACTTAGCGTATTGCTCAGGGAATTGAGTATCCAACTGGTCGATCAGCGCCTTGTTGGTATGGTAGAAGTCCTTTAGTTGCTCAAGGGACTCCGAGGCAAAGTTGTCTACCGTGTCGATCAGAAAGGTGACAGCGTTTGCGGCTTCCTCGGCATCGCCAATCGTGTTGGGCGCCGTCTCTGATTTTGTCTCTGACTTGTTCTGAGCAGGCGGCTCGGTCTTCTTCTCCGCCGGCTTCTTGGGCGCTGGCTTATTAGGCTCTGGCTTTTTCTCAGGCTCGTCAGGGCCGCTTGGCAGATCTTCGCCAGCGTAGATGTAGTGGCCCAGCCCAAACATGCTGATGCACTTGGTCAGGCATCGCATCCTTGTGTCGGATATCTTACGCAGGTCAGGGTTCTTCATCGCATTGTTCTTGTAGTCCATCACTGGCAACCACATGATGCGCTCAAGCTCCCCGATCCGGACTCGACACCATACCTCGACGTGGCCCAGATCATCACGGCACTCATTGAAAAACTCATAGGTGGCATCCGGATAGTTCTCCATNAAGATGCCCCACGCCCACGCCCAAGACAGATAGCTNAGGCCGTTCTTGCTTTCCTTGTGTTCATTGCAGTCAACCTTCGACAGCGTTTCCCACACGGACTTATATGTGTGCTTATATGTGTTTTTAGCAGTCATGCTACAACTTCCTCCTGAGATACCTTCGTTACCTTCAATGCTCAAGCCTCCGACGCTATTGAGCGGATATCCTCCACGTTGACGACGACAAGCGTTGACCACGAGTAGTTCATTAAAAAATCGCTTTCGGATGAGGTTAAATCGTCAGGGTCAGGCTCCTTCGGGGTGAGCCGTTCGCAGAGACGATGGCACTGTTCCCTCGCCCCTTCGATGTCCGATGCCGCCATAGATACCACCCGCACAGGACCGTTGTGCGCCTGTTTGATTACACCAATGAAAAACTCGTCAGACGAGCCAGTTTTTTTTGTGCTCATTACTTACTCCTAGTTGTTTCCACACTTCGTTGGCTGTCATTTTGTAAAATTCAGCGCCATTCATATCGCCAATGTGCTTGCCACTTAACCAAAACGACAGCGTGTTTCCGTTGATGTTAATTCTTAGATTGTTTTTAGATTGTTGCATCATGCCTACCACCTTGCGGTAGAAGTCAGGATCTGTTGTAAGTGGGTTCACTCGCCCTCCTGATATTGATCGCAAAACTGGGCAACCTTGCAGTAGTTGTCCACGCACCGAGTGCACTTGCCAGCACGGAACTCGATGTGGAACTTAGGGTCTGACTTGTTGTCAATAAACTCCTGCGCCGCCAGTTCCGAATCAAAGACCCGAGTAGCGCGCTTGTTTGTGCCAGACATTACGGCGTATGAGTCGTGCTTCTTCCATCGCTCCTCATCGCTACACAGAGGCAGGACGCCACCAGTGAGTCGATCAAACTCGGCATTTTGATGAAGCTGGACACGCCCGCGCACATAAGCATCACGCTCATCTTGACTCCATAGCGGTACGTTCACGACTACAATAGGCGCCTCTGGATAGTTAGATTCCAGCGTTGCCTTGGTGCGTTGCCAGTCACGCAACACCGCCACGATTTGCAGAGACTTGACCTCAACCTCTTTGCAATACTCAACGAGCCATGCGTAGAAGTTAAGTTGCTTCTCCCACTCTGGCTTGCCATGAATCACAGACCAGACTGACGTGCACTTGTAATCCAGCACAGTCACGGTGCCATCATCCTCGGAGCGCTGGATGTCGATGGCGCCACTGATTACCCAGTTGTCCACCTCTGCATACAGTCTCTCTTCTGATATGTGCCCGTCTGCGTCATGCTGTTCAAACATCTTGTGCACTGCGGTGCCCAGCACAGACCAAACCATATCTGCGGCGTCCTCGACGATCTGACTCTCGTGCTCCTTGCGCAGTATGCGCACACGCGGGGAGTCAATCAGTTGAGTCACTGACCGATTGCTGTCGCCCTTGGTGTAATCGCTGTGCGTGAGCGACAGAAAAACAGGTTCGGGCAGGTCGGTTTGGTTGGTGATAATCATGCGATGCGGAACACCCTCATGCCGCCCTCAGACTTAACAGTGCTAAATCTCTTAGGGTCATTCGCTCTCTGATACCTCGACACCCTCTGCCGTAGTGAAGCTACGCTTTGGGAGTCTTGCATTTGAAGGGGCACGAGGAACGAGTCTCCTACCTCCATGTCGCCAAAGGGTAACTCTGGCAAGCGGGTGCGTTGGGGTATCGGCACATTCTTCTCTATCGTGATTGTCATAAAGCTCACGTTCCTCTTGTTCCTGTATTCGGTAAACATAGCGTCCCATCTTGCTCATGGATGTTCTCCGGTTGATAATGGTGCGCCGCATTTCTACCCATCGGGGCGGCGCTAACCGACTCCACAGGCGTGAAACCTAGCCTTGGGTGTAGATAAGTAAATAATGGTAGAGGGGCAATGTCAAACGATATATTGAATATAACGATACACGGTGAGCCTTGCAGTAAAGCCAATAGCCGTAGGCTAGTTAAGAGCAAGACAGGGCGCCCACTGTTCATCAAATCCCAGAAAGCGCTTGACTATGTGAAGTCCTTTGAACGCCAGTGTCGAAAAGTTGACCCGCTTTTTGAAAAAGATGTGGCGGTAAAAATCACGATATATTATGCTAGTCGGCGGCCTGATCTCGACGAGTCATTGATATTAGATTGTATGCAAGGACTAGTGTACAAGAATGATAGACAGGTCAAAGAAAAACACATAATCTGGGGTGGGGTCGACAAAGAGGACCCGAGGGCAGTGATAAGTGTCTGGAATTTACAAGACCGTTTATGCCAAGGTNATTAGTCAGGCCATCAAAGACCTGATAAGCGANCAGTCACAGATCAAGGCTGACGCGATTAAATACCTNCAATCCCCCGCTTTCCTCAAACACTGCAACATCGCCGGCTACCCGTTCGGGCTACAGGATGCGCTCGACGAAATGCTANTGCTCAGCAAAACAGAGCAACGTGTTGTGGTGAGGATGCTGGTGGAAGAGCTTGCAGATTGTGCGTAAAAAAACCCCGTTTGTGGACGGGGTTAGGGAGGAAACATTAGGAGTCGTATCCTCTAGGACTGTCCTAAGCTGGTATATATCTAAGTATTTAAACTTAGAAAGTATCTAAGCTAGGACTGTCCTAGTACCTAGTATATTACTAGATGTTTCCATAATTATCACGAAAATGACCAAAAGGCAAACGCTTTATGCAGGCCATAGATGATTACGTCTTGGGCTTTGGGGAAAGCGTCAGGGCCAAATGCCCTGAGTGCGGCGACCAGAGGAAGAAGAAACACGAAAAAACATTATCAGTAACCGTCCACCACGATCATTCAGTCTACATGTGCCACCACTGTGGGCTGTCGGGGGCGGTAAAAAGAAAAAAATTCTGGGAGGAATACGAAGTGAAACCAACGAACAAAGTCGTAAAGATACCAACGCAACTCAACTACAATGTCGATTTAATCAAAGAGTTTTTCCACGGTCGTGGCGTTGAGCTGGATAATCTTGACGAGTTACCAGCAATGACTACCGGCACGCGCTGGCTAGACGGTGAGCAGAAAGAAGCGGTCGGATTTATCTACGGTAGCCGCGAGAATCCATCAGCAATCAAGTGGCGCTCCGTCGACGGGAAGGCATTTTCCTGCGAAGGGGCGCCTCGTAGCTTCTACGGTATCGAAAACGTGGGGCCAGACGACGAAGAATTAACGATAGTTGAGGGGGAGTGTGATGTCATAGCCCTCGCCAGCGTCGGAATCAAGGCCGTTAGTTGCCCCAACGGGGCACCTGCGAAGGTCAGCCAAAACAGAGTCAGTCCAGAAGAGGACAATAAATTCTCCTATATATGGGAAGAACGAGAGCGGATTGAGCGGTGCAAAAGGATACTATTGGCCACCGACAATGACCATCAGGGCGAGGCGCTGGCAGAGGAGATAGCCCGCAGGGTGGGCCGAGCCAAGTGTTGGCGGGTCAAGTTCCCCGAAGATATCAAGGACGGGAACGATGCGGTCAGGGAGCTGGGCGTCGAAGAGACCCATAGCTTGTTTCAGAATCCAGAGCCGGTGCCCTTGTCAGGCGTGTACGGGGCATCCGAATACCTCGACAGCATCAAGGAAATCTACGCCAATGGACACGGGCGGGGCGCGTCAACTGGTTTCCCTGCTATTGATGAGTTATTCACAGTGGCTGAGGGTCAACTATCCATCGTCACAGGCATGCCATCATCAGGTAAGTCCGAGTTCATTGACCAGATTATGGTCAACCTCGCCCAGAATGAATCATGGAAGTTTGCGGTGTGTTCGTTCGAGAACCCACCCCACATGCACATAGCTAAGCTGGCAGAGAAGATTACCGGCAAACCGTTCTACGACGGGCTCAACCAACGGATGTCCGTGGAGGAGCTGGAAGAGGCCATAGAGTTTATTAACGAACACTTTGTGTTCCTTGAATCCAAAGACGGTGGCATGAGCACCATTGACAGTGTGATCGACAGAACCAAGCAGGCTGTCATGCGTCTGGGTGTGCGTGGACTAGTTATAGATCCGTACAACTACATTGAGCAGAGCGGACAGGAAGAGCATTCCGGTATCTCGCATATGCTCAGTAAGATCACCTCGTTCGCCAAGGCACACGGCATCCACGTCTGGTTTGTCGCCCACCCTCAGAAGATGTATCCCAGAGAGGATGGCACCTACGCTGTGCCCAAGGGGATGAATATCTCTGGCTCTGCGGCGTGGTTTGCCAAGGCCGATCTCGGTATCACAGTGCACAGGACAGATGAGTGTGTGGAGATCCATTGCTGGAAATCCAGATTCAAGTGGGTTGGACAGCAGGGCGTGGCCGCACTTGATTACAACTTGTCCACAGGAAGGTATGAGCAGTTCGTGCCTCGCGTTGAGCTGAGTTCCGCTATCAAAGGCAATGCCAGAGAGTGGAGCGACTTCGATGACTTGTGATAACTTGTCAAGACTAGACAAAGTATCCGGTGCCAATCCCTACGTTGCCGTTGGTGTCGATACGGAATCAGGAAAAATTATCCGGGGACAATTCTGTTATGTCTGACAAGTTAAAAATAAATAAATTTATCCGGGGACAAATTTATTTTATCCGGGGACAAACCCGTTATGAATGACAAGTCACATACAGACCTCGGCACCAAAGAAATCTACAAGCGCCACAGCGTAATGGTCGAGGGCGGCAAGCTACCTCGTGCCAAGGTTATGGATCAGGCAATGGTGGACAGGATGCTGATGGATGGACTGCTCACGCTACAGCAACACCAAGCCGCAGAGTATTTGATGAACCAAGCGGCAAAGGCAGGCATATTCGCAAAGCCCCTGAATTACGAGCCTAAGTCATCTGGGGGGTCATCCCAGAGCGGTTTGGAGAGCGACCAGTTGATGCGGTACAGCAGGACTATTGGGCTGGTGAAAAAAAGGTTCGGGCATTATGCCGCTTACTTGGTTGAGGAAGTGGTGCTCCACGGCTGGGACGTATCAAGTAGCCCAGAGAAGCTCAAGGTATTAAAGGAAGGGTTGGATTGGATTGCCGACCGTAGGATGGCCGGCGGCAGGAATCCGGTGCGACATCTGCGCCGTAGTGAGTAAGGTGCGGTGGGTGGTCAAGTCAAGATCCAATGTATCGGCCCCCCTTGACATGACCTAACGATGCCACCGCTCACCGTAGGGAGTGTGGGGGCTGTTAGATATGCTGTTGCCGCAAAGCATGAAGCTCCACAGCAATCCGCATTTGATCTGAAGGGGTAAGCCCCTTCCAGTGATATTTACCGTTGATAAATTTCTCAAGTCTGTCTTGTGAAATCCTATCCTGTCCGTCAAGCGGGAGGCGACTCAGCGCCCCTCGTGACCTGTTTACTTCTATCGTGGCTCTGGTGGCCCTTTGCGATACAGGGTCTTGCATCAGTCATCCCTCGGTCGATCAGTCCAGAACGAATATCCGTACAGTTCAGCGCCTCTAACGTAGCGCATCAGGGTGGACTGCGCCACCCCTAGCATGATGGCGATTTGCCACCAATAATGGCCCTCGTCCGACAGTTCCATTGCGCGGGCCACCTGCTCCTTGCTTAGAGCAAACTTCTTACCAGCAAGGCGTGCTCCGGTCATAGCTTCTGAATAACCCCAATACCGAGCAAGATAAGGATGAGCCAGATGCCTGCGGCGCCAGCCGCGCTGAGCATGATTAGCTCGCCAGTGTACTTATCCAACACGCTGTTGGGTGGAGCAGAGGGAGGCTGTTCTGGTTTCGGTGCCTCCTTCTTTGGAGCGGGTGCCTTCTTGATGGGCGCTTTCTTGGCAGTGACCTTCTTGGCGGTCGCCTTGCGTTTGGCTGGCCTGTTCTTGCTCATCACTTTGGATTGGCCCTTCATGCCTGCTTCGCGCATCTTCTTCCTTAAAGAAAACGCCCGCATTTCCACTGACTTCTGGGTGCGCCCCATGATCTCGCTGATCTCGGCATAGCTCTTCTTCTTTGCCATCAGCTCGTACAGCAGTACATCCTCTTCCGCTGACCATCGCTTCATCGCNGGCACCTCCTTTTTCTGTGCGGGAACATAGTACCCCCGAAAGCTGGGGTAGTTTTCAGATGCCNGTAGCACCTTCTTGTCGGTATCATTCATNGCTGTTTTCCTCTTCGCAGTTAATTGTTGAGTCGTAGTCGGGCCACGCATTACTCCTGACCATCTCACAGTAATTTTCCATCCTGCTCACTTCGTCCTCAAAGCTCATGGTTCCGCTAACCACAAACATCAAGGCCAGAGCAACAAGCAGTACCGCATCAGATAGCTCAATCCTCACAGGACACCTCCTGTTCGATTAGGATTTCGATGTAGTGAATCGCCTTTCGGAGATCAGAGACGCCACCTTTGTCGCGCCACCGAGACAGATACTTGATTGCACCGTGCTCGCAAATCCCAAGGTTATTTTGGAGGCAATACTCAAGCGGCTGAATGACCAGCTTTTTGTAGTGATCTCCGTCGATCTGCCTATCAAGTGCGCTCATGTCAGTGCCTCGCCTGTCCGATAAAGTCCATCACCACCTTGAGCGACAGCTCTTGAAGCATGTCACCGGCCTCATTGACTGTCAGCTCAAAGTCCTCGTCTGATCGCTTGGCGATCTTCTTCCTCACAACAAGTCTGCGAACAAACTTCTCGGTGTCATCGGCGTTCATGTACTTGACCACCACGTCCAGCGTGGCGATGGAAAGGAATCGCTCGTCCACCTCAAACACGTCGGTCATCGGCTTCTCTCCTTGACGGTGATCCCTAAGCCTCCACGCTTAGTTCTGTTCCGCTCTGCTGATCGGTTGTTAAAAGGCCCGCCCACCATGCTGGTCGCGCTGAGCCCTCTCTCAATCTTTTGGATCTTGCCGCCCCGTTTCTGAAAGTCGGCGATCTGTTTTTCTATCTGCTCACTTGTCATTGGTATCTCCCATAGACCATTCCGCTACGCTGACCTTGTGGCCATAGCGATTGCGGACTGTCACCATTTTCGTCTTGATATCGTGACCCTCTGCTCGCAGTTCTGAGATGCGAGCGGGAGCCTCCAGAATCCCCAGACGCGCCCACGCATTGAGGCGTGTCAGGGTTTGACCCATTTCAAGAAATTTCTTGATGCGGTCGCGTTGATTGAGTTTCCCAAACGTGTGCTCATGCGGTGACATTGGCTGGCCTCCGCTGGTTCGGACAGTTCGGATGATGGCCGTTCACGACCAGACAAACAGGACACATTTCCATAAAAACCTCCCTAGTTGATATGACAAACTGAACATAACATCACAATGAAATGATGTCTACTAATTACCTCTACTCGGGGCCGACCCCCAGCTCGACCCTTTCCATTGCGGCTTTCAGAAGGGTGCGGGCACCCTCGGTGGTTTCACAAATCTCGTAACAGCTCCGCACCATGCCATAGACCACGCCAGCCAAAGCGGCCTGCGGATCTTTCTCGTTGGCTTGCATCGTCTCCATCAAGCCCACTGCGGCCATAATCCCCCGCTCGTAGGCGGCGATGATGTCGGCTTGTCCGTCGTCACTCTCCGGAAACTGAATGATCTTCCCCACTGCTTGCCTCCCTGCCGTTCACGGCGTCGGTTATTTCGTTGGCGATCTTTTCGATCTCGGCGGCGATCTCTGGATGTTCGCTTCGTTTCTTTGCTGATAACTTGTTCAGATCAAGAACGGCACAGCGAATGCGAATCCCAATCTCTTCGATGGTCAGCATACCCTCGCGTCCTCCACATAGGCGAGCAAGCCGCCCTCTGGTTGTTCATCAAAGGCGACAACGCCCCAGCCCTTGCTAATGCAAAGCTCTTCCAGCGCCAGCCTCGGCCCCATGCTTGACATGCCAAATGACTTCGCCACTGGCACCTCACTGCGTCCAAACAGGTCGCTCCAGCAAACGACCCAGCCCTGCTTGCCTTGAATAGTTTTGGCTTTAACTTCTACCTGTTGCATGTTTCTCTCCCTAAAAAATAAGGGGCGTGTGGCCCCGTAGCTTCCACTAGTAGGTAACTTGTTAAGAGTAAAAATGTCCGACATACTTCACTGCACAGCCGCCCACTGGTGTGCACTGGCGATACGAGTTTGGGTACTGGGGTGGTTGCGCGTTGCGCAACACGCACCCCCGTGGATTACGCCGCCTGAGCGACGATGGTGTCGACACCAGACTCGGCGATGTCGCGTCGGATGTAGTGGTAGGGTTCGCGGTCGAGCACCACCACCAGATTGTCACGCTGACCCAGTGACTGCCAGTCATCGTGCATCATCTCGCCATCGGTGAACACCAGAGTCAGGTCGGACTCCAGACCGTTAGCCTCCAGCCACTCGACGCCTGCGGTCATGTAGGTGCCACCACCACACGGCGCCTCCAGATCCAGAAGCTCGGCGCCCGAGTAGACCTCGACAGCCTCGCGCATCATGTGGTTAGTCCAGCAGACCACGACGCCATCACGCGGCTGGGTCGTGTCGATCAGCGATGCACACTCGGTCATAAAGCGGTCAAGCTGTTCGGTGTCGACTGACGCTGAGATGTCAATGACAAGCGCCACCCGACCGACCTGCCCGATTGACGTGGGGCTGATGACATTCAGCGTGGCATAGCGTCGGCGATGGATGCGCGACCATGTTTTCTGGCCGCCATCACCTGCGCGAGTGAACCGATCAGCAAGCTCTGCTCGCCAGTCGGTGTCGCTGGCAGTCGAGGATCGGTAGCGGTGCGAGCCCTCGCGGATCTCGTCACTGATACTGGCCTTGTCGCCACCGTCACGCTCAAGCTGTTCGATACCGTCATCGACAGATGAGCGGAGTTGGTGCTCATCCTCACGAGCGGCGGCTTCCTGCTCGTCGTCGTCGCCCTCATACTGCGGCGTCAGGTGGTAGTCGTGGCCCTCGGCATCGGGAAGCTCCGGCTCTGATTGTCCGGATGAGTCGCCCTCTCCGGCGCCGCCACTTGGATCTGACTTGTCACCAGCAGACTGCTGACCTGAACCCTGCTCACCATCGTCATCCTGCTCGGCGCCCTCAGACTGCTCGGGCTCGGGCTGGTTTGAGTGGATCGACAGGTATACCGAGTCGACCAGATCGTTGCGGCCATACTCGTCGGAGTAGCACCCTTCGGGTATCGGCTCCAGACCCATCGCCTTGCAGTCGGAGTTGATGACGTAATCAGCGGCGCGGTTGTAGAGTGCGGCGTCGAACGGGGTGCTGGAGTTGAAGCGCCCGCGCTTCTGGTACGCCTGCCCACGCTGGGGGTGCCGCAGGATGATGTGCGACACCTCGTGAGCGAGCAGGAATGCGCGCTGTTGGTCGCTCTCCAGACCTCGGAAGAAGTCGGGGGAGACGTAAACATACACGCCATCGGTAGCGGCAGTCGGGATTTTGTCAGTCCAGATCACCTCGGTGGCGAGCAGTACACTGTAATGCACTGGCGCCTTGGCTTGGAGAGCGATCAGCGCCGCAATGTAACGGCGCGAATTGCTCAGGTCATCGGTCGGAGCGAACAGCTTTTTGGCTCTCATAACTTGTTACCTCCAGTTGGCCGCTTCGGCGAGCGGGATCAGATCGTGGAACTTCTGGATGAACGCGACAGCGACATCCGACGTTAGCACCCAGCCGTTGCGGGCTGAGGTGCGGAGTAGTTTGGAACCCAGTGATACCTGCAAGTCGGGACGCAGGCGTACAACGTAGGCCAGTGCGGCCTCGCCAGTATCGGCGTCGTGCGCGGAGTTGATGGCGCGGTTGGCGGCGAGCAGTTGGTAGCCCGTCGCGTCAGGCACGTTAGTGCCAGTGGGATCGGCGAGGATCTCATCAGCGGTGGGCACCTGATCGGCCATCGCAACGTGGCGGGTCAACATGCCGGCGGATCGGGCACCAATGCTGGCGGCGATCAGCGTCTCAACGTATGACGGGATGGTCACGCCATCGAACTCAGGCGAGTCGGTGTACGCCGTCAGGTGTTGCAGGGCGCGGACATATGAGCGCGGAGTCGGGAAGGGGCCGTCCTCAGTCGGAACTTCTGTCACGAAAAACCCCTCGTCCGCGAAAGCCAGCGCACAGTCAATGCCGATTGGGTTGACCCCATTCTCCTCAGCCCAGCCGGCCCAGCCCCTAACATTGAAGCCAAGCTCAAATAC
>JGI11705J14877_10001459_pt1 | contig 13525 bp, 12 predicted proteins | sample Etolaghawater15m_FD_14877 | JGI IMG/M metagenome (IMG submission 14877) | reverse complement strand
TGAAGGGGTAGTCGGCAATTTTCGGAGTTGCTTTGGAGACCGCAGCAATGAGGCTCGACTTTCCCGCACTGGGGAAACCCACTAGCGCCACGTCGGCCACCACCTTGAGCTCTAGGTGAATATCCCCCTCAAACCCGTGGGTGCCGAGAAGCGCAAAACCGGGGGCTTTCCGGGCGTTACTGGCCAACGATTCGTTTCCGAGCCCGCCGCGTCCGCCCGAAGCCACCACAATGCTCATCCCGGGGCGATCGAGGTCGACCAGCATTTCGCCCGACTCATCACGCACCACAGTCCCGACCGGAACGGGAAGTGTCACGTCAGGGGCGCTTTTGCCATGTTTGGAGTCACCCTGACCCGGTGAGCCATTTCCACTGGTGCGGTGAGGACGGTGGTGGTAATCCAACAGGGTTGTCACCTGCGGGTCGGCCAGTAGCGTGATGTCCCCACCGTTGCCACCGTTACCGCCATCGGGACCGCCCAGGGGCTTGAACTTTTCGCGGTGAACAGAGACACAGCCGTGGCCACCGTGACCCGCGGACAGGTGCAACACGACGCGATCAACGAACGTTGTCATCGGGTCACCTTCCTGTCATCTGGCCACTACGCGCAAAGGGCGAGCCGAAGCTCGCCCTCGCACTACAGTGTGAAAATCTTAGGTGGCGGAGTCGACCACGGCGACTACTTTGCGGCCGCCTTTGGAGCCAAACTTCACTTCGCCTGCTGCGAGGGCAAACAGGGTGTCATCGTTACCGCGCCCCACGTTGTCACCGGGGTGAAAGTGGGTTCCGCGCTGACGCACGATGATTTCGCCGGCTTTGACGACCTGACCGCCGAAGCGCTTCACTCCCAGGTACTGGGGGTTGGAGTCGCGACCGTTGCGAGTCGAGGACGCACCTTTTTTGTGTGCCATGAGCTAACTCCTTACTTCTTCCTGATGCCGGTGACTTTAATTTTCGTCAGATCCGCACGGAATCCCTGACGAGCCTTGTAGCCGGTCTTGTTCTTGTACTTCTGGATGACAATCTTGGGGCCGCGAAGGTCCTCGATGACCTCGGCGCTCACTGTGATCTTGGCAAGCTCCGCCTTGTCGTGAGTGACCTTGTCACCATCAACGTAGAGAACCGGCGCAAGAGTCAGTGACTTCTTTGCCTGGGCGGAAAGTCGGTCCACGGTGATGATGGATCCAACTTCAACTTTTTCCTGGCGCCCACCTGCGCGCACAACCGCGTAAACCACGATGCCAACCTGCCTTGTTACCTAGAAAGTGAGGATGCTCTGAGAAATATCGAAAACAGCACCGAGGGTCAAGAATAGACCATTGCTGAGCCCTGGGCAACCAGAAGAATCACCAGACGAACCCGTATCCCGGATACTCCCCCACCACGGTGTTGTCCCGGAGATCCAGCACGCGAACTACGGTGCCCTGAGAAATCTCGTCAGCGGTCAAACCCTGGTATCCCAGCGGACTGCCGTCCGGGTTGACCTCCACCAACAGGAACTGCCCATTGGGCGACAACCCAATGTTTCCGATGCTGCCGGGAGTGTCTAATGACCCTGTCACGAGAGTGTGAATTCCCTCGGAATCCTCCCTGGTGACAATCGAGTAGGGGTTACCCTCCCCCAAACCGGGCAACTGCGCGCGATGGATACGAAGTCCATCGGGAGCGAGAGCAAACTTTTGATGCCGCAGCGACGTCCCCTCAAACTCCCCGCGAGGGACCCGGGTGAGTTCCCCGGTTGCGAGGTCTTGCGAGAGAGTCCCCAACCCATCCACGTATAGGGCTTGGGTTCCCAGAGAATCGAAACCCCACAGTTCGGCTGCGGTCCCGACCGGCAGAACCACCTGGGTTAGAGGGTTGAACCTCACCAGTTCCTGGTTCTTCTGCCAGACCAGGATTTCACCGCTCTGCGGTGACACAGCAACCGAGCGGACAGAGAGGGGTTGACCCGAAATCCCCCGGACAACCTCCGGGGTTCGGTCACTGAGCACGTCCAGCAGTACCAAAGCCCCAAACACCGACTCCATTGCCGGTGGGGTGACGTTCTGAATGGTCACCAGAGTGGTGCCCCAGGACGCGTTGGCAAGATCCACAATCTCGAAACCTGGTGGCAGGACCACTCGTTCTGCCACCCCTGTGGAGGGGTCGATGAGCTCGAGCGAGCGCTCACCACCCACTTCCCGAACGACCGCCAGGATGGACGCCACCGGAGTGACCGAGACAATTCCTGGAGCGGAATAGAGAACTTCTGACCCTGCCATACCGGGCACCGCCCGATGAATTTCGGTGGTATCCCCCAGGTCCCGCAGGAAGACGAAATCGAAACCGCCGGTTGTAAAGGTGGTGGACCAGGATCCTTCCTGGCCAAGGCCGGAGGGTCGCACTCCTGAAATATCCACCCGGTACTCGGTGTCAGCCAGGAGCGGTTGGTCGAAGGTCAACCGAACACTGAGCCCATCATCGTCGAGGGTGAAAGGGGCTTCGGGGGTGATATTAACCTGGTCGATTCCCACCGGATCAATCGCGCGATCAGAGCGCAATGCCACAAACGCACCGCTTCTTTGGTGCAGGGACGACTCATCGATCTGAACATCCCGAAGCTTCGGGCCCTGGAGCATGCTCCAGGCGCCAACCCCCACAATCACCAGGGTCAACACGGTCACCATCACCACCACCAGAGTGCGAAAATCCTTCGCGCCGGGGGTGACGCCGCGATCAGAAAAGGTAGGGCTCATGCGGCACCTCCTCCTCCACGATGTCACCAGGCACAACCGCGAGGTTTCCGGGTTCCGCAATTTGAGGAAGAACCTGGAACCCACCGTTCACGGTGACCCAGGAATCAACCGCGAACTCATCACTCCATCCGGGGTAGTAGACCGGGATGCTCACCGGCTGAGCGTCCACTGCACAGCAGGTGACCACAAATCGGGTGAGGAAGAACACATCGGGGTCTCCGCTGTCGGTGATGGTGCCGAGAGCGCTGAACGGTTTACCCCTGAAGAAAGACGGGTCGTGGGTTTGAATCAGCAAGCTCGCCCAGTCACGAACGGTGAGGTTTTCAAAGCCTGAGGTCGTCGATTCAACGTCGATCGCATCCGCGGTGGGAGACGTGGCCACGGTGCCAAAACTCCGGTTTTCCGCCGTGTAACTCGACAGTGTTGTCGGCGGCAAGACCAGCGCAATCGCCACCACCACAGCCACGAGGCTAAGCGACAACCACTCCATGATGGAGTGGCCCTTGGCGTGTTTGTGGCCAGCATGAGAGTGGCCTTTCGTAGGCACAAAGAAGGCGATGGCCATCAGGGACACCCCGATCGCCGCCATCACCAGGGTGAAGAGGTTGTATCGGGGGTGAATGTAAAAACCGAGCATGCCCTGCCACCCCAGCCACACTGTCACCAGGGTGAGAACTCCGATGGCGAACACCCCTCGCCACGCCATGACCTTATCCAGCACTGTTCATCACCATCCCCAACGCCAACGAACACAGTCCCACCACGAGCGCCATCACGGCAATCGATCGACCGGCGAACGTGGTGCGCAGAAGCGCGACCATTTTGATATCAATCAGAGGCCCAAAAACAAGGAATGCCACGATCGAGCCTGGCAAGAATGTCTGCGCAAAAGGCAGGATGAAAAAAGCATCCACGTTGGCGCAAACGGAAATCACGAAAGCCAGGATGATCAGCGCCACCACGCTCACAATCGGATCAGTCCCGAGCGCCAACAGCACTTCCCGAGACACCCCCACCTGAATTGCACCAGCGATGAAGGCTCCCAGAGTGAGCGCAGGCATCAGGGCGGTGGACTCGGACACAAACAAGGACCCAACCCTCTGCAACTTTGTGTCGCCACGGTCAGCCGCGGGGAGCGCGCACTCGCGAACAAACTGTGTCGTCAAAATGCTCTCGGGGTTCGGGTGGAGCGAGAACAACCAGCCGAGCAGGTTCGCAATGAGGTACCCGGCCACCAGTCGTGCCACCAAAATGCCATCATCGAAACCAAACGCTTGATGGGTCGTAATGATGGTGACGGGATTCACAATGGGGGCCGCAAAGAGGAAGGTGACAGAGTCACCCACCCCGTAGCCGCGCCCCATGAGCCCGCGGGCAAGCGGAACATTCCCGCATTCACAGACCGGCAAAAACATCCCAAAAAGTGACACAATCGCGCGCCTGGCAAACGGATTCTTCGGAAGCCAGCTCTCCAGCCAGGAGGGTGGAACGAACACTTGAACCACAATCGACAGCGCAATTCCCAGCACAATGAAGGGAAGCGACTCAATCAGTAAGGACAGCGCGAGCGTGATGACGTCTTGAAGCTGGCCCCGAAAAGGAGCCAAGTTGTCGCTCGTCCACGATCGCAGTGCAATCAGTCCCACCAGTGCCAGCAGAAGCGCGAGAGGAACCAGGCGTCTCATGGCTGAAGGGTATCTTCCAGAGCTGGAAAAACTCGTTATCCGCTCGTTGCTCGGCGCCGCCGCTTGGACGTCCCAGGCGCTGGGGCCTCGGGAAGAGCGGCCAACACAGAATCCAGCATTTCGGGGTTCTCTGCCGCGGGCTTTTTTGCTCGACGGGTTGTCGTTGCAGCCGGCTTGTCAGCCTTCGGCGCCGCCGGTGTGGTGTGCCCCACAGTGCTCTTCGCGATCTGCGCAATCGCATTGCGTGCATCATCCGTGATTTGGTGCGGGGCCACGGAGGGTTGTGAGGAGCCAGAGGATTTACGCTTCTTCGCCGGTGCGCTCTCCGACTTCGATCGGGACACCGGCTCGTGGTGAACAATGAGGCCTCGGCCCTGACATATCTCGCAGGACTCGCTAAACGTCTCCAATAGGCCTAGCCCAAGCTTCTTCCGCGTCATCTGAACTAGTCCAAGACTGGTGACTTCGGCCACTTGATGCTTGGTGCGATCACGACCCAGGCATTCCATAAGGCGCTGCAACACGAGGTCGCGGTTGGATTCCAGAACCATGTCGATGAAGTCGACCACGATAATTCCCCCGATGTCTCGCAAACGGAGTTGACGGACGATTTCTTCGGCTGCTTCCAGGTTGTTCTTCGTGACCGTTTCTTCGAGGTTTCCCCCCGAGCCCACAAACTTTCCGGTGTTGACGTCCACAACGGTCATGGCCTCTGTGCGGTCAATAACAAGGGAGCCACCGCTGGGCAACCAGACTTTGCGATCCAGCGCTTTCGCAATTCCCTCATTCACGCGGTATTCCACGAACGGATCGGCATCCGAGGCGTAAGCCTCCATGCGCGCAATCAAGTCCGGCGCTACCTGAGTGAGGTAGTTCTCGATGGTCTTCGAGGCATGGGAACCAGAGATGACAATTTTCTGGAAGTCCTCGTTGAACACGTCACGAATAATCTTGACCAAGAGATCGGGCTCCGAGTGCAGCAGAGCGGGCGCCTGACCCTTCTCCGCTTGCACGGACAGTTCTGCCCACTGTTTCTGCAAGCGCTCCACATCGCCCGTGAGTTGCTCTTCCGTCGCTCCCTCCGCAGCCGTGCGCACAATGACACCGGCACTTTCGGGGAGCACCTGCTTGAGGATCGCCTTCAGGCGGGTGCGCTCCTTATCAGGGAGTTTGCGAGAAATTCCATTCATCGCACCACCGGGGACGTACACGAGGTAGCGACCGGGAAGACTAATTTGGCTGGTCAACCTGGCGCCCTTGTGTCCAACGGGGTCTTTGGTGACCTGGACCAGTACGGTGTCACCAGTCTTTAGGGCAAGCTCAATGCGGCGAGGACCCGTCGCTCCACCTTCGGCGGCTGCTTCCCAGTCGACTTCGCCGGAATACAACACCGCGTTTCGACCTCGCCCGATATCGACAAACGCCGCCTCCATGCTGGGCAACACGTTTTGCACGCGTCCGAGATAGACATTGCCGATCAGGCTCGACTCTTCGGACCTTGCGACATAGTGCTCCACGACAACGTTGTCCTCGAGGACCGCAATCTGTGTGCGATCGATGGTTTCCCGGACCACCATGACCCGGTCAACACTCTCCCGCCGGGCGAGGAACTCGGTTTCGGTCACGGTTCCGCGACGACGACTACCCTCTCGACCGTCACGACGACGTTGGCGCTTTGCCTCTAAACGAGTTGACCCTCGAACTTTCTGGGGCCGACTGGAATCTGAGGAGGCCTCCGAAGGCGTCTTGTCCTCGGTGAGCGGTTTGCGATTTGCGCGGGAGCGCCTCCGGACAACGGGCTCGCCGTCGTGCGACTCAGGGCCCGGCGTCCAGGTGGGGAACAATCCGGGGTCGGGCGCTTGAAACACCAAAGAGGTGGTGGTGGGGGCGACTGCTTTCTCCGCCTTTGTCGCCGGGGGCTTGCTGGTCTTCGCCGCCTTTGTGGCGGCAGGAGCCTTTTTTACTGGCTTGTCTGCGGTGACTTTTTTGGCCACCGCGGGCTTTTTCTCAGGCTTTGTTTCGTCTTCTTTTTTTCGTGTCACCATTACTGGCGTACTCCTCACACATTCCCTGGCACCACTGGCTGGGAACACAATTGCGCTTCGGCAATGCGCTCATAGACGCATTGAAAAAACTAGGTTGTAGGGGTTTTCCCCGTATTCGGATGGTCATCCGAGAAATCTTGTGTTTGCGCTTCGTCGTCTCTGGCGATGGCGCTGCACCCAGTATCGCACACCGTCACCGAATTCTCACGGGGTGCTGTCATAATCAGCGGGTGAATTACCCCACAAGACGCGCGACTGGCATGGGCTTTTTTGTGATGGTCAGCGGTCTTGCTGCCTGGGCGGCATCGTTGATACTCGCGGGAGAGGGCTACCGCTTAGCGCTGACGGGTGAGAAGCCCAGTTGCGATATCAACCCTTTCTTCTCCTGCGGCAACGTGATGCAGAGCTGGCAGGCCACCCTGTTTTTTGACATCCCCAACCAGCTCTACGGAATTGGCGGCTACGCCGTCGTAGCGGCTATTGGTGCCGCGGTGATGTCGGGCTCGACATTCAAACGCGGCTTCTGGGTTCTGACGACTCTCGGGCTCTTTTCCGCTTACTTCTGGCTCATGTGGATGTTCTACCAAGCGGTGTTCGTGATTGGTTTCTTGTGCCTGTACTGCATGGTGGTCTGGGCCATCCACATCATTCTGTGGTGGATTTTCCTGCCCTGGGCGCTGAAGCAGGGGATTCTGGGGTCATCACCCCAGCTCAAAAAATTGGGGGCTCAGTGGCTGCCCTACAGCTGGATTCTGATTATCATCAACTACGCCGTCATCGGCTTGTCGATCCTGATCCAGTTCCCGCTGCTGTTCTCTCTTTAGGAAGAAAACCAGAGCGCGAGCTCGCGCTCTGCAGTCTCGGGTGAGTCACTGGCGTGGATCAGGTTCTGCTGAACAGCTAATCCCCAGTCCCGACCCAGATCACCACGAATCGTGCCGGGAGCCGCCACCGTCGGGTCCGTTGCTCCACACAGCGAGCGAATACCTTCGATTGCGCGGTTGCCCGCAACCCGGATGGCGACCACCGGGCCAGACTCCATGAACGTCACCAGCGGATCAAAAAATGGCTTGCCCTCGTGTTCGGCATAGTGGGCGCGGAGTAGATCACGGTCGGGCTGCACCATGCGAATATCCACGAGCTGATACCCCTTTGCTTCGATCCGAGAGACGATCTCTCCCGTCAAGTTTCTGGCAACACCGTCTGGCTTGATAAGGACGAGTGTTTCCTGGGGTGCAGACATGCGAAAAGCTCCTTAGGTTGGGGTTGTCATCGAGCCTACTGGCTTGATTCCGGCTTGTTTCGATCCAACATGGGGCCTCGGATGGCGCCAAAAATCCAGAAGGCCACCATGACGGCGAAGGACAGGCCTATCGCCACATCCCAGACGAAGCTACCCAACAGGATCACCTGAAACACGTGCCCCAGAATCTGGCCGACGCGATAGCGCACCGATCCGTACAACACAATCAACACGACAAAGGTCACCAGCGCCCCCACCAGCACAACCGGTCCGCTGTAGAGGCGCAAACCATTGATGACCAGTGCCCCGAAGAACACCACCACCATTTCCAATCCGAGCGCAATTTGGAGTAGTGATTCGGTGGCGCTCTTCTCCCGCTTAGCCATTTTTCGAGCCTCCCCTAACCTCGCCAATAAGAGTGATGGAACCCGTCACCAGGACCCCTCCTTCGACACCACTGAGTTCTTTGGCGCGCTCCAGCGCGGAATCAACATCTCCCCGGGAATCCACTCGATCGGGGCCAGCGATGGCGGAGACAGTGTCGGCGAGGTCCGAGACGGAGATGGCTCGATCTGACTGCGACTGGGTGACTACGAAGTGGTCCACCACCGGGTCGAGCGCTTCGACAATGCCGATGACATCTTTTTCTTGGAGGATTCCGAGGACACAAATCAGTCGGGAAAAACTGAACGATCCCATAATTGCGCGACAGAGTGCTTCTGCGCTGTGTGGGTTGTGAGCGGCATCGAGAATAACCGTGGGGTGGTGGTCAATGATTTGCAAGCGCCCCGGACTGGAGGACAAAAGGATTCCGTCCTCCACCACTTCAGCACCCAACGGAATGTCACCATTGCCCAAGAAAGATTCCACCGCGGCAATCGCCAGAGCGGCGTTATCCGCCTGATAGTCACCAAAAAGCGGTAGCCCCAGATTCCGATACTCCCCCGCAATTCCGGACACCGAAATCATCTGACCGCCGACCGCGCTCTCGGTGTTGATGAGATAAAAGTCACGACCCATTACCCGAAGCGTCGCTTCGGAGAGCGTGCAGGCCCGCAGTATTTCGTCCATGGCGTCCTCGCTCTGAACAGCGCTCACCACCCGAGACGCGGGCTTCACGATGCCCGCTTTGGTTCGGGCAATTTCTCGAATGGTGTCGCCCAAAAATTCGGCGTGGTCCATTGCGATGGGTGTTAACACGGCCACATCTGCGACCACCACATTGGTGGCATCCCACTCGCCCCCCATCCCCACTTCAATGACCGCAACATCCACAGGAGCGTCTGCAAAACACGCGAAGGTGAGGACGGTGAGCGCTTCATAAAAAGTCAGCGGAGGCTCCGAGTTTGCGAGTAGTTCAGCATCCACCATCTGCAGGAAAGGCTCCACATCCGCCCAGTTCTCGGCGAGCAATCGGTCCGAGATGGGTTCACCATCGATCACGATGCGCTCGGACAAACGGTGCAGATGGGGGGAGGTCATGAGCCCCACTCGAAGTCCGTGGCATCGGAGCAAACTCTCGGTGATCCGGGCGGTGGACGTTTTCCCGTTCGTCCCGGCGATGTGAATCACGCCATACATGCGTTGAGGATCACCGAGCAGCTCCACTGCCCGCCGCGTTGCTTCCAATCGAGGCTTGGGGGTTGCCTCCCCGATTCGCGCGTACAGGGCCTCCTCCACGGCCGCAGCGGCGAGGCGATCGTCAGAGGGGGTGTCAACCACTCTTTGACACTTTCACACGAATCTTAGAGTTTTCCCCCACGGAGAGAGCGTCGTCACCGTCCGCTAAATAGACACAGTCGATGCTCAGCGACAGGGTCTCGCTAGCAACCATGGCCTGGTGGGTCAGGATCGCCTCCCGGGCGACAGGATCGGCTTCCAGGACCGTGCTGATGCGGTCTGACACATCGAGCCCGGCGTTCTTGCGCTCCTGTTGAATCCACCGGATCACATCGCGCGCAAGGCCCTCAGCTGCAAGCTCCGGGGTCACCGTGGTATCTAAGAGGACAAAGCCACCACTGGCTAAGAACTGCACCGCGGTGTCCTCACCCTCCGAGGTGAACTCGAGCACATATTCGCCCTCCTCCAAGGGAACGCCCGACACGGTGACAACACCTCCCTCAATGCTCCAGTCACCCGCCTTAGCGCCCTGAATGATGTTCTGGACTCCTGACCCAAGCCGCGGACCCAATACCCGCGCTTGAGGGAGTAGTTTCTTGCCAATCCCCAACTCTGTGGCGACCTGGTCATCAAGTTCACGTGTCAGCACCTCGCGAACGTTGAGTTCCTCGGCCAAAATGTCACGAAAGCCCTCGACGCCGGCTGAGTTCTCCGTCACGATGGTGAGCGAGGCCAACGGCAACCGCACTCGTAATCCGTGGGATTTGCGCAGCGCCAATCCCGCGGAGGCAACATCGCGTACGGTGTCCATCGCCGACACTAAGTGATCATCGGCGGGGAAGTCCGAAGCCTCAGGCCAGTCCGTGAGGTGGACGCTGTCACCACCGGTGAGTCCTCGCCATACTTCATCGGTGACCAGGGGCGCCAGGGGAGCCGCCACGCGGGACACTGTCTCTAACACGGTGTAGAGGGTGTCCAATGCGTCGGTGTTGGTGCCATCCCAGAATCTCTCGCGGCTGCGACGCACGTACCAATTAGTCAGCACATCGGCGAAATCGCGAATGGCGGCCGCAGCCATGGGCGAGTCGAGTGCCTCGAATTCGGCCGTCGTGACCTCGATGAGGTTTCTCGTCTTTGCCAGGATGTAGCGGTCGAGCACGTGAGGGGAGTCAGTTCGCCAGACCGGCTCGTGCTCCCCAACATACAAACTGAGGAAGTAATACGTGCTCCAGTAGGGCAGCAGGAACTGTCGAACACCCTCGCGGATTCCCTCCTCCGTGACCACGAGGTTTCCCCCTCGAATGACGGAGCTTGACATCAGGAACCAGCGCATGGCGTCCGCACCATCGCGCTCGAACACCTTCGAGACATCGGGATAGTTCCGCAAGCTCTTCGACATTTTCTGGCCATCAGAGCCCAGAACGATTCCATGGGAGATGACCTGTTTGAACGCGGGGCGATCAAACAGTGCTGTGGCCAGAATGTGCATCGTGTAAAACCAACCGCGCGTTTGGCCTATGTATTCAACGATGAAGTCTGCGGGGTTGTGGGAATCAAACCAGCCAGGGTTCTCGAAGGGATAGTGAACCTGGGCGAAGGGCATCGACCCGGAATCAAACCAGACGTCAAGCACATCGGGAATCCTCCGCATCATCGACTTCCCGCTGGGGTCATCCGGGTTGGGGCGCACGAGCTCGTCAATGGCGGGACGGTGCAGGTCAGTGGGCTTTGCGCCAAAGTCCCGCTCGAGTTCCTCGAGGGACCCATAGACGTCAATCCTCGGGAAATCAGGGTTATCGCTCTTCCAGACCGGAATCGGTGAGCCCCAGTAGCGGTTGCGGGAGATGGACCAGTCCCTCGCGTTGGAGAGCCACTTACCAAATTGGCCATCCTTCACGTTCGCGGGAACCCAGGTGATCTCTTCGTTTAGCTCGAGCATCCGGTCACGGATTTCGGTGACTCGAACAAACCAACTGGAGACAGCCTTATAAATCAGCGGCGTGCGACACCGCCAACAGTGCGGATAGGAATGGTCATAGGAGCGCTCGGCAAACAGTCGACCACTGGTGCGGAGCAGTCCGGTAAGGGTTTTGTTGGCCTCGAACACCTGAATACCCGCCACGTCAGACACCTGGTCGAGGAATCGACCGGCATCATCCACGGAAATGACGACCGGGATTCCGGCCTCCGCACAGGTGATCTGATCGTCCTCACCGTAGGCCGGTGCTTGGTGGACAATCCCGGTTCCCTCACCCGTGGCGACATACTCAGCGACAAGAATCTGCCAGGCGTTCTCCATGCCCCAGGTCTCACGGTCGGCGTAATAGTCAAAAACTCGGGTGTAGTCGATGCCGCCAAGGTCAGAGCCCTGAACGCGTCGGGTGATTGCCGCGATCGCATCCGCGACCTCGGCGTATCCGAGTTCCTTGCGGTAGTTGCCGATGGTGTCCTCAGCCAGCAGGTAGGTGACACCCGGTTCCGACGCCTCTGGTCCTGCCGCCTCTGGTCCTGAGGGCACCAGGGCATAGGTAATCTCTGGTCCCACGGCGAGAGCCGCGTTGGTGGGGAGTGTCCATGGGGTGGTGGTCCAGGCGAGTGCCAGAACTCCCTCAAGGTCCGCGGCTCGGGCCTTGTCCCCGTGCAGCGGGAAGGTGACCGTGACGGACTGGTCCTGACGCGGTTTATAGACGTCGTCGTCCATCCGGAGCTCATGGTTACTCAGCGGCGTTTGGTCTCTCCAGCAGTAGGGCAACACCCGGTAACCCTCATACGCGAGTCCCTTGTCGTGCAGCTGCTTGAACGCCCAGATGACGCTCTCCATGAAGGTGATGTCGAGTGTCTTGTAATCGTTGTCAAAGTCCACCCAGCGGGCCTGCCTGGTCACATACTCTTGCCACTCGGCGGTATAGCGCAGGACGGATTCTTTGGCGGCCTGATTGAAGGCCGCGATGCCCATCTCCTCGATTTGGCTCTTGTCCGTAATCCCGAGTTGGCGCTCCGCTTCGAGCTCAGCGGGCAAACCGTGGGTGTCCCAGCCAAATCGGCGGTGGACCTGCTTTCCGCGCATGGTGTGGAAGCGCGGGAACACATCCTTCGCATACCCGGTGAGCAAGTGGCCATAGTGGGGCAACCCGTTGGCAAAGGGCGGGCCGTCATAGAAAACCCACTCATCGCAGCCTTCTCGCTGGTCAATGGATTTCTGGAACGTGTTCTCCTCTTTCCAGCCCGCGAGGACCCGATGTTCGATCTCGGGAAATGAAGGGCTTGGCTCAACCGAGGAGCCGGGGAGGTGACGGGGGAAAGCCATGGGGTATCTCTCTGACACAGGTGGGCGAGGGCTGCGAGGACGCATGATTTCTCACACGCGGTACCACCCCGCTTGCTTAGAAACTCTCTAAGCCACTTCATGTCAGGCGATGACGGGCCAACCCGACCGGTTCTACTGAGAATCAAAGATTCTGTTCTTCCGGCAGCTCCCCGGTGATGGCCGGTTCAGCGCTGTTGGCAACAGTCTAGAACAGGGTGGCCACACTCTGCTGACCCAGTGCCCCGCGGATCCGCCGGAGCTGGTGCTCGAGCAGCTCTCCAAGTTCCTCGCGCGGAGACGGTGTCAAAGCCCAGCTCAGCAATCCCCCGAGGAGCGCTCCCAGCACGAGCCAGACATCCTTCTGCTCTACCCCAGACCCAGCAATGCTGCGGCGAAGCCACTCCAGGCGCACTCCCGCGCTGGCACCCAGGTCGTCTCCCAGACCCATCGCTTCGCTCTGGGTCGCGACGAGGGGAATCCGCTCCCTCGGGTGGGCGGCAACGACCGTCTCGAGTGCATCACGCAGTGGCATCCCACTGCCGAGGAGCGTGTCAAGGCTCTGCAGAGCGCGGTCAACATCCACCCAGAGAACATCGGACTTGGTGGTGCAGTAGTTGAAGAATCCCAGGAGGACATTCCATGATTCAGACAGATCCCGTAATGGCCAGGAAGGCCAGGTGGGCGTCCCTCGTGGGGACTTCTTTGGAGTCCTACGACTTCTACATCTATGCGTATTTCGCCGCGTTCTTCGTCGGCCCACTATTTTTTGACCCTCTGGGAGGCTTCGGTGGAACGCTGGCGGCTTTCCTCTCGATTGCCTTGGCCTTCATCATTCGACCCGTCGGGGCCATCCTGTTTGGTCACATTGGTGACCGCATTGGCCGACGGAAG
>JGI11705J14877_10001458_pt1 | contig 13536 bp, 13 predicted proteins | sample Etolaghawater15m_FD_14877 | JGI IMG/M metagenome (IMG submission 14877) | reverse complement strand
CGCTGGCCGGAGTCGTAAGACTGCGGTGAAACCGGCCTCTGCGAAGCAGGAAGTTAACACCATAACTACTTATGAGTAGGTTTGGGTAAGTTTAACGGAACGGTGTGAGATCGCTCTCTTGTGGTACATACCAGCTGCGGGCGGTCGGATTCCAGCGCGCACCTAAGGCCTTAGCTTGATCCTTCTGATGGTAGGGGACATTGAGCAAGACACCACTCACGCCTCGCTCTCCCGCCGCACATCGTGTGTAGGCGATTTATGGCCGAGGAGTTGTGCGAACTGCAGCTGGAGCGGGTCGATAATAGGTGCGATGTGGCGGCGCATAACGGTGCCAATCGCATCGCTTCGGGCAAAGATCGGGGTGAGAAGGTGCTCATCGATATGCGCGAGCAGCAGCAGCGCGAGTAGTTCTGGGCGCTGGGTAGGGAGAGCGTGCCAGAGGGTACTGATATCGTCGATGCGTTGAGTCTCGGGGCCGGGTGCATCATCGCTAGTCTGCTCGGGGTCGGCGGTGATCGCGGTTGGGTCGGCACCGGCGGCCTGTAACTCGGCGGCCGAGATGTTGGCCCGCTGCAGAGGGGCAAGAGCCGCTTGCCAGAGTGCGGTGAGGCTGTCGATGCGTTGGGTCTGCCAGCGCAGATCAGCAAAGTAGTGACCGATGGCATTGAGTAGTGCGGCAACCACCTCCTGATCGGCCGGACGGCGTAGCGCATCGGTGGCTGTCGCAACAAAGCGCTGTCCCGGTTCGGAGAGGATCTGCGCGAGCTGTTTTGCGGCGCCGTTGCCGGTAGCGATCAACGGTGCAAGTTGAGGATAGAGTTCGGCGTATTCAGGGCGGGCGCTCTGCGGCTCTGGAAGGGCGTTGGGGGTAGTGGCGAGGAAACCCACACGGTAGCTCTTTTTGCTACGGCCAGCATCCCAGAGGCGCTGCCGCTGCTCATCGTCGATAAGACCGGGCTGGAGTACCAGCCGTACGGTCTCTAGCATGTCGCGCTGTTCCGTTTCAAACGGCAGATGTTCGACTAGGTGGCGCGCTAAGATCGGGCCCATCGTGCCGTTGACCACCCGTTGGCAGTTGAGCATACGGCGGGCATACTCCGAGTAGGGTGCGACCCACCAAGCGCGTCGTGCTAACTCATCGGTGAGACCGGGGGAGCAGACGACCGCCATCACCGCTTCCGGTTCGCCCAGTTTAAGGAGGCGATCCATCTGTTCGTTGTCGATCTGCCCCATGCGCGTCCAGCGGCGTAGGAAGACAGGGTAACCGCCGGGGGAGTCGAGGACGGCGGCGGCGAGCGTCTCGCGGACGCGCATCAGATATTTGTCGCTGCGGCAGTTCGGATTGAGCGGGGCTTTCAGTTCGCGCTCGCCGTTGAGTCCGTAGACAACCATACGATTTTCATCGATACGGATCGCTTCGGCATTCTGGACAAGAACATGGAGGCGGAGTGCATCTTCGCTGGAGAGATCGATCATGGGGTGGTTTTCAGTTATTAACGGGGTTAGTTGAGTTGGATCCGTTCGCCCCACGGTACCTTCGCTCTCCCTTTAACTAGCCAGACCACCGGTAGGGGGGGTGGTTGGGTCGGGAAGTGCCCTTCGGCATCGGTAAAGTAGACGAGGAGATCGGCACGGCGCTGCTCCTGCTCTAGCCAGTCAAAGACCGGACGAAAGTCGGTACCGCCACCGCCATCGAAGTTCTCGGGTAGCTCGAACGGTTGCCACGGTTCAAACTCCCATGGGCCGTCGGCAGCGAGTTGCTCATCACAGGCCACGAGGGTGACCCGCGCATTGACACTCCCTTTTAGCGCATTTACCTCGGCCAGAAACTCCGCCATCTCCTCATCGCTGATGGAGCCGCTGGTATCGAGGGCAATCACCGCTTCGATGGCGTGGCTGCGCAGGCCGGGCATAATCGCCTCCCCTTCGCGCCGCGCCGGACGTAGGTAGTTGTAGTCGTCGCGGGCACTGCTGTTGAAGTAGCGGGCGAGGAGCATGCGCCACGGGAGTTGGGGCTGTAGCAGATGATCGATCATCCGCCCGAGTTCTCCCCCCATCTTGCCCGCCTGCATCGCCTGCTGTGCGGCACCGGCCATCCGCTGCCGCCACTGTACCGAGAGCGATTCGCGCTCTTCGGCGGTGAGGGGTGGGGGCTGTTCTGCGCCCCCTCCCCCCCCCTGTTGCCGCTCTGGTGAGGGCTGCTGGCTCGGTTGCGGTTCGCGGCGCCCCCCCCGCTCCCCCTGCTGCTCACTCTGTTGGCTTCCGCCCCCCTTCTGTTCGCTCTGCTGCTCGCCACCACTGCCGGCCGATCCCCCCTGTCCGCCGCCATCTTGGTCATAGACGTGGTGATCTTGCGGCTCCAGTTCACTATCTTCGTCAAGACAGGGGTAGATCTCCTCGGCGGTCATCCCCTTGTAGCAGTCGAGTAGGAGCGCTTCGGGGGTGGGGATCAGCCCCTCATCGACCAGTAGCGGGTTGATCGCCAGATCGCAGGCGAGATCCCAGCGCTTCCGATCGCGGCTCTGGCGGCGGGCAAAGTGCGATAGTGCGCAGTGGAGCGCCTCATGCGCCAATACAAACTGCACCTGATCGAGCGATAGCGCGCCGATATATTCGGCGTTGTAGTAGAAGTGACGGGCGTCGGTCGCGCTGGTTTTGCACCAACTGGGATCGGCCGCTACGAGCGGCAGTCGCAGTACGAGGGTGCCGAGAAAGGGTTTATCAAGGATCAGTCGTGTACGGGCGGCACTCAGTTTGGTGACGACTGGATCAGCATGGTCCGACATCGAATCCTCTCCTAACTATTACATCTCATAGAGCATCACATCGGCGACCCGTTCGGCCCACGGTGCAAACTCGGGTACCGAAAAGAGTGCCTGACCAATCGCTCGATGGAGATCGGAGACTAGCATCACCCCCATCTCTCGCTCAGGAAATTGTGCGGCGTAGTTAAGAATGGTGCCGTAAATGGCGCTGCCGTCACCCGCATCATGCGCCCGTACCGCACGCCCCACTAGGGCGGAGGCGACGGCATATTGCAGATCGATCTCGCGCGGGACGCTCATATCGTTACCGGCTAGGATGGCGTCGATATCGGGGAGTTTGTCGAGGTTATCGACAAACGCCCCCAGCTCGATACCGGCCGCCGGTCCAACACACGCCTGTAGCGTCTCGACTAGGAGCTGCGGGTGGTGGCTAAACTTCTGTAGCGCGCGATGGGCAAACTCCCATGAGCGGGGTGACGGGAAGGCGATCGGGTTGTGCGCTGGATCGAAAGCGAATAGTAGTTCAGGCCGAAACCGTAGAAAGCCGATCACCCGCTCGTCGATGCCGTGGCGATAGGCCCAACTCACCCAATCATCCAGATGGGTCTCAACTTCGAAGTGGGCGAAGCGGTTCGCAAGCGGTGCCGGCATGGCGTAGGTGACGCCGCGATCGCCCTGCCGATTACCGGCCGCAAAGATCGCCCAGCCGTCGGGTACTTGGTAGTCACCGAGCCGCCGATCGAGAATCAGCTGATAGGCGGCCGCGGAGACGCTCGGCGGGGCGGATGTGATCTCATCAAGAAAGAGGATGCCGCTGACGCCGTGGCGGTTCGGGTGCGGTAGCATCGCAGGGGGTGCCCACTCCACTTGATCGCCATTGCGAAACGGGATACCGCGCAGATCGCTCGGCTCCATCTGCGATAGGCGAATGTCGATCACCGGCACTTGGTGACGCTCGCCGACCGCCGCAATGAGCTGCGATTTGCCAACGCCAGGTGGCCCCCACAACATCACTGGGGTGTGGTGCCCCTCATCTGTTGAGAGAAATTCACGTTCCAAAATCGTGCTGATGTGAGCGGGGCGCATACGACTCTACTAGCTCCTGTGATGTCAGGTTAGTGTTAGCGGGGAGTGGACAATAGCTTACCTTAACTGTAGGTTTTTGACACACTTATCAAGTGCAATCGCTGACCACTGGCCGCTCATTCGTTGCTTCGACCGTAGAGATCCTCATAGCGCACAATATCATCCTCCCCTAAGTAGCTGCCGCTCTGCACCTCAATCAGCTCTAGCGGAATCACCCCCGGATTCTCCAACCGATGGGGTGTGCCGAGCGGGATGTAGGTCGATTGATCCTCCGAGAGGAGACGGCTCTGATCGCCACAGGTGACCCGTGCCGTGCCACTCACCACAATCCAGTGTTCAGCGCGGTGGTGGTGCATCTGTAGTGAGAGTCGGGCACCCGGTTTGACCATGATATGTTTCACCTGAAATCGCTCCGCTCGGGCGATCCCCTCAAACCAGCCCCATGGACGAAAGACGCGGCGATGGAAGTCGCTCTCGTCGCGCCCCTGCGCCTGTAGCTGCGCGACGATCTGTTTCACATCTTGGACCCGATCACGATGGGCAACCAGTATCGCATCTTTGGTTTCGACGACCACATGATCGCGCACCCCGACGGTCGCCACTAGCCGCTCTTCGGCGCGGATATAGCTGCCGTGGGTATCATGGGTGATGACATCGCCGATCACCACATTATCCTCGTCGCTGCGGCGGGCGATATCGAGTAGCGCACTCCATGAACCAATATCACTCCACCCCGCTTGGAGCGGTACCATGACAGCGGCAGCGGTCTTCTCCATCAACGCATAGTCGATTGAGTCGCTCGGACAGTGGCTAAACGCGGTCGCATCGAGTCGCACAAAATCCATATCTTCTCGCCGCTGCTCCCACGCGCTACTCGCCTGCGCTAATAGTTGGGGGGCGTGCTGTGCTAACTCCTCTAGGTAGCGACTGGCCCGAAATAGGAACATACCGCTATTCCAGTAGTAATCTCCACGCTCTAGGTAGTGTTCAGCGGTGGCCAGATCTGGCTTCTCAACAAAGGCGGCAACAGCGCGCGCCCCGGCCTCATCGTCGGTCGCCGCTGTCCGAATGTAGCCGTAGCCAGTTTCAGGGCGTTGTGGCACTACGCCAAACGTGACCAACCCCCCCGCCTCTGCCGCCTCTACCGCGATGGTTAGCGCATGCTGAAAGGCGGCCACATCCTGAATGAGATGATCGGCTGGCAGCACCAGCAGCACCGGATCGCCCCCCCGCTGCTGTGCCGCATGGGCGGCGGCCACTAGCGCCGGGGCAGTATTGCGCCCGACCGGTTCAAGCAGGATATCAGCACCGCTAATAGCCCCCTGCTGTAGCTGTTCGGCGACGAGGAAGCGGTGGCGCTCATTACAGACCACAATCGGTGCAGCTAACGCCGTTACCCCCTGCAACCGATCCATCGTCTGGAGCAGCATCGAGCGATCGCCAGCAAGTGGTAGAAACTGTTTTGGAAAGGCGCTGCGCGACAGCGGCCAGAGCCGCGTGCCAGAACCGCCAGAGAGGATAACCGGTATCAGTTGCATGTAAGTGTTGGGCTCCTGTCCCACAGGTTTTAGTGTGCTAACAGCAGAGTTTAGGTGGCAAATTGTAACGCTTTTGGTTTGGGGTGTGACACATTTTGCTCGTTTTGTCTATGACAAATCGATCGATTCTGCTATTATGGCGTCACTACACAGCACCGCACTCCCAACGTTAAATCTATGTGGATCACGCCGATGGATGATCAGGTTATATTTGAAACCACGCTCAACATCGCCGCCGCTGAGCGTGAAACGGGTATTGGTAAAGATACGCTACGCATCTGGGAACGGCGTTACGGCTTTCCGCTGCCGGCCCGTAACGACAAGGGTGAGCGTAGCTACACACTCGAACAGGTGGAGCGGTTACGCTACATCAAGCAGCTGCTCGATAACGGTGCCCGCCCATCACAGATTGTCACCCTTCCGCTAGAGACGCTAAAGCGGATGTTAGAGGAGCAGCAGCCACACGCTAGTGAGGTGCTGCCACCGCTGATTGCAGAGGGGATGAAGCTGATTATCGCGCAGCGCTCGCAGCAGTTAGAGCAGTGGCTAGAGCAGCAGTTAAAACAGCTCGGTATCGAGCCGTTTGTGATTGAGTTGATTGCCCCAATGACCGCCACCGTTGGTCACTACTGGCTCCAGCAGCGCCTCTCGATTGCCGCCGAACACATCTTCACGGCACAGGTGATACAGCTACTTAACGCCATTATCCATCAGCATCGACCACGCTATCCGAGTGCGCCTAAGTTGCTATTAGCAACGCTACCAGGCGAGCAGCATACCCTCGGCCTACTGATGGTGGAGACACTCTTAGTGTGTCGTGGGGTGCGAGCGCTCTCGCTCGGTGGCCAAGTGCCGGTAGAGGAGATTGTGCGTACGGCAGAGCGCCATCAGATCCAGAGCGTGCTGCTCTCATTTAGCGCTCGCTGTAGCCGTGAGATGGTACGCACCAACCTCGCCGCGCTGCGCCGGCAACTGCCGCAATCGGTGGCGATCTGGGCCGGTGGTGCCGGTACTCAGCGGCTCAAACCCCATCCGGTCGGTGTTCAGATCAGCCACTCGCTGGCAGATATTCTGCAGCTGGGCGAGTAGTGCACTGGTCACACAATTTAGCGACAACATGCCGCTAACGGGTATGAGTTAGCGGCACTGCTCGCTATAATAGCGCCACACTCACCGCTGTTACTCAAAGAAGATGCTCCCATGAGCACAGATCATCCGCTTGAATTACGCGCTGGCATGCACCTTGTGCAGAGCCTACTGCTCCGTAGCACCGAACTTGATGCGCTGCGGAAACACCTCTCCGAACATGCGGCGCGGGCGCCGGCTATGTCGCGAGGGGCACCCGTTATTGTCGATCTTCAATGGCTACGCAAAGAGGATGTCGTCCCCGATTTTGCGATGCTCGACAGCCTGCTACAGGAGATTGGCATGGTCCCTATAGGCCTGCGCCATGCCGGCAGTGAGCAGCGCCAAGCAGCGGCTGACTACGGCTGGGCACTGCTGCCTGATAGTCGGGAGACGAGCCCCGCTACCAAACAACAGTCGAGTAGCGATAAACCCTGCAGCGATCCCTGTCCTGAGCAGATGCGCCAACCGGCACGGGTGGTCAAACAGCCGATCCGCTCTGGCCAACAGCTCTACGCGCAATCCGATTTAGTGCTATTGGCGCCGGTCAGCCCGGGTGCCGAAGTGTTAGCCGATGGCTGCATCCACGCCTATGCCCCACTACGCGGTCGCGCCCTTGCCGGGGCGCGCGGTGATGCCTCCGCGCGTATCTTCTGTAAAGCGCTGCATGCCGAACTGCTGTCGGTCGCCGGCCGCTATCGCACATTGGATGATATTGATCCCGATCTGCTCGGTAAGCCGATGCAGATCTACTTAAAAAATGAGCAGTTACTGATAGAACCGATGTGATCAGCACACGGTAACAGCAACCACTCTCGACATCCGCTCACCCCGAGGAGAGAACCCCTTGAGCAGAATCATCGTCGTCACCTCCGGCAAGGGGGGTGTTGGCAAGACTACCACCAGCGCTGCATTTGCTACCGGGTTGGCGCAGCGAGGTTTGAAGACGGTCGTCATCGATTTTGACGTCGGCTTGCGTAACTTGGATCTGATCATGGGGTGCGAGCGGCGAGTCGTCTACGATTTTGTCAACCTGATCAATGGTGAGTCAAACCTGCAGCAGACGCTCATCCGCGATAAGCGAGTTAAAGAGCTCTACCTGCTGCCGGCATCGCAGACACGCGATAAGGATGCCCTCTCGCGCGAGGGGGTGCAGCGGGTGATGAATGAGCTGCAAGCGGCCGATTTCGACTATATTATCTGTGATTCACCGGCAGGGATTGAGGGGGGGGCGCAGATGGCGATGTATTTTGCTGATGAGGCGATTGTCGTCACCAATCCGGAGGTCTCCTCGGTGCGCGACTCCGATCGGATGCTCGGTATCCTCGCCAGCAAATCGAAACGGGCCGAAGAGGGTGAGGAGCCGATCCGTGAACATCTACTCATTACCCGCTACCAGCCGCGCCGTGTCAGTGGCGGCGATATGTTGAGCGTGGAGGATATCGTCGAGTTGCTTGGCATCACCCTAATCGGAGTGATTCCCGAGTCGCCCGGTGTACTGCAGGCCTCTAACTCTGGTCAGCCGGTGATCCTCGATGATGGGGATCGTGCAGGCCAAGCCTATAGTGACATGGTTGGCCGCTTCCTCGGAGAGGAACCGCCGCTGCGCTTTGTCGAAGAGGAGAAGAAGGGACTGCTACAGCGGCTCTTTGGCTAACAGGTAGATGGCATCATGATGAGCTTTCTTGACTACTTTCGTGCCAACAAAAAGCAGACGCAAACACCCGCCCAGATAGCCAAAGAGCGGCTGCAAGTGGTGATCGCCCATCAGCGTAGCGCTCGCAGTAGTCGGTATGACTTTCTGCCCGAGCTACAGAATGAGATTCTGACGGTGATCCGGCGCTATATCGCGATTGCTGACGATCAAGTGCAGGTGCAGTTGGAGCGCGAGGGTGACTGCGATGTCCTAGAGCTGAATGTTACGCTGCCTGACAAAGATTGAAATGGGGTATTTATACGTATTCGAGCGCTTTTTGCGTATTCGAGCGCCACGCTGAGAAATTGTTGACTGTTGCTATAGGTCTTTGCTACTCTCCTGCCTTCGGCATAGGTTACTGCTCCTGAGGTGTTGAGATGATGAAAGCTCCCCGCTTCGATATCACTAAATGGCTTCTATCACTAGCATCATCCGGGATGGCTATCCTCTATGTGCTGTTTCTGGAGCAGTTACGGTAGATAGCGCGCGCGCTCAGAAGAGCGCAGCTAGCGCATCACCTAGCCGTTTCACACCGATCACTTCAATCCCCGCCGGCACGCTGCGCGGGCGGTTGGCGGCTGGCACAATCGCTTCGGTGAAACCATGTTTTGCCGCTTCGCGGAGCCGATCTTGACCATTCGGCACCGGTCGCACCTCACCTGCTAACCCCACCTCACCGAAGATGACCCGCTTCGCCGGCAGCGGCCGCCCACGCAGACTCGATACCACCGCCGCTAACAGCGCGAGATCGGCAGCCGTCTCAGTAACCCGTACACCACCGACCACATTGGCAAAGACATCCTGATCGTAACTGGCGATGCCACCATGCCGATGCAGTACCGCTAACAGAAGTGCTAACCGATTGTGCTCCAACCCCACCGTGACTCGGCGCGGGTTGGCCAGATGGCTCTCATCGACCAGTGCCTGCACCTCTACCAGTAGTGGACGACTCCCCTCCAGTGTCACCATCACCACACTCCCTGGCACCTCATCGTCGTGGTTAGATAGGAAGATTGCTGAGGGGTTGCTCACCTCCTTGAGCCCCTGTTCGGTCATCGCAAACACGCCCAGCTCATTGACCGCGCCAAAGCGATTCTTAAAGGCGCGAATCACCCGGTAGCGGCTACCACTATCCCCTTCAAAGTAGAGGACGGTATCGACCATATGCTCTAGCACCCGCGGCCCTGCTAGCTGCCCATCTTTAGTCACATGCCCGACCAGAAAGATGGCACAGCCACTCTGTTTGGCGTAGCGCACCAGTTGTGCCGCACACTCACGCACCTGCCCAACCGCCCCCGGTGCCGACTGTAGCGCCTCGCTATAGAGGGTCTGAATCGAGTCGATCACCATCACCCGTGGCCGCTCCCGTTCAGCAGTTGCGAGGATCGACTCTAGCCGCGTCTGCGCCAGTAGCTGCACCTGCTCACCACCAATGCCAAGCCGCTGTGCGCGTAGACTCACCTGCTGTGGCGACTCCTCACCCGATAGATAGAGGATCGGTAGCTGCTGTGCCAACCGTGCAACCGTCTGCAGCAGCAGCGTCGATTTGCCGATCCCCGGATCGCCGCCCAGTAGCACCACCGATCCCGGAACTAGGCCGCCGCCAAGTACCCGATCAAACTCGCTACCGCCAGTGGCGATCCGGCTCACCTCCTCCGGCACCACCTCCGCCAACCGCTGCACCCGATCATCACCACTACCGGCATAACCGGCAAAGCGACTATTTGCCGCTACCGGGGGTGTAGCGCGCTGCTCCTCTAAGCTATTCCAAGCGCCACAATCGGGGCATTGACCAATCCATTTCGGCGATGCAGCGCCGCAAGCGTTGCAGCGATAGTGGGTGCGATTGCGTGCCAAACTCTACCTCGTAATCTATGTTATTGTGCTCAACCGAGCCGATATGCAAGCGGCAGTGAGCGTTTAGGTTGGTGACAGGCTCTTTTTTCAAGGTCACTTTCTGCTACACTGGCAGCCGGTCGCATTAGCGTGGCCATACCTATTCATTGTGTGACTGCCCTTGCAGTCACCACCTGCTACTGACCGCCTCGGCCGCGGGGGTGGCGATACTATAAAAGGGTCGCAACGACGATGTCACATTCGATTTGGGTTATCAATGGTAAGGGTGGAGTCGGTAAATCGGTCTTAATGATGCTGCTCGCGTGGCAGTATGAGGCGGTTGGCCGTCCCCTACGACTGATTGATATCGATGATAAAGCGAAACTCGCTGAGTTTATGGGGCACGACAACGTATTGTCGCTGCGGGTCGGTGCGAACGCTGAAGCGCTCCGAGCAAACCCCTCGCTCGCCTATAGCTACTGGGATCAGCTCGCTACCGAGATCATTGAGCGCGACACCGGGGTCGATCTCGGCGCGAATATGGATCGGCCGCTACTAGAGTGGGCACGCAAATCGGAGCTTGGGCTAGTACTCCCAGAGAGTGATGTGACCATGGACATCTTTGTGCCGGTGACCGCCGACCCACTAGCGGTGAGTGGCGGTATCGAAGCGCTGGAGTTGATTGGCGACATCTTCCCCGACGCACGGCGAATCCTCGTTCTCAACAAAGTGGCAGGGAGCTTCGACGCTTACGCCTCAACACCCGAGTTTGGACGTATTGCGCGGATGCGGGATGAGGGGCTGTTTGTGGTGGCGATGGAGCACTGCTTGAGTGAGGCGTGGACCGACTTCGAGCGATTGAAGATGTCACCGTCGCGCATTCTATCGATGGATGCTAAAACGGTGTCAGCTCAGACCGGACTCGGTATCCTAGCGGCGAAACGTGCGGTTGGAGACTACGCTAGTTGGCTAAAGCAGTTCCAGCAGGCGCTGCTGCCGCTGATTCAGCATCCGGCGATCTGATTCCCCATCCACCGGGCTTGGCGGAGTCGCGCCGATGAGTTGGAGTAGTCGCCTTAATGCCCTCATTGTTGAGGGGCAGGCTGCACGTATGGCCGATAGTAGTGAAGTACTCGGTCAATTCTTAACCCTCACCGCAGAGGAGCGTTGGAACGCGCTGCTCGGTCGTGATCCACGACTAGAGCGGCTACTGCCTGAAGATTACCAGCGGCTTCTACTGCTGACGATGGAGCCTCGGGTGGAGCCTAACAGTGCGCCGCCCCGAGTGATCCCGCTGTTGCCGGGCGCCTCGCTACCTGAAGTGGAGCCCGCCCGACAGCAGCGCCGCGCTAATCAGCGCCTCTCACTACTCCTCTCGCTGCTGCTGGTAGCAATGGCCGGATTGCTGACTGCGATCTGGTTGCGACCGCTACCGGAGCGGGTCGATCTACGGAGGCTAGAGGATCGCATCGACGCCCTCTCCCGCACCCTACCGACCGCGACCGCAGCAGCACTCCCCCCCCTTACCCGCTCCCCCGCTTCGCCCGCGGCGGTGACCGCCGTCACGGTCGCTAGCGATGCCCAACTGCGTGCAGTACAAGCAGAGCAGCAGCAGCTACTACGACAGCTACAGGCGGAGAGTCGCGGCGAACAGCAGCAGCTACTCAACGCCCTACAGCAGAGCGCGGCAATGGAGCGGGCGACCGTCCGCCGGGCGATATTAACGCTGCAGGCACTGGAGCGGTTAACCACGCGCTTCGACGCCGGCAACCCCTATCGTACCGAGTTGCATGCACTACAAGCGCTCTGGCCGCAGCCGGAGCAGCTACAGTCGCTACATCAGCAAGCCGCCAGTGGCATCGCCAGTCGCACCACCCTAGCTACCGAACTACGCTCGCTGCTGCGCGACTACCGATCCCAGCGCGAAGCGTTACAGCAGCACTGGATGATGATCTGGTTGCCAAGCTGGTCGATTCCCGATGATCAGCGCCAGACACTAAAGCAGCTACGTAGTGAGGAGGATCAGATCGAAGCGGCACTACAGTCGCTACGTGACGGCGACTTAGCCACCGCTATCGAGCGCCTTGGTAAGCCGCTGCAACTGGCACTGCAGCGAATGCAGCAGCGAATGCAGCAGCGACTACGGTTAGAGATGCAGTTAGCTGAACTATCGGCACTGGCATGGCAGGGGGTGACACGTGCCATTACTGATGGTGCCACGAGCGGCTAAGATGGGCTATCTGATCGACTGGCTAACACTCACCCGTGATGATCTGCTGCGCCGCTGGGCGCGCCGCCGGCCACGGCAGCAGACGCCGCTGCTGCTGCCGCCGCCCGCCGATGGGGGGAGTGGGCCAGCGCCGCCGCAGGTGTGTCGGACGGTCGAACCGAGTGGTGTCTTATGGCGTCCGCCGGCCCGCGAGGAGCTACTGCGGCGACAGCAGCAGACGCCCTCTCCGGTCGATCCAGCCGTGAGCCTGCGTAGCCGGGCGACCGCCGCGATGGCGCGGCGTCAACCAGTGACCGCACCGGTCACACCGCCGCCCTCCCCGTTTTCGAACGATGCGCCGCGCCGCCGTTCTGAGCCGGCCGCCGAGCCGGCACCCTATCAGTGGCCCTCCGAGGTTGAGGCACGCCGCATCGATCATCGGCGGCAGGGGTTAGAGTCGCTGATCAACCTGAAACCACCTGTAGAGCATGAGGATTGAGATGGTATCGGCAAACGAACAGCATATCGACGCTGAGGTGATAGCAGTGATTGGCCCGACCGGGGGATCGGCTAAGACCACCACCGCGGTCAATCTAGCGGTCGCACTCGCCGCCGCTGGACGCACCGTACTGCTGGTCGATCTCGATCCGCGTGGTAACGCCGGTGATACCTTGGTTCGCGGCAGCGGTGGACTCGGCGGCTCCTACCGTCTGCTAACTGAAACCATACTCAGTCGTGAGATGCTGATCGCCACCGAGATCCCCGACCTCTACCTGCTACCAGCTGATGAGCGGTTAGCCGGATTGGAGGGGGAGTTGGCGTTAGAGGGGGATAGTCGAACCCGACTGACCCAGGGGCTACAGCATCTAAAACAGCTCACACCACAGTTTGATGTGGTGATCATTGATAGCCCACCCGCGCTCGGACTCCTCACCCTCAATGTGATCGGAGCTGCCGATCGGGTGCTGATGACCGTCGCCACCGACTACTATGCACTGGAGGGGGTGCCCACGCTGCTAAAAGCGGTACAGCGGCTACGTGCTGGATTGAGCCGCCCCCTACAAGGGGTGCATCTACTCGGTGTCTTAAGTACCGATACCGACAATAGCCGCTCACTGTTAGCCGAGATGCGGCGTGAGTATGGCCGCATGACGCTGCAGGTGGAGATTCCATGGAGTGAGGTGGCGCGCGAGGCAGCCAGTCGAGGCAAGCCACTCCTAGCGCACAATCTACGTAGCCATGTGAGCCACGCCTATCTCGGTTTAGCGGCGGAGTGGCTCC
>JGI11705J14877_10001455_pt1 | contig 13562 bp, 21 predicted proteins | sample Etolaghawater15m_FD_14877 | JGI IMG/M metagenome (IMG submission 14877) | reverse complement strand
ATGTAGATTTTTTAGATTAAATTTGGTAATTTTGCAAATATTTTAATAAATTTTCATCATCTATTTTTTCTTCTAATGCTTTTTTATATGATATATCTAAAGTATCTAAATTTACATCTCTTAATAAGATATCGATATTTAATTCTATAAATTTTTCAACCTGTAAGATATATAAGTGCATTAAAACAGATGTAATAATTGCATAAGATAGAATGAATACACCCATATTTAATATATAATCAATAAGAATGTAACTGCTAAAAACCATACTAAAGTTTTTGTATAAAATGAATTCCACAATTAAAGTCGATATTACACCTGCTATTAAAACTTTTTTTGATTTTATATTTATGATATTGTTATAAAGTAAAAACTCTACAACATCTCTTGTTTTTAAATTTTCCAAACCTATCCTTTCACTTCTTGCAATTATAGCAAGAGTTCCATAGAACCTCTAGTTTATTAGATTTTTTGAATACTTTAAACTAAAGTATTCAAAAAACCCAATGGGGAAAACTACTAAATAAATAGTAGTTTAATTTTTTACTACGCTGCTAAAAAATCAAATATTGTCATCTCTTTGACATTTTCATTTTTTGCAAACAACTCATAAGCTTTTTGATAAATCTCTTTACCTATCAGTCTATATACAATAACATTATCATTGTACTTTAATTCCAAATTTTCAACTGATCTATTCATGGTAATTCTATCATTGATTTTTTGAGTAACTTCGATTTTTCCATCTCTATCACGATCTAACCAACCTGAAAAACCATCAATTGAGTACCCAGAGCCACCACCATTTGAATCTATATTTTTAGATTTTAAAAAAGCTTTGAGATGAGCGTAAAACTCCTTGTAATTTCTAAATGTTTTTATTTTTGACTTCCAATCATATTCTTCTTTACCATACCAAAGCATACCATCTAAAAACCACTCAATGTTTTGTTTTAAAACATCTTCATCAGATACAAACTCCTTATTTGGAATATTAAGAGTTTCTCTAACCCAAGAAAGCAATTCAATATCAAATATATCTACATAACTTGGTAGTTCTTGCTTATCATAATCTAAACCCCAATGATGAGATATTTTGTCACCATTTGTATAAAACCTATAAGCTATTTTAGGCTCTTTTAATTTTGAACTATGATCTGTATAACTCAAATCATAACTAGCCATAAAATATTTTGTAAATGGTGCTAAATAGATTCTAACAACACTTTTTAGACGATGTAAAAGCTCTATATCACTCAATGGTTCTTTTATTAAATAGTCTAAATTATCTATCCAAAAACTGTCATGTCTACCAGGATTTTCTTTACCTTCTAAAATAACACTCTTATAGATTGTTTTAAACTCTTCAATACTAGGAAGCTCTTTTCTATGATCGATTCCTGTATATTGATAAAATGTAATATCAAACAATTCAAGAAATGTGTATCTTTTTTTCAGTCTACTTTTTGCTACTCGTTTACATTCACGAAAATATTTATCCCAACCTCCATCATTTTTAGGTTGTTCTGGCATCTTCTCTTCAATGTCACACTCATCATCAAACAAACTTAATTGTTGATTGATTTTAGTATCAGGCATTCTTAACAAATCTAATAAATCATAAATTTTCTCACAAACTGAATCTAGTAACTCAACATCTTTTTTTGAATAGTTAGGATTTTGAGTTTGGTAAGCTATTTTAATATCTAACCATACGATCCAATCTACATTAGATGCAGCTGGAGCCTTATCCTTTAGAATCAATTGCTGATACTTCTCTTTATGAATTAATTCAACATTGTCAAAATGCTTTTTAATTAGATCGTAATGTTTTGAAGAACTTGAAGTGGTTTGTTTTACTGTACAACAACTCATAATATCTCCTTAAGCTGCTACAGCCCAAACACCACGACCTACATTTGTGTGATGCTTTTGTAACTGTTGTCTTATTTTTGCTTTCCAATTTGGATTATTAGCTACTAAGTTTGAAGCAACTTTTTCTACCTCTTGATATATAACATCTAAAGGAGCTTTTCCTAACTTCATCATTATAATTCTTATTGCATTTCGCCAAGTAGTAGCTACTTGTTTTTGAATATCTTTTGCAATATCAAAAGATATAGCAAATATCGATTTTTCAGATTTTTTCCACAACAATAAATACTCATGCATTATGGGTATAAAGCTACCAAAATATTGTCTATTGTCCGATAAACAGTTGTGTTGCAATTTAATTGTTACACTCAATAGCTCTTCTTTTGGCATCATTTGAATAAAATCTGATTGATAGCTTCTAAAATTACCTTTTCCTAAACTACCACCTCTTTGATCTCCAATAAGTGTTGCATATATACCACCGCTTTTTGTAGCTTCTCTTTGGTTCATTAACGCAACTTGACTTTTAGCAATAAACTCTTCAGGAGTATCACATCTTGATGTATCACCATTAAGTGGAATATCTCCATAAACTTCACCACTATATTTAATCATATCATGATAAGGAAAATGGCTAAAACAAACATCAGCTTGTCTTGGTAGTTGTGTTAATATATAATCTTTAGTAAAATCTTGACCTTTGTATAAGTCAAGTCCTACATAATCAATTTTCAATTCTTTACATACATCTCTTGATGTACCACTACCTTCACAAACATCTACAAATAGTTTCGGTTTAAAATGTTCTATAATCTCTTTGATTACAAAGCCACTTGTGTTCCCTCTCCATTTATTGTTCCCATAATTTCCTCTCTCAGGAAAGCTCATTATACTTGTCATATTGTTTACCTCTCAATTTAAATTTATAAGAGAAGATACATTCAACCTCTAAAGAGGATGTTTGATATCCCCTCTAGGGTTTTATGGTAACTCTAACGAATTACAACAATTAATTTTTATATTTTCTTTCTATTACCAGGCCATACTGTTATTAGCGTTATTGTCTCTTTATAATAAGAAAAGACAATTGTTGCTCGTGATAAATTATATTCATGTCTTAAAGATGGTGCTGTACTTTTAAAAAAAACACTATTGTTTTTAACATGTTCAACAACATTCCAAATACCACTAAGATCTATAGGCTTTGCAATCCCTTTTTTAACATCCTCTTTATTTTGTTGAAGCTTTTGTAAAAAGTGATCAGAACTAGTTACCCTTATACTTAATGGTATCTCTTGATGTACAATTTGAAATGAACTCATCTTTTTTCCTTAGGCATATTTTACAAATTGCCCATGTGTAAGATTTAGACCATAAACAACTGTTTTATAACTATCAACGATTTTAACACTCTCAATATTTCCATCTTTACCCATTTGATCAATCTGTTTTCTCTCTTTGGTAGAAGTTCCTTTTAATATCACTTCATTACCATTACTAAGTATTAACTTTTTATTTAAAGCACCACTTGCAATAAGGATGGCAGCTTGACCTTGGTTTGGGTGTTCAATTGAACTATTGAGCATTGAAGCACTTCTTAACTCATCAAAAAATGTCTTTTTTAATTTAGATTTTTTTAATTTATCTTCAATTTTCCATCTAGCTATATCAATCTCTTTAAACATCATTGGCTCGGCACCTGTTCTTATACTAATTCTTTCAAACTCAATATCATCATTGATATTTAAAGGTTTTTCAAACACCGATTGAAATTTGTCCATACTTGCTCTAAAGTTTGGTAATTGTTGATGGAATATAGAGAAAAATTGACCATATTTTTTATAATCATTATTTTCAGGGTCATAAAAAGAGATGATAGGTCGATAACCTTGCAGTTGTAACTTCTTTGCCATCTCTTCATCTGCTGATGATGGATTAATAACAAGTATTAATACTCCACCAATAGCTGTTGTAAGCCCCCATCTTTCTACAAAATCTATTTCTACTCTTTTACCATTTGTATTGATATCGTATGGTGGATTTAAAAAATTAAGCCCTACCCAATGATTTGATTTTCTAACTGATGTTAAAGAATCAGCATTAAGTACAATTGCAATATCTCTATTACTTGCAACCTTTGCCCTATTCTCATCCAATTCACAAGCATAAGTTTTACACCCATACTTTGTACCAATCATATCAATCGCTTCACCCTCACCTGCACAACAATCAAGTGCATATACTGTTTTGTTTTCAGGAAAGATAATTGTTTTATTGATAATTTTTTGAATAGTTTTTATATCTGTTGGGTAATATCCCATTTTTACATCTGAGGCTAATCGTGCCATTATAAGTCCCTCCTTCAAGAAACTATGTGAGAACTGAGCTCACTAAAATTTATTAGCTTTTTGGAGGAAATAGTCCACCTGTAGGTGGAATTTATTTCCACCTACTAGGCGACTTTTTTACTTATATTTTAGGTTGTATGTTTTGAGGTATTGGTTGAATCACTTTCCAAATACTAGCTTTACACCAAGCTGAAACATCAACTCTTTTGCCAGTATCTTCAAAATAACCACTAGCTAAAAGAGGTTGTATCAAAGACTCATTTTCTGACCAGGTTTTAACCAAGATCTCATTCTCGCCTAAGAATTTTTCAGCTCCTTCAAGATTTGTGGTAACTTCTACAAAAGGCTCCAACCAAAAACTATCTTCATCACTCTCTAAAGACTGAATAAACAGAGCCTTTGTAGAGTTTGAATTATAATTTGCCATTTCAATAAAGAGCTTTTCATACTCATAATATTGAAGCTCAATTAACGGTAATCTCTTACCAATATAGCCACAATGACTACATCTATTAAGTACAGGCATTCCCATAAAACCGCAATTTGCACAACAACTATTTTTATTCATTTTCTTACCTTTATGCTGCAAAGTCAAATAATGACAACTGAACACACTTTTTAGGTTCCTCATTAATTTGACTGGCAATTTCTATTTTATTTATTGGTTTTTGAAATCCAAAATACTCACATATTGCATCAAGGCTATTTTCTTCAAACAGTAATGTATATTTAAAGATTAACTCTTTGAACATTTTTTTAATTACAGGTTGATTTTTTTTATGTTGATGTTTGTAATGTTTTAGGATTTCATGAAACTTATCTTCACAATCTTCTCTAACTTCTTTTAGTGTAAATGTATTTGTAGCAAATGATTTATCTATATAACCAACTATTCTTGGCAATCGCTCATTAGTATTTTTATACCAACAACTAGCAATTAAATCATTCCAATTTTTAATAAACTCATCTTTTGCTTTGCTTAGATTTTCATTGATTTTTATATCTATTTGCTCTTTATACATTTTATAATCAGCACTCACTATTGCATTATAGTTTTTAGTGTATCGCCCATTATCATACTTATCACTTTTTGCTTTATCAATCAAGACCAAGCATCTATTTTTAAAGCTATCGAGCTTTGATAGTGTTTCCATTTGTCGTGGATATTTACTAAGTAATAATTCTATATCACTATCATATATATCAAGAACTAGCTTGACATTATGTTCATTTTGATTTGTGATGATATTAAAACAAGCAAAATCCATCTCATTTGAAGATTGGTAGTTAATTACACTTCTTAAAAGCATACTTATAGGACCACTCCATCTTAAATTAAATTTTGCAAATGATGCACAAAAATGAACATCATTAATTAACTCTTCTAGTTTCCCATCAGAATATTTTTTACAAAACTCAATATATTTACCATTTTTGAAGTCACTATCTTTTTGTGAATAATTTCTTTCTTTCAAGTTTTCTATAGCTCTTTGTTCTGGAGTAACTTCTTTATCATAGCTCACAAGAAAATATTTAATTCCTATAGGAAATCCATCTTCATCATTTAATGAAAAATTGTTTTTTTCAATAAGATATTCAATATCTCTTTTAAACATTGCAACATTTTCAGTTTTTACATCTGATATTTTCCAATCAAGATATAAGGCACTTTTCAAAGCTCTTTCAAAACGATTTATAATTGTATTTTCATACTCTCTAAATCCTTTAAAAGATTTATTTTTTAAACTTTGAAATTGCCAACTTCCCCCAGATATATCTGAAAGTAGTATAACTTCCACAAAAGCCATATATTCATTTTCATTAGGAAACACACCTTGTAGATACCAGCTAGTACATCTTTTGTTAGTTCTAGCACTAGATACATTATTATCTCCACCTTTAATAAGTAAGATAATTTTTTCATCAGCAGTTTTTATTACAACCTGATTGTCTTGTATAAAATGACTCATATTGCACCTCCTATTGAAGATACAACACTATTGTTGTCATCCAAAAACTCAACTTTAATTGCAATAACCAAATGTTCTCTTCCAATCTCTTCATCTCTTGGAGTAGAAATATTGAATTGATTACCTATAAAATATTTGGCAATCTCTTCATTTGAACATTTTGCATTTACTGATGTTATCCAACTACTTAGGTCGTTTCCTATAACTCTTATTATTTTCATTACATCACCTCACTTAACTCATCCATACTAAGCCAAAAACCACCTTTTGAGTCTAATCCTATATCTTCCCATAAAACACCATCTTTTAGTACTTCTTTTAAAAAATCTAGTGCATCATCAGCTTTATGAAAAGTTGTGTGATACCATAAACTAAAAGGCATACCATTGTTTATTTCAGGCATTTCAGGAAAAGAGATATTAGGACGAATTTCAGCATTTAAGCCACAAGCAGTTGGATAAATTTTTGCAAGAGGTTCTTCTTCAAAATCCATAAACCAAAAAGTATCTGTTTGGGATGGTTCATCACTACCTACAGTACAATGATCTACTATAACACCTTCTTCATTCATTTTAATACTTAGAAAACTTCCATCTTCCAAATAATCATTTAAGAGGATAATAATTGGTTCTCCATCTATTTTTATATTGGTTCTACACCAACCCAAAAGTTCACTTGGAAACTCAATATCTCCGTCATAGTAAAACGGATACAAGTATTCAAAATGTGTATCCAATAGATACTGTCTGCAATCAAAGCTCTCTTCAAAATTTGAAATAAAGTTCTTAAACTCTTGTGATGTTGTTGCTGGATTTGACAGCAAATTTATTTCAACCGCATTGTAAGAAGTTATTCTTATACTAGCAATATCACTTGTGTTATCTCCAATAAACAGAGCATCTAAGCTATCATCATTTTGATATTTTAATGGCTCAAAATCTTTACCATCCATTTTTAAGTTAATTGTTTTTATTTCCATAATAAGTTCCCCCTATAAGAACTATGAGTATCTAGTACACTTAATTTGTTTACCAAGGGGAACAAGCCACCGCTAGGTGGAATTTTTGTTCCACCTATGGCGACTTTTTTACTTATTTATCTCAATCTGTAAAACAGCAAATTTTTACTCATCAGAAAAATTCTTGATGATTTTTGCTATAAACTCATCTTCCAAGCTTAAAAAATAAGCAAAACCTTTTAAACACTCAAGCTTTCCATCTTTAAGTTCGCATAAGCAAGCTTCTGGATCGCTAGTGTAAAGAATAGGTTTTTTTACTACAAGAGTTACAGATGGTGTAGATACTATATATTTTGTATTTTTCATAAATTATCCTTCTAAATTAAATAATTAAATCGTAATAAGCTTTGGCAATGTTTTCACTTGTTTTGATATGCAAAAACATTTTAAGCTCATCTATTGAACTTACAGTATCAAATCTAGGCTCTTCAAATGGTATCTCAACTTTAAAATTCATAGTTGGGAAAAACTCATTTCCTGATTCACCCAGATAAGTTACCTTCATGTATTTCGTTTCACAGATTTCCATAATTTAATCCTTTACATATTTTTATCGACATTTGATAATATCTTCATCATATTCGCCTCTAGGCATAAACCATCAAAACATCTAGGAATCGTATTTATTTGATCTTCTAATTTTGTCCGTTTCTTTTCTCTCATAAAAGAGAATCTAGTTTCTTTCAAATTTAGTAGCTCTCTTAGCTTTGCAAATCTAATTAATAAATCTGCTACTAATTCCAATTCCTTTTTGTTTGATGATTTTGCTCTAGTGTAATAATGGGGATACTCAAATATTCGAAAATTCTCTAGTAATTGCTTTGTTGTAGAATTTGGATAATCCTCTAAGTAGCGTTTAATTGACTTTTTTGCACCATCAGCTATACCTGTATTTAACAACTCTAAAGGTTGAATATTAGGTCTTAGCTCATAAGCAGTTAATAATCTCTCACTATCACTAACAGTTGCAAATTTAAGCTCATAGATACCTTTTTCTAATACACATTCTTTAATGGTATAAGGTCTCCAGTAGCAAATATTGTAGTAAAAGTCACTTTTTATAAGTGTTCCATCATCGATATACTTTTTCATTTGAGCAAGTATCTCTTTGAGTTCTTTTTCATCAAGCTCTTTTACTTCAATATTGTTTGCAATTTGTGTTATAGGCTCATACTCCATTGATTCAATAAAATCAAATAGTGAAGGTTGATTTGCTTTACACATTATGCAGCCTCCATAAAATCAAATAAACTCATTTGTTTAGTTGGTTTTTTATTTTCTTGAACTTTATCCTCAACTTTATCAACTATTTTTTCTTTGCTAGATTTGATTTTTATAGCTTTTCTTATCTCATCAATAAAAAGTTGTTTGTATTCAAACAACACTTCTTTAATTGCATTATCAAGATCACTATACTCACTATATCCACCATAGTTTCTATTGTTCATAATAGTATGGTAAAACTCTCCTAGCCCTACTCTTTCATTATTCATCTCTTCATAGATTTCATAAAAAGCATCTTTTCGACTAATGCCCGATGTTCTAATAAAACCAATATTTTCACTCATAGGTACAGATTTACCAAATGCAACAGCATTTAAAACTGCACCTTTGGTAAAATACTCACCGTAAAATCCATTGATATTATTATGAGCAATAAAACCACAATGAGTAGAAAAATGTTGATAAAGATTTTTTTTGAAAGTTGTATGACTAAAGTGGTTATTACAAAAACTTACAAAATTTTTGTATATTTTTGCTTTTTCCAAATCAGTCATAAATTTAGTAGAGCTGAATTTTTTTGATACTGCTTTTATTTTAAATGGTTTTGGTGTTAAAAAGTCTTTTGTTTCCATCTTAAGACTCCTTCATAGCTTTAACTATTTTATCAGTTAATATAATGCTTGTTTCTAGCACCACCCCATGATAAAACAAATCTAACATTATTTGTTCTTGTTTTTGTTTTTGTTTATTTTTTTTAATTATTTTAAGCATAATAAGTCTCCTAAGACTATAAAAGACATAGGAGTACTCCTGTGGAGTTCCTATATCTTTAAATAAAGATTGAAACTCCATTTGGAGTAAGACTAATTGGTAATTTTATTCTTTAGTATAAGCCCACTCGAGTGCATCTCTCAATGAGCCTATGCATTGGGCTCCATCAAGTTCTTCCAACTCAACAGCACCATCCCCTTTTAAGAATTGCTCTAAATCTGAAAGCGAGTACCAATAAATTGCATATCCGCCCCCATCATTAAAAGAACTAAATACATTCGCAAAAGATTCATCATCTTCGCAAAGTACCACTAATTCTTCAAGCAATTGTTCTTTAAGGTCTTTTAGTTTTAAGCTCTTAGATAAAAATTTTCTACCATCAAACTCAACATTATGAATTTGTTTATCATTAGTTGTTATTATTTTCATCATGCTGCCTTTTTATCTATTTTTATATTTATTTTTTGTTTAAATACATTCCCACAATCTATACAAGAACAATGATGAAAACCATCTATTGTTTCACTCACTTCTATTTGATCACTTTTGCATTTTGGGCAATTATTGATAATATATGTTAGCTCACTTTTATGATAAGTATTTCCTTTACTATCAATGTACATATCCTTAAAATACAAATCTTGCTCAAATCCAAAGCCATGCTTTGTAGTGATACTTAATATTTCAGGAACATTGATATATCCCCACTCACTACAACTTGAATCTGATTCATTTACTATATATCCAAAACATTGAGTCATTTCATTTTCAAACTCATCATCTTCACAACCTCTATCAGCTTCCACTACATAGTAAGTGAAGTTTGGACCAAATAGCTTTAATCCAACAGGTTTAATATCCATATCTTCAAGCTCATAAGTTTTTGGCATACTTTTTAATGTGTCATATACTTTTTGAACTTGACCTACAGTTAGGTAGTTGGATTTAGGAAGTGGTGCAGATACTCTCATCGGTTTTGCATCAGGACTAATAAGACCTTTTTCTTTACAAACCTCTAAAATTATCTCTTGCAAATCGTGACATTCTTCCTCTAACACTGATAAATCAATTTTTACAGCTTCGATGTTATATGTTGTTAGCTCTATTAGTTTTTTTCTTTGTGAGAGTTTTTCGTATATATCACTTACATACTCTTTAGGAAATGGCATAGGTTGTGATTTGTCCAACCAAGTGTTAAATGAATCTTTCAACTCATTTTGATCTCTTCCAATTAAAACACAAAAATTAGTATCACTAATTGATGGTGAATGGTATAAAATCGCATGAACTATACCATCTTCCAAAGAGATCATCTTTCTTCTATTTCCAGCATTAAAAACACCAAAAAAGCCTAATGTATCACTTAATACCTTTTGATTATTCATCTCAACCTTACCTTGCATTATTACAGAAGTAATAGATTTAACCATCGCTTCTTGACCAGCAAGTTCTAAATACAACAATGTTGAACCATCTTTTATATAACTTTCAATATCTGCTTTTGCACCGTTATATCCAACTTTTGGAACAAACTTTTTATAAGCAATTATCTTCTTTGAAAATTCATCAAGTGGTTTATAGTCCCAACTTTTTGGTCCAACATGTACTTTGAGTTTTTTATAACTCTCTTCTATTCTTTTCCATGAATCATCTTCTAATTGAATTTGATCTCCATTTTTTAAAATAGAAATATCTACATATTCAATTTCAGGTTTACTTAGTAATTCATACAGCTCGTTGTATTTTTCAACAACATAATCTTTTGAACTACTTTTACCACTTAGAAGTGTTCCATTTTGTGTTATTCTTTTCATTTGTGCTATTGAGAAATAGTTCTCATCCAAAGAACAACTTCTTGCGTAATACTTCATTTTAAATCGTTTATTCAACTCTTCAAATACTAGTACCCACATCTCAGCTATATCTTCATAATCAAATCCTGCTTTTTCTGTAGCAAAATGCAACCCTCCAGATGTTTTTAGCTCACCTGTACCAAACTTTTGAGATTCCATATCTAAAAGTTCAGGACGATTATTTTGTACCCATGCTAAATCTTCACTATCTGTAATGTGTAAATGTTCTTCAAGCTCTCTAAGCTTTATATTTACACTACACTCTTCGTGTAGAAACTTTGATACTTCATCTGGATTGTTTTGTGTTTTGTAAAATAAGTATGCACCCATAATGTTCTCCTTGTGGTTGCAATAGTGGTATAAACCCACCATAAATTTTAAAAGCCACAAAAGAGAACTATGGCATAGCCACAAGTTTTAATTTGTGGCTAAAGCCTTTTTTTGAATATAAAAATCCCTCTGAATCTAGTCAGATTAAAAACTTATATTTTTAAGATAGGGATTTTTTAGTTAGTGTGAGTGTTTTTTGTGGTTATTGCTTTTTAATGCAAAATATGCAGCAACTATTGAAGCAACACCAACTATAGTCATAAGTAGTAATACGCTATTCATCTTTGACTCCTTTGTTGTATGTTATTAATCCTGTTGTTAACAAAATTATTATTAGCAATATGATACCATAAATGATTGAATTATCCAAACTTGATTCATTAATGAATGGACTTATAACTCCAACACCAAATATAATCTTAGAATAATCCAATATTAATTCTCCCACTTTTTGCCATGTTTTATCTTTCATACTTCACACTCCCATAAAGCATATCCACCATCTAAAATACCACACATATAAGTTTTTCCTCTGTATTTAACGACATCGGATTTATTATCACATAGTGTCTTATCTAATTGAGATATAGGGAATGTTTCAGATAGCTTTATGTTAGTTGTGCTGTCATAATTGCAAGACTTTGACATTAACAATGGTGTAATTTCTAAATCCTCTAATTTAATATCTTGATTCATTTTCACCCCATCTTTCCAATGAATATAATTATCATCTCTAAAAATGATTTTATGTTCAGTTGGAACACATCTATATGTTACAAAATGCTCTTCTATTTTTACAGGTATCATATCCATTTCAAAAATTTCAAGTCTTAAACCTATTTGTAAAAATATATTTTCCACTTCATTATATAGTGCATCTTTACCTAGTCTTGCAATATCAAAAGCTGTATGTGATATCTCACAAGACAGTCTGTCATCTTTAACTTTAACATCATCACTAGTATAATCATCCATAAAGAATTTACAGTCACTTTCAATATGCTCTGTAATTCCAATATTTTCACAATCATACTCTTGATGTGGACTATCACAATTATTAACTAACTGCTTAACCTTTAAAAATGCTTCATCTTGTGAATTTGCTTCTACTTTAGCTTGATACTCTACCCATACTGTTTCTTGCTCTTGAAATGGAACTAAAAAGGTTTTCATAGAACACCTCCAAGTCTTATTGTTTTAAAGGTTAAAAACTCATCATTAGTTCCTTCTCTATTTATGTTAACGGTTGATTTATTTTTAAGATCTTCATACTCCTCATCACTTAATTCACTTTTGAAAACACTTATTCTAACCATACAGTTATCATAAATTTTTTGTTGTAACCTCATTTGATCATTAAATTTTGATTGCATAAGACCTCGTAGGTTTCTTATGTTTTCCCAAGCATACTCTTCACATACTTCATATCCCCACTCTTCTCTTAAAGCGGTTTCACCTACATTATCAGTAGCATCAACTCCGCTCATCATAAAAAAATCATACGGATGTGTGTTTAAATCAGTTGGAAATTCACTAAATATTTCACCTACTATAAAATCTTTTACTATTACTTCTATTGTTTTCATATATTTACCTTTTTATTTTTTTGAAAATCTATACCACTTTTCTTGAGTTACATGGTTTTCATGAACTCTTACTGACAACTCAGGGTATAGATTTAGTATTTTGTTTAATAATGCTTTTGGATGTTGGTAAAGATGAGGAATTCTAGGTACTGTATCATCAGTAAAACCATGTTTCCAATAATTTTCTCTACCAATTATTCCATAGGAAATTGAGTTTACAACTAGTAGATTCTCTGGATAAAAATTTCCAAACTGATTAACCTCAAAGATATTTCCATCAATTGAGATTTTAAAGCTATGGTGGTACTTTTCATCCAAAGAGATTCTTTTTATTGTTAAATTTTCAATGTCGTTTAAACACAACTCCCCTAAGCATAGTTTTTCTATACTTGTTGTTTCACCTAGAAAATCAAATAAACTTTGCATCACTTACTCCTTTAGAACAAACTTAATTGAACACCACTTGCTAACTCTTCTTTTGGAATTGACATAAGAATATCATCAGTTGATATTTCAACTTTTTGAGTATTTTTACCTTTCCCTTTATAGTAGAAAAATTTATTTGATGTAATCTCTCCATCATAATC
>JGI11705J14877_10001453_pt1 | contig 13567 bp, 12 predicted proteins | sample Etolaghawater15m_FD_14877 | JGI IMG/M metagenome (IMG submission 14877) | reverse complement strand
CTCTAAAAACTAATACATTCATAGCTTTAGTATACTTTTTGATATATAAGGCTATGAGTTGAAGTCCTACCCGTAGGTAATACGAAACGATATAACGCAATATATTAAAAAGTATACAAAGCCTGCAAGGAAGGGAAACTAAACAGATATTTCACCTAAAAATTTTTAAAGTTACCTACAGGTAGCTTGAAAAATTTATTAGTCAAAATCTCAAGTTTATTTTCTCCTTCTATGAATAATATTAGTTTTTAGAGGTGCCCTCAATTAAAAATCTCTACTCTAGCTATAACTTTTCCAGCTAACTTTCCACTAAAATCAAGCACTTCTAATCTAGAAGTGTTATCGTTACAATCTATTACTGTATAAGTATTATTTAAATTATATTTTATTCTTTTAGCAAGTAGCCCATGTGGGTATTTTAGATAATAAATACCATCTCCACAATAATTATCCACAGATATATCTACAATATCCACATATTTTGACTTTGATTGATATAGATTAAATCTTAGTTTGTCTAACTCTTTTACCCCTATTACACTTTTATCTATGTTAAATTTAATCTTTTTATATGAATCTATATGATTAATTTGTACAAATCCAGACGAAAAGACCGTATCCATCTCTAATGATTCTTTATAAGTGCTATCAGTGGGCTCAGATACTCCTATATTAAGATTAAAAAGCATTGCTATATTATCCATATATTTCTGAGGTATTGAGCCTCTTCTAAACCAATTATTAACTGTAGTAAGGTTTACACCTAACAATTCAGCCAATTTTGTTTGACTTACACCCTTTTTCTCAAGTGTTTCTTTGATTAATTGCAGTTTATCCACATTATCCACATTGTTTCCTTTTGTGTGTATATGTGGATTATAGTGGATTTTAACTTACAATGTCGAATAGTGGGTGGATATTAACTAAATATAGTGTTAATACTTAATCCCCTATTGATAGTTTTTAATTTTATCTATTGACAACCCTACCCTATTTAGATATGATTCGTTTCTTAATACAAATGGGCTAGACTTGGTTTCGACTGGAGTAGTTCGGTATTAATAGCATGTACGACTGAGCCTCGTTAAAAAGCTCAAATTTTTTAGACGCAAATAATAATAATTATTCTCCTGCTTACGCAAAAATAGCGTAAGTTTAACTTATAAGGAGCTTTCGTTCACGCATTGCTATTGTGTGTGTTTTTAGAGAGTCATAGTCTAATAGCTTATCTTCTGAAGTTTGATCTGCTTTAGAAGAGACATTTCTGATCTTAGCTTAGATACTGCTTTTTGGAAGTTGTGCTGTGTTTAAGTGAATTTTTACAACTTTGCTAAACATGTAGAAGTTAATATTAGGCTATTTTAGGACATGGGTTCAATTCCCATCTGGTCCACCATTCTACAATCTAACACAACCCAATAAAGCCATATAATTCATTGATTTAGTAACTTACTCTCCAATCATTTTTCTTATGAGGAGCAACTCACGTGTGATATACCAGCTATATCAAAATATTGCAGTGGCTTTTTTCTATAATATTTCTCCTCTATAAGTTTTGATTGTTCACAATAAGGATTTGTCATAACTTCTTGTAGCTCGTTTACAAGAGTATAATCCCCATCTTGTGCTTGCTTATAAGCAGAAACCAAAATCGACTCTCTTAGTATATATTTTGGATTTACTTGCTTCATCAAAGAGGATATCTCTTCTTTTTGTTGTGATGTTGTGATATGTAACTTTGATTTCCAGCTCTCTAACCACATTGACCATCTTTGCAAAAGCTTTTCATCTATAGAATCATTATAAAAACTTTGTATTAGTTTTGTAATATCATCAGGGATATTTGAAAGCTCTCTAAAAAATAGAGTATAATCAACAGATGTTTCTATCATAAGGGTAATAAGCTCATTAAAAAGCTTTGGATTAAAACTTTTCAAATGTAATTTAGCACACCACATCTGTATCATCTTCTCTTGCATAACAATAGAAAAATCCTCTTTTATATTTTCAAGCTCTTGAAATACTTTTTTATTTTCTAAAACTAATGTTTGTAATGATTTACAAAACATAGTAAAATTACGCTGGGCTGCTTGAGGTTGATTTAAAAATGAAAAATGTACTCCACCACCTGTCCAAGGTTGGTATTGGGGATCAAACATCTCTATAAATCCAAATGGCCCATAATCAAGTGTAAAACCACCCGCTGCACAATTATCCCCATTAAAATTTCCCTGACAGTATCCTACACGAATCCAATTAGCCACAAGAGAAGTAAGTCTTTGACAAAACTGCTGTGCTAGTAAAACTATCTTCTCTTCTAGTGGTAAGCTTGCATCAATCACTTCACTATACTCTCTATCAATCAAATGTAATACAATCACCTCTAGCTCTTGCATCGCTTTTGGATGTTGATTTTTTCTAGTACGTCTCGCAAAAAGCTCCAGATGCCCTACGCGAAGAAATGATGGTGCAACTCTTGTAGTAATAGCAACAAACTCCTCTATCATCACTTCAGGATCTTTTGAATAAGAATCATTTAAAAACCAAGGACGTTTTACTGTTTCACTTTTTGATCTATATAGTGTCAAAGAGCGTGATGTAGGAACACCCAAAGAGTGCATACTCTCTTGTGCTAAAAACTCCCTTATACTAGAACGCAACACAGCACGCCCATCAGCACCACGACAATATGGAGTTCTCCCACCACCTTTGAGTTGCATCTCCCAACGTTTACCATTTATTAGAACTTCAAGGATAGATATAGCCCTTCCATCGCCATATCCATTTCCTGTACCAAAAGGGCATTGTTCATAATACTCTGTTCCATAAATAGAAAGAGCATATCCTGTTGCCCAACCTATCTTTTTAAATGGCTGAGATAAAGAGGAGGTATCACCACTAAACATTTTCATAAAATCATCTGATGTAGCTAAACTATCACTAAAACCTAATTCTTTAAAAAAATTTTTACTATGTGCTATATAAATTGAATCTTTGATAGGCGTAGGAACTACAGGGACATAATGACCACTTAAAACTTCTCTAGGGAAAAAATCTTTCCCATCTCTTGTAGCTTTGGGATCACTTTGAAGTGTTTCAACCAAAGAGTAATCTATAAATTGCGCTAGTTCATTGAGTTTATTGATGTTTTTCGATTTTTTTTGTGCTTTATTCATAAATCTTCCTTTTCTAAGATAAAATACTTTATATCGCAACTAACTTTATAATAAATAATATAGATCAATTAATATAATAACTTTCAATATCTTCTTTTATCTCATCGTGTAAGATATTATATTTGCACTGTATCTTAGGAAAAGTATCTCTCGTATCATCACTTAGTTCAACAAACAGCTCTATAGTATCTGCAAACCAAAATATCTCTTGTTTTAGGTAACTTTTAAAAAGATTTTTTATTTGTAAATAGCAATTGTTCTTTATACAATTTAGTTGTATCTAGTTTTGGAAATACCTCTGTCATTATATGTTTCCTATTTAATTAAAATTATTTTATTAGATCTAATAAAAATTTATATGACAAATTAATTGAAGAAAACTTATCTTTTTGTTCTTCAGTGGACACATCTGGGTGATATTTTTTTGCCATTGTTCTATATTGTTTTTTAATTTCTGATCTAGTTAATTCATTGATATTTACATCTTTTTCAAATAAATTTAAAATATGTGCTTGAACAATATCTTCTTTTGAATAACTACCTTCACCAAATTGTTTTGTAAATTCTTCTCTTTCTTTTTGTTTATTAATCTGATTAATAAGAAATACATAAAAGCCAAAATTTAAAAGAGTTACCAATAAGAATACTATAGAGAAACCAAAAGATAAAAATATCCAATTTAATACCAATATAATTATAGAAAATCTAGTAACATTCTTAATCAATTTTACTTGTCGATCTTTTTCTATTAACATTTTTGGATTAAAGTATCTTATTATAATCACTAATTGAATAAATAAGAATAAATATATTATTGTATTAAAAGAATAATCACTTATCTCAATATCAAAGCATGATAAATAAAGCCCACTAAATGAAGTATAAATAAATATTGAATGTAATTTATTAGCAAATTCATCCATGATTTTATGTGGTACTCTATGTTTTCGAACAAAAATCTTCTTGATTATAAAAAAGACAATTGAAAGAAGAACTGTTAATATTTTTTTTTAGCATATTATTTATTACTTTAATTTCTGCGCCACTAGTTCATTTACTACTTTTGGATTTGCTTTGCCACCAGTAGCTTTTAATACTTGTCCTACAAAGAAGCCTAGAAGTTTTGTATTTCCATCTTTAAATTTGGCTACATTATCTGGATTTTTTTCAATCACTTCATCGATAATAGGTGAAATTTGTGAAGGATCGCTTATTTGTATTAGACCACAATCAGAAACTATTTGTGTTGGATTTTTACCAGATTGAATCATATCTTCAAATACTTGTTTAGCAATTTTACTTGATATAGTTGCATCATCTACCATCTTCACAAGTTCTGCTATTTGTTTAGCACTAAACTTTAAATCACTAATATCTTTTTCTTTTAATTCTCTAGCAACTTCATTTGCTACAATATTAGCTATACCTACTGGACTCTTCAGTACACTTAATGCATCATTATAAAATGATGAAAGCTTCTCATCACGAGCAAGTGTATTAGCTACTTCACTATTTAGTTGTAACTCTTTTGTATACTTATCAAATAAAGATTGTTCTGCTTCACTCATAGGCACTACATCACCATCTATTTGTACTTTTTTTACTTGAGGCTTAGGAGTTTCTTTTGTTACTTTTGTCTTTTTAGCCCAAGAGTCTTTAAGACCAACTATCTTATTAAATACAGGATTTTCATCTGTATAATCTATAGGATCAGCATAGAAGTAACCTTCTCTTTCAAACTGAAATCTTTCATCTATTTTTTGAGTAATCACAGCTGGTTCAATTAGAGCATCTTTAATTACTTTTAAAGAATCTGGATTAATATCTTCTAGACCTTGGGGTGCTTCATCTTTAAATAATCTATCATATACTCTTACTTCGACTTTTTTAGCCTGTACAGCATCTACCCATTGAATAGCACTTTTTACTTTAATTCCACTAGTATCTGAGCCACTTTTAGAGTCTTTGTTGTAGATAGCTTTTATCTCTACAATATTTCCTTCACAATCTTTTACAACTTCTTTACAAGTGATAATATAGGCATGTTTAAGCCTTACAGATTGATCTGGAGTTAAACGGAAATAACCTTTAGGAGGGTTTTCACAAAAGTCATCACGGTCTATATATATTTCTTTAGAAAATGGTACTTTTCTTGATCCTTCTTTAGGTACATCATGGGGATAATATGAAGCATCAATTTCTTCACTACCTTCATAGTTTTCAATAGTTACTTTTAATGGATCAAGTACACACATAACTCTTGGTACTTTTGTATTTAGATCATCTCTTATTGAAAATTCAAGTTGTGCTACATCAACCATTGAATTTGCTTTTGCTATACCAATCTGGTCACAAAAATTTAAAATAGATTCTTTTGTATAACCTCTTCTTTTATATCCCGCGATTGTAGGCATTCTAGGATCATCCCATCCCGAAACTTGTTTTGCTTCAACTAATTCTAAAAGCTTTCTTTTACTCATAACAGTATAATTGATACCAAGTCTTGCAAATTCATGTTGATATGGTCTAGGTTTTTCTAAGCCAAGAGTATCAAGTACCCAGTCATAAATGTCACGATTATTTTCAAATTCTAGTGTACAAATAGAGTGAGATACACCCTCAATATAATCAGATAAACAATGAGCAAAATCATACATTGGATAAATGCACCATTTATCCCCTGTTCTAAAATGGTGAGCATGTCTTATTCTATATAAAAGAGGATCTCTCATTTTCATATTAGCAGCACTCATATCAATTTTTGCTCTTAATACATGCTCACCATCTTTAAATTCACCATTTTTCATTTTTTCAAAAAGATCTAGATTCTCTTCTACTGATCTATTTGCATATTTACTTCTTTTCCCAGCTTCTGTAACTGTTCCACGATATTCACGCATTGTTTCTTCATCTAAAGAGTCTACATATGCCTTATCCATCTTAATAAGTTTAACTGCATAGTCATAGATTGTTGAAAAATAATCAGAAGTAAAATGTATATTCTCACCCCAGTTAAACCCAAGCCACTCAACAGCATCTTGAAGTGCTTGAACATATTTTGTATCTTCTTTAGTAGGATTAGTATCATCCATTCTAAGATTACAGTGACCATTATAATCACGTGCAATACCAAAATTTATAGCAATAGACTTAGCGTGTCCTATGTGTGGGAAGCCATTAGGCTCAGGAGGAAATCTTGTCACAACCTCTTTATATTTGCCTGACTTTAAGTCCTCTTCAACTTTGACACGTAAAAAATCTTTTCTATCACTCATATATTAAACCTTTTTGATTTTAAAAAGTGTATTTTATCACACATTGTCTTTAGACAATGTGATTTATGGCATCATAGAAATTCTATGATATAATTAATCTATAAATATTTTTAAAGGGGTTTGTAATGGCAAAAATATTAGTACCAATTGCAACAGGTTTTGAGGAGATAGAAGCTGTATCTATCATAGATGTATGTAGAAGAGCTAATATCGAAGTTGTTGTTGCTGGTATTGATCAAATGTCAATTACAGGTACAAATAATATCACACTAGAAGCTGATTTCTTACTAGAAGATATAAAAGATGATAGCTATGATATGATCGTACTACCAGGTGGTGTTGAGGGAACAGAAATATTAGCTCAAAATAGCATAATACAAAGTATGTTAAAAGATCAATATAATCAAAATAAACTTGTGGGGGCTATTTGTGCTGCACCTTTTGCACTACATACAGCAGGAGTATTAAATACCAACTATACTTGTTATCCAAGTTGTGAAAGTGGTATTAGAGATGAAGGGTATGATAGTTCAAGTAGTGTTGTAAAAGATGCAAATGTAATAACATCAAGAGGACCTGGTACTGCTATTTGTTTTGGATTATCTATTGTAAAAGAACTTGTAGATGAAGAAACTTATTTAGCTTTAAAATCAGGTCTTTTAGCTGACTTTTGTAAAGCTTAAAATTTTTAAATAGGTTTAATATTACAAGTTTTAATAAAAATATATTAATACAATTACGAAAAATAAAAGGATTAATATGTTTACAATTAACGTAACACAAGAATGTGGTTGTTTTAAAAAAAGTGATTATACAAATGGTATGAGTTTTGAGTCTAAAGATGATGCTTTACTGCAAGGTCAACTTATGACAAATCATATGAATACAAAATTTTGTGGAAAGCATGATTTTCAACTAATTGAAGATGGTTCAAATTTTACGATTGAAGTTGGTGGGAAACAACAATCTCACAGTGGATGTTGTGGTGGTGGACACTGTTCATAATAGTGTCCATATATTAAAAAATGGTAAGAGACTTAAATCTCTTACCATTTTTTTATTTTGAAAATTGAAGCTTATGCTCCAATTCCCATTACTTGATATTGTAAGTACCATACAGAACAAGATACAATATAACCTACAAGAATCATCCAAGCATATTTCATATGTGAACCAAATGTATAAATACCTGGTAATTTACCCATCACTCCAACACCAGCTGCTGAACCAAATGAGATTAAAGACCCACCAACACCAGCTGTTAAAGTTACAAGCATCCATTGATCTAGACCCATAGCAGGACTAGCTTTAAGTACTGCAGACATTACAGGTACGTTATCTACAATAGCAGATAAGAATCCAACTCCAATATTTGACCAAGTAGGACCAAGTACAGATGGATCATAAACAACTGCTGCTAATGCTAACCAACCAATAAAGTATAATGCACCAACAGCTGCTAAAATACCAAAGAAGAACATTAACGTATTATTTTCAATTTTAGCCATAGATTGGAATACTCCAAATCCTTTTCCATGCTTTCTTTTTAATCTATAATCAAATAATTTTAATAAAGATAGACCAAACATCATACCCCACATTGCAGGAAGATGTAATAGTTGGTGAGACATTACAGCTGAGAATATTGTAAATACTCCAAGACCAATTACAACATTTGCACCAGTTGCTACTTCAGGTTCTTTTTCTTCAGATAAATCAGTATCTGGTAATGTATTAGGAACAACTTTTGAAAGTAAAACAGCTGTTACTAAATAACCTATAATAGATGCTGGGAATAAAAATAAGAAGTCTACAAATGTACCCTTACCTGCTGTCCAAGCCATAAGTGTTGTAATATCACCAAATGGAGACCATGCACCACCAGCATTTGCGGCAACAACAATATTAATAGCACCTGGTACTAAGAATGCTTTATTCTTTCTTTCTATTGTAATTAGTACAGTTGAAAGAATAAGAGCTGTTGTTAAGTTATCAGCAATTGGTGAAAGGAAGAATGCAATAAATCCTGTAATCCAGAATAGTTGTCTATATGTATATCCTTTTGAGATAAGATTATATTTTAACTTATCAAATACACCCATATGAATCATTGTTTCAATATATGTCATAGCAACAAATAAGAAGAAGAAAATTTCTGCAATCTCAAGAATTAAATGTTGTGCTTGAGTATGAACAAGATTCATATCCATATTATGCATTGCATAATATGCTGCAATTAACATAAATAAAAATGTACCTGTTAATAATGCTGGTTTAGCTTTATCTATATGATATTGCTCTTCCATTGCAACAAAATAGTATCCAATTACAAATATAAATAAAGAAACAACACCAACCCATGTACCAGTTAAATCTGGAATTGCTCCAACTGATTGATCACCACTTGCAAATGCAAATACACTTAATAAACTTACTAATAAAAGTTTAATCATTAATTATTCTCCTTGATATAATGTGCGCCTATAGAGTTTTTTCTATCGAGTGCACTTTTAATAATGGATTTTGCCGTAAGTAGCCTTAAAAATAAGAGTCTCCCTAGGTCCTCTTCAAGATAGGAGTCTATCTCTTCAAGTGTTTCTATTAGCTTAGCCCTTTCTCTTGCAATACTTACATTTGTCCACATAAGATTTCTAAGATCATTTTTAATAGCTTTATCTGTAGCTATTTTTAGTTTATAATGCTTAATAGGATTTGTATAGTTATCTAGTTTAATTTTAAAATTTACATTTAAAGAATGGCTTGCAGCCATTTTTGAAAAAACTAAACCTTCTAGAAGTGAATTTGAAGCTAACCTATTAGCTCCATGTACACCAGTACAAGCAGCTTCACCTATAGCATAAAGATTTTTAGTCCCTTGTACTAAACCATTTATATCTACTTCTATACCACCCATACTATAATGAAAAGCAGGACTAATTGGTACCCTTTCAAATGGTAAATCAAAACCTAATTCCATTAAATTTTTATAAATATTTGGAAATCGTTTTTTAAAAAACTTCTTTTTAAAATTTTTAAATGATAGATATACTTGAGAATCATGCTTTTGACTATAATCAAATATAGCACGACTTACTACATCTCTTGGGGCTAATTCTGCATCTTGATGGTAATCTTTTAAAAATGCATAACCATCTTCATCTTCAATTATAGCACCCTCACCTCTCAAGGCTTCAGTAAGAAGCTGCTTTCTTGCTGTTGGGCTATTTACATAAACTGTTGGATGAAATTGCATCATCTCCATATCTTTCAAAGGTAGGCCCTTTTCAAGACATATTCCTTGGATATCACCAGCTATTGTCGTTGAATTTGTATGGTATCTATATATTGATCCTACACCACCACTAGCAATAATTGTGTTATGTGCATAAACTATTTGTTCTTTACACCCAGTATCATGCGCATGCATAAGTTGTGCACCATAACATATACCATCCTGATATAATAAGTCTGTTACAATTGAATCATTTACAACCTCATGTTCACATTGATGCAGTAAAAATAGATGCATCTCTCTACCTGTAGCATCACCATCTGCATGTAAAATTCTACTTCTGCTATGTGCTGCTTCTTTTGTATATGCTAATGATCCATCATCATTAAGATCAAATTTCATACCATCATCTATAAGATCTTTAATAGCATCAATTGATTCTCTACTTAAAGTTTCTACAGCAGTTTTATCATTTAGATTTACCCCGGCCGTACAAGTATCACTAATGTGATCTTTAATATCATCATTATTAACAGCAGATGCTATGCCACCTTGCGCGAAAAATGTATTACATTCCCATGGTGATTTTTTACATACTACTAGTACTCTTTTATCTCGTGGTATGTACCTTGCAGCATTCAGACCTGCAATACCAGTACCAATTATTAAATAATCATAAATCATTTGTCTACTACTGTGCTAGTCTTTTCTTTATCTATATAGATTGGATCACCTTTGTATCCACATCCATTTAAAACTAATAAAGTTGTCGATATAATGACAACATGCAAAAAATTAGTGAAGTTTTGAAACATATTAAACTAAACCCTACCTTTAAAAAAGTTAATACTCAAAGTATGCTTGATAAATTAGTAGATATACTACCGTTACACCTAAAAGATGGTATTGATTTTTATTATACTAAAAATAATATTCTCTTTTTTGTTCTTACCCATCAACTATACAAGAATGAATTTAAGAATAGCAAAGAGTTGATAAAAACTCTATTAAAACACCTAAAGATAGAGGATATAATAGATGTTGAATATTTTGTAACAAACAAACCTAAAATAGTAACAAAAGAGGTAATTAAGCCTATAGAAATAATACCATACAAAAGACGATCATATGCGATTTTTGACAATAATGCTAAAAATAAAAAAATATATGATAAATTTGAAGATATACGAGAATTAATCAAAAAAACGATAAAATAACTAAATAAATTAAGGAGTCAAATATGCAAACAACTAAGTATTTAAAACTATTATTGGTATTGTCTTTAGGAAGTTCAGTATACGCTGAGTCTATTAAGGTAGAAGAACAAATAGCAATTACTAAACCATATACAAAAAAAGTTAAAGTTGGTGAAAAGTGTTATGAACAAACAATTGAAACTGTTGTAAATTGTAGAGGTAATGAAGAAACAAATACAATTGGTGTAGACACTATTATAGGTGGTGTTTTAGGTGTTGCTGTAGGAAATCAATTTGGTAAAGGATCTGGAAATGATGCGGCTAAGGTAATAGGTGGACTAAGTGGTATGGCTATTGCTAATGATGCAAGAAACAATAAACAATGTAAAAGCTATAGAGAAGTTACAAAATGTGATCCTGTATATGAATATCAAACACAAGAAGTAACTGTAGGATACAGAAACTGTGCTAACTTCAATGGTCAAAGAGTTTGTAAAGAGACAAAAAAACCTTTAGATTATCTTGAAGTTACTCAAAAAATTATAGTTCATTAAAATAAATTAATAAAAGGATAAAAAAATATATGAAAATAACTCATAGAATGGATAGACTTTCTGAGTCAATTACAATTGCAATTACTACACTGTCAAAGCAGCTTAAAGCAGATGGTAAAGATGTACTTAGCTTTAGTGCCGGTGAGCCTGACTTTGGAACACCACAAGTAATTAAAAATGCCGCTATAAAAGCTATGGAAAACAATGAAACTACTTATACAGCTGTAGAAGGTACAGTAGAATGTAGACAAGCTGTTTGTCAAAAATTAAAAACTGATAATAACCTTGATTATACTCCTGCTGATATTATTATAAACAATGGTGCAAAGCATACATTATTTAATATTTTTCAAGCTGCTATTGAAGAAGGTGATGAAGTAATTATCCCAGCACCTTATTGGGTTACATATCCTGAACTAGTTAAGTTTAGTGGTGGTACCGTTGTAGAGATTATCACAGATGATAAATCTAACTTCAAAATTACTCCAGAGCAATTAAAAGATGCTATTACTGCAAAATCTAAAATGTTAATATTAACAACACCATCAAATCCAACTGGATCAGTTTATACACTAGATGAATTAGAAGCTATAGCAGAAGTATTAAAAGGTACTGATATTACTGTGATTAGTGATGAGATGTATGAAAAACTTATTTATGGTGATACTAAATTTACAGCTGTTGCATCTATTAGTGAAGATATGTTTAATAGAACTATAACAGTAAACGGTTTAAGTAAATCTGTAGCTATGACTGGTTGGAGATTTGGATACTCTGCTTGTAAAATTCCAGAATTAAATAAAGCTATGAAAAACCTTCAATCTCAATCAACATCAAATATTAATTCTATTACTCAAGCAGCTTCTATTACAGCTTTAGATGGTAGTGCAGATCAAGATATTGAATCTATGAGAGTAGAATTTGAAAAAAGAAGAGATATTGCATGTGAACTGATGAACGAAATTGATGGCTTAAGTGTATCAAAACCAGATGGTGCATTCTATTTATTTGTTAATATTCAAGGTGTATCAAATGATTCTATGGAATTCTCTAAAAATTTGCTTGAAAAAGTTGGTGTAGCAGTTGTACCTGGTGTAGCATTTGGTTTAGAAGGATACTTCAGATTATCATTTGCAACCAATGAAGCTACTATTAGAGATGGTATATCTAGAATTAAAGAGTATGTTGATTCAACAAAATAGATGTTAAAAAACATTTCCTTACAAAAAAAAGCAACAGTTGTATCATCATCTGTTGCTTTTTTATTAACTACTATTAAACTAGTAATTGGTATTGCAAGTGGATCGGTTGCTGTATTAGCAAGTGCTGTAGATAGTATATTAGATATGTTTGTATCATTATTTAACTATTTTGCTATCTCAAATAGCGAAAAACCTGCCGATGATGAATTCAACTATGGTAGGGGTAAGATAGAAGCATTAGCTAGCGTAATTGAGGGTACTATAATTACTATGTCTGGACTATTTTTATTATATCAAGCTGGTAAAAAAGCATATGCAGGTGAAGTATCTTCATATATGGAAACATCTCTTTTTGTAATGGTTATTTCACTATTTATTACAATTGGACTTGTAGCATATCTTAATGCCGTTGCTAAAAAAACAAATAATATGGTAATTAAAGCTGATGCTTTACACTACAAAACTGATGTATATGTAAATGGTGCTGTTCTAATATCACTATGTCTTGTTTGGTTTACTGGTATTGAGCTTATTGATGTATTTGTTGGTGGTGGTATAGCTATATTTATTATATATAGTGCTTATGAACTCATTGAAGATGGAGTACTTATGCTTTTAGATCGTGCAGTTGATGATGAAAAAATAGAAACAATTAAACAAATCATAAATGAAGAAGAGATTGTAAATGATTACCATTTCTTAAAGACTAGACAAGCTGGTAATGATATATTTGTGGAGGTACATCTTGTATTTGATTGTGTAGTATCTCTAATGAATGCACATAGAGCAAGTGATAATATAGAAAATAAAATATCTACTATTGATCCAGATGTAAATTGGATTATTAATATACACCTAGATCCATATGATGATTCAATACTTAACAACAAAGAAGGTTGTAGAGCTAAAGTTTAATTACTTTAGCACCAAAA
>JGI11705J14877_10001452_pt1 | contig 13574 bp, 15 predicted proteins | sample Etolaghawater15m_FD_14877 | JGI IMG/M metagenome (IMG submission 14877) | reverse complement strand
AGAGAACATTATGAGTTTAGTGATGATGGTTTTGATGGCTCCTCACCTTCGCATTACTATACTATGAAAGATGGTTATAGATTTGGGATTATCGAGCCTTATGAAGATGATTTTTGCAAGAAATGTAACCGTATTCGTTTAACTGCTGAGGGTAACCTGATTCCTTGTTTGTACTTTGATGAAGCGATGAGTATTGCTGAATCTATTAAAAAAGGTGACATTAAAGGTGCTGCAGCTGTGCTTAAAGAAGTTGTAAGAACGAAACCTGAGAAAAATCGCTGGGGTGGAGAAGATGGTGAAGTATCAAGCCGCGCGTTTTATGAGACTGGTGGGTGATAAGTTGTGACTAGACCCTAAGTCAAGCTTAGGGTGACGTCCACTCCGTCATTCCAAACTGGAGTAACCCGTCATTCCAAACTTGTACCCAAAGGGCATAGCAAATTTGGAATCTCGTTTAGTTTGTCGAAGTATGAATTGGACCCTAAGTCAAGCTTAGGGTGACGTTATCTCCGTCATTCCAGGCTTGACCTGGAATCTAGTTCCAAAAGTCTTAATCATCAAAAAGGTTATTATGAACTCATATATCTACATAATGGCAAATAAATCACATACTACAATCTATATAGGTGTGACAAGTGATTTAGTCAAAAGAGTATATGAGCATAAAAACAAACTCATTGATGGTTTTACAACACGATATAATCTAGACAAGTTAGTTTACTTTGAAATATATGATGATATAAATGAAGCAATTAGTCGCGAAAAGCAGTTAAAAACTTTCAAAAGAGAGTGGAAAAATGAGCTAATCGAAAAAGATAATAAAGATTGGGCTGATTTATATGATAATATACTTTAAATAAGTTTTGGTTAGACCGTCATTCCAAGTTTGAATAACCCGTCATTCCAAGCTTGACTTGGAATCTAGTTTAGCTCGTCGAAGTATAAGTTAGACCCTAAATCAAGTTTAGGGTGACGAAGTGTCTGCGTTTTTGGTGACGTTATCTCCGTCATTCTAGGCTTGTGCCCAAAGGGCATAGCAAACCTGGAATCTAGTTTGCTTTTTCGAAGTATATGAAAGAAAGGATATTTTTGCTCTATTTAGTCGAACATTTTTACTCTATACAGGGTGAGGGAAAGTTTACGGGTACGCCTTCGCTTTTTTTCCGTTTCGGTGGATGTAATATGAAATGTGAGGGTTTTGGCTGTCTAGAATCTGCACCAGATGGTAGTGAAGTCCTTGGCTGTGATACTGTCTATGCAGTCAATAAAGAGCATTTTTCACAAAACTGGATACCAATAAACGCAGCAGAAAAACTCTTAAATATTTTAGACTTGTATGAGCTTCCAAACGCAGTAGATATTGTTCTGACAGGTGGTGAGCCTCTCATTTATGCAAATGATGCAATATTTGTAAACTTTTTAGAAGAATTAGTAAAACTTGGCCATCAGGTTACTTTTGAGACAAATGGCTCTCTTGGTGTAGATTTTGAGAAATATCCTGTGTATAAAAAGTGTATATTCGCTCTGTCTGTTAAACTCTCAAATTCAAATGAACCACTTAACAAACGTGTTCGTGGAGATGTTATTTACTCTCTTGCTACACATTCAAAAGAGGCGTTTTTTAAATTTTCAATTGACGCTGAATCCATCAACTTAGGTCTTGAAGAAGAGATTTGTGAAATCATTGAGCATGCACCAAAAACGAAAGTTTACTGCATGCCTTTAGGTGGAAACAAAGAGGAAGTAGAAGCAAACACAGAGCCCCTTATAGAATTTTGTAAAGCGAAAGGTTATAATTTTTCTGATAGACTTCACATAAGAATTTGGGATATAAATAAAGGCGTATAATGATAATTAGAAAGCTATTTAAGTTTGAAAATGCTCATATTGTAAGAGGTTGCTCTAGCGTTAAATGTAAAAGTTCAATTCACGGACACTCCTATAAAATAGAACTTCTTTTTGAGTCAAACTTCTTAGATAATGGTCAAATGGTGTATGATTTTGGGCTAATGAAGCAAAATATGAAAGCCTTGGTTGAGAGCTTTGATCACGCTATTGCGTTTTGGCATGGTGATAGTAAGTCTTATATACAAGATATGAAAAAACATTCACAGAGATGGGTTGAGCTTCCAGTTTCTCCATCAGCTGAACAGTTTTCGCGAGTTATATTTTTAATGATAGACAATCTTTTAAAACTTACGAACGCTCAAAATGGGGAAAAAGAGGTAAAACTTTTTAGCGTAATAGTGCATGAAACAGACACAGGTTATGCACAATGTTTTAGAGATGATGCTTACTCACAAAATATGGGGATTATTAATCTTGATGAGATAATTTTCTCAGATGATGTTAAAAATGACTGGGGCGATGTTGCGCTTTGGGAAAAAATAAAACGTGGTGAGAAGTTTAGTAATCCTAAAGAAGTTTAGTCTTTTCTCGGAGCAAGAACTAGACCCTAAATCAAGTTTAGGGTGACGGAGTGTCTGCGTTTAGGGTGACGGAGTGTCTGCGTTTAGGGTGACGGAGTGTCTGCGTTTAGGGTGACGTTCTGTCCGTCATTCCAGGCTTGTACCCAAAGGGCATAGCAAACCTGGAATCTCATTTAGTTTGTCGAAGTATGGGTTGGACCCTAAGTCGAGCTTAGGGTGACGGAATGTGTGTTGTTTTAAGATTGTTAGGTCCGTCATTCCAAACTGCAAGGTTCGTCATTCCAAACTGCAAGATCCGTCATTTCAAACTGCAAGGTTCGTCATTTCAAACTGCAAGGTCCGTCATTTCAAACCGCAAGGTCCGTCATTTCAAACTGCAAGGTCCGTCATTCCAAACTTGATTTGGAATCTAGCTCTTTATTGGTTGTAACTAAACTCTTTAGCTCTTTGCTTGTAAAACTAAACTGTGTAGATATTATTTTTACACCACTTCGAGCTTCTAAAAATCCACACTCTTCACTGATCATAATATAGGAGTTTGCGTTTGCTAATGGTGAGACCATTCCTGGTGCAAAATGATTACAAACTTCAAAATACTCACCGTCAAAATATCCAGGAACAAGTGTTCTTCTTCCTGCTCGTAGTTTATAATCATTTTTTATTTTTGCGTTTATAGGGTTGATAAACTTTGATTTGTCTCCACTCAGAGCTAAAATAATACTTTGCCCAAAAAGTTCAAAGTTTAAGGCAGCTGCAAGTGGATTTCCTGGAAGATTTAAAATTATAGTATCTCCGATTTTACCAAAGGTGGTTGGTTTGCCTGGCTTTATTTCTATACTTTCAAAGAGTATTTCATATCCAAATTCGCTAAAAGCTTCTTTTGTAAAATCAGCATCGCCAACACTCACACCACCAGACGTGATAATAAGGTCACTATCCAGAGCACTTTTAATGTGAGTTTTTAAATCTTCTAAAGTATCTATGGATGTTCCAATAAAGTCCACTTCGCAACCAAGCTCTTTAGTCCGTGCTAAAAGAGTGGGCGTGTTTGTATTGTAGAGTTGATGAGCCTCAACTTTTTCAAAATGCATTTTAAGTTCATTTCCAGAAGCAAAGAGTGCTACTTTTGGCTTTTTAAATACTTTAATATGGCTAATGCCCTGAGAAGCTAGAAGTGTAATTTGATGTGCGTTTAGTCTATCTCCACGATGAAGAAGAATTTCCTCTTTTTGAATATCTTCACCAGCGAGTCTGATATGCTTTGAGATAGTAAGATTTTGAGGTAAGGTTACACCATCTTTGCAGTCAGTTGCATCTTCTATGGGGACAATGCACTGCGTTCCCATCGGGATTCTTGCTCCTGTCATTATTTTTATGCCATTGCCTGCGTTTAACTCTTCTTTTGAATCATCTCCTGCAAAAATTGTGTGTGAAACTTTTACATTTTTGCCACTATCAGCAATTTTAACTGCGTAGCCATCCATTGCGGAGTTGTCAAAAGGAGGTAGATTGTGAGTTGCGATAAGGTTTTGTGCTAAAACAGCGCCTAAAGCCTCTTCAATGGGTACGATTTTTAAGGATTTTTGTTTTATATTTGTATAGATTAATTCGAGTGCTTTTTCTACTGTAACTGCCATAATTTTTTACCTCTTTCTTTAATTCGTATATTATATTATAATTTCGACATGAATGAAATGTATAATATGGGTTTATCAATCCACAGTATCGATACTATAGTGCTTTTAGGTGTGATTTTTTTAAATATTTTTATCTTGCGTATGGCTCAAGATTTGCAAAAATATAAAAGATTGATGAGTATTGTTTTGCTTCCTCTGAGTGCCACGGTTTTAGGTGTAGCAATTTTTACAGGTGTCATTATGATGGCTGCAAAACATTTAGACTTTACAGTTGAAAATATTGCAATGATAGTAATTTCTGTTGTACTTATAGGATTAGAAGTAAAAAGAGCGAAGAGCTTAAAGTATATGAATCCAAAAAAAGAAAGGGCCTTAGAAGCCTATAAAAATTATGCAACGAGACTTCTTTACATAGAAGTTGTATGGACTGCAGTGATATCTCTTTGGATGTGGTGGATTTGATCTATATCTTTGATAAAAATGCGGGTGCGTCACACTTAAGTATTAAAGGGGAGATTTATAAATACCTTGTAAAAGTGCGTCGTCATCAAATAGGGGATGAACTGCGTTTTAGATCTCAAGAGAATATGCAAACTCTCCATAACTATAAGATAGTATTACTTGATGCTAAAAGTTTAGAGATGGAACTCTTGTCTTCTCAAGAAGAAGTAGTTCAGGCTCAAAAAAAGTTGCATATAGCGTGGTGTGTGATTGACTCAAAATCTATAGAAAAAGTTTTACCATCACTTTGTGAAATTGGTGTGAGTAAAATCTCTTTTATCTTTTGTCATAGAAGCCAGAAAAATTTTAAACTTGATTTTAACAGATATAAGAGAATTATGGAAGCTTCTATGCAGCAGTGTGGAAGAAGCACCTATATAGAATTTGATACATATAAAGATATAGCTGCGTTTATAGCTGCGTTTCCTGATACAAAAGTCTTTGATTTTTGCGATAAAGTTTTAGGAAATGGTAATGATTTTAAAAGAGTTTTAATTGGCTGTGAGGGTGGTTTTTCTAAAGATGAAAAAGAATTTTTAAAATCTCAAGAGGTTTTTAGACTCGATACTCCAATGGTACTGCGTTCAGAATCTGCTGTTTTGGCGGTTGCGTCTAAAATACTACTCTAGATTTAAATTAAGATAATTTTAGATATAATTCGACCCGATAAAAATCCGCCCCCATACGGATTTAAAAAATATATAGTTATTCGTACATCGACGAGTGACAAAAGGCAAAAAAATGAAAAAAGATTTACACCCAAAATTAGTAACTTGTGCAGTAACATGTGCATGTGGAAACAGCTTTGAAACTAAAAGCCAAGTAGATACATTAAGAATTGATATTTGTAATGAATGTCACCCTTTCTTTACAGGTTCTGAGCGTATGGTTGATACTGCTGGGCGTATTGAGAAGTTTAACGCACGTTACGCTAAAAAATAATCTTTTTAAAGATTTAATATGTTGTCTTTAGTTCCTACTCCCATAGGTAACATAGGCGACATTTCACTCAGAGCTATTGAAGTTTTAAGTGAAGCAGATATTCTTCTTTGTGAAGATACTCGCGTTACAAAAAAACTCATCCATATCCTCAAAGAACGCTACAACACTGCGTTTAAAGAAAATCAAGAATTTATTTCACTTCATTCACATAATGAACAAGCTTTTGTTGCAAAATTAGAACCATCTTTTTTTGAGCAAAATATTGTTTATGTAAGTGATGCAGGAATGCCGGGCGTGAGTGATCCGGGTCAGATTTTGGTTCGTTACTGTATACAAAATGGTGTCAACTATGACATCTTACCTGGAGCAAACGCACTCTTAACTGCGTTTGTTGCAAGTGGCTTTGTTACAACGCAGATGCTTTTTTTTGGTTTTTTAGACCATAAGGGAACTTCACGAGCTTCTCAACTTCAAGAAGCTCTTCACAATGGCTACAACTATACTGTATGAATCCCCACATAGATTGGAAAAACTTCTTTTAGAGATAGAAAAGGAGGAGCCTTCCAGAGAGATATTTCTAGCAAAAGAGTTGAGTAAAAAGTATCAAAATTATTTTCATGGAACGGCTGGTGAAATAAAAGAAAAACTAGCAGGAAATTATCGAGGAGAATGGGTTGTAGTCCTTAGAGCATCTATGGCGCAAAACGCAAGTGCAATTTCTCAAAAAGATATCTTAGAACTTGATCTTCCTAAAAAAACACAAGCGAAGCTAATAAGTAAGATAACAGGTGAAAATACAAAAGTTTGTTATCAAAGATTGCTGAAAATTTAAATATTTACAATATAACAGCTTTTTTAAGCTAGAATACACCTATGTTAATTTATGCAAAACAACCAATATATTATTTAATCGAAAACTTTCCAAGTAAAATCAAAACTCTCTATCTTGCAAAAGAACTTGAGAAGAAAGAATACTCGCGTCTTATGAAAATGGGATTTGAAGTCAAACGTATACCTCATGAAGCAGCACAAAAAATGTGTAAAAATGCGAATCATCAAGGTTTTTTAGCGGAGGTGGAGGAGTACCAACTCCAACCCTATAATTTTTTTTTAGATAAGAAATTTGTTCTTATTTTATCAGGACTTACAGACATTGGCAATATTGGAGCTTTAGTAAGAAGTGCTTACGCTTTGGGTGTTGATGCAATAGTAGTTTGCGGTGTGAAACAGTTACCATTAGAACCAATACTAAGAACAAGTACAGGGGCTCTTTTTAATATGCCTTTTGCAATTGAAAATAATATACATGATGTTTTAAATGACTTTAAAATGTCTGGTTTTACGACTTATGGTGCAGATATGAGTGGGTTAGACATAAAAGAAACACGGATAGATAGAAAAAAAGTTTTAGTGCTAGGAAGTGAAGGGGAAGGATTGAGTTCTCGTGTACTTTCTAAGCTCGACTGTGCAGTTAGCATACAGATGTCACATAAATTTGACTCATTGAATGTCAGTGTGGCGGGTGCTATTTTAATAGATAGGATGAGAGGATGAGTGAAGAGGTAGATTTATTAAAAGAGATTGGTGTACAAGAGATTCATGAACAAACGCACATCTCTGTAAGATATGTAAAAAGTATTCTTGATGAAAATTTTAATGATTTTTCAAAGGTTCAGTTTTTAGGTTTTATCGCTGTTTTACAGAGAGAATATAAATATGATTTATCTGCTCTTAAAGCAAGAGGTTTGGCATATTTTGATCTAAACACAGAGCAAAAAAGTGTATTTATTGAGCCAAAACGAACTAAAAAACCTACGCTTTTTTATGGAGCTGTAGTCCTTTTAATTTTTGTAATTGTGGCTTATATTAGTATTGGAAGTAGTACTTCATCTGAGCTTCCAGAGGAGACCCAAAGTACCGAAATCCAAAATGTTCAAAAAAATTTAGAACCCGTAGTGGTTGATGAAAATAGATCTGATTTGAATGAGAGTCAAACAGATGCAAACCTCAATAAAGCAGCCTTAGAAATACAAAATGATAAAGTAGTTCAGTCTTTTACTATTCTTACAAAATCTGAACTTTGGATAGGCTATATTAATAAAACAGATAACATTACAAAGCAGGGAATTATTCAAGAGAGTCTAGCATTAGATCCAAGTAAAGAGTGGCTTCTTTCTTTGGGACACGGCCATGTGGATGTAGAGATTGATGGTGAAATCCAAGAGTTTAGATCGAGAAATAATATTAAATTTATATATAAAGATGGAACAATCAAAGAAATAACTTTTACAGAATTTAAGGCACTCAACGAAGGTCGTGCATGGTAAAAGTTGTTTTATCTATTTTACTTTTTTTCTCATTTTCATTTTCAGACGAAGAAGTACAATTAGAGGACAATAATTTAACAGCAAAGATTAAAATGTTTTTGGATGATGGTGTTTATGAAAAGAATAAAAGCTTTATAGATATTATTTTTGAGCCTGAATCTGATTATTATGTTAACAAGAGAGTCAATGCAGTTAAGCTTGTAGAGACTCTTAAAGAAAATGGACTTTTAAACCTTTTTTATAAGTCCCCAAAAGAGATACAGCTAAATTTTATTGCAAGTGGCTCTCCTTTGTTTTTTGTAAAACTAATGAGTGATACGCTTAGAAATATAGGTTACTATCGCTATGTCACAACTGCTGCAACTCTGAACTCTTCAGAATTTACATGGAGTATTAATCTCACTACTGAGTATGCAACAGACCCTCTTGTTTTACAAACAGAATTAAATAAAAGTGGTGCGACTATTATTGACATAGATAGAAAATCTAAAACAGAATGGACCTATGTAGTTGATATGGGAAATAGTTTTTTGAACTTAACAGAGCTCGAAGACTCTGTGGAAATAAAATTAAAGCGCTCACTCTATGCTCATTGGCTTAATTGTTCTAAAATTAAGGAACTTTATATACTGAGCTCAAGAAGAAATAATTGGTACCCATATATTGCCTATTATGACGCATCGCTCCATCTTTTAAAGGTCATAAAAGAAGACAAGAGATACAACAAAATAAATTTAGAGATTCCAAAAGAGGCAAAATATATAAAAATATCTGATTTGTACTCTCTGAAAAATGTTAAAGATGAACTCACTCTCTACCCTTCTGGTAGTCGTTAGGAAATTTTCTTATCTCTTTGTAAAAATTTTTTGCTAGAATGTCATTTATAATTTAAGAGCCTTAAATACAAGGGCTTATACCATTAGGAAACAAAATGTTTGACGAAATTCAATTTGATAGAATGAACAGACTTCCAAAATATGTTTTTGCAGAAGTAAATGAGCTTAAGATGGCTGAACGTAGAGCCGGTAAAGATGTTATAGATTTTTCTATGGGAAATCCAGATGGAGATACGCCAGAGCATATTCGTGAAAAATTAGTAGAATCAGCTCAAAAAACTAAAACACATGGCTATTCAACTTCTAAGGGAATTCCAAAACTTCTTATGGCTATCTCTGATTGGTACAAAAGAAGATACGATTGTGACTTGGATCCATTGACTGAATGTGTTGCTACAATGGGCTCAAAAGAAGGTTATGCACACTTAGCATATGCCATTACAAATCCAGGGGATACAGCAGTTGTCCCAGATCCTACCTATCCTATTCATGAATATGCGTTTATCTTAGCAGGAGGAAATGTTGCTAAATTCGGTATCTCATTTGATGAAGATTATAAAATTGATGAAGATAAATTCTTTGTAGATTTAAGAAAAGTTTTTCAAGAGACAAGCCCAAAACCAAAATATGTGCTGGTTAATTTTCCACATAATCCATCCACAGCAACTGTAACTCAAGATTTTTATGTAAGACTTGTAGCCTTGGCTAAAGAACTAAGGTTTTATGTAATCAGCGATATTGCTTATGGTGATATTACTTTTGATGGTTACGTTACGCCCTCGATTATGAGCGTGGAAGGTGCTAAAGATGTTGCTGTTGAGTCTTTTACTCTTTCTAAAAGTTACAATATGGCTGGATGGCGTGTTGGTTTCTTTGTTGGAAATAAAAAACTTATTGGAGCACTTCAAAAAATTAAATCTTGGCTAGATTACGGGATGTTTACACCTATACAGGTGGCTGCAACTATAGCACTTAATGGCGATCAGCAGTGCGTGCAAGATATAGTTGATAAATACGATCATCGTCAAGATGTACTTATTGACGCATTCAATCGTGTCGGCTGGCCAATCAGAAGAAATCAAGCAAGTATGTTTTCTTGGGCAAGAATTCCAGAGAATGCACAACATCTAGGCTCTTTAGAGTTTTCAAAAAAACTTTTAAGAGAGGCTGGTGTTGCAGTTGCTCCTGGTATTGGTTTTGGCCAACATGGTGAAGGCTGGGTCAGAATTGCTTTAATTGAAAATGACAACAGAATCCGTCAAGCTGCTAGAAATATAAAAGAGTTTTTAAAACAGTTTGATGGTGAAGAGGGAAAATAATGGTTAAAGTTGGAATAATTGGGGTTGGAACTGTTGGAACAAGTGTAGCTGAAATTCTTCGTGACAATGCTGATGTTATTTCTGCTCGCGCAGGTGTTGATATATCTGTAAAATGTGGCGTTGTTAAAAACCTAAACAGAGACAGAGGGCTTGATATAGTTTTAACTGACAATGTCGAGGATGTTTTAAATGATAGTGAAATAGATATTGTCATTGAACTTATGGGCGGAGTTGAAGAGGCTTTTGAGGTTGTAAAACGTGCATTAAAATCAGGTAAAGCTGTTGTAACTGCAAACAAAGCTCTTTTAGCTTATCATCGTTATGAACTTCAAGATATTGCTCAAGATATTGCGTTTGAGTATGAAGCAGCCGTAGCTGGAGGTATTCCTATCATAAACGCACTTCGTGATGGACTCTCTGCAAATCATATAGAGTCCATTATGGGCATTATGAACGGTACATGTAATTACATGATGACAAAGATGACTAATGAGGGCGGCGCTTATGATGCGATACTTAAAGAGGCTCAAGAGCTAGGTTATGCAGAAGCAGATCCAGTTTTTGATGTTGGTGGATTTGACACGGCGCACAAACTACTTATTCTTGCATCAATCGCTTATGGAATCGATGCAAAACCTGAAGATATTTTAATAGAAGGTATAGAAAAAATCACTCAAGAAGATATTGCTTTTGCTAAAGAGTTTGGATACGCTATCAAACTTTTAGGAATTGCAAAAAAAGATGCAAATGAAGTTGAGCTTCGTGTGCACGCTTGTTTGATATCTAAAGATGAGATGATTGCAAAAATCGATGGTGTTATGAATGGCGTTTCTGTGGTTGGTGACAAGGTTGGTGAAACACTTTACTATGGCCCAGGTGCTGGTGGAGAAATATTATAGATATTGCAAGAAGTGGAAAAACAAGACCAATGTTAGGTTTTGATAGACCACTAGAGGGAAAATTAACCCTTAAGTCAACTGATGATATTAACTCAAAATATTATCTTCGTATTAATGTTTCTGATAGAGCAGGTGTTTTAGCGAAGCTTACTAGAATTTTTGAAGAACATAATATTTCAGTTGAGACTATGCTACAGCGCCCAGCTTTAACAAACTCTGCAAACCTTCTTATTTCAACGCATATTGCATTAGAAAAAGATGTACAAAATATGATGCGCGCTATGGAATCGCTTGATTTTGTAAACACAGCTCCTGTAATGATTAGGATCGTGTAGGTTTTCACTTGAAAATTTTAATAACGGGTGCAAGTAGTGGTTTAGGTGCCCAACTTGCACGACAATACGCATCCAAAGAAAATGAACTTATTTTACTTGCACGTCGTGAAGACAAACTCTTTAAACTCAGAAGTGAACTTTTTGAAGAATGTAAAAGTGTTGAGATTATTGTAGCCGATGTGACTGCGTTTGACACGCTTCAAGAAAAAATCTTGCGTTTAGGTAGTGTAGATATGGTTATATTAAACGCAGGTGTTTCTTTGGGGCACTCTGATAGCATACCAACTATAAAAGAGTTCCAAAACCTCTATGATGTAAATGTTCTCTCTAATCATGCAATCTTAGAGATTTTATTACCGCGTTTCAAAGAACAAAAGAGTGGAAAAATAGTCTTTATTTCCTCATTAGCCTCACTTTTTTCTATGCCAAGTTCCAAGGTTTACAGCTCCTCTAAACGTGCTTTAAATGCTTACGCTGAAGGTATAAGATATAAATATAAAAAAGACAATATCAAAGTTATAAATATACTTCCTGGTTTTATTAAGAGTGAACTTACAGATAAAAATGAGTTTGATATGCCATTTATACTTGAAACGCAGGATGGTGTTAAACGCATAATCAAGGCGATAGAAAAAGAGAAAAGAGTCTATGCTTTTCCGCTTAGATTTTATTTAATCATTCGCCTACTCAACTTACTTCCACATTTTTTAAGAGAGAAAATTGTAAACTCCATGAATTAAAAGTTCGGGGAATTTTCATGGAAAATATAGAGACAATAGAGAGTGTATGTACATACTGTGGTGTTGGTTGTGACATAGCAGCAAATGTCGATACTAAAGAGAACAAAATTGTAAAGATTTTCGCTCATCCTGATGGTGTGGTGTCTCAAGGGAAACTTTGTATCAAAGGTAAATATGGCTTTGATTTTGTAGATGCGGATGATAGACTTAGAATTCCTCGTATTAGAAAATCTTGGTTAGAAAAAAATCCAGCTATTAAAGAAGTTGTAACTGCGTCTTTGGTGGATTTTGATGATACTTGGTTTGAAACTGACCTTGAAAACGCAACGACTGCAGCTGCTTTGAAAATGAAAGAGACACAAAAAAACTATGGTCGAAAGTCTATCTGTTCTATTGGTGGCGCTAGAAGTTCGTGTGAGAGTGCTTACCTTTTTCAAAAATTTACCCGTCATACTTTAAACTCTCCCCATGTTGATAATTGTGCCCGCGTTTGTCACTCGCCATCTTTATCTGGTATGCGTGTAACTATTGGCGAAGGTGCTGCTACAAACCCTTACAACGATATTTATAATGCAGAGTTTATGATAGTTATAGGCTCAAACACAACTGAAGCACATCCTATTATCGCAAACCGTATTATTGATGTTGCTCGTGAACATGATAATCTAGCAGTATTTGATGTTCGCGAAATTAAACTTCATAGATTTTCTAAATATAAAGCAATTATGCCTCACGAAGCAAACCTTCTAACTCTAAATATGCTTGCTTATGTCATCATGGATGAAGAACTTTATGATGAATCATTTTTAGCAGATAGAACAGTAGGCTTTGATGATTTTAAAGAAAAAATCATGAATGATCCTTATGCAAATCCTGATTTTTATAAAGAAGTTGAGGGCTATGAATATCTTTCAAAAATGATACGAAAAGTTGCTCGTGAGTATGCACTTAAAAAGTCGATGATATTCTGGGGACTTGGAATTACTGAACATATAGATGGCTCTTACGCAGTAATGGCTATGGTTCACTTGGCACTGATGACTGGAAATATTGGAAAAGCTGGAGCAGGACTTATGCCTCTAAGAGGTCAGAATAATGTTCAAGGCACTTGTGATATGGGAATGCTTCCATATTATGCTCCTGATTATCAAGAGCCAAAAGAAGTAGGTCTTATGACGCCTCAGTTAGTGGATGAGATGCTTGAAGATAGAGTAAAAGTTGTTCTTAATATTGGTGAAGATTTAACGCATATTCATCCAAATTTGAACAAGATTGACAGAGCATTTGAAAAGCTGGATATGATTTTTGTTCAGGAACTTTTCATGACTGATATTGCTTCTCGTGCTGATATAGTTGTGGGTGTAAAATCAGCATATGAAAAAACAGGTGTGTATGTAAACGCAATGAGAAGACTGCATCTCTCACAGCCACTTGTAAAATCAGACTTGCCAGATGACTGGGAAGTTTTACAGCTTCTTGATAATAAAATGGGCGGAGACGCTGCGTATAAATCTTCTAAAGATGTATGGGAAGAGGTACAAAAAGTGGCATACAGACGTTTTAGTGGAGCTGATTACCATAGACTTGAAAAGCATCGTAAACGTGGTTT
>JGI11705J14877_10001451_pt1 | contig 13574 bp, 16 predicted proteins | sample Etolaghawater15m_FD_14877 | JGI IMG/M metagenome (IMG submission 14877) | reverse complement strand
AGGCCAGACAGTCCTGCCGCAGTCGTCACAGTCACATCGGCGGGAAGCGCCTGCATAGTGAGCGTCGAGTCCGTGCGCGCGGTTAGCGTGTAAAACCCATTCGCGACGACCGCCGAGACATCCTGCACCCAAATCATCGCACCGATTTCGTCAATGCTCGGAGGAGTGCCATCGGTGGTCAAGGTAAACGTGCCGCCCGCGAATCCTTCGGCGTCAGTAATGGCGATTGCCGGCCCGACCTCGCCCCATCCATCGATCTCGATCGAGTAAATGCTAGCCATTGTCACGCATGGTGAAGGCTACCGACCAGATGCGCCGAGCGCTCGCTGAAGAGCAAACGGAATCGATCGCAGAAATCTCCTCAGTGCGGAGCCAGTAGCAAGTCCGATAGACCGCGGCCGCAGTGTAGACGCGGAACGCGCGGGCGTCGTCGGTATTCTCGGGAGTCCGTGCGGCCGCTGCCATGTTCTGAAGCAGCGAGTTAGGATCCGACGTGTCCCGCTGGGCCATCGCCGCCTGAGAGGTCTCGGCGGCTGCGTCGCTTCGGATGTTCGCGACCATGACGGAGGGGAAGACAAACGCGCGATCCGTTAGGGCCTCGCCCCACTCGCGGACTTTGCGGCTTGACCCGTCAATCGTCTCGGTGACTCCGACGTTTTCGTTGAAGGTCCAGCGCTCATCGGATCCGCCATAGCAGGACGGTTGCCAGTGCCCCGCGTCGGTGAAGTCCGCGACCTTGGACACCAGCGAAACCAGCGTAACAGCCGTGTCATCAAATCCGAATTGCGCGGCGACGGCGAGGGATGAAAACGAGAGATCGACGTTGGACCCGTGGTTGATCGTATACGACGTCAGCGGGGGCGCTGCGTCTCCATCTGGCCACGTATAGGACGCGTTGTAGGAGCTTAGCCCGACCAGATCGTCGATCCGCTCTAGCAACCGATCCTGCATACTCGCGGCCGTGGCGATGTCTGAACCGTCCGAATCCCAACCCCAATAGCTAGAGCCGATCTCGGTTGCTAGATCGATCGAGTCGACCACGACCCCATCATCTACGCCGACGGACCCAGTGATCGTCGGCTTCCACGAGAAGATCGGGTGACTTGGGTAGTTCGTCGCCATCTATACGCCTTGTCCGACTGCCGAGTTTACTTGCTCGAGAAGTGCGCGATTCATGCCGCGTTGCGACATTCCAGCGCCTAGCGTTAAGTTGTAGACCGTTGTCCTAGATGTCTCAACCGGACGACCACCGCCCCCGCCCCCGCTGGGCTGGCCTCCGCCCCCTGATCCGCGCGGAATTGCTGCGCCAAGGATAGCGCCCGCGGCAATCGCGCCGGCTCCAACAGCGGCAAGAGCGGGAGCTCCAGCAGCCGGACCGACCACGCCCTGGAGAACAGGGAAGACAGTCCCGAGAGCAGCCACGGCAGCATATGCAACGGCCATCGTCCCAAGCTGGATGAGCATCTTGCCGAGCATCTTGCCAAACTCCTTGAGCGCGTCCCCGTCCTTCTTCCAAAATGCAGCCATGCTGAGTCCCTGGAGACCGCTTACAATTGAGCCGATCGCCTTGGATCCGACATCCTCTACCGTCATGAGGCTTGATCCGATGTCCTCGACCTCTTTCTGGATCTGCTTGCCGGAGTCCTTCGTCGCGTTCGCGAAAGCCTCCATCTGCTTCATGCGCTCGGCGTTGGCGTGCTCCATTGCCTTGGTGTCAAGAATGGCTTGCATCTCATCTGCGGCCAAGGCCATCGATTCCGCGATGCCCCGCGCGGCTTCCTCGCTGGCTGCATTTAGTGCCACAACGGCGGCGCTAGCGTTCTTTGCTGCAAGTTCGAACTTGTCCAGTTCCTCGGCGGCGATGCCCACGCTCCCGCCTGGGTCCAGGTCAAGATCTACGTCCGCGACTCCCATCATGGAATCGGTCATGGACTGGATGCTAGCAACTACCGCCTCGGCGCCCCGCATCGCGCCGCCCTCAACCATCATGTTACTAAAGTCGAGGCTGTTTATTCTCGCCTGAAGGTCGTCGAGCGCCTGGATCTGATGATTGGTTTCCTGTGCAGAGTTGCGGATTGAGTTGCCGAATTGGTCGACCCGTTGCCCGCTGTCATTCGCTGACATCGAAATGGCCTCATAGGCCATCTTCCACCATAGAAACGCTTGCGTCACGTCGATGGTAAGGGACGCCACGGTTTGAAGCGTTGCCACAAACCCATCCAGGGCGTCGCCGGCGAGGCTCGCGATCGAGTTCTCCAGGTCATCGGCGCCGCGGATCATGTCCTCGAACCGACCGACAAGGATCCGCATTCTTGGGATCAACTCGGTGGCGATGTCCCGCGCGAATCCGGTAGCTACGCCCCGCAGTCGGGTGAGATCGTCGTTGAATGCCTCGGCGGCAGCGGCGGTCTCGTCGGAGATGACAAGGCCGAGATCGTGCGCCTCTTGCCGCATCTCTGCGATGCCCTCGGATCCCTGATTCAAGAGCGGGATTAGTGCGGCGCCCGACCGGCCGAAAAGCTCCATCGCCCGCGCGGTCTTCTCTGCCCCGTCATCCATCGCCGCGAACTCGTCCGCGATATCGGCCAAGACGTCGTCAACTGAGCGCAGACCGCCCGCGGCCGTCGTTGTCTCTATGCCGAGTCCCGCGAACGCATCAACGGCCGTAGCGACGCCCTGAGACGCATCAAGGAGGTTGGCAGATAGTCGGCGGATCCCGGTGGACGCTTCCGCGATAGAGCCGCCCGAGAGCTCCATTGCGTGCGTGAGTTCCTGATAGGATTCGATCGATACCGATCCGCGTCGAGTGCTTCGCGATCTCGTCGGCCTGATCCGCGATTTTTAACGTGAGAGCAACGACGCCAGCGACGGCAGCGGTAGCCGCAACCCCGACAGCAGCAGCGGCGCGAGCCATGCCCCCGAGCGCCGTGCCAACCCGGCCAGAACTTCGCGCCAAATCATCGCTACGACGCGCAGCCGTGGCCACGCTCCGGGAGTCGATGTCTATCTTTAGTCCGACCGTTTCTCTAGGCATTGATTAACCTTCGGAGTTCTGAATCAACCCACCCGTCGGGGTGCTTGCACGCGATCGCTTCGCCCTCGAGCATAGTTCTAAGACGCGCGACCTCCTCAGTCCTAGCGGTCTGCATGTGGACAATGTCACCGTAGGCGACAGCCGAAACCGACGGCAGAGCGATCCACCCCGCATCAAGCGACTTGAAGAGCTCAAGCGCTGCGTCCCACCGAGAGAACGCCGCGCGGGCATCAGACCGAGGACACGGACACTTGGCCGTTCCGCAGAGCGGGGGGCGCGCTGAGCCGATGAGGGTTTGGCAGTCAAATCCCCTCAGTCGCTCTTCGGTCCAGCGTCGGAGTTTCCCGCCTGCTCGTCCGTTAGTTTGTTGAGACCAAGCGCGATGCGGATCACCGCCTCTTTTGCCGGCATCGGAAGATGAGCCACGTAGACGGCCTGCGTCGCCTTGTCGAGTTCCGAATAAGTCTTGTCTCCGATCGTCGCGTCGCACTCAATTAAGACCTTTCCGACCCACTGATCAACGAGTCGCACAATGGGCTCGACGTCGCCGCCCTCATCCTGCGCAGCCGCAGCGGACGAAGAGTAGTTGAGACGGTCAGCAGCCGACAACGTGCGGCACCTTCCGTTGACCGGGGTCCCGTCGATGTCGACCGAGAACGAACCTTCGATTTCGAGCGCAAATCCCATTAGGTGGTTCCGTGGACGTAGGTGACGGTCATCATGTTGTCCGAGCTCCCGCGCTGGGGACGAACCGCGCGACCCGTGAACGTGAAGGCCCGCGCCCCTTCGGCGTTGGCTCGCTCGGCGTCGTACTGAATGCGGGGCAATTCGTACTTGATCGTTTGGTCGACCGTCAGATCCGAGAGGGTCAGCGTAAGTTCAATCGAGAGGAATCCGCGCTGGCTCTTAAACCCGGCCATGATGGTTCCAGAAGTCACAGCCGGAGAACCGCCGTAATCCGACGAGTCCGCGAATTCGAGCGTGACGCCGATCGCGCCGTCGTAGAACACCGGCGACACTGCAAAGCCGTTGGTTGCGGTTGGGTCCTCGTGCCGGATGATGTTGGGCGCGAGGTCGATCGCAAGGTTTCGGAATCGGTCGGGGGTGATGGTCGAGCCCGAGGAGTGCGTGTCATCGTCGTAGTACTTCACAACGAGCGTGGCGCCCTTCACAACTACCGGGTCAACGCCCTGTCCCGATGGCTCGGCTCCGAATCCTGAAAGGTTTAGGTCGGAGACGTCGAGGAACAAATCGTCAGCGACTTGGCCGGTGATCGCGCTCTCATACGTGACCAGTCCGTTCGTGTTCAGGTTGATCTTAGTCGCCAACACCGCGCCCATTGCGCCGACCCATTCGTCCTTGGTGTTGTTGTCGATCATCGCTTGGACGATGGACATCGTAGCCGGCGACCGAGTCCCGCCCGTTTCACCCGGCCAGTTGGTGAGCGCCTTGGTTGACGGGATAAGCGTTAACGTGGGGTCACTGTAGGCCGATGCCTCAAAGCCGCTCGCGAGTAGTTGCTTAACGTGCGTGGGGAAGACGTTCGTTGCCGAGTTCGAGCGGAGCTCCGTTACCAGCGTCCCGCCCATGCCCACCGCGCCGCGAGTACTGGCGATGGCTCCGGCGTATCCGTCGAGCGCTTCGGAGTTGTCGATAACGTCGCCGTCCACCGGCATCAGTTGAGACTCGCCGCGGGCCGGTAGTCGCAACTCGGAGCCGCTAGGACTCGACGGGTTGAACAGGAACGTCCCCACCGTGGTCTCCAAGTCCCCAACAAAGAACTTGACCTTGTCTTGTCTCACACCTGCGGAATTAGCCATCGGTTGTCACCTTCTTCGTTTTCGCCTTCTTCTTCGGCGGGGGTTTAATGATCTCGGCAATGTCATCGTCGCTCGCGCCGATGCCGTTAGAGGCAAGGATGGATCGGATGCGCGCCGGGGTCATCGGGCCTTCACATCGGGCGATCAGTGCCTTCGCTGCTGCGATTGCGATCGGGTTCATTTTGACGCCTTTGGTTTGCGGGTGCGCTTCGCTTTCGAATTCGGTTTCGACTTTGAGAGCGGTTTAAGCATTAGAGCATCGGCGGATTCGGACTTCGCTCGTCTTGGCTTACGGCGACGCATTGGAGGCGCGGGCATTGGAATCGGGTCGCCGTTCTCGTCATAGCCAAGCGCTAGCAGCCGGGCCGAAGTAGGGCGCAGCCCGTGTTCCTTCATGGTGTGCCGCACAACGACGCCCGTCACTGGTCCGGGGTGGTTATCCAGCGCAGCTTTGACGAGTCGCATACGCTTTTCGAAATGGCGCTTTCGCGGGTTGGTTTCCATCAACTAACGCTCCAAGTGATAGACCACGCCGCTTGATGCTTTGTCCCGTCCGTCCCATCGTCGGCCGCGTGGATGATCCACCGGTCCCCGTCGAGGACGTCATAGGTTGCAAGCGTAACCGTTAGAGCGGAGTTGGGGTCTCCCGAAACGGTCGCAGCGTGGCGTTGCAGGTAAATAGTAGCAGTCGAGCCAGTGACCCAGGCGAAAGCCGGATCCACGTCGACGTGTACCGCAGCGGCCCCAGCAAGGGCGGCGACAGTGGTTGACCATGTGGACGAGCGGTTGGCCTCTGCCGTACCGACTCCCGTGTCGGCGTCTAGCCCGCTGGTAATGTCGGCCAGTTGGTCAAAGATGGTTGGTTTGCCGGGCGCGATCGTCGGGTCTAGGTAAGTTGCAGTGTCTGCGAACGTAGCGCGCGCGCTAATCGTCACTTCTGCGATTGCCTGCATAGTGTGCAAGCGGTCTTCCCCGACGTCGTATAGCTGCGTTTGGGTGCGCATGGGTGACGTCGTATCAACGCGCCAAATGCAACCTGACGCCCCGCCACCGTCTCGCATGTACTGCTCGAGCACCTCGCACGCGTAGGAGCAGAGGATTGAGGCGGAACGGGCCGACGCGCTGAAATCTGATTCATCGTACTGGGCGATCGCGCTCACTTCGTACGTGTAGAACACGTCGAGATTGGTTCCGGCGACGTCGTAGGCCGATTCAGCGGCGACGCAGTAGACATCAACGCGGGGGAGTGTGTCGGTCATTACCGAGCCGCCGACTTGTGCGGGGTCCAGTCCGATCGCTACGCGTAGAGCTCCAATCCGAGACGAAACGCCGGGAATGGAAACGCCTGAGACAGCGGATCGCAAGTAGGCATCAAGAACCACTTGAGCCTTGTCTTCAACGTGCCTCTGGAGTGCGGCGATCCCACTCATGGCGCACGCTTCCTAGTCGCGACTGCAACTAGTTCTTTCTGGACGGTTGCGACCAATTCACGCCGGCCCCATGGGGTCCAGCCCATCACCTGGGCGCCAACAAATCGGATGTAAGGAACGCGGGACTTCGGAACGTTGAACCGGATGACGCGAGCAGAAACCCGAGGTTTTAGGAGCCACGGTGTCGTGGCGTGCTCCCGCAGTTTGCCCGTATCCACTGCGTCATCAAGAACGGTGTTGCCCGCCCTTTCACCGCGCCATCGATCACCCATAGCGGCGCCGTCTGACGCCCAGTTTAAAGCGTTGTTCTTGGCGGCCACCTTGCGGAGCTCGCGCATGGATGCGGCATCGTAGCCCACCCGACGCGCGACCGTTGCCGCACCCTTAAACCCACGCGCAGCCCGACGCATGTCGTTGGCATACTCGCGGGGGATTTTGGTGCGGCGAGCCATTAGAGGGAACCGCCTTTGAAGATCCGGCCAGCGCCGGTTTTTAGCCAAGTGTCTTGGCCGTCGGCGTTGCCAGTGCGATCGCTCCATTGCTCGACGGTTTCGACGAGGTCAGAGGTCGCGGTTGCGTCCACCGTTTGCGGTTGTTCCATAAGCCGGCGCCAATCGAAATCGGCCTGCTTGCTCCAGGAGTCCGCTAGTTCACCTCGACCACGGGCGCGCAGCACAACAGCCACGCTCCGATAGACTAGGATCCCTTTGAAAATCGCATACGCGGGATCCGCCGACGTCATTCCGTCAGTGGTGATCCCGCGCGTGGTCGCCATCCCGCGGATCGTCTCCGCCTCGTCTGCGATAATGTCGGTGACATCGGTAGACGAGGGCGAAGACGCCGCGGAAATGGTGAGATCGGCAACGCGGCCTTGCAAAGTCGACGCCGTGACGCCGTATGTGTTAGCCGCTGCCATGGCTCAGCCTCTAGAGAGTGAGGGTGTAGTAGGTGCCCAAGTTGACGTCAGCGGTGACGACGTCAACAAGGCCCTTTGCCGAGTAGACTTGACCCGGACCACCCTCGAACGCTCGGAGCTCGTCGACGAAGATCTCGAAGAGATCCGCATCGGGAGAACACGTCTTGAGGCACGAGGGCATTTCGCCCTCGCCCGAGACACCGAAGAACGCCGTAGTGTCCCACTGGAACGCCGCGGCGCCGGCAGCGGTTCCCGCCACTCGATCGATGATCACAAGCTCGCAGTCAGCAACTTCACGGAAGTACGCCGAAACGGCCTGATCCGAGACCATGCCCACCTCTGCCCCGCCCGCGCTGGCGCGACCAACGAAGGATTGGATCTTGGTGTTGTTCGTCTTCATCCGCGTCAGAGCCTTTCGCCCCGCGCAGAAGATGTTAGGACGCGCGCCCGTGGTCTCCTGAATTTCGTCGGCCTTCTCCGCGAGGGCCTTGCCCACATCGGTAGCGGGTGCGGAAAGGTCGATCGACCCCGTGTCGGTCAGCGCCTCTACTTCCGTGATGATCTCAGCGGCGAGACGGCCACGAATGGCGCGCTCGACGAGCTCACGGCCCGTGTTGAGAACCTGGAGATCCGGGTTCTCAGCCTCGAGCATCCCACGAATCGAATCGGTGATCCGAACCGGGATCGATTTGAACGGACGCAGCGCCGTCGACAAAGTGTCATAGGTCAGATCCTGGAACTCCCGAGGAGAACCGTCGAACGACCCATAGCCGGCGTTCTGAAGCTGCGCATCGTACCAGAGCCGAGTGCTGAGCACTTGATACTGGCCACTCTGCGAATTCTGCTGAACGTGGGGAGCGATGCGGAGCTCCGGAAGGGGAACCCCGCCTTGCTCGCTATCGGTGTACTTTTTCCAAAGGCCCCGGAACAGTGTCGGGAGCGCTTCAACTGGATTTGCCATTGTTCTGACTCCTGGCTGTTAAGCCTTGACGATCGGCGTTGCGACCAATCGGGCGCGAACGTATCCAGCCGCGCCGGATGCCGGTTCGACCGCAATCGCGTAAATGAATTCGCCAACAGAAGCGGCCTGGGCCTCTCCATCATTGGCGGACGTAAGCTCGGCGCCAGCCGTCGGCGTGTAGCCAGACTCGCACTTGATGATCGCATAACCGCTGTCCTGCATCCCGTATAGCGCTTGTCCGGAGTCAAGCGCGACGGAAGACACGAATGCGATCGAAGCCGACGACGCAAGCGCCGCGGTCCCCATGATCACAGTGTCAGGGGTTGGAGTGGGGTTGATAACACAAAACACGTTTGCGTCGATTGCCGCGCCCGTGAGTTGCGGCCCGTCATAGTAGGTTGCTCCGCTCATGGGCTAAGCTCCTTTGGTGAGTGCGGCGTTCTCAGCAAGGGCCTGCGTCATGCTGACACCCGCTTTAATCCGCTTGTTGATGTAGTCGACGCCGGGAGCCGGGGCGTTAACCGCCGTGCTCTTCTGGCCTCGGAGGGACGCGGCGACCTTCGTCGCTTCGGCCACTCGATCGATCTTGCTGTTGAGTGCTTCCAGCGTCTTAACGACGGACGCCGCGACGCTTGCGGGCACTTCCTCGGGTTCCTCTTCGCCGTCCATTGCGGCGACTTCTTCGGATTCCTCCTCGGTTTCCGCTGGGGCGTTGGCGGCGATCGCTTCTGCGACCATTGCCGAAAGTGCGTCCTTGAACTCATCGAGCCCAAGAAGCGCAGCGGCCATTTCTTCGGGGGTCATGTTTGCCTCTTGGGCTGTGGAATAAGCCGCGGCCGAAATTGTGGCAGCGACTCGGGGGAAATCCTCTAGCGCGACAGATTCGACCGGGCTCTGAGCCATGGCGAATTGTGGCGTGGGTGTGAAACTGACTTCTTGCGCAATGGCAGAGCGGGGGCGCCCATCGTCGCCAACGTCGCCAAACTCCCAGAACGCCGAGACGAAATCGCGACCTTTTCGAGCGGCGACACCTTCGGCCCACAAATCGACGACCGCCCAGATTCCGGCGTCGTCTAACTCGTAGTGTGCGAGAGCTCCGACCGCTGGCCCGTCGTGCGACACGAGTTGGGGGATGTACGTCGAACCTCGTTGGTGCCGGTGGCTTTCGAGAGACTCGAAATAAAGCCCGACTAGGTCAGACCCTCCAACCGTGATCGATGCGCCGTCCAAGGTGTCGAACTCGATCGGGTCGGTGGGCAGAATGTGAACGCGGACACGTTCGACGAACTCCCGATCGGCCGCGCTAATTGCTTCGGCGTAGACTTTGACCACTTCAATCATGCGTCACCTTCTGGCAATTGAAGTTGCGCGCGAATCCATGCGTCCGTCGCGTCCGTCTTGGCGATCACACCGTCGCGCATCAGTTCACCGACGAATCGCAAGTGGTCGAGCCCCTTCTTTTCCGCCTCGCCCGAGCTCCAATCAATGAACACCTCGGGCGCGTAGACCGGATCGTATCCGCTAAGCTCGGTTAAGGTGTGTAGAAGGGACGAGTGGGATTGATTCTCACCGCTGAAGGCGCGCATGTAGAGGTTAAGATGCCCCTTGACGGCTTGCATGTCTGCATCGCGGATCGTTTCTCCCAGTGAGCGGGAGCCAACGCCGCGCATTCCCAGGTTCGCTAGGGCGTTGTGCGCGACCGATTGTTTCCGCTCGGCCTGGAATTGCGCCAACGGACCGAACTGCTGCATCGCTGGGGTCTGAGAGCTTAGAATCTTGGGCTCTACCTTCTTCCCGAAGTAGGCGACGTCTGATTTCCCTTTCAGGAGGTCGCTAAACGACTTCATCGCGTTGCCCTTGTCCGCGCTCGTGACCTTTCCGTCGCCGGTGTCAGAGATGTGCGGGAAGCCCATGCTATAGCGCACGGACTGAAGAAGCGCAGAGTAGAGTTGCAGCGACGTTTCCGACGTGGCGATCATGCAACGCAGCGCCGACTCACCCCAGAACTCGCCCGGCTGAGGAAGACGGGGCGTATAGGCCAGCTTGATCGCGTCGATCGTGTCGTAAGAAAACCGAGTTCGCACTTTGACCGACTCGAAGCCGCGGCCAGTGTCGTCTTGGTTGAACTGAGCGATCAACCCAGGCCGAATCGGCGCCAAAACTAGGCGGTTGGCCCAGTCCAGAACGATTTCGTCCAGCGAGAACCCGGACGCCGCCCACGCGTCATACCGCTCGGAGACAATCCAAGGCAACGACGTATAGGGCATCGACTCTAGCCGCGCCTTCACCTCAATTGCGGCTCGACAAGCGATGTCATCGTTACGGAAGCGGCGCCGAGGACGCACCCCATAGGTTAACCCCGCCATCATCTCGCGCCGAGAGTCCATCGCCGGGGCGATGACGTCATCCGTCCGCCGAATCTCTAGCAGCTTGCCCGGGGTCTTGGACGTGCCGTGTAGGTACTCAACCGAGAACTGCGAGTTACTGTCCAGCCAACCCGACGAGCGGCCCCAGTCATACGGGACGGTTGAAGACATCGCCTCGGGCGAGTCACCCAGAACCGCCGCGTCGGTGCTTTGCTCGATTAGCTTCGGCTTTCTGCTAGCAAAAACGCGCGCAACCCGAGAGAAAACGCCGGGTTTGGAGTCGGTCTGGCCGTCTGACACTGTGCACGCCTTGGAAACGATACGCGGGGCATAGTGCCTGATTGTTTCCATTCGGGCAATATTCTTTTTATTGTCGTTTTATACTTGCACGCCACGCGTCGGGGTGTATGTTCTCTCCATGGCAACGGAACACACCAACAACGGAGACAAGATGAACACCGACACCAACGCAATCTTCGCCCGCACCGTGACCACCTCCACCGGCTCGGCTCGCGTTGGCGATGTCGTCCAATTCGTTGGTCGGCGCCGTCAGTTCGTAATCACGGGAATCAGCCCCCTCGGGGCGATCAACATGGTCGCGCTCTCGGGTTCGCGTCGGGGATCGGCCCCCTCGGGGCACGTAGGTGGCGAACTCGCCTACATCGAAACCCCCGCGGTTCTCACCTTCACGGGCAAGGATGCGCGCCGACTTGCCGGCCGCGCCCGTGACGCATTCCGTCACGCGATGATCGACGCCAGCGCCGCCACGCGCAAGGAGACCGCGGCCGGAGTCAACGCCCTTGAGGCCAGGATCAAGGTCGCCTAGCGCCACCCCCTTGCCGCCCCGCCCCGTACCCTCACCGGTCGGGGCTTTCGCAGTACACCAGGGCGAAAGCCCGCAGCTACAGAGAGAGAAATGAATACCAGAGTCCACCTCGCGCGCATCACGTCAGGGCCCCTTTGCGGGGAAATGGTTCGCGTCCTCTCGCGCCACCCCCGATCGGGCGTCGATCTCGTCAAGGTCCTTTCCACCGGCGGCAAACTTTACGTCAACGACCGGCACCTGGATCGACAATGACTAGCCGCGGCAAGTACACCCGGCGCCCCGATGGCAACTACGGGCGCAAGCCGGACGCCGAGTTAGACACCGCCACCCTCGACGCTATCGCGGCGCTCGAGGACATCGGCCAGAAGCCAACGCCGATGGCCGTTCGCAACGTCCTAGCCTCGCGTGGGATTGAGAAATCCCGGCCCGCGGTTGCTCGGCGGATCGAGCGGTTGAGGAGGGAGGGGCGGATCCCCGTCTAGACTCAACCCCACTTCGCGCATACCATGGCCCCGGACTTAACCCACCGGAACCATGCCGAACGCTACACCCTCAGCCTTTCGAAAGTACGCCATTGAGCGCTTCACCGATGGCGCGCCTCACCTGCTGATCATGGACGAACTGATCAACGACTACGGGGCGTCTCCAGATGACGCGTCCGAAGCCATGGGCCACGCTCGGACCATCATCGCCCGCGATTTCGACGAGGCGGATTATGGGTTCATCAAGGCGTGCGCGTTCGCTGGCGACAGCTACCGCCAGCGGCTCTACCGGGACCGGATCCAAGAGCTCCTTGAGGATCAGCGCATCCTGCGCGAAGAGACGGGAGGGGGCGAGGGCATCGATGAGCGGGCTATGAATCTGATTCTCGCCATCGATCGGTCGATTCAGCAGTACGCGAATCTCTCCCACCGGGGACGGCGAGACCTACCGGTCGCGTTTGCGCCCAAGGGGGTCTTGCAAGACACCGCCCCACCGGAAGATGAAGACATCGAGGCGGCGATTGACGGCGCGCTGTGATCTCAACTCGGCAGCGAGTACATAACCACTGGTGGGCCAAGAGACTCCGGCGACATCAGAAACTCTTGATCGATGCGATACTCTCCCACCGGTATGTAGCGGTCCTCGGAGCTCGACAACGGGGTAAGACCACGGGCATCGGTTACGCCGCGGGCATGCTCGCCCAGGGGACAAAGTGGAAAGCGCAAGACGGGCGCATCGTTGAGTTGCCACCCGACGACGCACAGCTTGGATCTCAGACGCTAAAGCACGCAAAGGACTTCGTTAAGCGATCGGGCCGCATCCTCTCGACGTTCAACGTAGGACTAACCGAGAACACCGCGGCCCATAACGTCTTTGACCCACGCCTAGGCTCCACCGAACGGATCGCCCTCGCGAACGGAAAGCAGATTCAGGCGCACGCGGGGAATCCCGAGACTATCCAGGGGCTATCGGGCCACGTCTTTATTGATGAGATCGCGAGCAATAAGCACCCGTCCGAGGACATCTATCAGCAGATGATAACCGTCTCATCCGGCGCACCATGGCGGCGCGGGATCATGGTCGGCAACTCTTCGTTCAAGGGCGATTGGTGGCACAACTTTTGGCATGGGACCGGGCCAGTGCCTGGAGACCCAAATCAAACGTGGGAGCAACGCCGCGCCGGGTTCAAGTTGCTCAAGCTAGACATCTGGTCGGAGTTCCCCGATCGCATCCTTCCGCCCGACCTCTGCGAAGTGCGCGAGCTCATGGGGCCGGCCGCGTGGCATCGCTGGTATGAGTGCGGATTCGCGGAGGCTAACGCCCTGGCAATTCCTCCCGAGTTGATGATCAGGACTGGGCTGGGGTCGCCATGGGTGCCGAGGGACGCGCCGATTGTCATCAGTGTAGACCCAGGGCTCAACCGCAACCCCACGGGCATCGTCGTGGCTCGAGTGGGGTCATGGGCGATCGAAGTCCTGCTAGCCGATTACTGGTACGGGCCAACGGAGAACGATCCGAGCACCGCCGAGTCATGGTCACGAGCTCAGATTCAGCAGATCGACGGACTGGTCGACCGGTTCGGGCCAGACAAGATCATTGTGGATTACTCCAATTTTGCCAGCGCTCTAGGCGACGGGCTTGAAGAGGAATTCGGCCGCATGGTTGTGAAGGCGAGGACAACCCAGGATGTCACGCAGAAACGGTGGGGCGCTCTGCTCGAGATGCTCACGGATGGCCG
>JGI11705J14877_10001450_pt1 | contig 13575 bp, 18 predicted proteins | sample Etolaghawater15m_FD_14877 | JGI IMG/M metagenome (IMG submission 14877) | reverse complement strand
TGTAGGTAAGAGTGGTAGCGGGCGTCCAGTGAAATCATTAGCGTTCCTCAAATTCAAGTTTGCGAACTTTGCGTTTGCGTCGTTCTTCCTGGTATTTTAGGTCAGCATCTGACAATATTGGTTGTTTCTTAATAATGTTGTTAGAATTAAGCAAAACTACATTGGACAAATTTACAGCAGAAATTTTATCTGCTGTAAGGGTTGCCATATTAGGGCAACCACATGATCTAATTTTCGTCGGGTGAGCCTCTAACTCCACCCCGCAACTCTTGCATCTGATCGATAACATTTTTTAACATTCCTTTAATTTCTTCTAGTTCTTCATGTATATCTTGATGATGAAACCGAAGAGGTTTCTGAATTAGTTCATTAAATTTTTTCTTTTTCATAATACATTCAAGATAATGGGCGATGAGGGATTCGAACCCCCGACCAATTGCGTGTAAAGCAACTGCGCTACCGCTGCGCCAATCGCCCGATGTCGGCAAGAGGACTTGAACCTCCACGTCGCAAGGACACTGGAACCTAAACCCAGCGCGTCTACCAATTCCGCCATGCCGACTGGCAGGTCCACTAGGAATCGAACCTAGAATAACCGCTTAGAAGGCGGTAGTTATATCCGTTTAACTATGGACCCATAAGGATAGTTTACACTATCCGTTGTGTGGTGTCAAGCCCACACTAGTTTTTTAGTATAGTCATAGGCATAAAGTTCACGATGACCTTTGATGCCCCAACCCAACCAATAATATGCTCCGACCATATATTGTCTAACAGTACGACCATTGCCTTCAAACTCAGGCAGATACTTTTGGAAGATAGGTTCGTTGATCATATAACGTGTCTGACACTTCAGTTCAGAAGGATCACAACCATACTTTCTAGCAAACTTACCGAGACCATTATAACGACCTATACTGGTCCACTGAATAAGACCATAACCCCCGCTATAGCAACGGTTGTAAGGAACTCTAGCCCCTCCTTCACAAATGTTGGGATGGAAGTTGCTTTCAGATTTAATGTTTCCCAGGATCGTAGCAAGAGCATTCTTGTCTGTGATCTTTGTTTTTTCTTGGAGTTGTTCAAGGACGTGTTTTTCATTTTCATTACATCCAGGACATACCCACTTTTTCTCTACCACTTCAATGACAACTGCCTTTTCTTCGTTGACTGTTACATCAACTTCAGGTGGATTTTTGATTTCGCTGATACTTGGATAAGCACAAGCAGCAGGAATAGAGGTTGCCAAAGCAAGTGGCAGGATTTTTTTTAGCATTAATTTAATTAGAACTCAACATCCGTTCTAGGAATTAAATTCCTTACGGCTCGGGTTATTTAGCAAAATAATCCTTACGGTAGTAGCGACCGAGGATGTTGCTATTATAGTAGGCAGGGGTGCCATCTGTCAAGGCTGCTGTCAGAACGTCGTTTAGGAACATCTGACGAGTCTCCTCGTAGTTAGTCCTACCAGGAGTCTCATGAAGACTCAAGATTTCTCTAGTAAAATCGTCCCGTCCATACGTTGTAATATCTTCTTTAAGCTCTGGACAACTTCCGTAGTATTGTTTCCAGTTACTTTCAGATGTAACTCTTCGTCTCCTACCAGTATCAGTAGTTCTAGGCTTTCGTTTCTGCCAGAAATACTTTCTTCCGATATATTGACGCGAGGTGGTCTTACTGGTAATACGGTAAACAAAACCGTAGTAGTTCCCAATATCATCGCTGTCAAAGATATTGCCGCGATAGGTCCAGGGATTGTGATACTCTTTAATTTTTGCCACATACTCATGATGATCTCTCCTTATTTATTCTTTGCCAGGTCCAGACCGCATCGTTCCAGTCCCCGTCCCATGGGTCAGGAAACGGTATCGTAGAGCCTGTAGATGCCACGCTTGTGCTAGGCTCTTCGGTCCCTCTCTCAACAACTGGATTTCTAATTGAGAGAGTTGGAAGGTCGGGGACGCTAGAAGGTCTCTCTTCCACTGTTGGTTGTTCATAATACTTTGCTGCGTCTTCTTCCCATTCTTTTAAAATTTCTTCTGTCTGTTTATCAACAGACGCCATCTCCATCTCTACTCTACCATCTACCCAGCGTTCACGCAACCACTCAATAAAACCAAGGGCAAGGTGACTGATGGGAAACTTTTGTTTGTTCGCCCATCTCTTGCCCTTGGTGTACCAAGTATCTTCGCCACCCCATTGGTGTTCGAACTTATAGTTGAAATCCTGCGAAGGTGTCTTTTTTGACATCTTGTTTGATGCTCCCAATTAGGTATGATTCGACCTCTGTTTCTTGAGGAGCGACTTGCATACCCTTGGAAGACAACCAGTGTTCGGTCCAGGGAAGTGGGTTATTTGATACTGGTGTGTCAAAGATTGCCTTGAGTCCGATAGACTTTAGACGACGATTGGCAGTCCATTCAACATACTTAGCAAGCAGTTTATCGTTCAAACCGATGATAGAACCATCCTTGAACAAATATTCAGCCCACAACTTCTCCTCCTCTACACACTGACGGAACATGTCATAGACATTTTCCTCTTCTTCCTTGGCGATCTGGACCATCTCTGGATCATCGCCCTCCTTCCATTTATTTAGGATGTTCTGAGTGATGGTCATGTGTTGGGATTCGTCCCTTGCGATGAGTCCGATAATTTTAGCACTTCCTTCCAGAAGTTTAAGTTCCCCGAATGCGAAAGAGCAAGCAAACGAGACGTAAAATCTAATTCCCTCAAGGATATAGACATTAGCGACCGCTCGATATAGTTTTCTTTTGAGTTCATTGAGTTCCCACATAGCGTTATCAACACCTTCTAAAGCATGTTCCCATTGCTTACCAGCACCCCACTCCTGTGCTGCTCGTAGGAACTCATCATAAGCATGAGTAACAGACTTTGCCCGTGAGAGGATCTTCTCGTCGTCTAGAATCTTGTCAAAGACATCAGAGGGATCAGCATACACGTTCTTAATGATGTGGGTATAGGAGCGACTGTGGACCATCTCCATGGTCTGCCAGATATTCATGGCACCTTCGAGCTCGGGTAGAGAGCAATAAGGCATGAAAGCCATGCCAGGACCACGACCTTGTACGGAGTCCAAGAGGATCTGATATTTAAGGTTTGACGTGAAGATATGTTTTTGTGCATCATTTAGAGTTTGATAATCAGCGCGATCTTTCTGAAGAGATACCTCTTCAGGACGCCAGAAGTATCCAAGTTGTTGCTGTGTCAGTTTATCAAACACAGGATACTTGAACTTATCGTATCTCTGGACCCCTAGAGGGGGTCCGAAGAACATCTTTTGTTTTGTACTGTCTAGTTGGGTGGTGTTAAACACCGTCATCCCTTCTACTTTACGCATGGATTCGTTTGTTCTAAATTTTACAACTGTCACAATCTTCTTCCTCCGTTTGGAAAATATCTTCTAATAAATCTTGTATTGATACCTTTTTTTCTTCTACTGGTTGCGGTTCATCTCCTTTTTGATCGTAAGTGTTCTGATAATAAGAAGTCTTCCAACCATACTTGTAAGTTTTTAGAAGATCACCTGCCATGACAGAAACTGGAACCTCATTGTTCTCATAGTTTTCTGGGTTATAACTCCAGTTGCCAGAGATTGCCTGGTCAAAAAACTTTTGCATCGCGGCAACAACTTTAATATAACCATCGTTGTCCTTCATATCCCAAAGAAGAGTGTAGTTATTTTTGAGACTACCATACTGAGGAACGATCTGCTTGAGTGGTCCTTTCTTACTCTTCTTAACGGACATGTATGCTCTAGGTGGTTCAATTCCGTTTGTGGCATTTGACACAACGGAACTGCTTTCCGATGGCATTTGTGCGGACAGTGTTGAGTGCCGTAGACCGTGGGTGATGATAGATGCTCTAAGAGTATCCCAATCATGATTCAGTTCTGTTCCACAGAACTCATCAATGTCACGCTTGTAAGTGTCGATAGGGAGGATACCTTGGGCATACTTGGTGCGATCAAAATATCCACACTTGCCCTTCTCTTTAGCGACGGTGTTGCTTGACTTGAGCAGGTAATATTGGAAAGATTCAGACAAGTTGTGGACGAGTTTCCATGCTGCTGGATCATCGTAATGCTCTCCATGTTTTGCTAAGTAATGTGCTAGACCGATATAACCAATGCCAAGAGAACGGCGGTTCAATGTGCTGATTTCAGCAGCACGAACAGGATAATCCTGATAATCAATCAACTCTTCAAGACCACGAACTGCTAGATCACAAAGGTTCTCTAGATCATCCAGTTTGTTGATCTTACCAACGTTGATAGCAGAGAGAATACACAGAGCAATCTCACCATCACCATCAATATGCTGAAGAGGATCAGTGGGAAGTGTGATCTCCTGACAGAGGTTACTCATATTTACCTTGTCTGTAAATGACGAGTGCTCATTACAGTGGTCGATGTTCATGATATAGATTCGACCAGTCTCTGCTCTCTCTTTCAGAAGGTCCAGAATAAGCTCCTGGGCACCAATTGCCTTTTGAGGCACATCTGGGTCACCCTCGTAAGCTCTGTATAGATCATCAAATCCAGGAGTACCAAAAGCATCATACAATCCTGGCACATCATGTGGCGAAAAGAGTGTGATGTGTTCGTTGTTGATGAAACGCTCATAGAACAGTTTGCTAATTTGAATGGAGTAATCTAGTTTACGAACTCGGTTATCTTCTGTGCCTTTGTTGTTCTTGAGGACTAGAATGTCTTCGATTTCTTGGTGCCAAATGGGGAAGTGTACTGTCGCTGATCCACCTCGGATGCCATTCTGTGTACAACATCTGACAGTTGACTCAAATTTTTTGAGGAATGGTACAACACCCGTGTGAGTAACTTCTCCCCCTCGGATCTTACTGTTGATGCCCCTGATGCGACCTGCGTTGATACCGATACCCGCCCTTTGTGCAACGTATCTGCCAATAGCCATATCGCTAGTAAAGATACTATCGAGGGTGTCATCGCTGTCAACAAGCACACAGCTAGCAAATTGTCGAAGTGGAGTTCGCACTCCCGCCATGATAGGTGTGGGAATGTTGATTTTGTGCTTTGAGATTGCGTTGTAGTATCGCTTGACATAATCGAGACGTGTCTCCTTAGGATAATTTTGGAAAAGAGTAACAGCAATCATCATGTACATATACTGTGGTGTCTCATAAACTTCACCACTACTTCTATCCTGTACAAGATACTTATCAACTACCTGGCGCAAACCCGCATAGGTGAATAACATATCACGGTCATGATCAATCCAACTATCAATCTTTGCCCACTCTTCTGCAGTATATTTACGCAAGATCTCACCATCATATACGCCATTTGACACACACTTATAAGCATGGTCTACTACAGATGGATGACCATTCACCCAGTCAGATCCAAACACTTGCTTACGAACTGCGAAGAGAAGCAAGCGAGCGGCAACGAACTGGTAGTTAGGATTTTCCAGACTAATCAGATCACTAGCAGAACGCACCAGGATCTCCTGAATGTCCTTTGTCTCGATGCCATCGAAGAACTGGAGACCAGAGTTCATTTCGACCTGAGAGGCACTCACACCGCTCCCTAACCCCTCACAAGCTTCCTCTACCATCTTGTGGATCTTATCAAGGTTCAACGCCTCTACAGCGCCGCTACGCTTCTTTACTTTGATACCATGTCCGTTTGTCATACTTTCTTCCAGTCGTTTAATTTAAGGGTTGCTTCTAATCCACGATAGACGTTAGATTCTACCATGTTCTGAACATCATGTCCAGCAAGGACCATATCATTAATGTCCTTTTGTTGTATATTCTTAGGCCAAATGACTACCTGATCTCCTCGGTCAATGACTTTGGAGATTCGGTTGACAATCTCTCTGTTGCGTGGTTCATTATCAAATACCCAAATATAATTGCTCCAACCAAACGTCCGAACATCAGCGTCGGACCCAGCCATAGCAACAGAGTTTTCAAGGAAGGTCGCATCAAATGGTCCCTCTACAATATAAACGGGTTTGTCTTCTTTTACTCTATCCAGTCCGAAGATCTTGGGTTGTTCCTCATCCAGCATGATCGTGATGTATCTTAGTTTTGCTTTGGGAGCAAGTGATCTGCCTTGGTATCCAAAGAGGTTACCTTCTTTGTCTCGGAATGGAATAATAATTCTGGGACTATCTTGCTTGAGGTTGTCAAACATCTTCTTTTGGGAATTAGTCCAAGCCTTAAACTTAGGACAGTAATAGAAGTAATCTAGATCTTTGATGCCTCTGTTCTCAAGATATTCTCTCGCTGGGTGAGAAATATTTAGCGAAGAAATCTTCTCAAGGTCTGTATCTTTCTTGACAAATTTTGGAGTCTTAAACTCAAACTTAGGATTTGGAACGGTTGTGCCTTTGCCTGTCTTTCCATCCTTAAACTTCTCCATAACATATTGGTCATGAAGGAATGTATCTTGATCCTTTAAGAAGTTTGCAAGTGTTCTTCCCATGCCGCAGTTGTGGCACTTGAACACAAAGTCGTTCTTGATCTTAAACAAATATCCCCTCGCCTTATTGCGTCTCTTCTGACTATCACCGCAGTAAGGACACCTGAAATTATACAGGTCTGCCTTCTTGCGACTGAAGAGAACTAGGCGAGAGGATACTAGTTGGATATATTTTACGTCAATAAATGACATTCATTATGAAGGTTTCACGACCTCCATAGTAGCAGAGGACACCTGTGGTGTCAAGACTCTGATGATAGGTGGAGCCACTTGTAACACTGTCACAATGGTGGCGATGACAGCAGTGGCACCAATAACAAACCTCGTGTTCCTATCGGTCTTCTTCTCAAGTGCATCCATCTTATCACCAATGTTTTTAAACATACGATCATCATACTTCTGATGATCTTTAATCATCTGAATGATGGCATCGTTTGCTCGTTCGCCTTCATCTAAACGATTCTCATGACGCTCTAATACAATAGCAATCTTGTTGCTATTGTCCGAGATGGTTGTTACCGCTCTCTCAAGTTTGTCAAGCATCTCTTTAGAGAGATCTTCATAAATGTCCAGTTTTGATTCTAAAACTGCTAATTTACCAAGACCGAATGCCACTTTGCCCTCGTATCAAACGTTGCGGATAGCAAAGTCAAGAGCAGATTGATACGTAGAAGCGTCTTTGTTCAGCATATACTGGAACTGTTGCTTATGCGTGTCATCTAACTGAGCATAACAAGCAGCAATACGCTTTGCTGAGAAGTTATCGAGGTTCTGAACTGAACCATCCGAGAACTGAACCTTAGCAAATGAACCTTCGCCGTTGGGGTTCAATTCAGAAGTTGCTACATCCAGAGCAACTTGGATTACATCTTGATTTTCCATCATAACATTACCTTCAAATTCAACTGAGTTTTTCATTGAGACTTTTTTCTGTTGCTCTTTCTCTTTCTTCTTGAAGTCAGAGAGACGAGCTTTCATGAGAGTGTCCATCTCTTTTGTTTTATTCATCATCTTCTCTTTCGCTTCCTTTCTCTTCTGCTGAAGATCTTTTTGGCGATTGAGTTTTTTGCCTTGGGCGATTTGCTTCTGTGCCCTCTCAGTGTCGGACACAATCGCTTCATCAATTTGAGTTTCTAGTTGTTCTTTCATTTTTCTGCGTTGAATACGATTGAAAAGGGCACGAGCACCTTTAGTGCGCCCGTCTACTTTATCTTGATTACCCTTCTTATACTTACGATGTTGTCTAGGATTTACAAATACAAAAGCGGGCGGAAGTGCAAGACCAGATCCGTCTCCCGCTACCATTTCATTTAAATTAGATTCAGACTTTTCAGGCATTCCTCGTCAACATCCTCGTTTAATAGGGGTGGTAATCTATTTAGAAACAACATAAATGCTTTAATTTGAGACCAGTATGTCGCTTCTGTCTTATAGAATAGCAGCGGTGTTGCTGCGTCATCAAACACATTATACAATACAATCACATGATTTAGAATAAGATGTGTCTTCAATTCACCCGTCGTTTCGTATCTTTTCAGTAGTCTTTTGATATACTTGAACCTTTTCAGGTCCTCTTCAAAATCACTGTAAGTTACTGACGACGGGTTATTGTAGTTTTGAATAGCAAAGAAGAGCCAGTTGTCTGGCGTCAATTCATTGAAGTTCATTCAGATTATGCGGTGACTGTTAGAGTAGCATCGTTGGAAACAACTTCCTCACCACCAACAGTGTTGGTTACCTTAACACGGAACTCATAACCACTTAGAGCAGTGGTTACATCGCCAGCAGCAATTGTGAGTTCACCAGCAACTGAAGTGGTGTCATAGATGCCACCATCGAGGGTTGCTGTGACATTCGACCAGCGACCATTAGCGGTCTTCTGACGCTGCCAGGTGTAAACAAGAGTTCCAGAATCAGTAGAAGAAACTGAAGCAGCATCGAAAGTAACTGCGTTTCCAGCAGCAACTGTGACAGCAGCAAGAGTGCCAACCGTGATTACCGATGCTACATCTGCTGCGATGTCGTCATCAGCGTCAGCAGTATTGACAGGAGCATCCTTGAATGATACAAGGTGAGTTGCCTTATGACGAGTAGCACCAGAACTATCAGTATAAGTCATATACTCCCACCAACCAGGAGCAGTTAAACCACGTTCAATATTCTCAGCAAGAGTTGCCTCTGTGTCGTCAATAAAAATTGAACGACGGGCAGCAGTAGCATAACCCTGGGCACCAGAAACAGTGCTATCGCCATCAACGATCAGGGTGTTATCGTGATCATACTTATCTACAGAATTCTTCTCAGTTGTATTGAGAAGTTTTAAGCTTTGTGCGTCTGTTTCAGCGCGACTATACAGGGACATGGATACGTACTCCAGTTGATAAACTATTTTTCCTAATTTTTATTTATAAAAATAGGGGACTTGCGTCCCCTAAAGATCACTCAGCAGGAGCTTCTTCTCTTGCTGCGATTGCTTTCTTGACAACCTCTAGAAGGTTATCGTCCATATCGGTCTTGGTCAATTTGACTGCTTTCTCTAGAACAAGTAGGCAGATCTCAACTAGTTTTTCTCCTAGTTCTTCGTTGTCAGGAACTTTGGCAACGGCATCCTTGACGATCTTAGCGGCAAGGGGAAGTAGAAATGAGAGCATGGGGAGTTTGACATAATGTGCCAAACTATTTATTTGCTCTTCATGTAATCTGCAGATGTTTGTATATAATCAGCAGCGAGAGTGATCTTTGACTGAACCCACTCAGGAAGATTGTCTGCTGGTTGTAGAAGATCATGAAGTTCTTGAGCGTTACGGATGACACCTTTTAGTTGTGTCTTCGCCATGTCTCCTTCATAATCATACTCACCCTTGTCATAGTTCTCCTTCATCTTCTTGTTCTTATGCTTCCAAGCAGTAGCATAAGCAATTGACTTTTCATCATCAGTCAACTTACCATCCTTAGCATATCCTTTCTTGATATGCTTTACCATTCTCTCATACTTAGCACCTTCTGGTGCTTTTTCTTTGATGAGATCAGGATGAGGAGCGTATAGAGGTCCTTGATAATTGCCAGCAAACTTAATGCTTTCGTTATTGACCTGAGAAACCATACCCTTCTGCCCGTCATTGACAGTAGGCATGACTTCTACAGTACCTTTCTTCTTTTTGCTCTTGCGTTCTTTATCTTTACAATCGCACTCTTCACGAAGTTGTTTGAATGTCTTCATTTCTTGCCCTTCATTGCTAAGATCTTGGAAACTTTCTTACGACGAGCATGTAGATACTTGTCAGACTTATCTACATCACCATCGTTGTCGATGTCCTTATCCTTTCTGTCAGCATGATCGCCCTTGAGTTCTTTGTGATTGACGGGATCTAGTTTCTTCTCTGATAGTTCCTCACCTTCTGGTTCGAAACCTGCCTTGACACAATCATCAACTTTCTTGCCACCCTTCATCTTGGTGCCAGCATACTTATAACCTTTCCAGCAAGCCTTGCCGTCTAGACCCTTGACCTTTTCAATGACATAGGTCTGACCATCAACTTCATACTCTTCACGCTCAAGAACTTCTACTTCCTCATTCTTGGGAGCAGACTCTTGTCCGACATATCCACCTTTCTTCGCTTTCTTTTCTTTCTTGGTGGTGTCTTCAATCTCAGCGCCGTGTGACTGACGATCCATACCATCGAAAGGTGCTTCCGAAAGGTTTAGTTCCACAGGTTGAGTGTTCTGGAAGGTATCTCCTCCCATCCACTTACCATAAGCTTCCATCAACCCAGACGAAAACTCATCGTTGCTGTTGACGTTATTAATTGGCTTCTGATATTTCATCGTTTAGTAGGGACGTTCTTCTCGTATTATTTATAGATCTAATATTCCTGATCCACTCGCGGAACATATCACCATCCTCAGAAATTACAATGGCATAGTTGCCACCGACCCTGTGGATATGTCCCTTGTCTCCTGTGCGAGATGACATGACAGCATCACCTTCTTTGAAAACTTCCTGCTGTCTTTGCTGTTGACGCAGTGCTTCTTCTCGTAGTTTCTTAAAATCTTTCATTTATAATCTTTAGGCAAGTTTAGCGCAATCTCATCCATGAGAGCACGACAATCACGATCATTTAATGCTCTGGGAATACCAGAACGAAACAACTTAAAGTCTCCAGCAGCTGCTGCTCTTCGCATCTTCGTTCCTGAAATAGCAAAGGTATCACCATCAGCGTCTCTGCTTCCAGAAGATTGAATATCAATCTTTCTGAATGAGAAATCTTTACCATTGTATTTATGGAGGAACTGCATGGCAGAAACCCTGTCAGATCCTACTAAAAATACAACCTCATCATATCCTGCCATCATAAGATCCTGTAAGATTTCAACAGGTTGTTTGGGTCCTGAGAATATTTTACCACGATGCTCTGGGAACATCTTATCCATGTAATACTTCTTGCGATCAGGTGGGAGAGGATTGCTACCTTTCTTATCTACAGTCTGAGAAATATAAATGCGATAGTCATTTGAACCAGCAGCACGTTTCACGCCATCAAAGTTCTCTTTGTGTCCTGTAGTAGGAGGTTGAAACCTACCAAATGTAAAGTAGCAAACCTTTCCGTCTAACGCCATTGCTTTTGTAAAGTGAAGTTATTGTAAGCAAACTCCAGACGATTGACAAACTTGATCATACTGCCATCCTTGTGAAGAACATATCCTTCTGGAGTTGTGACCTTATATCCCTTATCCGTCTGAACAAAAGTTCTGAACTCTTCAAGATGGTCTAGTTTATCTATAACCATTTGCTTCACTGCTTGTAGTTCCTTATACAAGGTCAGCATCGCCTTGAACTTATAAACATTATTCACGAGATAGTTCTCACTCTCATAAACAAGGTTGCGCTTCTTGACTAAGTTAGCAGGTGTCTTGATCTTAGCAAGTTCCTTACTCATCTTATCATGATAGAAGTTTGCTAGATCATATAAAGACTCATCAACGTTAACAATGCTTCTAGCATTCTTGATCTCATTATTGAAGAACTGCTTTAGATAAGATGCGATGTGAAACTTGGCATCGCCAGTTGTGCCAGTAGCACCAACCAGTTCGTCTAAGAAATCGCCACAGATCTGACACATACGTTCAATCTTGGTGATGTAGTTATCAAATTTTGACATCTCAGTTTTAGAGAAACCAACGCGGTTCATAGGAGTGTCATTATCAATTACAGCAACCTCAGGAATTTTATTAAACTCACGGATAGGAGCACCAGCACGAGCTTGCATCTCCGCTAACTCAGTTCCAACATAGTGAGTATGGAATACTACTCCGATCTTAGATCTCCCAACTTGTTTACCAATATCGTGGTTAGTAGGGATGCCATAAGTAATAGTGTTTGGTCGAAATGTGTAGAGTTTTTCTCCATTCACTGTCTCCTGATTTCTAGTAGAATCTGTAAACAACAGGTCTCCCTGAATTACTCCCTTGATACCAAGTTTACTAAAATATCTCAGAGAAAACTTAAGTTTCTCAGCAAGGTCTCCAGAATAATAACCATCAATTGCTTCCTCAGTAAAACATGTCTTGGGTTCTGTTTTATTAAAGACAGATTTAGTGCCAACAAAGAATAGTCCAGACAAAGGATCAACACCACAAACAACAGAAGGTGCGCCATCCCATTTAGTCTGCATAAAACCCTGAGATTCTTGATGACCTAGCATCTTCCTCAATTCTTTCAAGAAAGACACCGCTGCCATACACCCATCGACGCCATAGTTCAGCATCTCATCTTCCAGGTGCTCTAAGTGTTTGAGTTGTTTGATGTTTGCCATTACTCTAGTTTGAGATAGAACCCAGATTTGCTGCTTTGTGATGCCCCATACAAATAGAGCTCTCGCATAATGTCATCTGCTTTACCAGATTTTTTGATAGCATCTAGCAATCTCAAACCAAGAAGTTTACTATACCTGTAAGACTGACCCATGTTTGCAATCTCACCAATGACTTGAGTGCAGTCCTTTGGAAGTCCTATCGCATTGTGCTCGGTTAGCAGGTCGCATATCTCTTGAGATATTGTAGCACGTTGGGCGCTCTTGGGGGCACACTGCGACCAAAGTGTCTGATTGTTAAAAGATTTATATTTAACACCAAGAGTGTCAAGGATCTTGAATACACTACCACCACCAATTCGTCCCTGGTTAGCAGAAGCACCTTTAAGTTCTAACTGGAAAGAAGCAGAGTTTGCACCACCAAAGTTTCTTGCTTGGAACTTATCATACGTTCCTGTTCCAAAGAACAAATACATGTCCATAGGGTTCTTATCTTTTCCCCTATCATTTTTATAAATCAATCCAACATTTTTCAATCCATACTTAGCAACTTGATTTGCTTTGGCAACTTGATCTTTATTTTTTTCCGATAGACTTCCCTGACCTGTAATTTTTTTAAGAGATACTCCAATCAATCGATTGGCAGCATACTCTTGCAATAAAAAATGATTGAGAGTATCAATAGTATCGATATCATTTAGTTTTGTCTTATCAAAATCATTAGAAACAATCCAAATGTCAGCAGGGTTCCATTTGTCCTCAGAAGAAAATGGTGTTTGAGGTCTCACCCTAGCAAATGCATTCTTGATTTCTTTGTCGTCAATGCCTTTGCCTCTATGGAACCTATATGTTTTCCCAGTAGTATGAAATTTATCCCACAGTTTATTTGCTCCACGAATAGAAGAAGCAACCCATTCTTGAGGAAGCAACATAAGATCAGCATGTTTTACATCAACATCAATAGTATTAAATGCCTGGTTAAGAGCATCCTCACTGATAGGGACATCTTCATCAATCTTCCCTTTATAGACATTGAATGCCAAAGCACAATATAAACACTGAGCTGCTTCATTTCTAGCAGTCTCCTTAGCACCAGCTCCAGATCCACCACCGACTGGTTTAATATCAATACGAATGAATTTATTTTTTACTGGAATGTCTAATTGATTTCCATTTCTTTTTACTTGAGGAGCAAAACCTTTCTTAATAAGACTATCCTGAATGAAATTTGCTGCCGTCATCCTATCCGAACGAGGAACAATTACTTTCATCGCAAAG
>JGI11705J14877_10001448_pt1 | contig 13578 bp, 19 predicted proteins | sample Etolaghawater15m_FD_14877 | JGI IMG/M metagenome (IMG submission 14877) | reverse complement strand
ATGTTGTAATCGAGGTTAAGGGAAATCAGGCTCCCCGTACGTCCTTTTTTAATACGGGAGACTGGCCAAGCTCCTTCCGTGATTTACCCAATTTAAAATCAATCAGTTCTATAATGTCTTTCAATGCCTCCGGGTCCACCTTAGCAAGCTGGACGGCCAGGCGGTTAAGCTCTAACCCCTGGAGCTTGTTAGGAAAATCGTTGATTATTTTATACAATTCCAACTTAACCGGATCTCCCATATCAATTACATTATTCTCAGGTCTGTTCATTTTTGCAATACGCTTGTCAACAATCTCGTTTATCCGGTCCTCTGGTAATATGTCGGGCTGGAGTTCTTTTCTGCCGGTTTGGATGATCTCATTTTCATCTAAATTGTAATGGTCTATCCATTTTTGTACCATTTCAGGTTCTGGTCTTGTTTTAAAGTTGAAGTAGTTTGAAATGGTGGTTTGATCTTTTGACACGACAGAACAGATATTCTTTTGGGTTATTCTGTGCAACTTGGCCCATTTTTTAAAACCAGCAAGAAATATTTTTACCGTGTCTTCCATATAATGGACATTAAAACAATTTTTATTCGGCATCAACATCTTATAACCATCCTATTTTATTAATATTTCATAATAAAAAACAATAAATGATTTTTTTTCATATTTTGTGTTGACACATTCATAATATGAGTATAATATGAAGCCATTATGAAACAGAGAAACAAAAAATTCACACAAAAAGACTTTGCGGCAATGTTCACCTGTCTTGACCAACCAGGCGTTAGCAGGCTGCTTTCTGGCACCGACAAGGTAAGTTTTCCACTCGCAGTTGAGCTTTCAAAACTATTCCCAGGCAAAGACATCCTTGGATGGAAGAACGCATCAACACAAGAATTAAATAACCTGTATGAACAATTAAAATTCAAATCAGAACAACAAGGAGCAGCGTAAATGCTGGAAGCTGACTTGATGACCGGGATTGAAATAGATAAATGCAATGAGAGCTGGACGGTTAAAATCCCTGAGATTTTAAAGGTTAAGCTGGACAAACTTTCCCCTCCTCAAAAAGCCAAATTAAAACAATCAATCCTTTTTGTAATGGCAAGACAGATCCACGAAAACGAGTTCAACCCTGAAATCTATCTTAGCAGCAGGGATTAAAAGGGTAAAGGTAAACAATGGATATAATGGAAACCAACGATTACAGCCCGATAGAAAGCGACTTGAACAGGTTAAAACGAGAACTTGAAACTCACGTTGAATCCGGTATCAATATAGGCAAGATTCTGATCAGCATCAAAGATAACACCCCTCATGGTGAGTTTATCCCGTTGATCGAGCGGGAAACCGGATTGAAAGAACGGCAATGTCAAAATTATATGAACATTGCTCAACATTACGGTCAAAAGCGTAGTCAACTACGCTTTTCAAGCCAAGTCCTTATTGAACTTTCCCGGCCATCCACTCCGGAATCAGCCAGAGAGGCAGCCGAACAAGAAAAATCATTAACCGTCAAACAATCCAAAGAATTAATAGCCGCCCACAAGCGCATCAAAGAACTTGAATCGGGCAAGACCCCGGATGTCAACAACCTGATACCGCAGTTATTAAAAAAATACAAGGGTGCGTCCATTACAATAGGCATGGCAAACCGCCTGTCCGTCCTGGATGAAGAATCACAGAGGCTTTATTTAAACCTGTTTGAAAGCAGTCAATATGCGAACAAAGCAAAACAAGCTGCGCTTGATGAAAAACTAATGGCCTTAGAAGACCTGAACAAAATATCAAAAGAGCGGGATGAGGTTAAGCAAAAACTGGATGCAGTCGCACAGTCGGACACGGCAAAGATTTTAGCTGACAAAGAATTTGAAATTAAGAAGCTGAAAGATGAATTTGACCGGCAAAGGTTTGAAGACAGGAAAGTTGCAGAAAAGACCGCTTCTGAACTTCACGAGAAAAGATTTAAAGACCAAATCGAAAAACTTGAAGACGAGAAAAAGAAAGCAGAACTCAAACAAAAAGAGGCGTTAGATAAAGCCTCAGCCTCTTGGTCTAAATACCGTGAGATGGAAACTGAAATCGACCGGCTGAAATCTCAGCTTGAAGTGGACAACCCAACAAATATTGACAATTCAATGATGAAAACTTTGGAAAGATCCGGCAAGGACTTTCTGATTGATATAGGCACCCTTGGCAAAGAAATGGAGGAACTTGGCGGGGGAATGGAAAAATCAATCCAGACGGTTCAGCAGGTTATCCAAAAAGCAACCCGGCAATTAGAGCAATTAACCGGGTCACAGGATGCAATCATTAATGTCTAAAGGAAATAATAACATGAGAGTAGATGCAACTCAAGAGAAAAAATTAGAACGCAAGTATCAGGGAGTCCTGAACTATGCGGATGCGAAACAGTTTCTTGACGCAACACCGTACACGGCTGCGAAAATCAATGGAGCAATCAAGCGATTTTGTAATTCGGAAAGCGTTGAGAAACCAAGAAATTTTGTTGAAATGGAAACCTTTGTTAGTGACCTTAGCGACTTTTGGCTTGACAATAATCCAGAGGTACATACACAGGGGGAATCTATTTTACACAGTGCCCTGTCTAACTATGTCGCATTCACAACCGTATGGAAATACAAATCAAAATCATCCAGTATTTACGTTCCTGAATTAATGGCGAAATGCGGGGTTATGATCGTTGTTAAAAATGGTCTTGGAAACGCAATAAAGGTTGTCAATTCATATGCAAAAAGAAACCCGGAATTAAGCAGACAGGATATTGTTGATGGTCTTATTGATGGGTTTTCTACATTGTTGCCCATGATTGCAAGCAACAAACTTCCTGAACCATCTGAACCGTTAACCAGATTGCTTGGTGCTTATCTGGCTGGAAACAAAAATATTTTAGATGCCGTTGAGGGGCTAAAACAGATTGAAGCGGCATAAACATAGGCAAGAGCGGTAATACCAACATTAACAACGGGCTTGGAAGTCTATGAGGGGGTTCCAAGCCCNAAAGGAGGAAAAATGAAAAAAATCTGGACAACAATACTTGCTACCCTGTCATTGACCGGGCTTATCCTGGCAGGTTCAGAAGCGGATAACCTGCTGGTTCAGGTATTGGCATCAACCGGAGGCGTGATGCTGTTCAGTGCGGCAATGCTTTCGATAGTAAACATTCACAGGAGGTAAGTATGCCTATCCATGAATCATTCTGTCACCCGGAAATGACGGTTAAATATGTGGTTCTCAACCCGGGACAGATCCGCACACGGACACAACCCGGGTTCCGGCCTGAAATAGAAATATCAGACATCAAAATAAACGACGGTGATATTAGCGACGACTTGTATATCACCATTTTAAATGAATACCGGGGCCGGATAGAAAATGAGATCGTTTTTTGCCTGGAAAAATCAAAAGGAGCAGCATGAACAATTAAAATATTGTTTATACCCAGCCGGAAATGGTCCGGCTGCATCTAATATAAGGAGTCATGAGATGAAAGACTTGTGTCAAGCGGTCATTATGGCCAAAGCAAGAGAAAAAGCGGCAAAGGAAACCCGCCTTACAGCAGAGGCGGCACTAATCAAAGCCATTGGACCGACAAAAATTGAAGGGACCGAAACCAAGGCTGTAGATGGATTTAAAATTTCCGTCACAACGAAGCTCAATCGTAACCTGGACATCGGTGCCTATCAGGATTTGCAGTTGCCGGAGAATATGAGTTTCGTTGATTTTAAACCGTCAATCAATTTGAAAAATCTCAGAATGATTGAAAGGATAGATCCGGCATTGGTCGCAAAGTGTATCACCACCAAGCCTGGGAAACCATCGTTAAAAATAGAGGGGGTGTGATCATGGATCTTAAATCTTTGATTAAATCAAAAGAAGAATCAAGACCTCCCAGGATTGTTGTACACGGCATCCATGGTGTTGGCAAATCTTATTTTGCCAGCAATGCACCTGAGCCTATTTTTCTTATCACAGAAGATGGGTTGACCAATATTGAGGTTGACCACTTCCCGCTTGCAAAGTCATTGGATGAAGTCTGGCAGTATATGGGCGCAATTATTGAGCAGGACCACCAATATAAAACATTTGTCGTTGACACCATAGACTGGTTGGAAAAGTTGATATTTTCTAAGGTCTGTCAAGAAAAGGGTGTCGAAACACCAGAGGATATAGGATACGGAAAAGCCTATATCTTTGCCATGAAACATTGGGAAAAGTTTTTGAACGGTCTAAACAAGATCCGGGAAAAAGGCATTGCCATTATTCTTTTGGCGCACAATGAAATCAAGACATTTAACCCTCCTGATAATGATCCTTATGATCGGTATCAGATAAAGCTGCACCGTCATGCAGCCACGGCCATTGAAGAGTGGGCAGACGCTGTTTTGTTTGCCAATTTCCGCACCGTTGTGACCAAGGACAAGGCCACTCAGAAATACAAGGCGGTTGGCTCCGGAGAAAGGGTCCTTTATTCATCCAATCGTCCAGCATGGCGGGCAAAATCAAGATATCAGATTCCAGACGAGATTCCATTGGATTTTTCCACACTCATGACAGCGATTAAAGGTGGGAACATAAAACGGGAGGCAGCATAATGCCAAGGGCCGAAACCATCACCACGTCATTCCATAGACAGGGTTGACAACTCAGGGCCATATTCACCTGAAAATTGCCGTTGGGCAACAGATGATGAACAGGCAAACAACAGAAGGCAAAGACGATTTTATAAAAAACCAACAACTAAAATTAAAGAGGTGGCATAATGACTGATTTCACAGGCGTAAACTTAGATCCAAATGTTAAAGAATCGGACGGTGGGTTCACTGTCCTCCCTGCTGGCAAATACCGTGCCTGTATCGTGTCCGATGAGCTCAAGGATAACAAGAACAATACCGGGAAAATCCTTGGAATTAAACTTCAGGTCGTCGAAGGTCAGTACGCATCTGAAATACTGACTGACAATATTAATATAACAAACCCGTCTGCACAGTGCCAGGCGATTGGACAGGGGACGTTAAAGCGGATCTGCAATCTATGCCAGGTTCCGTATCCGCCCCAGAATACCAACGGATTGATGGGAAAACCGATGGTTGTCACGGTCCAGGTGGAAGAATTCACCTCCAACAACACCGGAAACAAACTGAAGAGCAACAAAATCAAAAAATATGAACCATCAGATACTGCAATCCCGGCAGCATCTCAGCAGCAAATGACGCAACCACAGGGACAGCAGCAAGCCGCAAGCGGTTGGTAATATTATCGCCGCCCTTTAACCGGGGCGGCATCTTTTATTGGTGGTGAGTTATGATGATGGCAATATCAGACAATAAATATGGGACAAATATGACGAATCTCGCAGAAGTTATAAACGAAACCAGCACAGTCAAGGCGGTTGATCTTGCCTATGAAGCCAACAGGGCTGAACGTAGCCACCTGGGATTAAGCCAAGCAGGGCATAAGTGTCATAGATATTGCTGGTACAAGCATCATGGATACCAGGGGAAACCAATTGATGGACGTATCTTAAGATTATTCCAAATGGGGAATCTTGTAGAAAAACAAATGATGTTCGATCTGGCACAGGCCGGGGTTTCCATAACTCAAGATCAACACAATGTTTCTTTTGATTATAACGGAATCACATTAAAAGGGCATATTGACGGGGTTGTTAATGGGCTGATCGAGTCAAGCAAACCTCATCTTTTCGAATGTAAGACGATGAACGACAAGGGTTTTAAAAAACTCTTAAAAGATGGTTATGAGTCATACAACGAACAATATAGATTCCAAATCCATGCCTATGCCTTGGCGATGGACCTTAAAAATATTTTCGTCCTTGTCTATAACAAAAATGATTCAACACTTTACCAGGAACGCATCAAACTAAACAAAGACTGGATTATTGATAGGCTGCAGGATGTTTTCGTTGCTATTTCAAAAAATATACCCGAGAGGACTTGTCCAAGGGTTGATCATTGGGAAGCCAAATGGTGCGATTTTTACGGAGAGTGTTTTAAATGAAAGAATCAGTCATTCAAAAAGGGATACTTGACTACCTGGAACTCCTTTCCAGGTCTAAACCTGTCTATTATTTCCGGGCCGGAGCTGGTGCGGTTAAAACCCAACAAGGCCGTTTTTTTAAAACCGGTCGCCCTGGGCTCCCGGATATTGTGGTTTCTTACATGGGGCAATTCATTGGACTTGAGGTAAAAACAAAAACAGGCCGGCAATCTCAAAATCAAAAAAAAGCAGAGCAGGAGATAAGGGCAGCCGGTGGAAGTTACCATGTTGTCAGGAGTATATCAGACGTTAAGGAAATATTGCCGTTATGATAGAAGCCCGGCCATATCAGACGAAAGCCCTGGATAAAATATATTCAGACCTTCAGATAATGCAGGATGTTTTATTATCAGGCATCATGGGTTCCGGAAAAACATTTATGTCCGTCAGGTTAATTCAACGGCTTAAAAATGAAAACCCTGGAATGAATTTTTTAATCCTTGCCCACAAAAGAGAACTGATCTCACAATTCAAAAATGCTTTTCAACAATTCACAGACATACATTTCCGTCATATCGGCGTTTGTTGTGCAGGATTGCAAAATAAGCGTTTGGACAGACAAATTACAATTGCATCTATTCAAACCTTCTCTAACATGAAGGAACAATATACGACAGGCGCAGGGCTTATCATTATAGATGAGTGCCATAGGATAGATGTCACCGGTAACACTCAATACAAACAGGTCATTGAATATTTACGGCTACAACGTCCGAACAGCCGGATATTAGGTATAACGGCAACACCATTCCGGCTTGGTCTTGGATATTGCTATGGAAACAAGATCAAAAAAGGCGCACAAAACCTTTTCCCTGTCTGTAATCACAAAATCACATATGAGGAACTTAGACAAGAGGGTCACCTTGTACCATTGAAAGGCGTTGTCGCTGCCCATGAATCTTTAGAAAAAGACCTAGCCGGGGTATCTGTTAATGGAGACTATGTAATTGATCAGCTTGGAGAAATAGTCACCCGTGAAATCCATTTGAACACCTGTATAGAGGCTATTGATAGTTATTGTCAGGGCTACGACTGTATCTGTATCGTCTGTGTAAATATCGACCATGCCGAAAAACTTCACTCAATGCTGCATGATTCAACAATTGTCCATAGTCAACTTAATGATTTAGACCGCCAATCAAATATGATGGTGTGGGAATCCGGGCAAAAAAGGATAATGGTTTCTGTTGAAATCCTTTTAGAAGGGTACGATCTTCCCAGGTTACAGGCGATTGTATTTTGTCGACCCACATTGTCAGCGGCTTTATACCTTCAGGCCGTCGGAAGGGTTTTGCGAACATATGAGGGGAAAGACCACGGGTTTTTACTTGATTTGACAGATAATACTTCCAGGTTCGGGACAGACCTGGATAATGTTAAAATCACAATACCCAAATCAGTTGAAAAAACGATTGAAAAAGAACGTGGGATGTTGAAGATTTGCCCAAATTGTGAATCTGAGGTCCATATTGCATTGAGGGAATGTTCCGAGTGCGGCTTTGAATGGCCAGAAAAAGAATGTATCGTTGCTGAAGCATTGCCGAAAATGAAAAATGTAGAATTCAGCGCAATCGTTCCGGCAGATCCTGTCATATATGCGGTAATAGATTGGAATATCGAGGTACATACAAGTAAAAAAAGCGGTAAAGAACTCGGGAAAATAACATATATATATCAGGAGACTGCATATAAACCTGGACAAGTTTTCCTTTGGTTATGTTTCCCTGATAATTATTCAGGATTTGCGGTGCAAAAAGCACGCAAAACATGGGAGACAATATCCAACGATCCGTTCCCGATGTCAGTTGATGAGTTCATGGAATCAAATTTTAAAAATCCTACAAATATACTTGTAGATATTAATGGTAGATACCCTGAAATCCAAGAGGTCGTCGCTGAAGACGCCGAAATTGAATTTGCAATGAGCTATGACGATGAGATCCCATTTTAAAAAGGATACCCATGCAAGAAATTATTAATACGTTAAATAGTTTTGGACTATCTGACAATTTTATCATCGATGGGAATATTCATAGATGCAGCAGTGCGGCAAAACCAAAAAAAAACAAAGACGGTTGGTATGCAATTAAAGAATTTAACGGGCAATATTATTGTAATTACGGGTGTTGGGTCCGTGGTGAACAGGGTCGGTGTTCAACGCTAAACGGGACCGGGACAACAAACCATAAAATGTGGGAAGCACTTGAATATGCCAGAATAAAAGAGTTCGAGGAAAGGGAAAAATCAGGACAGGAAAGGGCACTAAAATTTATATCAAAGGCTATTGAAAGCGTAGAACATCATCCATATTTACAAAAAAAACAAATCAGCAAATATAAAACGCTTAGAATTAACAACCTGATTGTCATACCTTTATATAACCCATGCGGAGTTATCAATAGTTATCAAACGATAAACAATAACGGAAGAAAGCAGTTTATGACGGGTGGTGTCGTTGGTGGATGCTGCTATCCAATCAAGGGTGATGATAGCATTATTTGTATTTGTGAAGGGTTCGCTACTGGTGTCAGTATTAATTTAGCTACCGGATTCAAAACATTATGCGCAATGAACGCTGGCAACATAGAAAAGGTGGCTAAATCTGCAATAGAAAAGTTCAAGAACAGCAAGATAATCATATGTGCCGATAACGACCATAAAAAAGAAAAGAACGTAGGGATCGAAACAGGCAAGAAAGTAGCCTTTGAGCTTGGATTGTCTTGTGTCTGGCCTACCGGAATAAACGGTTCAGACTTTAACGATATGGCTGTTGAAATCGGGTTAAATGCAGTCAGGCATGAAATATCACAGCTTGAAACCATTGAAGTTATGTCTATTGAAGATTGTATGTTCGAGGATTTTTCAACACAGATACCCAATGGAGCTATCGTAGAAGGGTTAATATCACAGGGTCTTGAAGCCTTGGAAGGTGATATCCTGCAATACAGTTTACCATTGGTATTAACAGTCATATCAAGGTCAATCGCCGGTAAAACAAGCCTGAACGGAGTGTATCCCAATGTTTTTAATATTAAGGTAGGCGGGACCAGTACCGGCAAAACAGCAACGGATAGAAAGTTTTTAAGATGCCTTGATATCGAGAATTTTATCAGCCTTAACGATATAGCCAGTGGCGCGGGTCTATGGAGAGCAATTTCAGAAAATCCACAAGGAATGGGATTCTTCGATGAAGTGACAAGTCTTTTCCAGAGAAACAATAACAAAGGTGGGGTTGATATGGTGGCTGAAAGCAAAAGCGCAGCCCTGCTTGATGTGTTCTCCAGGTCCGGTGAAAGTTTTAAAAAAGGTTTCGGTGATTCAAAAAATTCTATAGATATCCATAACCCATGTTTTTCTCTGATCGGCAATGCAACTCCTGTCATTTTCGACGCAATCCAACTAAAAGATTTTGAAACAGGGTTAATGCAGAGGTTTGATTTTTGGGTTTATGACGGCGAAATTAAACCGAAACCGCTGTTAATCAATAGCTCTTATTATCCAAAAACAAAAAAGTTTGTAAATGAGTTGAGACAAAGAATACAGTTTGTGCCGCCAGAGTCAACCCTTGCGGAGCTTATAAAAGGATGCGTTGAATTACAGGTGGATGACAAGGCATTAATATACATCAAGGAATACAGCGATTATATTACAACAGAGGCTAACAAGGCGCAATCGGACGGATTAACAGGGTTTATTTCCAGGCGGTTTGATCTGTGTCTTAAATACGCCCTGATCCATCACGCAGCAACCAACAAGGCTAAAAAGTTATTATCTAAAATAACAGGTAAAGATATTCAATATGGGATTTTAATAGCGGAAATGCTCGGTGGATGGAAGTCAAACGTGTTATCAGACAAAATTGTATCTGGTGATTTTCATCGGGATTGTGAGACATTTAAGGCAGCCATTAAAATGGCTATTCGCGCAGGGCGAACCCCAACTTTTGCATATATGGCTACCCGGAAAACTCAATTAAAAAATTGGCCACAAAAACACTCTGAATCTGTAATTGGTGTTTTAAAAAAACGTGGTGAGATTATCACAAAAGAGGGTGAAAGATCGACTCAATATCATCTCCCAAAGAAAACAAATTTATGAACAAGAACACGTTCAAAAACACGTTCAAAATTAGTACGAACTCGTACGGATTTTTTTTAAAAACAATACAATCACAAAAAGAACATTGTTTTTTTTGTACCAATCCGTACTTATTTTTGTACGTGTTAAAAAATACGAAGAACACTATAAACACTAATATATATATATATCTATTATATACTACGTACGAATATACAACCCTAACACAACTTCCCTTATTTTATCTCTTTTTCTGGGGTGTGTGTATTAAGGGGGTTGTGTACGTACAAAAAAATAAAAAAATAGAGGTTGAAACATGCAAAAAACAGCCAGGGAAACAGTCAAAAGAATGACCGAAAAAATTATGTCTTTGTCTGAACACATGAGCTTGCACGGAAAACAAAAAAGAAAAAGGAGGTTGTCTCTGAACAAATTTTATGGGAACTTGAACTCCTTGCCGGAAGGTTGGCGTGATTATGTCCGGATCTGATGCGTTCCCACAAAAAAAATCATGCGGAGAATGTGCAAAGCTGAGAACAGAGCTTTGTTTTAACCCGGTGGAATGCGTCACCCATGGATATTCTCACTTCTCCCGGTCAAAACCATGGCGCAAATGTACTGAGTGTGGCGGACCAATGCGACGGATAAGAACCAGGCCGAACCTTTCAGAAAATGTGGTCCTGACTGAGGTCGTGTGCGCGGATTGCTGCTGGTATGGCTATGACCTGAGAGAGTGGATACCGAGGGGATACAAAAAATGAAACAGGGAAAAAATAGAATGTTGTGGTACTGGATTATGTGGCAGTGCCAGGCAGCAACAACGGAATATGGATATATCACAATGTACCTGAAACTGTGCCTGGAGTGGGGGATTTTGAAATGAGAATTGAATACGACCTTGGATTCATCAACGGATTTGTCGTCGGGATCGTGTACGCATCCTTCATAGGGCTTGTCTTATGGCTTTTGATGGGCGTGTGATCAACTTTATTATGTATAAACCTGCCTGGATAACATTACAAAATGAGTGCTTTCCAGGTCTGTATAATCACTTATTATATCGCTAAACGGGATACGAGGTAAAATGAAACTGATACACGGCGATTGCTTGAAGGAGATGTTCGATATTCCAGACCGTAGCGTGGATATGGTTTGTTGTGACATGCCGTACGGGACAACGGCCTGCAAGTGGGATACCGTATTACCCCTTGATATGCTTTGGCACCATTACAAGCGAATATGTAAGGACAATGCTGCTATTGTTTTATTTGCAAGTCAGCCGTTTACATCTACTTTAGTTATGAGCAACAGAAAGTTTTTTAAGTATCAATGGGTTTTTGAAAAATCGCTGCCAGTGGGGCACGGTTACGCCAAATTCAGACCGATGGGCAATCATGAAGATATATGCGTTTTTGGCAAAGGGAAAACAAAATATTACCCACGAATGACACCAAGAGACAAACCCAGAATTTATACAAGAAAAAAAGCATCTTTAAGCGGTTCGTCCTCTATGACCTCTCATGACGGTAAAACAAGAAAATTGGAAGGAAAATATCCAACAACAATACAACGATTTAACACTAGCGTACAGAAAGGCAAGCTGCACCCAACCCAAAAACCCGTAGCCTTAATCGAATACCTAATCAAAACCTATACCAATAAAGGCGATACCGTTCTTGATAACTGCATGGGTTCAGGAACAACAGGTGTTGCCTGTAAAAACTTAAACCGTGATTTCATTGGCATTGAACTTGACGAAAAGTATTTTGAAATCGCAAAACAGAGAATCGAAGGTGCGCAATATAACCAACCAATCAACCGGACGCAAAAAGCCGCGCCGGTTATTTAAGCGTTAAACTTAATAATATATAAACTTTAAAAACAAAAACCCCCGGTCTTTGCCGGGGGCTTCTTGTTGGTAAAGAAAAGGCCCTGAAAAACAGGGCCGGGAAAAGATTAAGATGGTAGAGAATTATTACAAATATTCGACAAGGGCAGCCAATAAAACGTCTCGTTGATTGCAATTATCTTTCAGTGCGCGTTCTTTCCATTTATGCTCAAGATCAGCAGGGATATCCCGCAAGGGATATGTGCCGCCAGCAAAGTTTTCTTTGAAGTGTTTCCTTGCTATTTGTAACACATTTACAGGCTTTCCTGCGTTTCTGAGTGCTTCAATGTCTGGTCGTATTTCGACATCACAAACACGACAAAGCCTTGCTGCCCCAATTCCAATCATTCCATTCGATGCGGAACCGCATCTATCACAAAGTTTTTTCATTATTTTATCTCCTTTTGCCCCGGCGAACCGGGCTGTGTTTTATAGTCCGAGAGTTGCTTTTAATTCCGGATATGTCATATGCATAGACTCTTCTATGTCAGGATGCTCTGTCAACCATCCGTTTCCAGGGGAGCACCACCTCCCGCCTATGACAACGTTATCCCACCAACGGTCCTTGTCAGCATCAGCAAGTGCGACACGGGCTTTAATCCAGCCTGCCCAGTTATCACCATACACCGCGTGTTTTTTTTCGAGCTGTGTTATCCGACGACAAAGACCCGACCAGGTTTTGTGGTTGACAGTAACGGTTATGGCAGCCTGCTCATACTGTCCAGAGGACACAATAAGTCTTGTTTTCATTTTTCAATCTCCTTTATTGCCCCGGCGAACCGGGGCGGGTTGATTAATAGGTTTCCGCCTCTGGGCATTAGTTGTACCATGCCCAGGTTATGAACTTGGCTTGTTCAGGGAACATGTCCCTGACCTTTCTTTTTGCTTCTTCGGACGCGAAGCCCGTCCGGGTCAAATCATCCCCGAATTTAAACGACATGCTGTTTGAAATGCCAGCATGCCAGTTGTCAGGGATATATTTTGTATCCCTGTCAACTATAAACAGTTCTTGTTCTCTGGTTTCTGCATCCCAGAGAACGAGTTCATACCCGCCGAAACCATGTTCAGCGGTCATTTGAGTTAAGATTCCTGTAGTTAGGAATCTTTTAAGGTTTTTGACTTCTTTTTTAGCTAACTTCATATCAATTTCCTTCCCGGCATTATATTTTTTCGCCGATGCTATGTCAGTTTCCTGACAATAAGTGTTTTTTCGGGCAGAGCGACAAAGACACCTCTTGTGTATCGTGGTTTTTTGCTTCTGCCCTGTTTTTTGAGTTGTAACTTGTACGGTACAGCCTCGGTACATTCTATTTCATACACAGTGCCGTATCTTTTACAAGCAGCTGGATTATCACACATGTAAACGACGCCACCAGATGTGATATCCATTCCTGAATGTCCGGTAGGAGTCTTGAGAGACTCACCTATTGGCAAGTCTCTTTGTGATGCGTGATAATATGTTTTTGTTTCGCTCATGTTCATAATCTATATCATGATTATCATCATGTCAAGCAGAAAATAAAAAAAAAATTAAAAAAAATAG
>JGI11705J14877_10001447_pt1 | contig 13579 bp, 10 predicted proteins | sample Etolaghawater15m_FD_14877 | JGI IMG/M metagenome (IMG submission 14877) | reverse complement strand
CAGGAAGGTGACTCATCCCGCCCCGAGGGAGGGTGCGCGTCTCGCGCAGCCCCGGACAGCTCAGCATGGGCCATGCGGCTTCCGCAACCGTGCTCGACCCCACGCTCGTAGTGCGACGACGACGGCGCGTACGAAGGCCCGCACAGCGCCGTCACCTCATCCTCCATCGCCGCCACCAGCATCGCCCGCACGCTCCCGCGTATGTACGCGTTGAACACCAAAGCAGCCTCCTCCCGGCACGACTGGCCCAACAGCTCATGCAATGCCATCTTCTCCATCAGTGGTCTCCTTTCCGTTTTCGGTTTCGTCCGCCGCACGGCACCCCGTGCAGCGGAGAGAGCCCCCCCTCATCTTAGCAATACCTGGGACGCTTCCCTGCCGTGGCCGTGTCACACGAGCCGTCCCGCCCTTTCGGTCCGGACTCCAGGGGCTCGAGGCCGAGCACATCTCCAGGCGTGTCTGCGGAATCCGCAAGGCCGGGACAGTGGCAGGGCGAACGGTTCCCACAGTCTCCCCTCCGTGGGGCCGGTGTCCCATCCGTCGAATCTCTTCTGTCCGGCATCCGCGGGACGGCTCTGCTATCCGTGGGCTCCTATCACCGCACGCGGGAATTCCGGCCCACCCGACCTTCTTCCGGCATCCGGCCAATGACCGGCAACCCCACCACCATCCCTGTCGCGAAACACGACTTTTCGCAATTCGATATGTCTGTACTCGCTGTCCGGCCGGTCTTGGACTCCGAATTCCCCCTCAACAACGGACGAGTAATGAAGAAAGACGGTCCCTAAGCTCTGGTCATGACCTCTTGACTTCCGGAGATGACCTGACCCCGGTCCTGCCGGTCCTGAACGCGAGCCAACCGGGACGCGATCTACAGCCTCACGCCGACGCCATGAGCCCACTGCTCGAAACGTTTCCGCAGCTCGTCAACGACTGCCGGCTCGGACTCGGCCACGTCGTTCACCTCTGTGCGATCGGTTGCCATGTCGTGCAGCTCCCACGGGCGACCGCGCTCCATGACCAGCTTCCATTTGCCGGCCCGGATGGCGTGGTTGCCCTCGTGAGCCCAGTGTAGAATGTCGTGCGGGACACGCTCGCGCCCCTCAAAGATCGGCACGAGGCTCTTGCCGAGGGCAGGCGTGATGGTGTGACCGTTGTACTCGGCGGGATATGCGGCACCGGCTGCCTCGCAGAAAGTAGGCATGATGTCGATGATATGCCCGACCGCGTCGGAAAGCTCGCCGGCTTGCTTGATCCGATCAGGCCAATGGGCGATGAGAGGTGTGGCGATGCCCCCTTCGTGGACCCAGTGCTTGTGCCGGCGGAACGGGGTGTTGCTGGCGTTTGACCAGCTCAGGCCATAGGTCTGGTACGAGTCAACTCCGCCCAGTTCGCCGCCCGCCCCCTTGTCCCGGTCGCTCCCCAACGGCCCGCCTTCGTGGCAGGCTCCGTTGTCGGACAGGAAGAGGATGAGCGTGTTGTCCAGTTCGCCTTTGACCCTCAGCGCCTCGACGACCTTTCCCACGCCCTGGTCCATCCGGTCGACCTGCGCAGCGTAAATCGCCATCTTCCGCGCCATCAGGGCCTTTGTGTCTGCATCGAGCGAATCCCAGTCAGCCGCATTCTCATCCCGCGGGGAAAGCGCCCACTCGGGACGCACGATACCCATCTCGATCTGGCGCTTGTGCCGCTCACGCCGCAACGGATCCCACCCGTCGACGTATCGGCCTGCGTACTTCGCGATGTCCTCCGGCCACGCGTGCAGCGGCCAGTGCGGCGCGTTGTACGCCAGGTACAGGAAGAACGGTTGCTCCGGATCGGCGTGTTCCCCGATTCGCCCCACGGCATAGTCGGTGAACGCGTCCGTCGAGTAGAAGCCATCGCACGTCGGGTTGTGTTCCTCGTTCTCCTTCGAGAAGTGGCGTTTGACTCCCGGCGCTTTAGTCCTGCTGATGTCGAAGTAGTTCATGGCCCCGCTGATCAAACCGTAGTGCCGGTCGAATCCGCGATCCATGGGCCAGTTCGGGTGTTCTTCACCGACGTGCCATTTGCCGGCCATGTACGTGGCATAACCGGCGGCGCCAAGGACCTCGGCCAAGGTCACGCATTCCCGGTTCAGGAAGCCCTGATACGGTCCCGGGCCGCGCCTGGCGGCTCCGCCGACCATCCCCCCCATGCCGGCTTGGTGCGGGTGCAGCCCCGTCAGGAGCGAGGCCCGCGTCGGACAGCACCGCGCCGCGTTGTAGAACTGCGTGAACCGCAAGCCGTTTGCAGCCAGCGTGTCGAGGTTGGGGGTCCGGATCTCGCTACCGTAGCAGCCGAGATCCGAAAACCCCATGTCATCGACCATGATCAATACGATGTTCGGTCTGCTCACACAGATGCTCCTTACCTGTCCGAATACACGCCGGGCAAGTGGAACAACGCCTCGGCGGGGATCTCGTCTTTCCGCAAGCCGGGCCCGTACCACTCCGCTTTGACGACCGCCCCGCCGCCGCCCTGGTAGAACGTGACGGTGATGGCATGCGTGCCGGCCAGCAATTCGACCTTCCCGGACTGCTCTTCCGTACCATGCATGCCGTCGTTGCGGACGACGAGTTCGCCGTTGATATAGAGGCGACTGCCGTCGTCGGACGATGTGTAGAACGTGTATTCGCCGTTAGCCGGAACGGCCACGAGACCTTCGAAACGCAACGAGTAGTTCTCGTTCTGCTTGGCTGCCGACGCGTCGATCTTCGGCACCACGCCCTGGTGTTTGGGCGTTGCCTTCTTGTAGGCCTCCAAGTCGTCCCCGAGGATGCCTTCGTAGCATGCGCACCACACACCCGGTTCCTGCCGCGTCACGGCAAATGTCGCGCTTGGGTTCGCGACAGCGTTGGCCTTCTTGCAGGAGTCGGTCAATCCGGTCACGGTCAGCTTGAACTCGCTCCCTTCCCGGAGCGGGACAACCTTGAGCAGGACCTTGGTGCCGTCCCGGGACAACGTCGCTGACTCGACCCGTCCGTTCGGCGAGATCGCGTAGCTGCCGGCAGACTCCGCCCGGGCCCTGGCGAGCGGTTTGGTGAACGACAGTTCGACCTGGTCCGGGGAACGGACAAGGCACTTGACGCCGGCCAGGCGCGGCGCCTCGGTGTCAAACGCAGTCCGTCCGCGCGTCTCGGACGACGCGGATGCGACCTTGCCCAAATTCAGGGCCGTGACGGAGTAGGCGTATTCGGTGTCCTCGGTCAGCCCACGATCAACGAATTCCAGTTGGTCGGAGGCGGACGGTTTCACGGATGCGATCGCTGCACCGTCTCTGCTCACCGTGTAGGCCAGAATACCGGTATCGTCGTCCTTTGACGCGCCCCACGTCAGTTTCATCGTGTCGTGCCCGAGGGGCTCTGCCTTCAGACTCGTCGGCGCCGTCGGCCCAGTCGGATCGGCCAAACCCGCAGCCAGGAAAGCGCGCTGCACGGCTTCGCGGACGTACTGCTCGGACTCGGTCGTCCGCGTGGTCATGAGGTGTCGGTAGATACGCGCGGCAGACGCCTTGTCGCCTGCTGCAACAAGCTTCTCGCCAAGCAGGAGGCAGCACTTCGTCACCTGGGTTCGCTCGTATCCCTCGCTGCCGGCCGCGGCGATCAGTGCATCCACGCCGCGGACGTCTCCGGTGTTCGCCACGCCCCACAGAGCCGTCAACCGCACGTCGCGATCGGCGTCACGTGCCGCGGCCAGGAATACCGGCACGGATGCCTTGTCCTGCAATACGCCAAGCGCCTGGAGAACGTTCAGTCGAGGCCCGCCGGACGCCTTGGCTAAGGCGGCCCGAAACTGTTCGGCCGCTCCCTCCCGGATAGCCAGGCCTGCGTTCGTCGCGTCGACGCTCAGCTCCGAGTCTGTCACCAGAGCACCGATCGCCCCCATCTCATCAGCGCCGCCGCACACCTGCAGCTCGCGCAGCAGGAAGCCCTTCACGGGTTTCGTGCGTCCGCTGCCAAGCTGCTTGGCAAACGTTCGGCGCACCAAGTCCTGCTGCGCGTCTCTTCCTGCTTCGCACACGTATCCGACGATCCCGTGCAACACGTAGCGGGCACGGTAGTCCTTGCCGTCATCCAACTCGGCAATCATGTCGATCAGATGCCCCAGGTCCTCCTCGCCGCCCTCGAGGATCACGTCGAATATCCGGCGCGCGTCTCGCGGCTCCGGCCCGGTGAATTTGCCGTCTTTGTCGAGATCCGGGATCCGACCTACCAACTCAGCTACTGTTTTCGCGTCTGCCATGGCTTCTCACCCTCCATCAAAGGTGCCACGGGGCACGCATCGGTTGATTCACGAGACGGTTGGCCTCTTCGTCGCCCACGATCACTTCGGCGACAGGATCGTACTTGATCTTGCGTCCGACACGGATCGCGATGTTGGCCAGGTGCAGCATGGTCGCGCAACGGTGTGCGGCCTCCGCATGCCCGCCGGCCTGCTTTCTCTGCTTCACTGCCTCACCGAATTCCAGCATGGGTTCGGGATCGGGAGTTGCATCGATGGCCTTGAGATCCTCTTCGCTCAGATCGTCCGTGTTGAGCCCGTGCGTCTGCAGGCGATCGTAGGGCTCGCCCCACTCGCCGCTCTCCAGGACAATGGTCAAGCCATCGGCGTACTTGAGTTCGACCCATCCCCACATGCCGCACACTTCAGGGTGTGAAGGCGGTGCGTACGCCTCGATCTCCACCGGACTGGTATCGTCCTTGCCGTACGTCCATTGGAATGGATCGAAGTAGTGCTGGCCCATGTCGGAAAGCCCGCCGCCCTCGTAGTCCCAGTAACCACGGTGTGTACCTCCGGTGCGTTCGGAGACATACGGTTTCAGCGGGGAGGGACCGCAGTACATGTCCCAATCCAGATTTGCCGGAACAGGTTGCGGAGGAAGATTGGCCTTGCCGCTCCACATCTTGACTTTGAACCCGCCTTTGCGCCGATAGACGAGTTTGCACTCCTTCAGCAGTCCGCTACGCATGATCTTGTGCTTGCGGATTTCACCCTTGCTCCGACTGGCTCCGAAACGGCCGAATGTGCCGATCTGGAAGACGCGACCGTAACGCTCGAATGTGTCGACCACGGCTCGCCCCTCGGCGATGAACCGGCTCATCGGCTTCTCGCAGAGCACGTCCTTCCCCGCTTCGGCCGCGGCGATGGAAATGAGAGCGTGCCAATGGGGCGGCGTCGCAATCGCGATAACGTCGATGTCGTCCCGTTCCAACACGCGACGGAAGTCGGTGTAGTAGCGCTTGTTGTCGACGCGATCCAGGAACTTCACGTCGCAGTCGGCCAGTTTCTGGACCTGCAACCCGCCCTTCTTCAGGCCTTCGAACGTGCCTCCTCCGCGCCCGCCGCACCCGATCAAGGCCCCGCCGAAGATCTCGCTGGGTGGCGTGTAGCCCGGTCCTCCCAACACGTGCCGCGGCACAATCGAGAACACACCGGCGGCAGCCGCGGACCCTTTCAGGAACTTCCGACGCGACAGTCCATTCTCCTCTTGCTTCATCCTTCGCACTCCATGGCTTCCGCTACCACTGCAACCGATATCGGCACGCACACCCGCCCGGGGCAAGACGTACTCCGGGCGGGTGTGCGTGCCGATTCTGCTTGCGGGATCCGCAGGCTTACGACGCCTCATAGTCCGGCATCTGCTCAACCACAGTAGCGTCCACCGCAATGACGACCTCATTGTCAGCGAACGCCTTGATCCAGTCGATGGGAACCAGCTTCGGCTCGGAAAAGACGACACCGGCGTCAATGACCAGATGCGTGATCGTCTCGGAATCATCGAGCAACAGCTCGTTCACGGAGCCGATCACAGTACCGTCACTCGTGCGGACGGAGCACCCGTGCAGGATCGCCACCTCGTCCATGGGGATCGAGACGTCGGCCGAGAGCTCGCCCGGCGTCAAACCGGGAGGCACGAGTGATGGCGGCGTGCTGGGCGGGCGAATCCACACTTTTTCAGGCAGTCCCGTTTCATCGTCGCCGACACGCGCAAAGGCATCCTCCTGGTACTCGCCAGCAGCGGCATGTACGTCGCTGATCGTGGAACGCAGTACGATGCCGTCGTCGGACGTGCTCTCGACTTCGTCCACTGCAATCAACTGATCGTTCTCGAAGAGCAATCCCTCCTGCACAACGAGGTGCGTCACCTCGCGCGTGACGGGATTCACAACCGCCTCTTTGACAATGCCGACTTCCTCGCCGTCCAGACTGTAGACACGCGTCCCGAATTTGATCTTCATGTGCGCCATCTTTCTTCAGTTGCAGAACAATCCATGCCTCGGGTTCCTCTACCACAAGGTACGCCAGGTTCGCGCCGAGGTCAACCGAGACCGCGACAGAGGCCGAGCAAGAAATCCCGGTTATCAGCCGTAAGGTAGCGCATGGTTCCCCCCATCCGGCTGAATGTCTTGCAGTAACGAAGGTAGTACTCCGGACGATCGATCGGCGGCTCGCCCCGCGCCCAGTTCCATGCGGACTCCGCAAGGTCCACCACGAGAATGAAATGACCCTCGATCCGCTCGCCGCGCTGTATGGCCAGGTTCTGCCCCATGGACATAGACTTCTCGAACACCATCGGCGACATGACGGCCGATCCGACCGACAGGTACACGCCCCCGCTGATCCGGCTGATCTGATGCGCGAAGGTCAGGAAGTCCCGTTCGGCCGTTCGGCCGATCGCGGCGCCACAACTCATCGGGTGCGTATAGATGATGTCGTGGCCGAACATGGGGTGCGCGGTGAACGGCACGCCGAGTTCGTAAGCGGCCGCCTGCAGGCTGTACTCCCCGCACCGGTGCGGCACACGCGTGCGTCCGGCCGCCACGTCGAACCGTTCGATCGCCGCCAACAGATCCGCGGCCGCCCCGGCATGACGTGCAGATTCCACGGACTCACCGGCACGACCGACGACTTCCAACAGCTCGGCGCGTTCCGGCACCACATGCCCCTCCGTGGCGATCAGCCGACCAACCGATTCGCCGTACCCCAGACCGTCGAACGCGCCGAGCAGAATCGCCAGGTTGATGTGGAACCCCGTTTCCTGCCACGTCCCGAACTTGCCTTCCCGGGTGTTCACACGCACGTCTTCACTCGTCTCCCCGAGGAACGCGAACTCCCAATCATGGATGATCCCTGCCCCGTTCGTCGCCAGGTGCGTCACCCACCCGCGCTCGATCAGGCTCCGGATAACCAGTCCCATGCCGTTCTTGACAGTGTGGGCGCCAAAGGCCAGCACGACCGGCCTGTCCTTCGCTCGCGCTTCGCGGACCCGATCGCACACATCCTGAGTGACAGCAACGCCCTCCGGGCCAAGCCCCCAGGGCGCCTCCGGCAGCACGAAATCCCTCTCGACCGAGAGCTTGTTCGGTCTCACATCCAGCGGATGAAGCCGGAGCCGGCTGCGATCGAGTTGCGGATGCCGCATGGACTCTCCTCTGTGTGTTTGCGGAACATAACTTGGGCGCGCTCGTAATGGCGTTACAATAATGCACATGGTTCTCTCGTGTCGGACACTCACACCGAGCGCAACCTGAGGAATCATCACACCGATGAGACACCTGCCCCGGATTGCCCTGCTCGTCGCGTTTGCGAACTCCGCAGTCGCGGCTGAGACAGCTTTGCACACCAAACTTATCGCTCCGGCACACACCTTCCGGGCCGGATACCCCATCCGCATGAAGTTATTGATGACCAACACGGGCGAGGCAACCGCCCATTTCCACGAGCCACAGGTCTCGATCAACGGTCGGATCATCGTAAGAGACGAACACGGCCAGTCGGTGCCTTACATCGGCGGGTCTGCCCAGACGGTCAATCCGTTGGTCGACATCTGGCCCGGGGAGACCAAGGTCCTCGACGACTTCGACCTGACCGCATGTTACTACCTGCGCAAGCCCGGTCACTACACTGCCCTGTTCGCCGGCGCGGAAGCATGGGGGCCAATGGGGGTAGACGCAGGCGAAGACGCCGAACCGGCGGACTCGTCGATCCCTGCATCGGACGTGTTCACGTTCGAGGTGCGCGACTCCCCCGCGGGGACGGCCGATGGAGATCCGGTCGGTCGCCTTTTGCCCCTTGCACAAGGCGCGTGGGCCCTCGCCACAGCAGGACGATCCAGGCATGATATCCAGCCCGGCAACACCATGGCGCCGGGGCCGGGATGGCCGATGACGTTCGAGCACAACCCGACGGGAATAATCGCCGACGTAGCCCTCGTCCACGTCTGGCTCATGGATCAACGCTCGGTCCCCGTGGAACCGGACTGGCGCGAGAACCCGGTGGGCCCGTCGGAGTATATCGGCCGCATCGGGAGATGGCATGTCTATATCGCAGCGCAGATCGAGGCGCTGAAACGTTGGCCGACCGTCAACACGGACGTTCGGAACGCTCTCTCACACCCGCCCGGCCACCCGGGTGTCAGACCATCCAAACAGTTGGTGTTGGCCCCCGATGAGATCCTGCCAGCCAATGTCGACCGCCAACGCTCTCTGCGTGCCCGCGTGGTGCTGCGCGTCGAGCGCGTGTCCCCCGGAGAGGGCAGCAAATACCATTGGCCGGCGGTCCGCGTCTTGCGCGAACTCAAGAACACCACCTACCAACCGTTCCCCAATAAACTCCGTGTCGCTCACTACGGCGGCGACCCCGGAATCCCCTCCGGCGAGTGCACAATCTACCTCGAGGACTACGGCAACGGCACGAACTGGAGACTTCTCGACGGGAGAGCCGAAACCGGCGTGAGCCATGTTGCGGATAAGCCATGAAGAAAGCAGTGGAGTGAGCTATATCAGCGGATGCGGATGTCGCCCGTGGCCCCAGTTGTAGCGTACGATCGAACCCGCCGCCGTGGGCTGCCCGGTATAGACGAGCGCCACATCCTTGCAGCACAAGCCGCCGTTGTAGACGTGGTTCAGCTCCACGATATGGCCCGGCAAGCCACGGTAGCTGATGACGGCGTTTCCCGCATTGTACAGCGTGCAGTTGCGTACTGCGCAGCGATCCTCGGCAGCTTCGTCGGTCTGCGAATTGAGGGCGATCATGGGATGCCGCAGTGAACCGTCCCAACAGAAGTCGTGCAGCAGACAATTATCCGCCGCTCCGTTCGACAACGACCGTCTCCCGGTACGTACCGGCATGGATGAGGCATGTGTCGCCGGGCGACATTGCTTTGACCGCCTCTGCGATGCTCGCAAGCGGCGCCTCCGCGGTTCCCGCATTGGACGCGAGCCCGTCGGTACCCACATGATACACGGCAGCACGAACCGACAAGCTCAAGGCCACAAATGCGGAAACCGCAAGCAGGAAGCGTGGGCGGCGTGACCCCATCATGCTCAGACCGACCAGCCCTTGCGCCACTCGTGGTGCAGATACCGGTCCGCCACGTCGTTGCCCGTCTTCATCTCCTTCGGATTCCAGGTCAGTTTGGTGCCGGAGCCCACTTGCGTGGCCACGCAGCCCAGCAACATCACTTCGGTCAGAAACGCCGCGTAATCAAAGTTCGAGATGGCTTTCGACGGATCGTTGGCCTTGATTGCCTTGATCCACTCGCCGTAGTGGCCGCCGTCCGACCGGGGGAACGTCTTCTCCGGACGTTCGAAGGTCTTCATCGCCTCCTCGGGCAGAATGCGAGGAGCGCCGCCATGACTGCCGTGCATCATCACGTGCTTGCTGCCGTAGTAGATCACGCCACTGTGCCCGAGCTTACGTTTTTCCTCGAGCATTTCCGGGCGCGGCGGCTGTTGCTTACCATCAAACCATATCATTTTCACGGGCGGCAGATCGCCGCGCGCGGCGAACTCGTATGTCACCTTGGTCGTCACGGGGAATGTGTCCGCGGCACTCTTCGGGTCCTTCCGCTCGAACTCGACCTCGACGCTGAGGGGGTCTCTCAGGTCCAGCGCCCATACCGGGTGATCGATGATGTGTGCCCCCATGTCGCCCAGTGCGCCGGCGCCATAGTCCCAGTACCCGCGCCACTTGAACGGCGCGATCTGACCGCTATACGGCTTCTCAGGAGCCGTTCCGAGCCACACGTCCCAATTCATCGTCTCCGGCACAGGTTCCTCGGGCGGACGAACGATGCCCTGGGGCCAGATCGGGCGGTTGGTCCACGTGTGGACTTCACGGACTTCGCCGATGGCACCGGCCTGAATCCACTCGTTGGTCAGGCGTGCGCCTTCGGCTGCGTGGCCCTGGTTCCCCATCTGGGTGCACACACCGTACTTCCTGGCCGTCTCCTTCATCAGACGCGCTTCGGACACGGTGCGGCTGAGAGGTTTCTCGCAGTAGACATGCTTGCCGAGCTGCATGGCAGAGATCGATGCGATTGCGTGCGTGTGGTCCGGAGTGGATACCACGACGGCGTCGATGTTCTTCGCTTCCTTGTCCAGCATCTCGCGCCAGTCCGTGTAGACCTTGGCCTCGGGATACTTCTTCACTGCACCCGCGCAACGGTTCTCGTCCACGTCGCAAAGCGCGTAGATGTTCTGCTTCTGCCCTGCGCATCCACCAATGTTGGCGCCCGCTCGCCCGCCCGCGCCGATAAAGGCAATATTGAGTTTGTCGTTGGGTGCCTCGCCTTCTTGAGCGAACAGCACGTGACTTGGAACGATGTTGAACGCCGCCACCGTGGCGCCTGCAGTACCGAGAAATCCGCGACGTGATACCTTTTGCGTGCTCTTGCTCATGCTCTCTCCTGTGCGTGCTTGGTTGCGGCCATATTTGTGTTCAACGTCTGACATGCGAATATAGTTGAGCCGTCCGCGCCAACCAGTCCGCGGCACAGACGTTGCGCCCGCGCTACATTGTAGACTTCGCATTGGAATGCCCAGCCACAAGAAGGAAGTCCGATAGACATGGCCCGAGACAGTCAACCCAACCCAGATCCCGCCAACAAACTGAATTTCGTCTTCATCCTGGCCGACGACCTCGGTGTCGTCGACCTGGGAGCGGGCGGGAGCCCTTACTACGAGAGCCCACACATCGACCGCGTCGCCAAGGAAGGTATGCTGTTCACCCACGGATACGCCGCCTGTCAGGTGTGCAGCCCGTCGCGTGCCAGCATCATGACGGGCAAGTACACGCCCCGACATGGGATTACGGACTACATCGGCGCTGCGGCCGGCCGGGACTGGAGACGCAACACGAAGCTCCTCCCCGCCGAGTATTCCTGGCGACTCTCACTGGACGAGACGACAATCGCCAAAGCCCTCGGCGAGGGCGGGTACCGGACCTTCTTCGCCGGCAAGTGGCACTTGGGCGACGAAGGTTACTGGCCCGAGGACCACGGTTTCGAAATCAACAAGGGCGGGTATCGCCCCGGGTCGCCCCCGGGTGGCTACTTCGCCCCGTACAACAACAGCAAGCTGGAAGACGGCCCCGACGGCGAGTGCCTGCCGATCCGCCTGGGAATGGAGACAGCCGCGTTCATCGAAGAGCACCAGCACGAGCCGTTCTTCGCCTATCTGTCGTTCTACGCAGTGCATGGTCCTATCGAGACGGACCGGGAACGCTGGAAGAAGTTCCGCGACAAAGCGATGGGCAGTCCCCACCGTGGGCCGCGGTTCGAGATCGACCGCACCATGCCCGTCCGTCAGGTGCAGGACAACCCGATCTACGCCGGTCTCATCGAGATGATGGACGACGGCGTCGGTGTTGTGCTGGACAAGCTCGATGAGCTCGGCTTGGCCGATAACACGGTCGTCATCTTCACATCCGACAACGGTGGCGTATCTTCAGGCGATTCGTTCTCGAGCAGCATGTTGCCGTTCCGCGGCGGCAAAGGACGCCAGTGGGAAGGCGGAATCCGCGAGCCGTACTACGTGAAGGTCCCGGGGATGACCGAGCCCGGATCGACGTGCGACACACCTGTCAACGGCACGGACTTCTATCCCACCATACTCGAGTTGGCCGGTTTGCCTTTGCGGCCTGAACAGCACCTCGACGGCGTCAGCATCGTGCCTCTCCTGCAAGGCGGCAACATCGCGCCGCGCGACCTGTATTGGCACTACCCCCATTACGGCAACCAGGGGGGCGAGCCCGCCACCATGATGCGGTCCGCCAACTGGAAGCTGATCCACTACTGGGAAGACGGTCGGGACGAGCTCTACAACCTGTCCACGGACGAAGGGGAGCATCACGATGTCGCGAGTGCGAATCCCGCAATCGTTGCCGAGATGCGCCCGAAGATGAATCAGTGGCTTGATGAGGTGGGGGCCAGACTCCCGACGCTCAACCCGAACTACGATGCGGAACTCGCAAAGCGCCAAGCCGAGGAGATGCGTACGAAGCGCATGCCAAGACTCGAAGCCCAGCACGCTGCATTCCTCGACCCCGACTTCGAGCCCGACCCGACGTGGTGGGGTAGCACGATCGACTGATACGCAGTCCGTACGGAGGTCTCACCCTCCGAGAAAGTAGTCGTTCATCGCCTTGTCCGAGTGTCGCACGGCCGAGTTGGTGTGCACGTTCGCCACTTCGGTGATGATCGCGCCCTCAGGGCCGGCATACTGCCAATGCCGTGTCTCCACCTTCGCCAACGGCACGAACACGCCGGGCGTAGCCTCGGCGACATGCTTGGTGGTCACCGTGCCGTCCATGTGGCATTTCGGGATCACGATCTGCGGGAAGTCGCCCAGGTTGTCGTCTCCCTCGCCTACCACGTAGCTCTTGCCGCAACGGATCAGCCAACCCTCGCGCTTCGCCGGGTTGCCGTCGCCATCCAAGTGCCAGTGTTCCGGCAGCATCTGCCCTGGCAACAGGAACAGATCCATCAACATGTACCGGTCTTCCTCGTTGTTCATGTACATGCACGCCGCCAGCCCGAGCTTCGTGAACTGCCCGGTCGCGTAGTCGCTGACCCACAGCTTCTCACGCAACTCCGGGAACACCGGGAAGCCGTGGTACGCACAGAGCTTGAGGACGGCGTCTTTGGCCTTCCCCTCATCGAACGTCCCGTCGCCTTTGTAGAATTCCGCATTCCTGAACTTCAGCTTCTTCCCGAACAACCCCGCCTCTGCCCTTTCGACCGCGCCAAGCGCAAGCGCTCCAACTCCGGTGGCCACGGCTTTCATGGATGTTCTTCTGTCCATACTTGGTACTCCTCCGTTCTCTCGGCATTAATCATGGCCGGAGACATGCGTCTCCTGCACCAGCGGCGTCCGCGATGATCACATACTATACAGGTTGCCGGAGCCCCGTTTGCATCTGTCCGTGCCTCACGCTAACGTTCATCGTCCAAGACACGACGTTGCACAGCTCAAGAGCAGGCGCACTCTCGATGCGTAACTCCACGAAGATGGCTCTATCGCTGATCTACCTGTGCTCTATGCAAAGACTCGCCACAATCCACGCAGGCCCGGCGCCCTCCCCCGCTGCGAGCCGATGGGTTGTGCTGGCCCCGGACGGCACGGTTTCCTGCTCCCCCTTCGGTGACAGGGGAGACAGAATCCCGGACTTCAGCCGCTGCGGGTATGGTGGAGGGGGCGTTGCCGTCCCCGATGTGCCCAGAAAGCGAACCCTCCAAGCCACAGCCGACCTTCAGGACGCGACGCAGCGCATCCAA
>JGI11705J14877_10001446_pt1 | contig 13585 bp, 13 predicted proteins | sample Etolaghawater15m_FD_14877 | JGI IMG/M metagenome (IMG submission 14877) | reverse complement strand
CGGCGTTCTGCTGGGCGATGCTGGAGTGGCTCCTGGCACGCGACGAGGCGCTGTTGCTTGGCCGTGATGGCACATTCGACCGCCGACCGTACGGACAGCACGAACTCGGGGCTGCCAACGACTGGCCCGAAGCCCTCGCCCGCGCGGTGGTCGCGGCAGGGGAGGCCCCAATGCCTGAGCCCCAGACCTACGAAAGCGCGCTACGTGAGCTGAGCGGCTGCGTCGAGGCGTTGTCGGAGGCCAGCGATTGCATTTGCTGGTGCTTCAAGTGCGTCCCCGCAGGCGTTCACGACGACCAGCCTGATGGCCACCGCGAGCCCCTGTGCGAGATGACCGCCGCCGCTCTGTCTGCGGCGCATGCCCTTCTCCCTCCGCCCATCGAGATCGTCGCGAAGCTCAACGCGACTCAGGCCCCGCGTTCGACGCAGATGGAGAGCCACGGTGACCACTGACATCCAAGCACTCACCGACGCCAAGCTGTCCGCCGCCGTCGCGGTCTATCTGGTCCCGGGGATGGAGCCTGCTGTAGCTCGCATGCTTACGGCTGACGGGCATTCGCTCTACGCCGTCGACCCTGTCCTCGCCACCGAGCTACTCGAGCACGAGCGGGCGGATGGGCGGCGCTGGGCAGTCGGGCCGTTCGCTGAACACGACGAGCACTACGCTGCATGGCTTGAAGCGTGCGAGCCCGCGTACCACACCGAGGCCGCCACCTGGCCGCGCGCGCTCGCCGAGGCCGTGCTGGCACGCAAGAGGGAGGAGACGACGTGAGACATGCATGGAGAGAGGCTGGCGGCTCAATCGCCTGGGGCTGGGGCCGCTTCGCCACGAACTACTGCGTGACGCAAGCGCAGCTCCTCGACGACTACGACCTTGACGCGCTCAGGCGCGGGCACGCTTACTGGATCCTGATGCCATGACCACATGCACTCAGTGCGGCCGGCGCGAGACGACGACATGAACGACGAAGCGAACTCCGAGCTGGACCGAGCCATCCGGACCATCCTCGACGGCGACGCGCGGCTACCACCAGAGGCTACCTGGACCTCCACGCCGCCCACGGAGCCTGGGGATTACTGGTGGAGCGAGCGCGTGGGCCAGCAGTGGTCGGACGTACATCGGGTGGACTCGCGCGGGCCTTGGTCGCTCAAGAGAGGCCATCTGGTGCGCGACGGCATCTGGCACCCCGTGCCGATCAACGTGCCGCCGCTGCCGGAGGGTGGGTGATGCGCGATTGCCCTGTCTGCTATCGCGACGGCGGGCCGTGGCCTTGCCGGCCGTCGTGCTGGGTTCACGCCGTGATGGCTACTGGATTCGCCCTGGCGATGCTGGTGGACGGAACCGGCACGCTGCTCGGCTGGTGGTAGAGTCCCCGCCCCACCCTACACCGCGGGTAGGCCCCTGTCACGCAGGCTCCACGCTGCCCATCACCCGCATGTCGAGCTCGTCGCCCAGCTCGAGCCCCTTGGCCGCCTCCGGCGACAGCGTCACGCTCACCCCGCTCCACGGCTCGGCAACCAAGAACCGGCCACTCAGGTTCAGCGCCGTGGTGTTCTTGATCTCCATGGCTGGAGCGCGGCCGTAGTTCCCGGGCCTGGTCCACGCCTTCCAGTCCTGGAACGCGATGAGGTCGCTGGGTGCGTTGCTGGGCGTGTTCGGTGTGTCTGGGTCGTCGTCGTTGTCGTGGTACTCCGGCCAGTTCACGAAGTGCCCCCGACCGAACACCTTCTCGCCCGGGTTGGCCTCGAGCCAGGCTGCAGCGAACTCTTCGTCTCGGCCGATGTAGCTCTCGCAGCCCTTGATGATGGCCGCCTTGACGCCCTGGATGGTCAGGTGCGAGCCACCGTCGCGGAGGCCGCAGTCCTCGAAGACGCAGTCCGTGACCTTGAGGACGGCATCGCTGTGGCCCGACTCCCGCTCACGGCCCACATGTTGGTAGCCCGTACGCCCGCAGCGTCGGAACTCGCACTCGAGGATGACGTGCCAGCCATTCTCGTCCGGCACCGAAGAGTGATCGTAGATCCCGTGCTCGCGCTTGATGTTCTCGAACACGCAGTACGCGGCGTACCCCCTCCACCGGTAGACCTGCATGCCCCACTTCGACTCAAGCCCCGACCGCGCTGAGTGGTCGTAGCCGCCATCGAACAGGCAGTGCTCGATGTTCAGGTCGAGCGGAGCGTGGTCCTTGTTGCTGTTGATGATCCCCGCTCGAGGCGACACCTCGATCCGGAAGCCACGCAGCGTCAGCGGTTGGATCGCCCCATGCACGGGGAAAGAGATCGTGTCCTGGTTGCTGGCCTGGATCACCGCTCCGTGCTTGTTGCGGGCCGTGACCAAACCGCCCTTGGCCTGGTCGACCTTGCCGACACGGTAGGTCCCGTCCTCGACGACGATGGGTCCCTCGCGGTTCTCGATCGCCCAGCGCAGGATGTCTCCGCTCTGATGGAGTATGACGCCTGTCTCGGCGTCCGTGGCGACCAGGCCGGCGACGATGGTGGTGGGGTACTGCGCGGGAGGGTAGGAGGCGTCGCGGGGGATGCTCACGGGTCTTGGGGTTCCGGCGGCTCGCTCGGGCACGACGGGTCGGGCGGGAACTCAGCCTCAAGCGCCTGCCGTGTCTCGCGCACGCGAGCGGCCCACGCCTGGACCGTTTCGCCCTCCATCTGCGTGACCGTAGTCGGGCCAATGATCTTGCAGATGCCGTCTTCCTTGTAGCCCCATGCGGGGATCACGGTTGAAGCCACATCATCCTCCAGTGCCACGATTGGCGGTTGTCCAACTCGACGCGTCAGCTCCTTCGCCAACGCCTCGGACTGCTCAGTCTGTATCCAGGCCCAGATCCACAAAGCAATGACAAGTGCGACGGCGGATATCAACCCCCAACGCACGTGGCCATTAGTCTGGGAGATCCGGGAACGAGATCGACCCACCGTTGGCGTTGGCCGTCCTCGTCAGTTCAAGCCAGTTATTGAACGTCGTGCGGGTGAGTCGGTCTGCGGTCCTTTTTTCGATGTTCTTGAATCCGTCTCGCATCTCGACCTTGAGCTCGTGAAGCGCCGCCTTCTGGGCGTCATCGGACAGCCGGCCCAACTCAAGAGCGTGATCCATGTCGAGCTTTGCCACGATCGCCCAGATCAGCGGCGTCATCATCGCGACCACGAGGCCGATGGACATGCCCGTGTTCTTCGTGATGACGAACCCAGGCGGCTTCTCGTCCCGCTCGCTCATACCCACAGCCCCTGATGTTTCACGTGAAACATGGTCAAAATCCGATCGTGTCGCCAATGAAGTCGAACTCGCTCAGCAGCGGTGGCTGGCCCATCGACGTGGCCAGGCCCTCGGCGATCGGATCGGCCCGCTCCCGGCTGATTGAGGCCACACCCAGGGTACCAAGCAGACCGGCTCCGATCGCCTGAGCGGGCCGCGGCTCTTGGCCACGGAGCATGGACTCAGCGACACGCTTCGGGCCCGTCAGGGCGATCGGTGTCACCGAACCCAGAATGTGGGACGCGGTCAGGGCCGTGTTCCGCAAAGGGCTGTCTGTGTGCGCGATCGTCCGGCCGAAGCCGCTGTTGTTCCCGACGACCTCGACGAACAGGCCCGGCAGCGGCGCCACCTTGGAGCGGAGCCGGCCCAGGATCCAGGTCTCGTACTTCTCCTGGTCGATGGCCGACGCGAACTCGAGCGCCTCTTTGTAGGGTTTGCCGATCGTGGCGTAGAACTCGTCCCCGGGCAGGGCCACGGACAGCCGCTTGCCCTCGGGGTTCTCGTGCATCCAGCGCCCCACGAACGCGTGGTTCAGCAGGTTCGTCATTACCAGACCGCCGAGTAGGGCGTTCCGGTACAGGCGCCGGCTCGTCGCTGCGGCCACATCCCCGGGCGTCATCATCCGCCCCATGACCGACCGACTCAGACGCCCCAGCCCCAAGGCCACGCCAGCGCCCCCCAGGACGCCGCCCAGGCCCACCTCCTCGATGTTCCAGCCAGAGTCAGCCATCTCGGCCGTGAGGCCAATGGCAGCGCCCATGGCCGCGTTCTGGCGTGCCGTGGCGCCCAGTAGGAGGTTGCCGGCGCCGACCAGGTTGCCCACCGTCCAGTCTGGGGAGAGGAGCAGCCCCGAGGCATGCTGGTGGAACGTCGGGTCGGACCACAGGCGGCTGGCCATATGGCCACCGAGGGCACTGTTGATGACCTGGACGATCTCGCGGTCGCCCTCGAGCTGAGCCCGCTTCCAGGCGTCGCTGCCGGGCTTGAGGCCCTTCTTGAGCAACGCGTCGTCCAACTGCTCGGCCAGGCGCTCGAACGCAACGGTCTTGGAGCCGTTGTGCATGATGCCCCAGAGCTCGTGTTCGTAGGCCGTCTGAGCGTGCCAGGCGCCATCCAGCGTCGCGCTCGACAGCGTCCGCTTGCCGTGCTTCCGGGTCAGCCAGTCGGACATCTTCTGCATGCCCTCGGCCATCACGCCGATGGCGCGACCATCCGGTCGCCCCGTCCAGCCAGCACGTCCCATACGAGCCAGCATGGGGGCCTTGCTCGGGTCGAGGGCGTAGCGCCGTGCGGACTTGGCGCCCGCTCGAGCAGCCCCGATCGCCGTGGCGAACACGAGCCCAGCCAGACCGCCCCAGAGCGCCTGCTCCTCCTCGTCACCCATGGCGTAGCCGCCGACCGCGCCTGCGGCAGCGCCAGTACCCTGTTGGGCCAACAACTGGTTTCGGAACTCCCGGGCCGCCGGCTCGGTGTAGATCCGCATGAGGTCCGACACGGCCCGCTTCGGGGTGAGAAGATGCTGAGCCGCCCCCAGCACGTTGCCGTGGAAAAAGCTGTTGTTCAGCACCAGCCCCTTCATGGCACCGTTCCACCGGTAGAACGTGCGCACGATGGGCCGCTTGAGCCAGTTGACCTGGTCCTTGCTGAACGCGCCGAACACCTCGCGAAACGGACCCTCGCTGCCGCGGAGCACCCAGAGGCTAGCTCGACCCGGCTTCGGGTCAGCGGCCTTCTTGAGCCCGGCGATGAAGTCGTCGCGCTTCTTGCGGACCAACGTCTGGTAGTCTTTGCGGAGCTTGCGCGCCTCGCGGGCCGGAACGTCAGCCGCACGGAGCACGTCGTCGGGCACTGACCCGCTGCTCAGGAACTTCGACCACTGGCCGTCTGTGAACGACAGGCCAAGCTCCGTGGCCTGGTCGCGGATGTCGCTGGAGGCTTCGGACCTGAGCCGCTTGTAGGTCTTGGCGGAGACAGTCGTCTTGGCCTTGATGCCCTTGGCCACGACGGTCGCCTGCTCACTCGCGAGTGCGCGCTTGGCGAGCAGACGCTCGACCTCCTGGCCGGGCAGCAGACGTAGCACGCCTTCCCCCACGTCCTGGCCGATGTTCACATAGTCGGCCTCGAACGCGCTCTTCGACAAACCGAGGCGCGTCCAGGGGTGGTCGAGCAGCGGGTCGTCGACCATCATCAACGGTGCGCCGCCTGCCTTCTTGTAGGCGTCGCGCGTCGGGAGCCTGTTCTTCCCGAAGAAGAAGCGGTTGTTGTACTGCTCGAGCTTCCCGATCGCGAGCCATGGGCTACCGACCGCGGTCTCCCGCATCATCTGGCTGAACGTCAGGGCCGAGTTGGTCTGCTGCAGCCCACGGAGGAAGCGCTTCGTGAACCGACGCTCGATGTCGATCAGACCCCGCGCCTCCATGGCGAGAAGCTGCTTCTCCGTGAGCCGGCGAGCCTCTTGGATCTTTTCCTGGTTGTTCTTGAGCTTGGGGCTGCGCTCCACCTGCCGGCGCACATCCGACGCGATGTTGTTGTTCTTGAGGAAGTCCTCGAGCTCCTGCTGGTTCCGGATCGGCCCACTGTTGCGGACGCGGATGCTCCGGTGCAGATAGTTGTCGACCTCTTGGCCGATTAGGTCAGCGGACTTGAGGCTCTGCAGGGCAGCCGCGTTGGTCTCGACGGCGGTCTGCACGACGGTCGTCAGAGGTCCGGATAGACCACCCTCCTCGAGCATCTCTCGGAGCGGGATGTCCTTCTGCTCCCAATGCGCGATGCGCGCGGTCAGATCCGCGTCGAGCTCCGCGCCCTTGATCAGCCGGAGCGTCCCGTCGGCGCCAAGCTCGAATGCCTCGGGGTGCTCGACCGCCGACGCCAGGGCCTCTTGGTACGCCTCGCGAGCCAGGGCGCGCTTGGTCCCCGACTTATGGTGGATCGTGGTGTGGAGGATCTCGTCGACCGCGTACTCGAAGTTCTCCGCGTTGTTCGCCTGGATGCCGTTCCTGCTGAGCAGCGCCTCGGCAGGACCAGACGGGTCCGTCTCGATCTGCTTCCAGTCGGCGTCGTCCCACGCTTGGCGGATCGTCTGCTCGGTCTGCTGCTGGAGCTCGGCGGCGATCTCGTCGTTCAGGCCCTGCCGCTGAACATGGTCGTCGGCGAGCTCGCGGCCACGCTTCAACAGAGCGTCCAGGCGCTTGGCGCTCTCACCTGCCGCTTCCTGGAGGTTGCCCTGGGCGTCCGCGGCGGCTTGGCGGAGCAGCCCCTCGCGCGCGGCCTCGATGGCCTTCTTGCCCTTGATGGTCTCGCCCGTCTGCTCGAGCGTCAGGCGGACCACTGCATCGTCGGACATCGGGAAGCCGGCCATCCTGGCGGAGAGCCGCGGGGGGACCGCACCGAGGAACGCCTGCATCGCAAGCGTCGAGCGCTCGACAGCGTTAGCCTGGGCCGCAGCCACGTCGTCGCTGACCGGATGCACCTGAAACGTGTCCGTCCGCATGGCCTGCAGAGCCGGATCGATGACCTCGTCGCCAAGGGCGAGCGATCCGTCGGGGAGGATGCGCGACTTCGGAACCGCTTCCCACAGCACGAGGTTGCCGTACTCCGTACCGAACATGGAACGCAGCCCAGCGAACGGCTTCTCGACACGCAGCAGCGGGTTGACCTGGCCCGCGGCCATTCGGCGACCCATGGTCCCCAGTGCTGACTTGCCTTGCTGCAGGGGAAGCACGAGACGCCCCGTGTCCTCACCCAACTCGATGAGCTTGGCGAACGCTTTCTTGTTGCTGCGCAGCGTGGTCAGCAGCTCCGTGACCTCGGGCACCACACCCTCACCGGTCTTGGCCGCCTGGATGCCCTTGTCGATGAGCGACTTGAACTCGCCCGAGAACACACCCTTGGACGCAGCAGCGCGGAGCTTGGAGAGGTGTTCGCCACCGAGCCCGACCTGGCCAAGCACCTTGACCACGTCTTCGATGGAGTCGGCGGCACGGATGGCTGCGTTGCCCGTGATGCCACGAGTCTTCGCGCCGGCCGCTACGACCTTGCCGACCTTGCCGGTCATGTTGAGCAGCGTGCCCGTGCCGAACGTCAGCAGGTTCGTCGGGTCAGCAACCGCGTCCACGAGGAACCGAAGCGCTGGGTTCTCGATCCCCATGTAGGTGCCGAGTTGCATGAACGGCCCCCAGAACAACTCAGGGGTCTTCTGCACGTCGCCCGGCACGAGCATGTGGTAGTTGAGGTTGTCGCCGTTCCCGCGCAGGCCCTGCAGTCGAACATCCGTCAGCGCGGGCTGACCCGCCGCCTCGACAGCCCCCAGCAGCGACCCGAGCCTGGTTGGCGCACGTCCCGCCTGATCGGCGAGAAGCGAGTCTCCGATGCGCGCTATGAACTCGGACGCTTGGGTGACCACGGGTTACCCACCACCCAGGACGCTCTGCTGCGCCTCCTGCAGCGAGGCAGCGTCGATGCCCACGAAGTTCACACCCATGCTGGCCATGAGGTGGTCGAGGCGCATGCCGGTCTCCTTGCTGATCTCGTTGAGCAGCACGAGGTAGGTGTCGACGGCTCCGGCCTCGAGCCCGTTCAGACCGCCCTTCTCAAAGCGGGTCAGTAGACCGGCGTCGTTCTTCGGGGCGCGGTTCAGAGCGTCGGCGATACGCTTGCCGTGCTTGGTAGACGTGAGCGCGGTGATCATGCTGTTCGGGCCGAGGCCCGATGCACTCGCCGACCGCGCGATGATGCCGGCCACCTGGCGAGCCCCGGCCGTGGTGTCGAAGTCGTCGTTGCCCAAAGCGCCCGCCGGCTCCAGATCCAAGTCAGTCGCACTTTCCGCTGCTGCGGTCTGGGCTTGGAGCGCAGCCACCAGCGGGTTCGTCTCGTCACCAGCCACGACTTCTGCCTGAAACTCAGCCTGCTTCTCGGCCGAGCGGATGCGGGACGTATCGACAGCCTCGCGCTCCGCAGCCTGCTTGGCCGGGTCCTCCCGTACCTCTGCGCCGACGCCCTCGACGTTCGTGAACATCAGGTCGGACATCTTGATGTCGAACAGGGGGTTTCCCGTAGCAGCCAGCGCCGCCTTCGCTGCTGCCATCAGATGCTCGGGGTTCGACACGATGGAGCGATCCACCTTGAAGCCGACCATGTCGCTCAGGGTCCGGCCACCAAGCGACCCAAGGGGGGTCTCGCCTGCGTCCACGAGCTCGCCAATCGCCCCGCGGATCTGCATGTCCCTCATCTCGCGCTGCGTCCGCAACTCCAACAGCTCTGCCTGCTGCTGACGGAGCTTGCGGCGCTCGATGTCGTCGATCGAAAAGCCCGGGACGATCTCGCGCATGACCGACTCGATCATGGACCGGCCGAACTCCTGGGCCATCGGCGTCTTGAGGCCCTCGAGCACACCGAGCACACCGTCCACGGACTGGCCCAAAGAGCCAGAGCGCTTGCGGGGTGGAGGCGCCGGGAGTGACGTCTCGAGTAGATCGCCGATGTCAGTGGAGGTCATCTATATCGCCTTACGGACCTCTGATTGGAAACAAGTCCGAGAACGCGCCTTCCGGGCGCAACTCTTCCCGCTGACGAATAAGGTCGCGCATCTCGACCTGCATTGACTCGCGCTCACGGATCTCTCGCATCTTGAGCAAGAGAGGAAGGATGTCATCCTTTCCGGCACCTTCCGAGAGCATCGTGCGGACCCGCTCCTCAAGCTCACCAATCGAATCGGGGAGATAGAACGGATCGGAATGCGGAAGCCCACCCGTCAGTCTGTCACTGAGCGAGTCAATCTCGTCACTGAGCGAGTTCATCTCGCCACTGGGTGTGTCGAATGTAGGCGCAGACACCGACAGTGCATCCAGGTCGGTCCACGGGGTGCTCGGGGTGAGCATCATGTCTGGGTTGATACGATTCAAGACGCCCGTGTCTGGCAACACGATGTCGTCAAGCCTGGCCTGCCGAAGCTCATTATCCAACGCATCCAGATAGGCCGCCTTCTGAGCGTCCAGCTCGTGCTGCATCATCTCGAGAAACGCGTCCTCGATCTCCGCCCGCTTGTCCGCCCGCTTGAGGTTGAACTCGGCGATCTTCTGCTCCTGCTGGAGCGACGTGACGCGGTATGGCTGGAGNTGTTCCTCCAGGGCCATCCTTCGGCGGTCCAGTCCGAGCTGGGCGCCCGCGATCCTCTGCTGCTGCTGGAGCGACGTGATGCGGTATGGCTGGAGTTGTTCCTCCAGGGCCATCCTTCGGCGGTCCAGTCCAATCTGGGCGCCGGCACCGATGGCCCGCACCGGGTCGAACCCAAAGCCCGCAGATCCTGCCGCGAAGCCCTGTGCGATCGTCATGTCAGCCCCCGTACTGGTTGTAGAAGCCACCCATCGTTGCGGCCATCATACCGCCGTTCAGCAGCCCGCCGCCCAGCTTCGCGTACATGCCGGCTTGCGCTGCGTTGGCCTGGTTGGACGCCCCAGCGTTCGCGCCGAAGGCAGCTTGGTTCAGGCCGAACCTCTGCATGACCGCCGACCGCAACTGACCCAGACCCTGAGGGGCAAGGGCTCCCGTGGGCGTGCCGCCGCCACTTGTCAGGGACAGGCCCGTCATACCCGCCTGCCGCTGGAGGCCACGCTGGGCCAGGTAGCCCTGCAGAGCGGCCGGACCAAGCGCCCTCGCCTGGACTCCGCCGTCACGGATGTTCAGCCCGGACGCTGCGGCGCCGCCCAGAGAACGGCGACCCAGCTCCGTGACGCTCTGCGCGAACCGACTCGTCGTGCCTTGAGCGTCCCCGAGCAGGGAATCGTAGAGCGGGCTGTTCTGGAGCTCACGAAGGGAGTTGCGCTCATCATCGATGCGGCGACGCTCGAAGGACCGAGCCTGAGCCCGCACATCTTCGATGGACGGGGCCCGGTAGAACTTCCTGTTCTTGCCGCGGCCGACGCCGAAGCCCTCGCCCTTCGGCAAGTTCCGGAACCCACGCCGGCTGATCTCCATGGATCCGACATCGCCGCCGAGGTCGCGGAACTGCAGGAAGCGCGGCAGCCCGAACGCCTTGCCGAACCCCAGGCGCGGAACGGTCTCAACGTCGTCGAGCTTTCTGGCTGCGTAGGCGGACGCCGCGACACCGGCGCCACCAAGTGCGAGTGCTCCAAGTGCCATCAGTTTGCGCTCCTCGAGACTTCGATCCAGTTGGTGCCATCGCAGCGAAGCGTCAGCGTGTCGCCGGCCGTCGTCACGAAGTTTCCGGCCAGCTTGAGGTTCGACCCATCCGTCACGGTCAGCGCCGCGGCGAAGGTCAGCGTCACGATGCGCCCAGCCCACGAGCGGGTGATCGACGTGATGCCTGTCGTGCCGGTGATGTCGATGTCGTCGGACCACACGGGCAGAGTCGTGGTGGCTGCGGCGGCCACAGTGGCGTTCGTCAGGTCCGACAACTCGGTCGTGCAGTTGCTGAAACGAGCCTTGTGCTCGTGCCCAGAATCTTGGCTAACTTCGTAGCCCGCCTCGTCAGCATTGAAGTTGACGCCGGACACGTTGACGAGCTGGGTCTGCCCGAGGTCAAGCTCGTAGGCGGAACTCGCCGAGTCGGTGTTGCTGTTCGCCAAGTATCCATTGGAGATGTTGACGGACCAACTGTTCCCCGAGAACTTCAAGCCGTCGTTGTTCGTGGCCCCGGTGCTCCCGCAAGACAGGACATGGAAGCTGCCCAGCGAGATAATCGAGCAGTCATTGAAGCTCATGCCGCCCCCGTCCACAGACTGGAGCGTCACGCCGTTCATGTGCAGCCGGCGCGCGCCCTCGAAGTGGGCCCCGAACTTGTCGGGCGTACCAGCGGCGCCGCCCTGAATGTCCATGCCGAAAATGCGCAAGCCCGAGATCGAGGCGTCCTCCGTCTCGATGCCTTGGTAGGTCTCCCCAGCGTTTTCCGAGTTCCTACGCAACTCGAGGCCCGTGTAGGTGCCTGAGTTCGCGCTGCCGTCGGCGCCAACCTTGAAGTGGATTCCCGGACCGCCATTGAAGAGGCTCTGGAGGTTCGTGACGGTGAACCGCTGACACCCCTCGAAAGCCACTCCGTAGGCATCGGTCGGCGAGCCCAGGTCTCCATTGCCCTGGCAGATGATGTTGCTCAGAGTGCATTGCGTAGAGTTGATGCCCACCTGCTCGGAGAAGCGCAACCCATAGCCATCGTTGTTGTTGTCCGCCGTGACGCCCGAGATGCGGGCGTACTTCGGGCTCTTCCAGTGCGCGCCGCCCACCGTATTTGCCCGGAGGAACAAGCCGGAGTACGAGTTGTACTGCGAGACATCGACCGCGGTCCCCTCCTCCAGAAGGCCGACACCCTCGCACTCACGGATCTCCACATCTCGCATACTGAAGTAGGCGCAGTTGCGAATATGAATCCCTGCAACCGGTGTCGCCGCTGAGTTGTTCGACTCGTTCCCGTCTACGTAGATGTCACGAATGCCGCAGTAGTTGGTGGCCGTCGTCCCGCTGGCCTGACCGAACCGGATCAAGGTCCCGAGATCCGCGTTCGCCTTCTGCTTGATCGTGGCCGCCCGGCCGCCAGGGCCTACGAGCCAAACCGAGTTGCTGTCGATGACCAACGTGCTGCCGATGAGGTACGTGCCGGACGGGAACGTGACCGCACCACCACCTGCGAGCTCGGCCGCATCGATGGCAGCCTGGATCGCCGCAGCGTCGTCAGTCACACCATCGCCTGTCGCGCCATAGGCGTCCTGCTTGACGTTGTACTGACCCGCGCCAACCTTGGCCAGGGCCGACGTGGTCAGCGTCGAGGCGTTGATGTCCGCCTGGAGCTGCGTAATCGACGGCACCTGGGGCGGGCTCAGCGACGACCAGGGAAGTCCGGCAGAGGGGAGTTGGATGTCACCCATCAGTACACGTATCCCAGGACGTACAGGTCGAAGTCGTCAAGCGTGGCGGTGCCGTCGCCCTTCATGCCGAACGTGTTGCCGATGACCGAGGCCCCGTCCTCTTTGGTTGCCACAAAGAAGTTCGAGTGGACCGCCTTGTGGTTCGAGTTCTGGATCTCTTCGTTGAAGACCACCGAGGCCGTTCCCAAGGCAACCTCAGAGAACGACAGGTTCAGGGTGCCGGCAGAAGAAGCGCCGATATCGACGTGCAAAAACACACCAGCCAGAGGCTCGTGCTTGGTGTCGATCAAGACTGAGCCACCGTTGGGCGTGTCCTTGACATCGAGCGTGTTCCAGTTCCCGCCCGTGAGCTCGGCGTTGTCGTAGGTGATGTTGTTCGTGCTGTCGATGTCGTCGATGTTCAGAACGGTCTTGCGGCTCATCATGACCACACGGCCATCGCCCACATCGTCCAGGAGCGCCACATCCATCGTGCCGTTACCCGTGAACGAAGGGGCTGTGACCGCCATGGCGAACGCACCGTGGGGCGTACCCCAACTGCGCTGGTTCAGGGCCTCGTAGGAGACGTTCTCCTTGAGGCCGACAGACCTGGCCGTGCCTCGAGTAAACGCATCCGTGACGAGGAAGTCGCCCTCAACGATCCCGTAGGTCGTGTTGTCCACGTTGCACTTGACCGTCAGCCCGGAACCCACCTTGGCCACGAGGCCGTAGGTCGCGTTGGAGATGTCCTCCGCGGCGATCCCGATCACGTCTCGGCGCTTGGCAACGAGCGTGGACTCCTGGATCGCGGGGAGCGACTGCGCGGCTTGGCGCACCACCACGTCGCCGGCAACGATCGCCGTGCCGCCCGTGTTCTGGTAGAGGTCGTAGCCGCCGTGAAGCGAGTGCCAGCCCGTGATGTCGTTTCGCGACTCATAGACACGGAACACCTTGAGGGTCTTGTCGTACCAGAGCAGGCCCACGGTCGTAGCGGACGGCGTGTCGGTCCCGACGAAGACCTGGGCGACCCAGGCGGCGCCGTCGTAGGACTTGAGGACGTACGGGCTCTCGCTGACGTCGAGCCACATCTCGCCGTTGTTGGGAGATGCGGGCTCGCTGGCGCTCGCCGTGACCAGGCTCGACGAGGTGCCGTCGACGTTGTCGCGGGTCAGGCCCGAGATCACCACGTTCTCGATGACCTGCTTGAGATACGCCAAGCTCGGCAACTGGTTGTTGCCGTCCGGAAGCGGGTAGCTCGAGCTGAGGGTGACGGTCATTCCGTGTCCTCGTCCTGGCGATGGTTCATGCGCTCCACCTTAAGCCCCCAGCTCTTTCTGACGAACTGCCTCTCGGCGCTTTCCTCGACGATCCTGATCTGCGGGTAACGACCAGCGACGATGCCGCCTCCGCCACCCAGCCACGGGAAGCCCGCCTGAGACTTGCCGAAGTCCGAGCCATACGCGGGG
>JGI11705J14877_10001444_pt1 | contig 13599 bp, 10 predicted proteins | sample Etolaghawater15m_FD_14877 | JGI IMG/M metagenome (IMG submission 14877) | reverse complement strand
TAAACCTAAAAAAACTGTAAAAGCATATAAGTTATTTACAAAAGGTGAAGACGGAAATTTATATCCTCTTTTTGTTGATGCAGATACTCCTGTAAAACAAGGTGAGTTTATAGATGCAGTAATACCTGAATCTACTTTTACTTCCGCTAATGGCAAAAAGTATGTTCCATCAAAAGGAACGGGAGGTAAAAAAGGAACTGGTGATAGCATACCAATACCAGACCAAGAAACTCGTGATATACTTATTGAAAAAGGTTTTTTACCAAAGGGTTCAAAAGCAAAAAGTGTTAAAGCAGTTGCTCTAAGACCGGGATGGCATGCTGGAGATACACCTGCTGCTCCGCATATAGGTAACGAAATTAATGGTAAAAAGTACAGAAGTGAAGACCAAGTATGGGCTGAAGTAGAAATGCCAGCAGACGTAGATTGGCAAAAGGTGGCAGATTCAAATGCGTCTATTGTAAAGTCTGGAAAACGCAAAGGCTTACTTAATACTTCTGAGGCACAAATTACTGAGGAAATACCTTTAGGTGGTTTTTATAGATATAAAACAAATCCTAATATGCAAGGTAATTGGCTAATAAGTGGTCAGATGAAAGTTAATCGTGTACTTGATGCAGACGAAGTAAAAAAATTAAATAGAGAAGCTGGTGTTGAAGACCTACCAACATTAAAAGAATTAAAAGAAATGTCAAAGGGTGGTGATGTAATGGACGATTATCAATTTGCAGAATTAGATATGGATAAATCACAAAAGTTTGCAGAAGGTGGGATGTCAAAACAAATGGAAATGTTTGAAGATGGTGGTCTTAAAGACGAAGGTAATACAATAGACCCTGTATCAGGCAATGATGTTCCACCCGGCTCTACACAAGAAGAAGTACGTGATGATATACCTGCACAATTAAGTGAAGGTGAGTTTGTATTTCCTGCAGATGTAGTGCGATACATTGGTCTTGAAAAGCTAATGCAGATGAGACAGCAAGCTAAGATGGGTTTGCAGACTATGGAAGACATGGGGCAAATGGGCAATAGTGAAGAAGCTGTTATGCCAGATAATTTACCTTTTGAATTAACAGACCTTGACATGGACGATGAAGAAGAGTATAATAACGATACAGTAGAATTGCAACAGGGTGGACTACTAGGACCTGCTACTGGTATATCTGGTTATGTGCCGTCACAAGTACCTGCTACTGGTATATCTGGTTATGTGCCGTCACAAGTACCTGCTACATCCTTTGTATCACAACCACAAGCACCTGTAACACCAACAGTGCAACAGCCTACACAGGCAACAACACCTATTGCACCAACTTATACACCAGCACAACAACAAGCAGTACCTACATTTACACCTGAACAAATGCAAGATGTATCATATCCGGGTGTAGTACAAACACCTGAATCTGCACCACAAACTGTAGAGATAATTAATCCAACAACAGGTGAGAAAAGAACTATAACATACATTCCCGGTGTAACGCAATTACCAGAAGGTTTTGTTTTGGCTAGTGAGTACGATGCACCTGATGCACAACAAGTATCTGTAACACCTACTGTTGGTCAGGCACAGGTGCGTAAAGACGATGATGATGGTTCACCAGATTTTTCTGGCTATGAAAATATGCAAGCTAGAATTAAAGAAGCACAAAGGTTAGGATTTATGGATGTAATAAATCCATTTGAACAACTTTTTAAATCTACTGCTATAGGCTCTATGTTTGGGGGTAACTTCAAACAGGGTCAAGTTGTAAATGGTTATATAGCAGATGGTATGGGTAATTTATATGACCCTATAACTGGTCGCTATGTTCAAAAAGAAAGTATAATAGGTCAAATAGGTGAATTTTTTAATCCATCTGAACTTCCTAAAAAATCCGAAGAATTTCAAAATGATTTAGTTAGTTTAATTATAGATAAAGACCCAACAATAATGTCTGCTACTAATGCATCAAATGAAATTAAAAAAGTTTCTAATTCAATAGCAAAAGCACTACAAAGTGGTAGTAACGAAGATAGAGAAAAAGCACAAGAAGACAGTAATAATTTTTCAAAAACGTATTTATCGGGTAAAACTGTAAATGAAATAAAGTTAGCTGAAGAGTTACGCAAAGAAGAAAAAGAAAGTAATTTTGAAGATATTATAGCAAAAGCAAAAGAGGCAGCCCGTAAGCAAAGGTCTATTGAAATTCAAAAACAACTAGTAAAAGATGAAGAAAAAAGAAAACAAAATAAAAAAGACAAAGAAAGAGAAAAAAAGCTAACCTCTAATTTCTCTAAAGACAAAGCAAAAAGCATTAAAGAAGCCATTAAAAGTTCTACTAGTAGTGGTGGAAGATTAGCAACAGGCGGTAGAGCAAAAGGTGGTTTAATGGAAAAAGAAATTAAACAACCTAAACAGATGAGGTCAGGTGGATTAGCCTCTAAAAAATAATCCACATTAACTGGCTACCTAACTCCCCACCCGACAGTGGCTACGGTTAGCCCCAGCATAGGAGACATAGTATGTCTGACACAATCATGGCTGAAGAAATGAAGTCACCAGAGAAGAAAGCATTTGTATCTAAGCCTTATACACAAGAGGAACGCATCAAGCGTGACGAAGAAGAACTAGAACAGATGATGAAAGAGCAGAAGGGTGAGGTAGAAACTGCTGAACCTGAAGAAGCAGAACCTACTAACGCAGAAGAAAAGACTTTTAAGAAAAGATACTCTGACTTACGTAGGCATCAGCAGAAACAAGCTGAAGAGTTTAAAGCAGAACTGGAAACTTTAAAACGCCAGTTATCTGAAGCTACTAAAAAAGAGATGAAGTTGCCCAAGTCTGATGAGGACATTGAAGCATGGGCAACAGAATATCCTGATGTAGCTGCAATAGTAGAAACAATTGCTATGAAGAAAGCTAGAGAACAATCTAGCGATTTAGAAGAAAGATTGAAAGCAATTGATGAGATGCAATTATCGGCTACGAAGGAGAAAGCAGAAGCCGAATTGATGAGAATACATCCTGACTTTGGTGATATCAGAGACAGTGATGACTTTCACGAGTGGGCAGAAGAACAACCTAAATGGGTGCAGGAGGCACTATACGAGAATGACAACGATGCAAAATCTGCCGCACGAGCAATTGACTTATATAAATCAGATAGAAATATTAGCAAGGCAAAACCAAGCAAAAATGGCAAGGGTGCTGCTGAAGCGGTTAATACGAAAAATACACGGTCTAAGCCACAAGAGAATGAGGCTTCTACCTATCTAAGAGAATCTCAAGTTCAGAAGATGTCGCCTCAAGAGTATGAGAAGCAATCTGACGAAATCATGGAAGCTATCCGTTCTGGAAAGTTTATCTATGATGTATCTGGCTCTGCTAGATAAAAAGGTGTTGACAAATAGTTTTACATGAGTATAACTATAGACACTTATAGTGTATATGGACTAGCTATCTGTATACACTAAATCAGCAAACAAACAAAGTCTTCGGATTACCTGACGAATATGGCCTGTTAAAAGTTAAGGCGGCCACTTTAACTAGCAACACACCCATTGAAGTTAGCCTCTAATAGCCTTGTGAGTTTGTATCTGTAAATTAATGCTAATAACTTTAGGAGAAACATCATGGCATTTACATCCGCAGCCGGGTATGGTAATCTTCCTAACGGCAATTTTAGCCCAGTTATTTACAGCAAACAGGTACAACTTGCTTTCCGCAAGTCTGCCGTTGCTGAAGCAATTTCAAATTCCGATTATTTCGGTGAGATTGCTAACATGGGTGATTCCGTTAAGATTATCAAAGAACCCGAAATCTCAGTTCAGGCTTATGCACGTGGCACACAAATCACTGCACAAGACCTAGACGATGAAGACTTCAGCCTTACAATTGACAAAGCTAATTACTTTGCATTTAAGGTTGATGACATTGAAGAAGCACATTCACATGTGAACTTCCAATCATTAGCATCTGACCGTGCGGCATACCGTTTGGCTGACCAGTTTGACCAAGACGTTCTTGGCTACTTGTCTGGTTATACACAGTCTGCTTTACACACAAATGCTGATACAGCTAACACAACTGTTAATGGTACAAAGGCAGTAACAACCGCTGGTTCTGACGAACTACTAGCTTCAATGAAACTTGATGCAAGTGACTTTGGTGGTTCTGCTTCTAACTCCATTGCTCTTGAGCCTCGCACAGCAGCTACTACAGATGCTACTCCGGGTTCAGGTGCAACATTTCCACTAACAGTACTTGCTCGTATGGCACGTAAGCTAGACCAGCAAAATGTGGACTCACAAGGACGTTGGGTAGTTATTGACCCTGTATTCAAAGAATTGCTAATGGACGAAGATTCTCGTCTATTGAACGCAGACTTTGGTGGTTCAGGACTACAGAACGGTCTTATCCTAAACAATCTACATGGTTTCCGTGTGTATGTTTCTAACAACTTGCCATCACTTGGTACAGGTGCAGGAACAACAGGTGGAACTAACAGCACTAACTTTGGTGTGATTGTTGCAGGACATGATTCTGCTGTTGCTACTGCAGAGCAAATCAATAAGACTGAGACATATCGTGACCCTGACAGCTTTGCTGACATTGTTCGTGGTATGCATTTGTACGGTCGCAAGATACTTCGTCCTGAAGGTCTTGTAAACGCAATCTACAACTTGGCATAGGGGAGATTTAACAATGGCTTTAACTAAAGCACTTCGCAATAGCGCAATCGTTATTGAAAAATATGTTGACCTTCCTGCTTCTGCTGGCACAACTGTTGGTGTATCTGTACCTGCTGGTACTTTGATTATTGCCGCAGGATTTGAACCATCAGAAGCTGTTCCAGATGTAACTACATACACAATGGACATTACAGATGGTACTACTATTTTTGCAAATGACCTTAACTTTGATAATACCGCTGCTGGTACAATCAAAGTAGGAACAACTGCAGGTTTAGTATCCGCTGCTGATACCGTTGATGTTGTAACTACAATCACTGGTTCACCGGGTATCATATCAGGTCGTGTCTTTGTAGTTGCTGTTGACGTGAATGAATCACGTTTACAAGCGGCTGAAGTAGACCGTGACACACTTGCCTAAATAACATAAGGGGGCAGGGCGACTTGCCCCTTTTACTTTTACTTTTGGAGAATAAAAAATGACAACGAATGCAAAGTCAAATCATGCAGAAGACTTAGTTCTTAATGCATTGCTCCGTAACACCACAGGTGGTTTACCTTCTGCTGTGTATTTAGGTTTGCATACAGCTATTCCTTTAGAGGATAATACGACTATGCAAGGAGCAGGTGCAGATAATGAAGTAGATTTATCAACACTAGGTGCTACAGGTTCTACTACAAGACCTACAGTAACTTTTGATACCCCTACAGCAGTTACAGATGGTCCTGCAGGTGGACGTTCTTGCTTTAATAATGCTGCTGTAGAATTAACTGCAGATACAGGTGGTGCAGGTTTTGGCACAGTAACGCATTTTGCTTTATACGATAACGCTACAGTAGGAAGTGGTAATTTAATTTACTACGGTGAATTAGATGTATCTAAAACTATTGCGGCAGGTGATACTATTAGATTTGCTGAAAATTCAATTGAAGTAACTGAACTGTAAAACTTATGGCATTAGTTGTTGCTGACCGAATAAAAGAAACCACTACCACTACAGGCACTGGCACATATACACTTGCTGGTGCTGTTCTTGGTTTTGAGGCTTTTTCATCTATAGGTGATGGTAATACTACCTACTATTGTTGTACTGATGGTACAGACTTTGAAGTAGGTATAGGTACATACACATCTTCAGGAACAACATTAGCTAGAACAACTGTATTACAGTCTAGTAATAGTGACAATGCTGTAAACTGGACAGCAGGTGAGCGAACAATATTTGTTACACAACCTGCAGAGAAAGCAGTATATCTTGACGCTAGTGGATACATTTCAGCATTTGATGGTCGCAACTTAACAAATGTAGATGCTGAAACATTAGATAGTATAAACAGTACTTCATTCTTGCGTAATGATAATGGTGACATTGCTGTTGGTAGTAATAAGATTACAGGTCTTGCTACACCTACTGCTAATACAGATGCCGCTACAAAAGCATATGTAGATAGTCTTGCATCTACAGCTATACATATACATGACCCTGTTAGAGTTGAACTTCCTGACAGTTATGGCAATCTTGCTGGTACGTATAACAATGGTTCATCAGGTGTAGGTGCTACACTTACAAATAATAGTACACAAGTTGCTCTATTAATAGATGGTGTTACACTGTCTACTAATGATAGAGTTTTAATATATAATCAAACAGATGCTACAGAGAATGGTGTTTATACTGTAACTAACACAGGTTCTGCTTCTACTAACTGGGTACTTACTCGTGCTACTGACGCTGACAGTTCTGGAATAGGAACATCAGATGCACTAGATGAAGGTTCATATTTTTATGTAGATGAAGGTAACACAGGTGCTGGTGAATCTTATGTGTGTAATGTATCTGGTTTAATTACATTTGGTACAACAGAAATAACATTTGCAAAGTTTGGCGAATCTGTATCGTATACAGGTGGTATAGGTATTGATATTAATGTTCGTGATATTGTACTTGATTTATCTGAACTAACAACATCTACTAGTGATGGTGATGGTGATTTCTTTGCTGTAGTTGATTCAGCAAACGCACAAAAGAAATTAACTAAAGCTAATATTAATTTATCTGGGTTTAATAACGATAGCGGATTTTTAACAGAAGTATCTAATTTAACTTTATCAAATTTTGCTGGTTCTACAATACAACTTTCCTCTGAATCTTTTAGCGATGTTGATACTGCATTAATGACAGCAGCAGCTATAGATGACAGAATACTTTCATTTGGTTACACTACTAACGTAGGTGACATTACAGGTGTAACAGCAGGAACAGGTTTAAGTGGTGGTGGTTCTTCAGGAACAGTATCATTAAGTTTAGATGGAACAGGAACAATAGGTGCTGGTACATACGGTTCAACTAGTGACTTAACTAAAATAGATACAATTACTGTAGATGCCTTTGGACGTGTTACCGCTGTAGCGACAGGCAATACGGGTGACGGTGGTAATGCCGCTACCCTAGACAGCCTAGACAGCACACAGTTTCTACGCAGTGATGCGGCAGATGCAAAAACCAGTGGTAATTTGACGTTTAGCGATAATGTTAAGGCGGTCTTTGGTACTGGTGGTGATTTTGAAATATACCACTCAGGAAGTGAGACACTTTTAGCTGATGGGGGAACAGGCGGTGTTGTTTTAAAATCTGATAACGGATTTTATATTCAAAATGCGGCTGGAAGCGAAGATAAAGCAAAGTTTATTTCTAATGGCGCAGTAGAACTTTACCACGATTCAAATCTTAAGTTCTCAACTTCTAGCACTGGTGCGCAAATAACAGGCGACCTCACCCTCACCTCAACAGATGCTGGTGCAACAGAAGACCCGACTTTAAAACTTTTTAGAAACAGTGCTAGTCCAACTGGTGATGATAGCATTGGTCATATTCAATTTACTGGTAACAACGCATCAGGAACTGAAATAGTTTTAGCTGAAATAGAAACTGTCTTAGGTGGTACTACTGCTGGTAGCGAAGAAGGCAGAATGAAGCTTAAAGTTAATGATGGAGGCACAGAATTTACCGTCATTGAAATTGGCTATGACAGAGTACAGTTTAATGAAGGTATATTTATTAACAATGGCAATGGCGTAAACTTTGAAGGTTCTAATGTTGATAACTTTGAAACATTATTAAACGCCACTGAACCTACTCAAGATAACACCATTACATTACCCGATGCTTCTGGCACTGTCCTTTTAAATCAAAGCGGTATATTAAGCCTAACAAACTCAGGCTCACAGTCAGAGGTAAGATTGTACTGCGAAAGTGCTAACGCACATTACGCGGCATTGAAAGCACCTGCACATGCAGATTTTAGTGGTGATGTAGATTTAACTCTGCCTGCCACTACAAGTACATTGCTTAGTACTACAAGCAACCTAGCTGACTTAGCTGATGTAGCTTCAACAGCACCAACGTCTAACCAAGTCTTGAGTTGGAACGGTACAGCTTGGACACCTGCTGATGCGTCTAGTGGCTCATCGACATTAGATGGATTGACTGATGTATCAGTTAGCTCACCCTCAGATGGTCAGGTTTTAAAATACAACGCAACATCCTCACAATGGGAAGCAGGCACAGATGACACTGGCTCTGGTGGCGGTGGTACTAATGCTGACACCGTAGACAACTATCATTTAAGTGTTGTGACAGGTATGCCTGCAAGCCCTGACAGCGCAACAATATACTTTGTAACAGGATAAGTTATGCTTTTTAGACAATGGGTAAACAAGCCCTCTTATGAATTGGTAACAGATGATACGAGTGATGCATTAATTATAAACTGCACAGGCTCTTTAATGACGAGCGACCAACAGATTCGAGATTACGATGAAAACATCACAATAGTAGACGACCAAACAGGTATACCTTTCTATGCACTTCATGATGAGCTTATGACTGCTTTTAATGATTGGGTAATGCAAAAAGAAGGGGAGCATGACTAATGCCAGTAGTATGGATAGACCCCTTCATTCCCGGGGCTGTAGCTCTGTCAGACACAACAATACTAGGTCACGGAACTGACACTGTAAATTACAATACAGCCGCATCAAGAACAGGCACGTACCTTAATCCATTTCGGTTTGATGATTGGCAAAGTAACAGTCAAACTGCAACCACAGTTAATGGGGTTACTATAGCGGCTGATACAGAGGTGCGTATCAAAGGTAAGCCAATGTCTGACATGACTACATCTATGGGTGCAACATATCTTAGTGGTGGTTATATGCGCCCCGAAAGTGGCAACACCACATATGCAACTGTTGCAGGCAGTTCGGACGTTTATAACAATTGGCTTCATCTCAGTGGTTCTAACATTGATGATATGTTTCCAAACGTATCTGGCATCGTCACATTTCCTTTGATTTTACCTTTCCCTAATAGTGCAACAACTACAGAAATGTATTTAGGGAGTACTGCAAACAACAATGATGGACGAGCATTATACAATGCCATTAACGAAGCAGGCTTTACTAAGTTTAATCAAGACGGTGTTGCAGGTAACTTCTGCGATTTAGCATTTATTAAGAATGGATATTTGTCATCACACGCTCTGAGCAACGGAGACAAGTATCATTGGTTTAGCACTAATGGACTAGTTACTTCATCTAGCGCAGGATGGACGAGTGAGACCGAACAGAATGGTTATTCCTTAGTTTCACTATCGCAATCAGATACATACGAGCGTCAACATATTCGAGGTCAAGCGTGTACATTTGATTGGTCACGTTTGTTTCTTCGCCAAGCTTCTAGGAGAATGTATTTTAGATTTCAGCCTATAAAAGCAGGAGTGCATCATAAGCTTGGTGAGTTTATGTCTGCTCAAAATGCAGACTACGAGCAGAGAATGTTAAATGACAAAGCTTCTACATTAGAAGTAGGTGTAATGACAGGCAAAAACATTCAAGTAGATGCATCTGTCACAGGTGCTATTTCTCAAGTTAATTTAACAATATCATCTGCGAGTACCTTACTTTTAAATAGTGGTGTAACAGGTACTAACCGCATGAAGTTTGGAAGTATTTATCAAAGAGCTACTACTGGCACTAACGCTCGTGGTTTTTTAAGTTTTAATAATAGAGGCACAAGCACTGTAGAGTTTTTGGAGGGGTCTAGTTATTACTCTCAATTGAGTAGCGCAAACACCTCTGCGTTAAACGGAGACCGTTCAGACTATACTCCTACCAATTACGTTTATCCAACTAACTTATATAGAGCAGGTGAAGCAGGGCATTGGCTTAGTGGCATTTCCTCTGCAACAGCCGTAAATAGAAATCCCAAGATAGGCTCACTAATATCAACTGCAAACAATACATCACCGTTTACATCAAGCCTAGAATTAACAGCGGCAAATTGGTGGGAAATTGTAGGGATAAGGCAAGACACAACCTACAGTAAATTGCCTATTAAAGATTATGGTTACCTTGCTTGCGGTAGTTCTAATTATAAAACAACAGCAAACGATATATCGACAGTACTAGGCATAACTCTTTCAACAACATCTACAATATTTCCACCAAACCTTGCTGTAGAGACAAATGATTATGACAATAAACCACTTATTATTATGCCAGATACAGCAGGGGCGGCAAGCAGTGCTGGTCTAGCTTACAACGAAACTGTAGATAGCAATGAGGTTGTCGTGTTGCAAAATGGTGGTGCAACTGGAGGCAAATATGTCTATGGTTTGGAGGTGCAAGTACCATCTGATTTTAATCCAGCAGGCTCAGATACAACTAAAGACAACGCTAGACTTCAGTTAATTTTAAGTCGCAGTAGTGATGTTACAAATGCTGTGAACATCTATTATTTTTATAGGTCTAATACTAGTAATGAAACTATTAATACCTCTGTTGCATATGCGACTATATCGTCTGACCAGACAGCACCAACGGGTATCATTCATAACATTATAACGCCTGCATCTGGGCTACGGGCAATAAACTCAGTACTTGTTTTCATAGAGTTTTTAACAGCAACAAGTAATACTTCAGAGCGTTTATACATCCATGATGCCTATGCGGAGACTTACTAATGGCTGCTCCAAAAATAAGTGGTCTTGGTTATTACAAGGGAATGAATGTATCTGGACTTGGTGCGTACCCTAGTTCTGCTACCGCAGGGTCAGGTCTTAGTGGTGCGCCTGTGCATGATGGTACGATAATCACTGACAAACTTAAGATAGGCTCTTCAGCACCCGTAGAAATATATCATGGCTCAACTTATGTTCATACAGTTTACTCAGGTGATACAGTTGTCTGGTATAAACCTGAGTTACTAGTGCCAACTGACGTAGTTCTATATGTTCCATTCAACGATGCAAACAACACAACTATGGCTAATATAAAAGCCTATACATCTGCATCAGACAGTCAGGAAGCCACAGAGAATGTTGATTGGTTTACTGTCAATGGCAGTAATCATTCAGTAAAGACTATACTTGGTACTAGCCCTGTCGGTCACACTACAGCGTGGGAGAAAACAGGCAATGGGTCTTACCTCACCGTTCCTGCGAGTTGGACTAGCAATATACAAAACTTGTCTACACCATTTTCTATTAGCTACTGGTGGTACTCCAACGGCACTTCTTGGCAGGGCAGTTGGGGCAAATATCATATTATAGGTGGTTCTGGTTCTTCTACTGATGGACAGTATGTAGAAAACTACAGCACTGCTACTACACCTGACCCATTTATGCTGACTTCTTGGGGAAGTGGCAATAATAGGGTTGATGCAGAGAAGTCTGGTACTCTTACAAACAATAGATGGAACTATGTTTATTCTGGTGTTGACCCATCAAACGGCAGATACGCAATGATATGGATTAATGTGAATGGTAGCACTATAAATTATAACATCAATGCTAGAGGCACAAACAGCAACCTCGTTAATTGGTCACCAACAACCAACCTCAGAATCTCAGACAATCAGATGATATCAGCCCAATACTCTGAGTTTATTGTGCGAGTAGATGACCCTAATTTTTATGATATATGGAACACAGGCTCAGTCACTTTACCGACAAGTTCTTTAATTTAATAGGTCAGTTATGTTTAGTTCTTCATCATTTTCAGAAGCCCCATTTTCCTCTGAAGGTTTTGTAGTACATGAAGTATCTGCCAATGTTTCAGGTAATGGTAACACACCTAATATTACTGTTACCAAAAGGTTTCCTTTATCTACTAACGTAAGCGGTACAACAAGTACAGATTCTAGTGCGATACGAGTAAGAAATGCTTTTGCCGATTTATCTGGAACAGGTTCTCAAGTAGGTTCTGCTGACAGAATAAGAAATGCACGTATAGTTGATATAGCAGGTAGTACAACCGTAAGTGACGTTGTAGCAACAGCAAAGTTTCGCGTTGAATCTGATGTTTCTGGCAGTGGTTCAACTAATGACATAGCTAATACAGTCACACAGGTATTGTCTGCTAATATCTCAGGAACAGTTGATGCAAATGTAGATGCGACAAGCCTAAGAATAAACTCTTCTAACGTATCTGGTTTAGCTAATACTAAAGCATCTCCTGATAAACTAAAAGATGTGTCCACAAATCTGTCAGCAACTTCTAGTACAAGTTCTGTAGCTACGGCAAAACTAATAACTAGCATTAACTTATCAGCTAGTGGTCAAACAGTATCTAGTGCTACTAAAAAAGCAATAACAAATATTAACTTATCAGGTATAAGTTCTACAAATGATGTTTCTGCAACGAAAGTAAGAGACGTATCGGGCGATGTATCTGCTAATTCAGTAACGAATAGTGCTATAACTAAGGTATCTAATCCTACAGTTAATATAAGTGGTGTGTCAAACACTGTGGGTGATAGCACTAAGTTAGCAATTAATAGTGCTAATATAAGTGGCTTAACAGAAACAAATAGTAAAGCAACACTTAGAGGATTAGCTGATGCTAACATATCTGGTAGCAGTTTAGTAAACGATGCTGAAATGCTGGTTTTATTTGAAGTATCTGCAAACTTATCAGCTACCTCAAATATTAATGACATACTTGGAATAACATTTAGTTATTTAAATAATGCAGATAATTATGACCGAAGACGATTAGTATATGTAGCAAGACAAACTACAGCAAAAGATAGGACAGCTAATGTTGCTACGGAAAGCAGAACAGTTTATGTAGAAAGTCAAACTACTTCAAGCGAACGAACAGTTAAAGTACCATATGAAAATAGAACAGTATACATACAGAGACAAAGCACTACAAGAGACAGGACAGCGAAAGCTGCATAGGAGATATAAATGTCATTTAGATGGCCTAGTAAAGACCCTGATGAAACACTAGACTACAGCATAGATTGGTCACGTTACTTGGCTAGTGCTACTATTGTTAGTGTAACTTGGTTTGTAAATAATGCGAGTGGTGTAAAAACAGAACTTGCTCAAGGAGATACTGTTAATACTATTAGAAACTCTGCTCAAACAATTAATATTACAAATAAAGTAGCTACGATTAATATAGCAGGTGGTACAAACAATACAGATTATTTATTTACTTGTCAGATAACTGACAGCACAGGAACTACATCAGAAAGAACTGTTAAACTTAGAGTAAGAGAACGATAATGGCGTACAACTATTTGGAATTAGTAAACCAAGTTAATAGAAAGTTAAATGAAGTAGAACTAAACTCTTCTAACTTTGCAACTGCTACGGGATTTTACGCACAAGTAAAAGATGCTGTTAACTCTTCTATTAGAAACATAAATCAAACAGAGTATAACTGGCCTTTTAATCATGTAACACAGGAAGATGTCTTACTTGAAAATGAAGTTAGATACGGTTTTCCATTTGATGCTAAAACAGTAACTATGGATAGTTTCAGAATAAAAGAAGAAGCTGCACTCAATGTATCAACTAAAAAATTAAAACAATTATCATATGAAGAATACTTAGAAAAGTTTTCTCACT
>JGI11705J14877_10001443_pt1 | contig 13602 bp, 4 predicted proteins | sample Etolaghawater15m_FD_14877 | JGI IMG/M metagenome (IMG submission 14877) | reverse complement strand
TTTAACTGATTGGGGATGGGTTTCTGGAATTGCCATTGTTGATAATTCAGAACATGGTAGTGGTAATCTTTTAATGTATGCTCAACTACAGAATCCAAGAAACGTATACATTGGTGATAGTATAAAATTTAACAGCAATTCACTAGAAATTAGCCTCAAATAAGAAAGCTGATAAATGATTATTAGTAAGCAACAGCTTGTAAGTAATATCCTTACGGAACTATCGGACAATTCAACTGGCTCAATATCACCATATGATATAAGACACAATCTTATAGACATTGTTGATTCTGTCCATCTCTTGTTAGTAGATAAGGATTTAAGCACTAATAATTTTGCGAGTTTAGATACTAGAGTAACTAAAGCTGGAAAAGAAACACTTAAAAATTACTTCGTAACAAATAGTATTAATGAAGACAATTCTGCCTTTGGCTATTCAGCACTCAGAAATAATTTTCAAGGTGTAAAAAATACTGCGATTGGCTCAAGTGCTTTGAGTTGCAATGTTTATGGTAGTGATAACATCGCGGTTGGATACAAAGCTGTTGAGGCTAATACCACTGGTTATGGTAATATCGGTGTTGGAAATTATACATTAGAAACTAATAAGTTTGGTCACTACAATGTAGCCATAGGTAATGCCGCTGGTTATTACATCGGAAGAAATGAAAGCTACAAACTATACATAGCTGCACATCCGGTTGACAATACGTACATATGTGATAACCCGCTTGGTTCAGGCTTGACCCCGTTAGTTCATGGTGACTTATCTGGATTAAAATTTGGAATAGCTGTTAATGACTTACATGGAGACGGAACGTTACAAGTTAGCGGTGCTATAACTCCTTCTGAAAATTCTAAATATAATCTCGGTTCACCTTCTTATCAATTTAATAGGGGTTATTTTTCAAGCGGAATTACCCTTCCAAGTGGAACTGTGGATTTCTCCTACGCCCTATCTGGCATTGCCGTAAGCGGAGACGTTGTTCCGCTACTCAATAACTACAATAATTTGGGCACCCATGAAAATAGATGGTCTATTGGTTACTTTGATAAAGTTATTTCAAATGTCTATGAGACTGTTTCAACATGTGCTTATGAATGTAAAACACTACACCTGGGTTCTAGTGGGGTTTGTGAAGTTGACTCTCCTTGCGGTTATCTTTCTGATCAACAGTTAGAAGATGCTGGATTTTTAATACAATCAAGTGGTGCGAATAATAGCTATAGAAGAAATTACTATTTCCAATTTAAACCACAGAATAATACATTAACATGCCTAGAAGAAGATAATGTATACTCAAGATCATCTTGGAATACAAATATAAGTATCCATATTAGCGGTGGATCACATTTGCAGACAGATAGAGTTATTGGTAGTGGCGGTTTATCTTTAGTAACGCAGCCAGACTGTTTAGGTATCTTTATAAGAGATGATAATAATGGCGAAAAAGTATACATAGCAAAAGAACCTGGAGCAAATCATTCATGCGCTGGCGTCGGAAATGTAAACTTTTTATACGGTTCAGTAAATGATGCTTCCGCTTTAGGAAATTACACTATCACATATGGTGCATATCAGCCAGGGGTTGACATTGCTCAAAGATTTCTAACAAATACGAGAGTAAATCAAATAGATAGTGAAACTGGATTATCAAAGCTTAGTGGTTTTGAGATTAAGTGCTTTGATGATTCCGATATATCTTATGAGGGGCCACTATCAGATAGATTTACAATAAATTCTTTTGATGCAACATCCGAGCCAGTTCATAGCTTAGTAATGCTAAAGGGCGGCGATTCTGACGGTGTTTTAGGTATAAATGATTTTGGAAATGTAAGTCATTTGATGTTACCAAGCACCACGCTAAACATTAGAAGTAATAGAGACTCAATTATAAGATCCACTGCGGAAAGTGATGGATACTATAAATCATCCCTACAACTATTAGGGCACGACAACTGTTTAAATAGTGGCATTGAAATATCATACTACAATAACAGTGGCATAGCTGATATTAGTATGTATAAAGATTCTGGTCAAAATATTTTCATCAGAATGGACGAAGACGGCAAGATTGGTTTTTTTGCTGTAAGCGGCCAAATGAATGACATGATTACAATTGGTGGCTCTGGCTATGATCAGGCAGTTGTAAGTATAAAAGAGACTACTGGCAATGTATCATCAACCGAACAGTATGGAAAGATATTTACTAAAGAATATTTCATAGCAGATACACAGTCATCAACCATGCACTTCGTTGACTCAAGTGGCAATCTATTCAACCTTGTAGAAAATAAGTATGATAGCACTGGCGGCTCTGTTTACGTTGATGAAAATAGAAATACATTAATTGGCATAGATAGTAATACCAATAGGACTTGGTTAGATGATTTTGGTGCTTTTGACAATACGGCTTATGGGTATGCGGCACTTAGCGAACTAGCCTCTGGTGATAGAAACACTGCCATAGGTTCTTTTGCTGCACAAACTTTGATAAGCGGCGTTTCAAATATCGCCATTGGATATAAGGCGATGAGATTTTGCGATGCGGGTGTATCTGGTAATATAATTATTGGAAACGATTCTCTTGGGGAAAACATTGAAACTGATAACACTTTCTTAATAGGTAATGGGTCTTATCCTCTACTAAGTGGTGATTTATCTTCAAATAACAGGCATTTATTTTTACCAAATGGCAAAATGTCTATTGAAAATAGTGATATAACAGAAAGCCTTGTGTTACAAAATAACGTAATAGAAGTTGTTGACAACGGTGGTGATGATTATCCGCAAAATCAGTTAACATTTAAGTTTACTGGTAATAATACGGCTGATCTATTTGTTCTAAAGCATTCTGGAGTTCCACTAGGCAATACTCCAACATACGAATTTGCTGACAGTGGTATTCCATATGCAGAGCTTAAAGGTGATTTAAGACTCCAAAACGCAATAAGGTTTAGTGACAATACGTCACTTAGTAGCTTTAAGGAAATAGCTTTTGCGAGCGGTTTAGCAATACAAAACTCAAATGCATTAAGCTCCTTAGTAATAGAGGGCATAGCGCAACAAAATATTTCAATAGGAAGTTTTAATACTGCCTCTAGTGGTATTATTAGAACAAGGGGCGGATCAGACGTATATGTTTACAATAGAGATCAATTCCTACAAATTAACGCAAACGATTTTGTAATAGCCATTAAAATTGATCAAGAATATAGGCCACTTTGGGTCAGCAGTGAATCCACGGCTTGCCAATGTTGCAATACTTGAGGAATTCAAAATGGGAAGACCTAAAAGGTGTGCCAAACGACCACCGCCCTATATTTCTTATTCGGAACCGATTACTTTAACAACTACCACCACACCTTCTCCATTAGACGATCCGTCTACCTATATAATAATCCCAGAAAGTGGCGTTCCTTGCCCAAGAGAAGATGACCCATGTCCATGTGGTAATGTTTATATACCAAAGGGTAGTGGAACAAATTATATAGTTGTTGACAATGACTATGGCAGTTGGGGCACTTATGATGAGCCCACACTCGTTGCCACGTTAAATCTATCTACCATTGATAATTATTTTCACACTAGTGATGTTTTCATTGATTCCGGCCAGCTATTTAGAACAATTGGGATAAAGACAGGCAGTGCTGATTTTTATCTAGATAAGTTTGATCTTGAAATATTGTCAAACTTAAATAACACGGGTGATGACTACGAAGATATCCCATTCGTGATTAATAACAGGATAAAAGTTTCATTAAGAATAAAAGAGACTAATGAAGTTATTGCTGTTAAATACATTGGGTCAAATGGTTCGCAAACCATAATTAGCAACATTATACTTGAAGGCTGTGACTTTGTTAGAAAAGCAAATTTGTTAGACAAAACTTTGTTACTAGAAATATATAGTGTTTGTGATTTTGAAACTCAAAAATGTTTACCAAATGCTAGTTTGACCACGGTAACAACGACTACTACAACAACAACTACAACGGAGGGGCCAGGAACTACAACAACCACAAGCACAACTGGACAACCAGGAACCACAACAACCACAAGCACAACTGGACAACCAGGAACTACAACAAGCACAACCACAACTGGAGAGCCCGGAGCTACGACGACTACAACAACTACTGAAGAGTTAATATTTATTGAATGTTTTAGCTGCGTTGAAGATGGATCTTGTTCTTCTGATTTTTATGGCCCGTATCCAGCCGGTTCTGACGCATATACTATTTGCTCTTCTCTTGGTATGTATTCAACACTAGAAGATTGCGACCAAAATTGTACACCTTCAACTACAACCACCACAAGCACTACAACTACTACAATATCTCCATGTTTACAGCAATTAACTTACCCAGCTTTTGGTGAAGAATTTACATCAAGTACTGGTGGAATATTCCCAAGAGCTATTCAGGATTGTGATGATATAATTGAAGGCCCGTATGTATTCCTAAAACCTAGTGGCGACCATCCTTTATTTATAACTATCTTTGATGGAAATTCTGGCGATAATATTTGTTTTGACGAATTTATACAGCCCATAATAAGAATTTCTGGTGGAATTTGGGACACTAGCTTACCAACTGGAGATCCAAGTGCTATAGATGTTTTTTATGAGAACAGTCAGTTAAGATTTGCAACTTTATTAACAAACTGCTCATCGCCCGGTCCTCCATTTACCGATTATCCTTGGAGATATCTAGAAACAGACACTCTTAATAGTGGTGTGTATTACTTTGGTTGTTATCTCATAGACGACAACTTGCCATGCCCAACCACAACGAGCACTAGCACAACATCCACCACCGCTGACGTAACAACGAGCACTAGCACAACATCCACTACCTCTAGTATAGAATCCAGCGAAAATACAACCTCTTCAACAACTTTAGCACCAACAACTTATGACCCAGGTTCTTCTACAACGTTTCCACCTTAATAATAACTTCTTTATGAGCTGTAAAGTTTGAAATTAGTGTAAACAATAATATAGATAATATTCCACTGGATTGATCGGAAAGGTTTTATATGTTAGTACTTTCAGATAGAGTTAAACAAACTTCTATTACCAGTGGAAGCGGGACTCTTACATTAAACGATACATTTGGTGGATTTCAGTCCTTTGCCAATGCGATTGGTAATGGGAATGTTACGTATTACACAATTGAAAATGGCTCCAATTACGAAGTTGGCGTTGGAACTTATAATTCTAACACTCTTTCTAGGGATTTAGTTCTTAATAGCAGCAACAATAACGAACGCATTGACCTTGAGGGCGTTTCAATTGTATTCTGCACATATCCCGCAGACTACTCTTTCTTATTAAACCAACAGGGCCATGCTTCTGGTCAAATGCCGCATTATAGTGGCATCGCCTTTCCAGATGGTACAACTCAAACTTCCGCAGCCCTTCAATCTTTTGAAGGGCAAGAAAACACATTAGCATATTGGTCTAGTACATCTTCTTTATCAAATATTGATGAAATTGTTTGGAGTCCATCAAGTAGTGGACTTTTTATAGATGCCGATGTTGATATTTCTGGATCTTTAGAGGCAAGAAACACTTGGTTTTATAGAGATAGTGCTGGGTGTTTTTTCCACGCATATGTAGATAACACATATGATAATATGGTCGCCCTGCATTCAAATAATAGCACAAGTCCAACTTGGAAACTTGGCATAAAACCATATTCTGAGAATTTTACAACGGAGCCAATATACGGCTGGGTTGAGGGAACTAATGGTCGCATTTCCCTAAATGCAAATTCATCAACAAAAATAATAGTTGACTACAATCACGGTTTTTCTTTTACCCAGCAATCAAACAGCATATTAGTTTCAGAAATTGACACTGGAACAATAATACACAATATAAATTCAGCAACAGTTCCGCTAACAGTAAAGGGTGCCGCAGCACAATCTGAAAATCTACAGGAGTGGACCGATTATTCAGACTCTGTTGTTGCAAGCGTTAGTTCAAGCGGGCAAATAGATATTTCAAGCATAAAGTTTCCAGACAGTACAGTGCAGACTACGGCATTTAGAGCTACTCAGGTTTATTACAAGACAATAACATCCTCTACATATTTAGACCCCTTAGACGATGTTGTATTTGCAGATTGTTCATCTTCATCAATTAATATAGTTTTGCCAACAGCTTCTGGCGTTGGTGGCAAGAAGATAATCATAAAAAGAAAAGCTGGCGGTCTTAAAGAACTCACCATTTCACCTTCTGGATCTGAAGAATTAGATAGTTCTACTATTTTCAACATGCCCTACGATAATCAGTCAATAACTGTAATATCTGACAATTCAAACTGGTTTATTATTTAGTGTATAAAATCTTAGACACATCGCAAAACGCACCACCAAAATAACGGAGAGAAATAATGTCATATAATCCAAGCGAAAATTACCCAGATGGTAACTTGAGAAATCCTTCAGGTATTGTGTTTTTTGGAAAAGATCCATCAAAACCAATGCTAGATTCAGCAAGTAATTTCATTGTTGATGAAGACAATTCACAGCTTAAAGTTCCAAACATCCTATTAAGCACTGGGAATATTGGTGTAGTTGACAATACCAATGCTATTAATATTGCTTCAAATCTTGTTACTTTTGCTACTGGCGTTAAGATTGAGGGCGATCTTGTAGTAAATGGGGAAACTGTTACGGTAAATACAGAAACAGTAACTATTAATGATAATATTCTCGTACTAAATAATAATGCTTCTGGCACTCCAACTGAAGATGCTGGTATTGAGGTTGAAAGAGGTGATTCTAATAACGTAAAGATTTTCTGGGATGAGTCAAATGATTATTGGGCTGTTTCAGGTGCAGATAATATTGAATATGAACTCGCAACACGTACCGGTGTTCAGGAATTTTTAAATAAGACAATTGATGGCGATCTTAATACATTTCAAAATATTCCAAATTCAGGTCTTACAAATTCAACAATCGGCGTTAGTGCTGGTGACGGTTTAACCGGCGGTGGCACCCCAGCCCTTGGTGGTAGTACAACTCTAAACGTTGGTGCTGGCAATGGTATTACTGTTGCTGCCAATAGCGTTTCCGTAACGCCTGGAACTGGAATTGTTGTAAACGGAGATGGCGTTCATGTTGGAAGCGGTGTTATTGCACAGCAATCATTTATACTTGGCACTAACGTTCTTCCAAACAATGATACGTTATTAATTCTTGACTCAGGCGCGGGATTAAAACAAATAACTGTCAATGAATTAATTGCCGGTGCGGATCTTCTCACTGAATTTACTGTAAGTGGCGCAACAACAACGGACGTTTCAACGCTAAGTGAAAGTGAGAGATTGGTATTTGCTAAGGGTACCGGTGCTAATGCTGGCGTCATTCCTGTTGTTTCAACCGATGGTGCTGGCAATCCCGTCATCACAATGGATGTTGATACCACTTTAATTAACGGGAGACAAGAAGCCAATTTTAATGAAAATGACCTACTTCTTTTCTATGATTCTGATAGTGCTGGACTTCGCGCGGTAACACAGCAGCAACTTATTTCTGATCTTGCTGGTTCAATTAGCGGAGTTGAGGGTAGCGGTGACAACCCAGGCATTATGAGTTTCTGGGCTTTGTCGGACGGCACTCCTAATGATGATAATCATGTTGCATTAGTATATAACTTAACTACGCTTACAATGCAAGGTGTAAGTGGTGTTAATGTAAATGTAAACGGTCCTTATGATCAAGTTAAAATTGGATTAGAACCAACCGCCGTTACAACTGGAACGTATGGAGATGCAAATTCGGTAGGATCATTTACCGTTGATCAAAATGGTAGAATAACAGGAGCTAGTAGTGTTGATATTAGCATCCCAACAACTCAGATTACAAATTTTGCAACAGATGTAGAAAGTGCAATCTTCACTACTGGTAATTTCTTAGATAGTTCAACTATAGATTTCACAGTAGCTGGTGGAACAAGTGTTTCTGGCGATGTTAGAGCTGCTTCTATAAATGAAACACATATTAACAGTAGCTCTTTTTCTACTACAGGTGGTTTATTAGGTGGTAGTAATACAAAGATATCTGTAAAGGCTGGAGATGCTATCACAGTTAATTCAACGGGCGTATCTGTTACTAATGATGGAATTACGAACGCTAAACTTAGAAATTCTTCTGCTCTATCTGTTATCGGTAGAAGTTCTAATAGTGTTGGTGATCCAGCAGATATTACCGCAGGTACAGATGGCTATGTGCTTAGAAGATCTGGTACAACTTTAGGATTTGGTCAGGTTGTAAATTCTGGACTAGCAGATGATTCTGTAACAGAGTCAAAAATTTTAAGATCTATTCAAGAAGCTACAACGAGCGTTGTTGCAACCGGCGATATAATTCTTTGTACTGGTGGCGGTGGAGGTATTACGATCACTCTACCAGCAGTATCTAGTAATAGTGGAAGAGTTATGTCTATCAAGAAAATTGACAGTAATGCTGGACAAATTATTATAGATGGTAACGGAACTGAAACAATTGACGGTGCCCAAACGAAAAGACTTTACTATGAAAACGAGTCTATGACACTAGTAGCTTATCCTAGTGCAACTGGATGGTACATTATTTAGTTTAGGATTAATATGCAGAATATAACTCTACAAACGTCAGATAGCGGCCTGACAGCTAATGAAAAGTTGGGCCGTCTATCTTTCGCTGCGTCTAATGAAAGCAGCGGTTCTGATTCTATTTTGGTCGCGGCAAGCGTTTACGCTATGGCCGAGTCTGAATTCACGGTATCCTCAAATGCAACTTCTATTGTATTTTCAACGGCTTCAAGTGAAGAGGCTGTTGATAAATTAAAGATTACAAGTGGGGGGCATTTTATTCCCGTTACTAACAATGTTTATGACATTGGAAGTTCTACAAATAATTTCCGAAATGTTTATGCTACTAGCGGTGTTTTTGACATTGTTTCTTTTGATACCAATATTGAGCCAGATCTTCTTAAAGGTCAGATGTCATGGAACGACACTGAGGGCACCGTAAACATTGCGTTAACGGACACTGTTGATATTCATATTGGTGAACATTCTTTCTTTAGAGTGAGAAATGAAACGGGAGGTGTCTTATACAAGGGGCAAGTTGTTTATGCGAGCGGCGTTCATGCTAATGGTATAATATTACCAGACTTATATGTCGCTGATGCAACAGTTAGAGAAGTCCGATTTATGGGCTTTATGTTAGAAAGCCTTAACAATAATAATAACGGCTACGCTATTCAGTTTGGACACATAAAAGAAATAGATACTAGAGGTAGTGTAGCTAGTAATATCGCGGTTGGAGATGAAACATGGGCGGATGGTGACCTTCTTTATGTTCATCCAACAGTGCCCGGTAAATTAACAAATGTTGAGCCAAAACATTCTATAATAGCTGCTATTATTTTAGATGCTGCAAATAATGGCTCTATATTTGTAAGACCAATTTCTTACGGCCATCTATCTGATAATCATGACGTAGACGTTGAGGGTTTAGTAAATAATAATTTCTTAGTCTGGAATAGTGATACGGAATATTGGCACCCAAGCTCTGGACTTACATATAACGACTCTAGTATTTATATTGACGGAAATCTTTTTGTCAATGGAAGTGGGATAATCTCTGACATTGCGATAGTTGATAATACCATAAGCTCTTTAAGCGGTGATTTACTACTATTTCCCGAATGTAGCGGGTACGTTGGCGTTAATACTAATGATCCCAATTCAATGCTACATGTTTACTCTTCTACAAGTGGAGATAATGTATTCAACGTAGAGGGTACAAACGGTTCGTTATTTAGCGTAGTTGATAATTTGAGCGGAACGCTCATGAGTGTTAATACTATTGCTGGATTGCCCGTTTTCCAAGTTAACTCTGACTACTCTATAGTTGGAGGTAGGTTTAATCAGAATGATTTCGTCATCACCACAAGTGGCGATGTCGGTATTGGAACGGCTTCGCCATCTGAAAAGTTGCATGTTGCTGGCGATGTTCAAATAGATGGGGGCGGTGGAACTATTGCAGGGGCTACTTTTGATAACGGTTTACTCAAAATTGGAACATCTTCTAATGGAATATCTATTGACACTAACGAAATTTATGGTGCCACTGATTTATATTTAGGAAGTTTGGATTCGGCTTATGCTATTGTTTTTAGGCATGGGGTTACAGAGAGAATGAGAGTCGCTTCTGGGGGAAATGTTGGTATCGGAACCACCTCCCCAGAACAAAAACTTCACATTAACGACGGTAATGTTAAAGTTGAAAATGTAACAAACCCAACTATAGAATATGATAACGGCTCTGCTGTTAAAGCTAAAACTTATTATGACACTACAAATGAAACCTTTGTTCTAAAACATAACTCTGTAAGTGGAGATGAACAGCTTGTATTAACCAGCGGCGGTAATGTTGGGGTTGGTACAAATTCGCCCAATGCAATTCTACACGCCTATGGCTCTACACCTAGCGGGACTGTTTTTAACGTTGAAGGAACAAACGGGTCATTATTTAGCGTTGTAGATAATCTTAGTGGCGTTTTAATGAGCGTGAATAATAATGCGGGCTTGCCTGTATTTGAGGTTTACGACGATGACTCAATCATCGCTGGGCGGTTCGCCCAGAATGATTTCGTTATTACATCAAGTGGTGATATCGGAATGGGGACAGCTTCTCCTTCGGGTAAATTAGACATTCGTTATCCAGCAAATGATGGAATGTTTCTAGTTAAAGATACAGACAGTACTGATGGAGTATTTATAGGAGATATTGGTAGTAGTGTATATCAGGGAATTAAACATATTAGCCATACTGGAGCTAATGATTTTTGGATTAGAGCGTCAACAGACGGAGATACAATATTTTCTTCTAAAGCTAGTACTAACTTATATCTAAGAAGCGGTGGAAATAATAGTAATTCAGAAATATTATTAACTTCTACAGAAGTAATAGTAAACAATAATAGTTCTAATCTTGATTTCAGAGTAGAGTCAAATAATAATGCTAATATGTTGTTTGTTGACGGCGTTACAGATAGGGTTGGTATTGGGACTGGTAGTCCTGGTGCCCCATTGGAAGTCAAGGTAAATCGCACAAGTTCAACCAATGCATCCGTATTAATACTTAGCGATAATGTAACTGGAGCACAGACAAATGGTGTCTATAAAGCTATTCGTTCACTTAGTAATAACGGGGCTTCAAGATCTGAGATCAGATTCTTAGAGACTGACGGAACTAATAACAATACATCTATTGCATTCGCAACGGCACCATCTGCCGCCAGCTTAGATGAGCGTATGCGTATTTCTAACAACGGCAATGTTGGCATAGGTATAACCTCTCCAACATCTAAGCTCCACGTTGCTGGTGACGGCAATATTACCGGTAATGTTATAGTTGGTGGAAATCTCACAATTCTCGGCACAACAGTAACAGCCGATGTTGATAGAATGGAAGTTGAAGATCCGATTATTACACTGGGCCTTGCTAGCGGAAACGTTGTTACAGATACGAATCTTGATCGTGGACTTGCCCTTACTCGTTCTGCTGGTCTTACGGCTTTTATGGGCTGGGACACAAGCGAGAGTGAATTTTCACTATTAAGCTCTGGCGTTGCACAAAATAGTTCAGGAAATTACATTCCCGGTACTTATGGTAATTTACACATTGGCGGGCTAATAGCCACAACGGCAAACTTCTCCTCCACTATAGATGCGGCGAATCTTGGGGCTGGCGTAGATAACAGCGTCGTTATTTTGGATAGCGACGGTAAACTTCGCACAGACGAGATTGATAGTAGGGTTTGGGGTACTAGCCTTGTTGATGGCGGCGGTGTGTCTGGTCACGTTGCGTTCTGGACAGATAACAATACGTTAAGTTATGATAATAATCAGTTGGTGTGGGATAGTAGTAATAATAGGTTGGGTATTGGTACAAATTCGCCATTTGCTCCTTTAGACCTCAGATATAGTCAATTTACACCAGCTTCTAATGGAGTAGCAAGTCCAACACTATTGGTTGAAGAAGAAACTGCGTGGTCACAAGGAATACAATTCTTTATTAATAATGCTAATACATATAATTCTGGAAAGCCTTCAGCAGCAATTGGCGTTTGTAATAATAGTTCTGCTTTATGGCAAAGTGCAGGATGTATAAGTTCTGGTAATCCAGTTGCAGCAAACGGTTTTGTGGCATATCGTGAAAACACAACTATCTATGCACAAAATAATGGAACTCATCGTTGGTATTCTAATACAGGTCTTACGGTTGGGGCTAATTTTTCGCCATCAGAAAAGATGGTGCTTACTTCCTCAGGAGATGTTGGCATTGGAACTAACAACCCTAGCGCAAAGCTCCATGTATACGACGCTGACAATAATGCTTTGTTAGTTCAAACGGCTTCCAATAAGAATGCTCTATTAAGTTTGGCTGGCGATAGAACTTGGCAAATAATCAACGATGGAGCCTCAACAATAGGTGCTCTTGTAGACAGCTTTCATGTTTATGATGTTACAGCATCAGCAGCACGTTTAACGATAACAACAGGAGGAAATGTTGCTATAGGAACTACTAATCCAACTCAAAAGTTCCATATCCAAGATGGAAATATGACACTAAGAGGAGGCTCCTATACAAGCACTATGCTTTATGGTTTTGGTAATCCCGCTAGGTCAGCAGATGCTGCATACATTAAATATACAGGCGTTGGTAATTTTACTGGTCATCTTGACTTCGGCGTTGTAACAACTGCTAGCAACGTTCCAGCTTCTACTATAATGAGAATTAGTAATAACGGAAATGTTGGAATTGGAACAACTTCGCCGTCAGAAAAACTTCATGTTATGGGTGGAACTAGAATACAAGGAGATTCAACAAATACAACATGGTCCTCCGCTTCTCCAACTTTGTCAATTAAAAGAGCAAATGATCATCCTTATATCTCTTATCACAACAACGCAGGAACAAGAATTGGTTATTTACAATTCTCTTCTTCACAAGATGCTTCTTTGAATGTTGATTCAAATTATGGTCTTAGATTAAGAACAAATAATGCTGATAGTGCCTATATTTCTAACGATGGCAAGATGGGTATTGGCACAATGTCCCCAACAACCCTTCTTGACGTTAGTGGCGTCATTACAGCAACTGGCGGGAATTCTAACGAGTGGAACGAGGCTTATGATTGGATTCAGGCTTCCGGTCTAGACGGAACTGGCTCTGCTAGCGGAGTGGCATTTTGGACTGATTCCAACACATTGTCTAATGACAGTGCGTTAATTTGGGATAGTACGAATAATAAACTTGGAATTGGAATCAGCAACGCCGCTGCTGGAACACCTTTATGGGTTTACACAACAGATGCGACGAATTTCACAAGAATAGAATCAGCGACTCAACAAGGAATTTTATTTAGTAGATCAAATGTTAATAGTTGGCTTATTGGAAGAGACGGAAACAATAAATTTCATATTACTTACAACAATGCTTTTGGTACTAATGATAGAATTACAATAGACACAGCGGGTAATATTGGCATTGGAACGGCTACGCCGGGATCAAAATTAGAAGTTTTTTCT
>JGI11705J14877_10001442_pt1 | contig 13614 bp, 10 predicted proteins | sample Etolaghawater15m_FD_14877 | JGI IMG/M metagenome (IMG submission 14877) | reverse complement strand
GTAGTGATAGGTCTATTTATGGCAAATTTATACATCTTCTACTCCGTAACTATATAACCAGTACCAAATAAACCTGCTGGAATATTTTGAGCTTTAACTTCAGCAGTTAAACTTCTTTTTTGAACATTTATTGATGGATAAACTTTAGATATTGTTCCTACATACTCTTTATTATCACCATCAATTTTATATTTAAAAGTATCTCCAACTTTTACTTTTCCATGATATTTTTGATCAAAAGATAAAACAAGATCTCTTTTTGATTTACTTTGTATTGTAAAGATAGTCTTAACCATCTGACCACTTACAACATCACCAAGTTCAATCTCTTTAGATATAATCACACCATCAAAGGGTGCATAAACATATGTTTTGTCTAAAAGTGCTTTTTGATATCGAACTTGTGCTTTTGCACTTTCATATTTTTGTTGGAACCCATCATATCTAGCTTGATCAATTAAGTTTTTAATTTGTGTTTGTCTTTGTAGATCAATTTTTGCATATTTTAAAGTTACCTCAGAGATATTAAGAGTAGAGTGAAGATCTTCATTTTTTAGCTTTGCTAACTTATCACCTTTTTTTACAAGTGAACCAATATCCACATGGATATTTTCAACTGTTCCACTACTTGTAAATGCTAGATTAGCACTTCTTTGTGCCTTTACATCAAAAGTTGCATAGATCTCTTCACTTAAAAGGTTTGTAAAAACTAATAAACTAATTAATAATATTTTTTTCATTTTATATACTCCCATACATTTTTACCACTATGGTAAATTAACTGTGCTTTTTTTATCTCTAATTCATATTTGGCACCATCATGTTTTGCTATTGCATCATATTTACTACTTAGTGCATCTAAATAAGCAATATTATCAACTAAACCATGTTTATATTTTTGTTCTATTATTTTAAATGTACTATTTGAAGATTTTAGGGCAAGCTTTGCTGATCTGATTTTATGATTAGCTATTGCAACTGCTTTTTTTGCTAGTTTATAATCAACATCTGCTTTTTGTTTTTCATATTCATATTGAGACTTTACAGCTAGATATTTTTTATATTCACTTTGATAACTTTTATTTGTAGTGTCAAAATCAAATATTTTCCACGCTACATTTAATTTAAATATATTTTGATCATCTAAAAGATCATATGCATCATTGTCATAGTTATTGTTATAACTATAATATGTATTATCAAGGGTAACCATAGGATTATTTTTTGCTTTTGTCATTGATGCTATATGCTTTAAACTTTGAGCACTATGTTCTAATGACTGTATATCTGCTCTATTTGTTTTATCTCCTATAGTTTCTTTAATAGTTGATCCATTTTTAATATTTATATTTTTTGCTGTTAAATATTCTAGATTATGTAAAATAGTTTCTAACTTAAGTTCTGTTTCATGGATCAAAACATTTACACTTTCTACTTTTGATTCAAGTTTTTCTATCTCATCTTTTGTAGTGATACCAGCTTGATAAAATTTCTCTAATCTTTGTTTTTGGGTTGTAAGTGTTTGAATCTGTTTTAAGTATGCATCTTTTAATGATAAGGAAGATAGATAATTAAAATATAACTCTATAACATTTAAAGAGATTTTATTTTTTAAAGAATCGAGATTTTTATTTGCACCTTTTATATTCTCTTCAAAAGAATTAAACCTCTCTTGTTTTATACCACCATCATATATAGTATAGTTTAAAGTTGCAAATGATGTGAGTGAACTATTTGGGTACATTGCAGTTTCATTTCTAGCATCACTATAAGAGCTTCCAATTGTTAATGATGGTTTATAGGAATTTTTTGTACTTTGGTAACTATCTACTAATGCTTTATTATTATATTGTGTAGCTTGAATTAGCTTATTTTGAATTGATAGGTTTACTATCTCATCTAAACTTTCACTATATAAAAATAAAGGAAAGATAAGTAATAAAAATCTATTTTTCATATATTTTCCTTTAAGATATTTATCTTACTAGAAAGATAACATTGTTTAACTTATATTTGTCTTACTAGAAAGACATAATCTTTACTATGTTATACTTATATTATGAAAAAAGAAACATTAGACAATTACTATACAAATGTATTTCAAGGAGAGAGTGAGGTTTTAGGTTTAGCATTACCTATGACATTGATTCACAAATATATGTTTAATCAAGGATGTGCACTTCTTGAAGACAAATATGATTTAAGCCATTCTCAAATGGATGTATTAGCAACTTTATACTTTAATGGAAAAGTTATGAGACCAACTGAACTTTATGAAGCTACAATTTTTTCATCAGGTGGAATGACAAAGATTTTAAAAAAACTTAAAGATAGAAATTTCATTTCAAGAGTCGCTTCAGCTGAAGATAAAAGAAGTATGCTAGTTAAAATTACAACAGATGGTGAACAAATAGTTCTTAAAGCAAAAGATGATTTAGTTATGCAAAAAAATGAAATTTTTCAAAATTTGAATAAAAATGAGAAAGAACAATTAAATGCAATATTAAAAAAACTCGTATATAATATTTTTGATAAATAATATATAACTTATAGGATATATTTAGCGCATATATATCCACTAGTAAATGCCCACTGAAAATTATATCCACCAAGTTCGCCAGTCACATCAAGAACTTCACCTATGAAGTATAAATCTTTTTGTAATTTACTTTCCATAGTATTGACATTTATCTCATCTGTAGATACTCCACCTTTTGTAACTTCTGCTTTTGTATAGCCATAATTTCCAGCTGGTGCCATTTCATATTTTCGTATATCTATATCAAGTTCTTTAGTCGCTCTTTTGAATCTTTTTGGAAGATAAGTATTTTTATTAGGCAAAAAATCTATATAAAACTTCCCTTTTTGCCAATAAAGTGATGTCGTTAATATAGCTGGTCCACTACATCCCTTATGAGTAAATAGCATATCACCAACCACTTCTTTGTTATCAACTTTAATTTTTACTGGCAATGATAGACCACTTAATTCTTTGAACCAAAACTGATCTTTTTGTACTGTAAATCCTACAAGTGCAGGATCAAGCCTAGCTATAATATGTCCAAAATCTTCTGCAATTTTAAATCCAATATCACTTGCTCCTAGATTTGGAAAACTTTTACCACCACTAGCAACAATTAATTTTTTTGATTTTATATTGTAATTATTTGTCTTTATGACAAAATTATTTTCACAATAGTTTACATCTTCAACTTTTGTATTTAATCTAAAGTGTATTTTGTTTGTTAGCTTTTTAAATAAAGATATCACTTCACTACTACTATTGCAAAAATAAGTACCTTTTACAATCTTCTCTTTTAAATGAGGATGTAAATTATTTGAAGCTAAAAACTTTAGAAGATCATTATTATCAAACTCTTTGAAACAACTTTTTATAAACTCTTGTTCAGCTAAAAATTTTGATGATTCTAAATATTTATTAGTAATGTTACATTTTGCTCCACCACTAACTTTGATCTTCTCTCCTATTTTAGAGTTACAATCTATTACACATATTTTTAAGCTAGTTTGATTTAAAAGTGATGCACACATCAAGCCACTTGCACCTGCTCCAATTATTACAATATCATACTGATCTTTATTCATAATTGTAGTTTATCACTTTTTTACAAAGCATTGGGTAAAATAGCCATAATTTAAATGGAGAGATAAATGATTAAACATATTGTATTTTTTAAACTATCCCAAGATGGTATAAATCATAAAGATGAAATTGTGCAAAAGCTAACTAAGCTTAAAAATGATATTGACTTTATAGTAGATTTAGAAGTTGGAATTAATTTTGCACAAGAAGATAGAGCATGTGATCTATCATTAATTGTTGTTTTAAACACTAAAGAGGATCTTGAAGCTTATGCAATACATGATAAACATATCCCTGTAGTTCAATTTATTAAACAATATGCTGTTGAATCAAAAGTTGTGGATTACGAGATATAGATGAAATATTTTATTATTTTATGTTTACTTTTAAATTCTTTATGGGGTGTTGAAATTGAAGAATTTATCCCTAATTCAAACTATACATCAGAGCTATCTGACTTTAATTCAGAGTTTAATGTAGAACCACAAATACAAGACTCAAAATGTCCATCTTTGGATGGATATAATAGATTTATTACAAAACATAATGATACAATATATACAAAAATATTAACTCCTATATCAAATGGATATACAAGTATTACAAATGAACCATTTAGAGATGGGGTGAGTAATTTCTTCTATAACTTAGGATTTCCACTTAGATTAATTAATAATATCTTACAATTTGAACTAAAAGATGCTGCAGAAGAAACAGCTACATTTATAATAAATAGTACTGTTGGAGTTGTTGGTATTTTTAAACCAGCTCAAAATTACTTTGGTCTAAAAAGTCATAGAGAAGACTTTGGACAAACATTAGCTGTGTATGGTGTTGGTAGTGGATGTCATATTGTATTACCATTTTTTGGACCATCTAATGCAAGAGATATTTTAGGACTCACTCTAAGTTCACAATTTGAAGTAACACATACAGACCACCATAATATAAGATCTGAAAAAATACTTGCCTTAAAGATATATGAAAAGATAAATAATTCACCAAATACTTTAAAGCAATATAAACTAATTAAAGAAGATGCTCTAGATTTATATCCATATATGAGAGACATTTATGAACAACATAGACAAAAAGAGATTAAGGAATAACATTTGAAACTTATTAAATATATTATCTTCATTGCCCTACTACTAAATATTACAACTATTAGTGCAAATGAAACAAGCACTGTGGAAAAAGAGTTTATAGTAACTTTTGATAATATTATTACTATTGTAAAAGATAAATCATTAGACAAAGATACTAGAAATAAAAATATTGTAAGTGCAATTGATCCAATATTCGATTTTGAACTTATGGCTAAGCTATCACTTGGAAAACAATGGAACCAGCTTAACGACTCTCAGCAAAAAGAGTTTGTAGTTTTGTATGTAAACAGAATGAAAAATTCTTACTCAAAAAAGATTGATGGATTTGCTGATGAAAAAGTAACTATTGATAATATTCAACAAGTAAATAAATCTAGAATAATTATAGATACACAGCTTGTGGGTAGTGGAGAACCTATTAAAATTACTTACAAATACTATAAAACAAAGGAACAAAAGTTAAATAAGAAACAATGGCTTGTTTATGATGTGATAATTAGTGGAATCAGTATTATCAAAAGTGATATAGCGCAATTTAGTTCTATTTTACAACGAGATACCATTACAACTTTAATGGATAAGATGAGAGATTAAGCGATATATGCTTAAATACCCAAAGATAATTTTATCTATAGTTGCAGTATTATTTGTATTACTTGCTCCACATGCACTAAAACTTGAAATTGATGCTAGTGCTGATACACTTTTACTTGAAGGTGATAAAGATTTAGCGTTAACAAGACAGCTTAGTAAACGCTACGAAGCACCAGATGTACTTGTAGTAACTTTTAAACCAAAAGAAGACCTACTATCGCAAAATACACTAAATACTATTAGAGAGCTTAGTAATCAACTAGAAAGCTTAAAGGCTGTAAAATCTGTCACATCAATACTAAATGTACCTCTTTTGCAATCTCCAGTAAAACCAATAAAAGAACTATTAGAAAATATACCAAACTTAAGTACTCCTAATATAGATAAACTTCTAGCAAAAGAAGAATTTTTAACTTCACCTTTATATAGCAAAAGTTTAGTAAGTGAAGATTTTACAACTACAGCAATTTTAATTAATTTACATACTGGATTATCTAAGGATGAAAATCACCACAATATTGTAAATATACGAAAGATAATTCAAAATTTTGAAAACAATGGAAAACTACACCTTGGTGGTGTAAGTATGATTGCAGATGATATGATAGAATTTGTTAAAAATGACTTGCAAACTTTTGGTATTGTTGTCTTTTTAATACTAATCGCTGTTTTATTTATACTATTTAGAAAAATAAAATGGATACTGATACCTATTGGTATTTGTACTGTTTCTGTTGTCATTACTAGTGCTCTATTGGCATTATTTGGATGGAAGATATCTGTCATATCATCAAATTTTATATCATTACAACTAATTATGAATATGTCATTGATTATACATCTAGCAGTCAAATATAGAGAACTATTAAATAAAAATAATCAAGAAACACAATATAATCTAGTTTTAAATACTATTAAGACTATGGCGAAACCTTCGTTTTTTGTTGTAATTACAACTATTGCAGGTTTTTCATCTTTGGTACTTAGTGGGATATTGCCAATTATCCATTTTGGATGGATGATGAGTTTAGGTATTAGTATATCTCTTATATTAACTTTTATTATTTTACCAAATGTATTACTATTATTCCAAAAAGATAAAGTTCAAGAAAAACTAACTAGCAATAAACCATTTACTTCAAAAGTAGCTGTAGTAGTAGAAAATCATCCATATAAAATATTAATATCATCTCTAATTGTTATTATATTTTCAATAACAGGTTCAACAAAACTATTTGTTGAAAATAGCTTTATAGATTATTTCAAAGAAGATACTCAAATTTATCAAGGGATGAAAGTACTTGATCAAAAGCTTGGTGGGACAACACCACTTGACGTCATATTAACATTTAAAGAGAATGAAGTTAAAGTTGAGGCTAAATTAGATGATTTTTTGAATGAATTTAATAAAGAGATGGATGAAGAACCTGCATCTAAAGAACAATATTGGTTTACATCTGACAAAATGGAGACTATCAAACAAGTTCATAATTATCTTGATTCATTAGAAGCTATAGGAAAAGTTCTATCTTTACATACGGTTGCACAAGTTGGAAAAACATTAAATAATGGTGAAGACTTAGATAACATATCTTTAGCACTTATGTATAATAAACTACCAACAGAATATAAAAAAATATTACTAGATCCATATATAAATATTGAAAATAATCAAGTGCGATTTAGTACTCGTATTATTGATTCATTACCAGATTTAAGAAGAGATGATCTACTAAAACAAATAGAAAATGATCTGCAAAATATTATAGATCCAAGATTTGAACAGTTTCAAATTACAAACTTACTTGTGATATATAATAATATGCTTCAGTCTTTATTTGACTCTCAAATTAAGACTATTGGTGTAGTTGTATTTGTTTTATTTATTATGTTTTTAATTTTATTTAGAGATCTAAAGTTATCGCTAATAGCTATAGTTGCTAATACAGCACCTGTAAGTGTAATATTTGGATTTATGGGATGGATGGCAATCCCACTTGATATGATGACAATAACAATAGCTGCTATTAGTATAGGAATTGCAGTTGATGATACAATTCACTATATTCATAGATATACTACAGAATTTAAGCAATCTGGTGATTATAAACTATCTATGTATAATGCTCATGCAAGTATTGGTACAGCTATGTTTTATACTTCACTGATTATTATGATTGGATTTTCCGTACTAGTACTGTCAAGCTTTATACCTACAATATACTTTGGGCTTCTTACACTTTTGTCAATGTTTATGGCAATAGCCGCAGATTTACTACTGCTACCTGTAATGCTTATGATATTTAAGCCATTTAGCAGTAAGTAGTTACTAATAGTATTTTAGCTAATATATCTCTTAATGAAACAATTTTTTAAACAATATATACCATACTATAAAAACTACATAAGAAAATTCATATATGCATTTATAGGTATTCTTTTAGTAGCTGGTGGTACAAGTGGTACTGCATATATAATGAAACCTCTTCTTGATGATATTTTTATCAATAAAGATGAACAGATGCTTATGATATTACCCATCATTGTTATTGCTCTTTATACAGCTAAGGGTGTTGGACGATATATACAAGCTTACTATATTTCATATATTGGTCAAGATATTATTAGACAAATTAGAGACCAATTATTTAAACATATTTTACATCTTGATTTGGCATTTTTTAATTCTAAGCATGGTGGAGAATTAATTAGTAGAATTACAAATGATATAAACAGAATTCAATCTGCTGTGTCAAATCAAATAGCACAATTCATTCAAGAGATACTTACAATCGTAGCACTAATAACTATGGTTATTTACCAAAGTGCTGAATTAGCATTCTATGGTCTTGTAGTTATGCCACTAGCTGTATATCCACTTACAGTATTAGCAAAAAAGATGAAATTATTATCTTTTAAATCTCAAGAAAAAAATTCTGATATTACAGCACACCTTAGTGAATCATTTAATAATATTGAGATAATAAAAGCATCATCTGCAATTGATTTGGAAACTAAAAATTTTGAAAAGCATAATCAAGAGTTTTTTAATATAAATATTAAAGCTGTAAAGACTAATGAACTTGTATCACCAGTGATGGAGATATTAGGTGCCGTAGCAGTAGCAACTGTAATTACTATTGGTGGTCAATATGTAATAGATGGTGATTTAACACCAGGAGCTTTCTTTTCATTTTTAACAGCACTTTTTATGCTATATACACCTATAAAAAGACTATCGTCACTTTATAACCAAATGCAAGATGCACTTGCTGCAAATGAAAGAATTAATGAACTATTTAATTTACAAGCTAAAATAGTATCTGGTACAGATGAATTAGCTCCAAGTATAAATAAAATTTCATTTAATAATGTTGGCTTAAAATTTGATGAAAAAGATGCTCTAATAGATATAAACCTAGAAGCAAACAAAGGTGAAACTATTGCTCTTGTTGGAGATAGTGGTGGAGGAAAAAGTTCACTTATAAATACCCTTGTAAGATTTTATGATAGTACATCTGGAACTATACAAATAGACAGTCAAGATATCAAAGATATTGCACTAGATAACTTAAGAGATAATATATCAATAGTTACCCAAAGGGTATATATTTTCAATGATACTATTGGTCAAAACATTGCCTATGGTCAAGAATATAATGAAGATCAAGTTATTAGTGCACTAAAAAAAGCACATGCATATGATTTTGTACTAGATTTAGAAAATGGTCTTGATACTATGTTAGATGAATTTGGTACAAATCTAAGTGGAGGACAAAGACAGCGAATTGCAATTGCTAGAGCCTTATATAAGAATCCACAAATATTAATACTTGATGAGGCAACATCTGCATTAGATAACGAAAGTGAATCGATTATTACAGAAGTCTTAGAAGAAGTAAGTAAAGATAAAATAACATTTGTAATTGCCCATAGATTAAGTACAATTAAGAATGCAAACAAAATAGCTGTATTTAAACAAGGTAAGATAATTTGTCAAGGTAACTCTGAAGACTTATTAGAAACTTGTGAAGAATATAAACGATTAAAAAATTTAAACTAAAAAAGGACTAGAATCAAGATGATAAATTATGAAACTGTTAAAAAAATAATGTTTAATTTTGAGCCAGAAACTGCTCATACAATTGCAGAAGCAGGCCTAAGAGTTTTACCGTATTGTAGATTTATAAATAACTATATGGTTGAACAAAATTTTGTAAACCATCCAATGCTAACTCAAAATATTTTTGGCGTTGATTTTTTAAATCCAATAGGTCTTGGTGCTGGTTTTGATAAAAATGCAACTATGATAAAAGCAATGCCAGCTATGGGGTTTGGCTATACAGAAATTGGTACTATGACACCAAAACCTCAAGCAGGAAATGCAAAGCCAAGACTATTTAGATTTCCAGAAGAGGAATCTATTCAAAATGCAATGGGATTTAATAATGAAGGTGCACTAACTGTTATCCAAAATCTTACTAAAGTTTATCCTTATGCACTACCAATTGGTGCAAGTATAGGTAAAAATAAAACTACTGCTGAAAATATGGCACTAGAGGATTATGAAACACTTGTACGAGGGTTTAAAGATATATGTGACTATATGGTTGTAAATATCTCTAGTCCAAATACTCCAAACTTACGAGATCTTCAAAACGAGGAATTTATCAAAGCTGTATTTAGTATGGCAAAATCAATTACAAATAAACCAATTTTATTAAAAATAGCTCCAGATATGGAAAAAGAAACTGCTATTACACTATGTCAAACAGCTATTGATAGTGGTGCAGATGGAATTGTTGCAACTAATACTACGCAAGATTACTCATTGTTAGATAATGCTAAAGACTTTGGTGGCGTTAGTGGAAAAGTAATGAGTGATAAATCATATGAGCTATTTAAAGCAATTGGAAAAGAACTTCATGACAAAACAACACTAATATCTGTAGGTGGTATTAGTGATGCCGCTGATGCCTATAGACGGATAAAAGCAGGTGCAAGTTTAATTCAAATCCTTTCAGGTTTTATCTTCAAAGGTCCTGGTATGTGTAAAGATATTAATGAGGGATTAATTGAGCTACTTAAGGCTGATGGCTATACACATATTTCTGAAGCTATTGGAGCTGATTTTAAATAAAACGATGAGTTCAAATAATTTTACATCAAGATTCTATGAGCAAAATAAATGAAGTTAAGAAAACATAACATATGCAACAATTAATAAACTACCTACAAAATATAAATCGCCTTTTCCAAACAGGAAATGCGAGAGAACACAGCTACAGAGGTGACCTGCAAGAGTTATTAAATCAAATCATAAACGATGATGATATAGTAGTAACAAACGAACCTGCAAGGATAGTAAATGTTGGAGCTCCTGATTATAGTATCACAAAAAAAGATATACCTTTAGGATATATTGAAGCCAAAGATATCAACAAACCACTTGGAAGCAAAGACTACAAAGAGCAGTTTGATAGATATAAAAATGCCCTTGACAATCTTATCATCACTGATTATTTAGATTTTTGGTTTTATAAAAATGGTGAACTAACTATCAAAATTCAAATAGCAAAGATAGAAAACGGAGTAGTAATTCCAATCACTGAAAATTTCTCTTTATTTGAAAACAATATAAAAAGTTTTGTAACTTTTGTATCTCAAACTATCACAAGTCCAAGTAAACTAGCAAAAATGATGGCTGGAAAAGCACGACTGCTTGAAGATGTTATTGAAAAAGCAATTTTAAGTGAAGATGAAAATGAAGCAAACAACTCTCTAAGAGAGCAATTAGAGATATTCAAAACAAGTTTAATACATGATATAACTCCAAGTTCTTTTGCAGATATTTATGCTCAAACAATAGCTTATGGTATGTTTGCAGCAAGATTACATGATACAACACTTGAAAACTTTTCAAGACAAGAAGCAGTTTTCCTAATCCCTAAATCAAACCCTTTTTTGAGAGGATTATTTAACTATATATCTGGTGTGGAGTGTGATGATAGACTTATATGGATTATTGACTCCCTTGCAGAAATTTTCCTTGCAACTGATGTGAAAAAACTTCTTGAGGGATTTTCACTAAAAACTGGAATGAACGACCCAATTATCCACTTTTATGAAACATTTTTAGGTGAATACAATCCAGCTTTACGAAAAAGTCGTGGAGTTTGGTACACACCTGAAGCAGTTGTAAATTTTATAGTTCGAGCTTGTGATGAAGTTTTAAAAGATGAATTTGCCTTAAGTGATGGTTTAAGTGATGAAACAAAAATCAAAATAAAAGTAGATGACCACGACGCAGGTTACACAAAAACTGGACAAAAAAGACAAAAAGAAATCGAAGTTCACAAAGTACAAGTTCTTGACCCAGCAACTGGAACTGGAACATTTTTAGCCGAAACAATCAAGTTTATCAAAAAAGAATTTTGGGGTGGAAGTTGGAGTTCTTATGTGGAAGAACATTTAATCCCAAGACTTAATGGTTTTGAGTTATTGATGGCTAGTTATGCGATGGCACATCTAAAACTAGATTTACTTTTAATGGAAACAGGATATAAACCGATAAACCAAAAAAGATTTAATGTATTTCTTACAAACTCACTAGAAGAGCACCATGAACAAACAGGAAGTTTGTTTTCTTCATATTTAGCAAATGAGAGTAAAGAAGCAGATAGAGTCAAAAAAGAAACTCCTGTCATGGTAGTGATGGGAAATCCACCTTATGCAGTTAGTTCTTCAAATAAAAGTGATTGGATTCAAAATCTTATAGCTGATTATAAAAAAGATTTGAATGAAAGAAAAATAAATCTTGATGATGACTATATAAAATTTATAAGATATGGACAACACTATATAGAAAAAAATGGTGAGGGAATTTTAGCCTATATCTCAAATAACTCTTTTATAGATGGAATAACGCATAGACAAATGAGAAAGTCACTACTTGAATGTTTTGATAAGATTTATATACTTGATTTACATGGTGATGCAAAAAAACAAGAAACTTGTCCAGATGGTTCTAAAGATGAAAATGTATTTGATATCATGCAAGGTGTATCTATCAATATCTTTATAAAGAAAAAAGGAAACTCTAAAAAACTTGCAGATGTATTTCATTATGATTTATTTGGTAAAAGAGATTTTAAATATCAATTTTTAAATGATAATAGTTTAAATAGTATTGAATGGAGTAAATTAGAGTATGCTGAGCCTAATTATTTTTTTGTAAAAAAAGATTTTAAAGCTACAGAAGAATATGGAAAAGGTTTTAAAATTGATGAATTAATTAAAAACTATGTAACAGGAATTGAAACCGTAAGGGATACACTAAATATTCATTTTGAAAAAAAAGATTTAGAAAATGTAATTAATGATTTTATTAATCTAAAAGAGGAAGATATATCAACTAAATATAGTGTTAAAGATGCAAGAGATTGGAAAATATCAAGAGCTAAAGAAGATTTACTTAAAAATATTAATAAAGAAAATATAATTCAAGAAGTTCAGTATCGTATTTTTGATAATAGACCTATATATTATAGCGGTCAACAAAATGGATTTGTTTGCAATACTAGATTTAATATAATGAAGCACATGCTAAAGGATAATATAGGTTTATTAGTACCACGACAAACAATGCAAGATTATCGACATGTATTTTTATCTAAAAATTTAGTTGATGGAAACACTTTGTCTACAGCACGAAAATTTGGTAGTGCTCCTATTTTTCCATTATACTTATACCAAGATGAAAACTCGCTAGAAGATAAAAGAGTACCAAATCTAAACCTAGAAATAATAAAAGAGATAGAAGATAAACTAAACCTAAAATTTGTAAATGAAAAAGAGGATAACACTACCACTTTTGCACCAATTGATATATTAGATTATATCTATGCAGTTTTACACTCACCAAACTATAGAGAAAAATACAAAGAGTTTCTGAAAATTGACTTTCCAAGAGTTCCCTATCCTGATACAAAAACTTTTTGGCAACTTGTAGAACTAGGTGGAAAACTTAGAGCTTTACACCTACTAGAAGATATAAGTTTAGATGAAAGAATCATAGATATAGATGGCGATGGCACTATGCTTATCTCAAATAAACTCAATAAAAAAGATTTTAGTGTAGATGATAACAAAGTAACCCTAAATATAAATAGTGAAGTAAGTATAGTAAATATTCCACTTATAGCATGGGAGTTTTATATAGGTGGATACCAACCTGCACAAAAATGGCTAAAAGATAGAGTAGGAAGAGAACTAAGCAGAGCAGATTTAAAACACTACAACAAAATC
>JGI11705J14877_10001441_pt1 | contig 13640 bp, 18 predicted proteins | sample Etolaghawater15m_FD_14877 | JGI IMG/M metagenome (IMG submission 14877) | reverse complement strand
GCTTGGCGTGTAGCACAACGGCAGTGCAATTGACTGTTAATCAATGGGTTGCTGGTTCGAATCCAGCCACGCCAGCCAGCTCGAATAGCTCAGCGGTAGTAGCGTCTCCTTTACACGGAGGATGTCGGGGGTTCGAATCCCTCTTCGAGCACCTTGGAAAAGTGGCCGAGTGGTTTAAGGCGTTAGTCTTGAAAACTAAAGTAGTGAAAGCTACCGTGAGTTCGAATCTCACCTTTTCCGTTTCGGGGCTTAGCTCAGTTTGGTAGAGCAGGCGCTTTGGGAGCGTCAGGCCGAAGGTTCAAATCCTTTAGCCCCGATAGAATAAATACATCAAATTCTTGATTACGATGAAGACTTACACTGTTACCTACTGGCAGGATCACTGGGAAGAGTTGATCGCAAGAGTAGAGGGTGGAGAGGATATATGTGTGACGAATGAGAAAGGAAATACAGCTGTGATGACATCAGCAGTGGATGATATATTACGAATATACCAAGAGCACGACGAAGCCTCCTGAGGGACTGTTGCTTATTGGTTAGAGCCTTCTGCTTATAACGGAATGAACCGGGTTCGATTCCCGGCAGTCCTATTTGCTGATTTACCAATCTGGTGAATGGAGCGAACTCATAATTCGTCATAGGTGGGTTCGATCCCCACAATCAGCATTGGCCAGTTTATCGACTGGTCCATACTATGGACTCTCACCTGAGAGTCTGTTATAATAACAAGGTAAACACACAGAACAATGACTGTTACTTCCAAGTTTAAAAAGGACATCTCCACTCTTCACTCCGCGGTGGACGGTGAGTTCTTCCTTGATGTAAAGAATCCGAAACTTTACAAAAAGGTTCGTAAGTATTACGAGAACAAAGGTGTTTCTTTTTCTGGTGATCCTCTTGACGACTATGATATTCTCATTGACGCTCTTGCTGGTGATCTGAGCAGTGGAGTTGAAATCACTTCTTCACTTCAAGCTTGATTATGAACATTTTACTTGAACGTTTCCCTTATCGTTATGTTGAAGTAGGAACTCTAGAAAACGGTAGTCCCGACTGTCGTATTCAAAAAATGAGTTCCTTTACTAAAAGGTATAGTGATATGTACCTTTGCGATAATCAAATGCAATTGATGACCGCAATGGAAGATTTTCAATATACTCTTTGGTTAGATTCTGATTGCCCTCCTTGCTATGTCAAAGATGTATCAAGGAACTACTATCGTGACATGGAGAGTCGATAAAAACCCTGGTCGGTGATGAACCCGCAGTCATGGAGAGACTCTAAAAACCCTGGTGGACCCAAATGACCCTTGGTTTCTTGCTTCCTAAAAGCAAGTGGTGCGGATGGAGGTAATACTCCCGCAGACATTTAGTTATTAGTCTGAAACAAATAACTTGGCGAGCCTGCGTGGAGGGGAAACCCTCCTTTTTCATGCAAATAAATAGGACAAGTTACACTTACAGAAATGTCTACTAGACAAAAATCAGAGTCAGGTGCATACATGAGTCAGTATGACACTGAGGTTGAAAAGAGACTGAAAGCCCTGGAGGCTGATGTAAAAAAGTTGAAGGAGGCAGTGGACTCACTTTCTCAAAAGGCTGCGGCACCTGTGACGAGTGCACCTGCAGAAGGTCTGGAGCACAAGGTAGCAGTTCTTGAGGGAGTATTAAAAATTGTTGAACCGAACTTCGATAAGTTGTCAAAGAAGTTCTGATACGTTATACTACATAGAGGGTAATACATTTTATTATGTCTGAACATAAGAAGACGGCACTCGTTCTGGGTGCCGGTGGATTTATTGGTAGTCACATGGTTAAGCGACTCAAGTCTGAAGGATATTGGGTTCGTGGTGTTGACTTGAAGAGGCCTGAGTTTTCACCTACAGAGGCTGACGAATTCATTCAGGGTGACCTGCGTGATGTAAGTTTCGTTCGCCGTTGTATTCGTTTTGCTGGATACCTGGGTAACTTCTATCAACAGATTGCAGATAAGTTCTCCAAACCATTTGATGAGATCTATCAGTTTGCTGCCGACATGGGTGGTGCTGGATTTGTTTTCACTGGTGAGAACGATGCAAACATCATGCACAACTCGGTCTCCATCAACCTGAACGTCCTGGATCAACAACAGAAGTTGAATGACCTGGTTGGTGTTAACCAAACTAAGATCTTCTACTCTGGGTCAGCTTGTATGTACCCAGAACACAATCAATTAGACCCTGATAACCCAGATTGCCGTGAAGAATCAGCATATCCAGCAGACCCTGACTCAGAATACGGATGGGAGAAACTCTTCTCTGAGCGTCTTTACTTTGCTTACAATCGTAACTTCGGCATTCCTGTTAGGGTTGCTCGTTATCACAATATCTTCGGTCCTGAGGGAACCTGGGACGGTGGTAGAGAGAAATCACCAGCTGCTATCTGCCGTAAGGTCGCGTACCTTCCTGATGTGGGTGGAGCAATTGAGGTGTGGGGTGACGGTCAACAGACTAGATCCTTTCTGTACATCGATGAATGTATTGAAGCTACCCGTCGCTTGATGGATAGTGACTTCATTGGACCAGTGAATATTGGTTCAGAGGAGATGGTTCGTATCAATGACCTGGTGGAGATTGCATCCAAGGTTGCTGGTAAACCAGTGTCACGTCGCCACAAACTGGATGCCCCTCTGGGTGTCCGTGGTCGTAACTCTAACAATGATCTCATCCGTGAGAAACTTGGATGGGATTACGAACAAACCCTTGAAGAGGGTATTCGTAAAACATACGAATGGATTTTAGAACAAATTAAATTGAGGAACTGATATGGGTATTTCGCAAGACCAAATTAAGTCACTGGTTGGTGACCAAGAGGAGATTGTAGTATTTGAAGTGGGGTGTGCAGATGGTCTGGACACCAAGAAGTTCTTGAGCACCTTTGGTGATAATCTCAAGATCTATTCTTTTGATCCAGAGCCTATCAATGTAGAGTATATGACTACACTTGGTTCAAAGGATGCATGGGGAAATAATAATGATGTTCTTATTACTGATGAGCGTCATGAGTTCTTCCCATACGCAATCTCTGGTGAGGACGGCACTACTACATTCCACAGATCTAGGAATGACTGTCCAGAGGGTCGTACTGTTGGCAGATATTCTGGTTCGATTAAGAAGCCAGTCACTATGATTGAGAGTCCTGTCTATGGTCGTCGTTGGCCTGGTTGTCTCTTTGATGAGACTGTAGAAGTAGAGACCAAGAGACTTGATAACTTCTGCAAGGAAAAAGGCATTGAACGTGTCAATTTCCTGTGGATGGACACCCAAGGTGCAGAACGTGATGTTCTGAGTGGTGTTGGTGATATGTTGGGTAAGATTGATTACATCTACACTGAGTATTACAACGAAGAGATGTATGAAGGTTGTCCTGGTCTGGAAGAGATTAAGTCTCTTCTCCCTGGTTATGAAGTAGTCCACGTCTGGGGTTACAATGACGCTGATGGTGGAGATGTCCTTTTCAAAAAATCATGATCAAAATTTACACATATTCTCACAACAGGCCTGACTTGATCGAGCCTCAGTATGAGAGCATCAAGAAACACGTCAAGGATGACTTTGAGTTTATCGTATTCAATAACGAAAGAGCAGGGTCAAATCCATTCAGCGGATACTCTCCTGAAAGAGTTCAGGAAATTTTTAATGTGTGTGAAAGGATTGGTGTTCAGTGTGTCAGGGTAGACCTTGACCCTGAGCTCCAGTTCATCAATGGATATAAACAATTTCAAGGTGACTCTTTCACAGGTGATGGTAGTCATGTATGTGGATATGCTTTCTCGTGGGGATGGAAACATTACATTACCAAGAACGATTGTATCTCTGTCATTATTGACTCAGATATGTTCTTTGTAAAAGATATTTCTATCGAAGAACAGATGAAGGGTTATAACTTTGCTTATTGTCCCTCCTACAGATACTCACGCAAGTTCCAGAGTTTTGAAGACAGAGGACAGATCGCACTGAAGTATCCATGGAATGGTGTTGTCATGGCAGACATTCCTAACATGCCTAATCCTAAGGCTCTGATGTGGGGTCTGGGTATATTCAATGGTGAACCATGTGATGTCGGTGGTGAAGGTCACAAATATCTTGAGAGGTATGATAATCAACTCAAGGTCAAGTATATTGATATGGTCAGTGTACAAAGAGACGCACCATCTGGTGACAAACATACCCCTCCTGATGGATTCATTGAGATGGGATTCAATGGTTGTTCACCTATGCATGTGAACTTAGAAGAGAAAGAGTTTCATATCTTGGACTATCAACATTCCAATACCCAAACCTTCCCTCATCAGAAAGAGAGAGAAGATTATTGGCAGTATGTCCATGATTGTTTCACATACATGGTCAACTACGCAGCCAAGTATGAGTTTCCTAAACCAACTTTCATTGACTTGATTAAGTTTGAGGAAGATGATAGTATGGAAGAAGCATTCATCTTGCATTATAAGAATGCAAGTAATGGTAATGCTTGGCAGACTGATGAGTATAATGCCAAGAAGACAGAGGCACTTTCAAACGCATTGGGAGAGAATTGATGAGAGTATTTGATTGTTTCATCTTCAATAATGAAGTTGACCTTCTTGAAATGAGACTCAACATTCTTAATGATGTTGTAGATAAGTTTGTTATCATTGAAGGTAACAAGACCTTCTCTGGTATGAAGAAGGAAAGCTTCTATGAGAAGAGTAAGGATAGATTTAAAGAATGGGAAGATAAGATCATCTACAAGTTTGTAGAGGTGCCTGACCTGGGTAGTTCTTGGGACAGGGAAATCTTCTCACGCAACTATTGTCTCACTCTCCCTCTGTATGAGGATGAAGATGTAATCATCACCAGTGACCTGGATGAGATTCCTAACCCTGAAACTATTGCTCATGTTGATGAGTGGATGTCTGATGATACTCATTTCACATTCCAGATGAACTTCTACATGTATTATCTGAATAACTTCATGACTTCTAACTGGTATGGGTCAAGAGCTGCCACATACAAGTATATGAAGACCACATCTGTTGATGATATCAGAGAGGCAACAGAAGATACCAGTCGTATCACAGGACCTGTAATTGGTAATGGTGGTTGGCACTTCAGTTACTTTGGTGGTGAAGATATGATTAGATATAAGATTGAATCATTCTCTCATCAAGAACACAATAATAAGAGAACGAAGTCTAGAATTGTAGAGAATCTAGAGAACAATACTGACCTGTTTGATAGGGATGTGGGGTTCAATGTCATTGAGATGACAGAGGATGAGTATCCAGAATACATACTCAACAACAAAGAGAAGTACGCTAATTGGATTAAATGATTGTATCTGAGATTTATAATGGTTCTGGTCTTGGTAACCAGTTGTGGAATATTGTAGCCCCCAGATGTATCGCAGAACATCGTGGGTTTAGATGGGGTGTAAGAAGAGACACATCCAATAGTGGTCAAGGTAGATCTAGTGTCGCCTCTGTTGGTCTTAAGACTTTCAAGGGTTGTCAGTTCCTCACCAACATTGACTGGGGAGACCCTGTGACTGGTGGTGTCACTCACCAGGAAGGACAGGAACCATCTGTCTTGCCTGATGGTATTCAATACTACGCTCGTGAGAGAACTGATGAGTATCCTCTTGGTCTTCATGCCATGGCTAATGAAGATGCTATGTTCTATGATGAGTTGTTGTATGAGACTATCCCAGACAACTGCAAGGTAGATGGTACATTTCAACGTCTTAGGTATATCAATGACAGACGTGATGATATCATTCAGTGGTTGAAACCCAACCTTAATGTCACAGAATATTCTAGTGATGACTTCTGTGTCATCCAGTTCAGAGGTGGTGAGTATCTGATCACATCAGCTTGGTGTCCCCCTGAGTATTACAGGATGGCAGCAGATAGGATGTTGGAAATTAATCCTAACATGAAGTTTGGTGTAATCACTGATGACCCTGAGAATGCTAGAAAGTTTATTCCATGGGCACCTATCATTGGTGCATCTGCTATGGATACACAAGACCCATTAGCTCACCTCCAGGGTTCTGGATTCTATGAGTATAAGGGTGGTCCGATTGGTATTGACTACTCCATCCTTCACAATGCAGTTCACTCCATCATCACATCATCTACCTTTGCTTTTTGGCCAGCATGGACCAACACCAAAGCTAAGACTATCATTGCTCCCAAGTATTGGAATGACTATAAGCGTTCTAATGGTTATTGGAGAGGCGATGATAACATTGTAGATGACTGGATGTATATTGATACTTCTGGTATAATGATGAATGGTGTTGATTGTAAAGAAGAATACAGAGAGTATCGTAAACAACACTCATTCTATGATGACAAGCCGGGGGTTGTTTGATGTTCAATACTCATGACCTTGATTTTAGTAGTGACCCATTCAATCACTGGGTCATGGATAACTTCTTGGACATCAAAGATGCCAAGGAGCTAAGTCATCAGTTTATTGACTATGAATCATCAGAAGATGTGGTTCATTATCAGGGTTGGATTGCTGAAAAGAAGACTTGTAATGTCTGGAATAGGTTTCCTGCTCTGACATACAAGACATTCTCCAATCTACTATCANTGGGGTTTGTCAACCACCTATCTGCTATCACTGGTGTCACACCTCTGTATCCTGACATTGGTTTACATGGTGGTGGTTGGCACATGCACCAGTCAGGTGGTAACCTGGCACTCCACCTTGACTATTCTATTCACCCTAAACTTAATCTTCAGAGGAAACTAAACCTCATCATCTATCTTGAAGAAAATTATGACCCCAACTGGGGTGGTGGTTTAGAGTTGTGGTCACATGATGAGGAGAACAATAAACCATTAGAGAAAGTCAAGGTTATTGAACCCAAGTTCAATAGAGCTATTCTATTTGACACCACACAAAACTCCTGGCATGGTTTCCCAGACCCAATTCAAGTTCCTGATGGTAAGATGAGAAAGAGTTTTGCTGTATACTATATGACAGACATCACATCTACTGCTGTAGATAGATTCAAAGCCCGTTATGTGAAGAACTAAAATGTTAGACCTGAAGAGAGTTACACTATTCACTCTGTATGTTCCTTGGGACAAGTCAAAGATTGCATCTGAGGACGCACAGGATGGTGAGATTGAAAAGAAACTGGACAATGGCTTAGAAGATACCATCAAGGCACTTCACACCTGTCTAAACTTTGCTGAGTTTGGTGATGTCAAGTTTGTTACATCCAAACAAGTCATTGAGGAGAGAGGTGAAGAACTTCTTGAAGATGGTATCAAGTGTGTTGAACCTAGTATTCCTATCAATAACATGAAGGACTATGCTAGGTATATGATTTACCATCTGAATGAGGTAGTTGATACTGACTTTGTTCTGACCATTCAACATGATGGGTTTATCATCAACCCTAGTGCATGGAGAGATGACTTCCTAGACTATGACTACATTGGTGCACCATGGCCATATAGAGACCAGGGATTTGTGACACCTTTTGGTGAACACATCCATGTTGGTAATGGTGGTTTCTCTCTGAGAAGTAAGAAACTTCTTGAGGTTCCTAACAATACAGAAGTCCCATTTGACGTGGTTGCCATGAATCATTTCTACAAAATGTTTGGTGGTGTAAACTGGAATGAGGATGGAAATATCTGTGTTCACAACAGACATATATACGAGAGAGAAGGATGTAAGTTCGCTCCTGTTGAGGTAGCAAAAGACTTCTCTCACGAAAGCACTTTAAACATTAACTTGGGTATCATCCCATTTGGTTATCATGGTAACCTTCCACAAGGCGTAAACATTTCTTGATTTCATTATGGACCAGTACAAGTATAACTATCAGCTCAGTCAGGATGATGTAAACAAATTGAACGCCAGTGGTGGTGATTTGTTTGGTAACATCAAAAACATGAGAGACTTGTGTAACTATCACAAGTACATGCATTATCTTTTGAAGAGTAGTTCAGAAGGATACAGACCACAATCATGGTCAGAAGAAGATAATGTATTCCCATCTGACGCTGACACTCATCCGATGTCTCACATTGAGTGGGCATCACACATCAAGGCAATGGAAGAGCCAGGTGATGTCCTTGAGTTTGGTGTAGCATGTGGTGGAACTATCCGTGACATTGCAGCCATCAATCCCGATAGAAGAATTCATGGTTTCGACCATTTCGAGGGACTTGAGAAAACTAGTCAACCCATTCCTGATTATGCTGGTTGGTATGAGGGTGCATTTGCATTAGGTGGCAGTGAATATAAACAGAGTTACGAGCGTGTGATTGATGACCTCTCACAATTTGACAATATTGGATTGGTTGTAGAAGACGTACATAAACTTAAAGACCCAGAAGAATATGAAATCTCTAAGATTGCAGCTGTTCATATTGATGTAGACATCTATGAACCAACTGTATCTTGTTTCAAGTTCATCGATAAGTGTGAGTGGAATAAGATTTACATTCGTTTTGATGACTGGCATGGTCATGAACCTGACTATGATTGTCACGAGAGAAAGGCATGTAAAGAGTGGTTGGATGAGAAGGGATATACCTATATGTTACTCAGAGGTGGCCTTCATGGGGAGATGATTGTTCTTCGATGAAAGTATCAGTAGCTGTACCAGTTTACGAATACTATGGAAGAGGTGTGGAGTTTCTTGATGATATGCTCCGCACCATCTCAATGCAAACTCTTAAAGATGTAGAGGTTGTTATCTCTGACCATAGTGTGAACCATGACATTGAGGACTATTGTAAACTCAATGAGTATAACTTAGACATTAATTACCTCAGAAATGAAGAAGGTAGAGGTAATCCTGCTGTCAACACCAATAAAGCCATAGACAATTGCACTGGTGAGATTATCAAGGTCTTCCAACAGGATGACTTCTTGTATGACACTGAGGCATTGGAAGTGATGTATAAGGTGATGACTGAATCAGACCAGAAGTGGTTGGTGTGTGGTGCTATCCATACCAGAGATGATGGTAATTCATTCTTCAACCCCATGTTACCAAGATGGGACAATGAGATGATGACCAAACCAGGTCATAACTTCTTGGGTGGTGTATCAGTTCTCTCAATCAAGAATGAAGTTAAGACCAGGTTTGACCCCTGTGTCAAGATGTGTCTTGATGTTGACTTCTATCATAGTGCTACGGTAGAATATGGATATCCTATCCTGTATCAAGATGTTCTTATTGGTAACAGAGTAAGAGATGATAATACTCTTATGTCTACCATCAGTGAAGAGGAGACCATGGAAGAGTTTGAATATTGTTGGAGAAAACACGGGATTGTATGAGACACAAGTATTACTTTTCAGTAGCTGCAATGTTCAAGAATGAGAGTTGGACATTGAAGGAGTGGGTAGAACACTATAAGTATCATGGTGCAGACCACATCTATCTGGTAGATGATTTCAGTGATGATGATTACCTACCAATCCTACAACCATACATTGACGAAGGTTATGTAACTCTGTTCAAGAGTGATGTTAAAGAAAGATTTACTGGTAGACAGATACACATTACCAATAAGTATCTTCTTCCTATTGCCACTGAATCTAAGTGGATTGCACAGGTAGATGTTGATGAGTTTATCTACAGCCCTAAGGCCATCAACATCAAAGATATCCTATTCAAGTATGAGAACTATGGTCGGGTGATTACCAATTGGGTATGGTTCAACTCTAATGATTTCATCCACCATCCAGAGGGTGGTATTGTCAATAACTTTAATAAAAGAGCAGAGTATAACTCTAGGGTGTGGGCTACACTTCATAGTCATGCTAATCCTAATGGTCAGTTTGAACCAGAGTGGCAGAACTTAGATGCACCCAAGTGTATTATCAACACTGACTTTGGTATCAAACAATTCAATGTCCACGATGCCATCAACAATGGACCATCAATCAACCTGTCATACAAGACTAATGAAGAAGACCCAGAACTCTTACTGAATCATTATCAACTTCAGTCAAGAGAGTATTGGGAGAAGGTGAAGATGAACAGAGGTGATTGTAACCACTGGTATACTGGTAACCCCAGAGGGTGGCACGCTTTCTATTCTCTGGACATTGGTGATATAATTGATGACAGACTGAAAGAACAAAATAAGGGAATCAAACTATGACAATTGGAATGAACAACCTGGGCAAGAATGGGAGACTGGGTAACCAGATGTTCCAGTATGCAGCTCTGGTTGGTATCGCAAAACAATGTGGATTTGATTTTAGAATCCCACAAGACTGTGACCTTACTAGAGCATTTAACATGCTACATTGTGGTGACAGATATGGTTTGATTGATGGTGATGAGGTAGAACTCCATGACTCTCACGAGTTCTGTGAGGANNTNTTCAAGAACTGCCCNAANCATCANCACCTGAATGGATACTTCCAGACTGAAAAGTATTTCAAGAACGCAGAGAAACTGGTTAGACTTGACTTCCAATTCAAGGAAGAGATTGTTGATGAGGTAGACTACGCCTGGGGTGATGTTCTGGCTGAGAAACCAGTGTCAATCTGTATTCGTTATTATAATGATGCATTTGATTACCCTGGTTGTGAAAGAAACCACTGGAACATTCCTGTCAGTTACTATCAGAAAGCCATTGAGATGATGGGTGAGGATAGAAAGTATATTATCTGTTCAAATGATGTAGATAGATATAAGAAAGTTTTTAAGGGAGACAACTTCTACTTTAATGATATGAAAACCAAGTCAGAGAAAGCATTCTTTGACCTTTGTCTTATCTCTAAGTGTGATGACTTTATTATCTCCAACAGCACATTCTCTTGGTGGGGTGCATGGTTAGGTTCTAAGAGTCGTCATCCATCCTATGATATTCCTGTGGGTGGTAGAGTGATTGCACCAGCTCAATGGTATGGGTCTGGTTTATCTCATATCAATACAGATGATTTGTACCCTAGTCACTGGGAGAAAATATCATGTCGGTAACAATTGTAAGTCACGCAGGTATTGCAAACAGAACCAAGAACATTCTGAGCGCCCTGTCTGAACATGGTGAAGTGACCACCACATCTGACCCAATTAATTACATCTACCCCTCTATCAAGTTGGTAGATAGTGTCACCAATCCTTATCCTGAAGACTGGAGATTGAAGGTCCAACCAGATGAACAACAATACACTGGTGACCTGACCACCATTGACCTGCTGTATGAGAAGACACCACAATACTTTGTCAATAAGTATCAGAATGTCTTATCTAAGTTGCAAATCAATCCTGACATCCTGAACTTTGTAGACAACTTCACCTTCCCCTGGGAGGAGATGGTGGGTGTCCACATCAGGTCATGGTATTGTGAGAGAAGGAAGTTCCATGATAATTCCCTGTTTGAAACTCAGATAGATAGACTACCAGAAGACCAAAAGTTTTTCTTTTGTTCTGACAATGCTGATGTACAGAGACACTTCACTGAGAAATATGAGGGAAGAGTCATCACATACGAGAGGGAACTATACAATAACCCTCAATTAGCAGAGTCTGGACACCACGATAATATTCAAATTACAACAGATGCTTTCATCGAGTTGTTATTGTTATCGAGATGTGATAAAATTATTGGTACATACGCCAGTTCCTTTGATGAGGTTGCTTGGTGGCTGGGTGGGTGTAAGTCTGAAGTGATTATACCTGAACCAAATAATTTTGATGAACACTTACACAATCTGATTTACTTAAAGAAATGATTACATTAGAAGCAACCAAGACAGTCGCTGATGATTCACCTGATCATATCTGTCCTGTCGGTGCTATCAGAGACAACTTCACATCTGAGGGTCTGATTGCAGAAGTCAAACATGGTTTTGACAATGAACAGATTTCAATGTTGGACCTTGGATGTGCTGGTGGTCAATTTGTTGTTGACTTCATCAACAGAGGAGACATTGGTGTAGGTCTTGAAGGTAGTAGTAACTCACTCTCTGGTGTAGGTAAAGAGAACTGGGACAAGTATCACAATAAGAACCTGTTCCTCTGTGACATCACTAAGGACTACCAACTCTACTATGATGGTAAGCCTATGATGTTTGACTTCATTCACTCAGAAGAAGTGTTTGAACACATCGCACCAGAAGACATTGAGCCGATGCTCAACAACATCTATAAGCACCTGAAGGATGGTGGTATCTGTGTCTTTGGTATCTCACTTGTTCCTGATGTAAGGAATGAGAAGGGTGAGGATATGGTTCCTCCCTTTGCAGATTACGATAAGACGGTAGGATATGAAGGTGAGTTGTTCACACTTCACCAATCTGTCTTCCCCGCATCCTGGTGGAAGGAAAAGATCGAGGCAGCAGGTTTCAAGATCTTCGATGAAGGTCTCCATGATGAGAACCACTTTGGTTATCTGTTCCAACACATCGTTCGTGGTGCTGGATACTCTGGTAATGTCCCTGGATACAAAGGTTGGGACGAGTCGGCTTATTTCTGTGTTAAAAAATGATTGATCTGAAAGAATGTACCTTTATCATTCCCATCAGAATTGAGAGTTCAGACAGGATGCGTAATGTGATTACCATCCTTCTGTTCCTTCTTGATACCTTTGACACTAAGGTTATTCTGAAAGAGGTTGATACAGAGTCTGTATTTGAGAAAGAAGTTCTCCCACAAATCAAAGACTATCTTGGTGATAAGATTAATAATCTTACCCATGTTTTTGAACGCTCAGATGATCCAGTGTTCTATCGTATGAAGATCATCAATGAGATGATTGATATGGCAGACACTCCTATCATCTCCAACTATGATTGTGATGTTCTATTCAAACCTGTGACCTATGTCAAGGCAGTTGATATGATCAAAGAACAGTATGATATTGTCTATCCTTATGGATTTGGTGAATATCAGAAACAAGTGTTCTGTGATGACACCGATGTCAGTGACTTCATCTCTAATGACTTTGACTTTGATGTCCTGGATAAGAAGTCAAGAATGTTTGATGCTCAGTTCGGTCATGTCCAGTTTGTAAAACGTAAGTCTTACATCGAGGCTGGTATGGAGAATGAAAACTTCCGTGGTTCATCACCTGAAGACAAGGAGAGGTATTATCGTTTCGATAAGATGGGGTATAGAGTTGGCAGAATCTATGATATTGTCTATCATTTAGAACATAGTAGAGGACAAAACTCCTGGCCCAATTCAGTGGAGGGTAACCCATACATGAGAGAAAACTTCAATGTCTGGGGACAGATTCAATCTATGAATGGTGAAGAGTTAAAACAATACTATAGTAACCAGGAGTATCTTAAAAAGTATGCTAATATCTAGTTGTCCCCTGAGAGTTTCATTGTTTGGTGGTTCCACTGACAACCCATACTTTGTAGAAAAGTATGGTAAAGGTGCTGTCATCAGTTTCACATCAAACCTGAAAACTTATATCACCCTTCACCAAGACCAACTTGGTTACAACAGAGAGGGTAACAAATACATTGTCAACTACTCTAAAAGAGAGGAAGTCAATGATGTAACTAAGATCAACAATGAGTTGGTCAGGATTGTATTGGATCACTTCAAGTGTGACCCAATGAATATCTCTATGACAAGTGATGCCTATTCACAGGGTAGTGGGTTAGCATCATC
>JGI11705J14877_10001437_pt1 | contig 13663 bp, 14 predicted proteins | sample Etolaghawater15m_FD_14877 | JGI IMG/M metagenome (IMG submission 14877) | reverse complement strand
GAATAATGGAGCTTTAAAACTCCTCTTGTTCAAAAGCTTCTAAATCTTTTTGGAAGTTCAATTCATTTTGGCGTTTCCAGTCTTTTTCGCTCATAAAAAGTTCTTTAATCTTGTTTCCCATATAAGTTTTTGTTTCAACTTCAAAAATATAATAGTAACTAAAACTTAGCAAAGCTGTAATACTTAAAGCTGCAACTATTTTTTGAAAAGTGTCAAAACGTTGCACAGCTTGTTTCATCTTTAACTGACAACTCCCACCAGGGCAGTACATAAGTTTATGCTCATCAATCAAACCGTATATAAAACAACCCACACATATAGAAAAAGCTGCTTCTAAAAAGAGCAATGTCAAGCATACAAAGCATAAGGCAACAGCGACTAAAGTTATGTCAAAATCAATCACAAAGGCATAAAACATATAAGTGGAAAACACAAAACCAAGCGCCCATGAAAAACGTTTTTGTTTTGCCCCTACGTATTCAGGGTCTTGGTTTTGTACAAAAAATCTCCCTAGCAATAAACTAGGAGAGTACTTCGCTTTAATAATTCGGATAAAAAAATCAAACATGAAAAATGTAATAAAATACTGTGCAAATAAAGCACTTGATAACATAAAGCAGTTTGCCATTGAGAGCATACCCAGAACAAACATAATCCCAGCACCCGCTCTTGCCTCACGTTCATTAAGAACTCGTTGTTCATAGCCAAAGACTTCTTCTCCATACGTTACCATTTTATATCCTTTTTTTTGTATTCTATAGTATATGACTTGAGTTTTGTATGCATTATATGTTTATTTATTAAGGTTTAATGTTAGTGCAAGAATTGGACCAACTGACATAAACACTCTACTAAAAAACTTGGTGCAATTATACAATACCAATACGATATGCAAGAGAGTCTACATAAGGAGGTAAAGTTATGATGCTATATGAGAAAACATCCTTAATCAGGTGTGACATAGAAGAACTTTTTTCTTTTCACCTTGACTTAAACAACCTTCAAGCAATCACTCCCAAAGATACGAAAGTCTCACTTGTGGGTGAAGTATTCACTCCAAAAGAGGGCGATGTTTTGAAGCTGCATACGGTAAAAAATTTTATCCCTATTGATTGGGAAGTTTTGATACAAAAAGTTGAAAAGCCAAATATTTTAGTTGATTTAGCACTTACATCGCCTTTTTCTTTTTGGGAGCATTCTCATATCTTCACCCAAAAAGAAGATGGAATGTGTGAGTTAAAAGATGTGGTGAAGTATAAAGCCCCTTTTGGTTTTATAGGGGTTTTGTTTGATTTTTTTGTTTCTTATGAACTTAAAAAAATGTTTACATACAGACATGAAGTTACAAAAAAAATATTAGAAGAAAAATAATTTAAAGGATAAGCAAATGTTAAAAGATTTACTATACACAGGCATAGGTGCAGCGGCACTTTTAAAAGAAAAAGTTGAAGCTGAAGTTAAAAAGCTCGAAGTTGAAGGCAAACTCAAAACTACAGATGCAAAAAGCTTCATGGAGTCTATAGAGAAAAAAGGAAAAGAAGAAGAGGACAAGATCAAAGAGCAACTAAAATCTGCACTTAAAGAAGTGATAGATGAACTAGGTCTTGCAACTAAAGCAGACTTAGAAAAGCTCAAAGAGGATTTACAATAAAATCTTTGTATAAGAGTATAGGCTATTATTCGCCTTTTCGGGTTTATGGTGTGTTTCTTTTTTTACTGACTATTTATTTAGCTATAAAAAAGAAAAAGAGCTTCTTAGGTATTAAACCTTTGAGCCCTGTAAAACTCAAAGAAAATATCATATATCTTGGTGCAAGCTTCATAAAATTAGCACAGGTCCTAGCGACACGTTCAGACTTTTTTGACAAAGAGTACCTTGATGAGTTAAAAGAACTTCACGATTCCCTTCCAGCCATGAATGCACAAGAATACAATGAAGTCTTTTTCAAAGCTTTTCACAAAAACAGTTTTAAAAGTTTTGAAAAAGAACCTATCGCTTCAGCCTCTATTGGTCAAGTTCATGTTGCAATCACACATGAAAACGAAAAGGTGGCGGTGAAGCTTCGTCGTGTAAATATACTCACACAAGTGCTCGCGGATATCAAAATAATCAATACATTCAACACACTCTTCAAGCCTCTTTTTTCACACTATACCAAAAACTCTATTGAGGCTGTTGTTGGTGAATTCTCCAAGATGATTCAAGAAGAGGTGAGTCTCACGCAAGAGCTTAAAAATTTAGAAAAGTTCAGCAGTGTCTACAAAGATGCAGGGGTGAAGTTTCCTAAGCCTTATCCTGAACTCTCTTGTGATGACGCTCTTGTTATGAGTTTTGAAGAGGGTTTTCGTTTTGATGATAAGGAATCCATTTTTGCGCACAATATAGACTTTCGCTCTATTATTTCTAAGCTTGTGGACTTTTACACCACACAGATGCTCATCAACGGTTATTTTCATGCAGATCCACATCCTGGGAACTTGCTTGTAAGTAAAGAAGGTGAACTCATCTTGCTTGATTTTGGAATGGTGAAGTCTGTGCCAAATGATGCTCGTGTGGCAATTATCGANCTTATAAAAGCGGCAAATGAGCAANACTATGAAGCGTATATTGCAGCGAACAAAAAACTTGGCACTATCGCATACGAAGCGCCAAGTGCTGAACTCGCAGAGTTCACCNCAAAAATGTTTGAGATATTTTCAGATGAAAACCTCGATAGTGAATCGATGCAAAAACTCGCTTTTGATGTTTTGGAGTCGACTCGCAATCTTCCCTTTAAACTCCCAAGTGATGCAATCTATATACTTAGGGTAAGTGCTATTATCGAGGGTTTAGGAACTACATACATAGAAAACTTCAATGGNGTGAAAGATATTTTGCCAATACTTCAAGAAAATATCCCAAAAGCACTCGGAGCAAAAGANAGNATTTTAGAAACACTCATAGAGGAGATAAAAGATATTCCTTTNATTGCAAAAGATTTTAAATCTGCCATTAAAAAAATAAGCTCAAATGAGCTTCAAGTGGAACTCTCTAGCGCACAAGTTGAATGGCTGAAAAAAGACTTTAAATCTCAGGTGAAGTCTTATGCAATCTCTTTTAGTTTCATGTTTAGCGGTGTGTTCGTTTTACTCTGGGATGCTACATTAAAAGACGTGGCAATTGGGCTTTTTATTTTTGGTGTAGCCAGGGTGCTTTATAAGTAGCACTTACAAGGAAAAGGAAAAATATGAAAGTTTTATTAACGGGTGCAAATGGTTATATTGGGAGAAGACTCAAAGGGAGACTTTTATATGAGGATAGTAGCCTTCGTTTACTCGTGCGCAATCCAAAAAGCTTGACTCCAAATGCAAAAGTAGAAATCTTGCAAGGGGATGCATTTGATATAGATTCTCTTGAACGTGCTTTAGAGGGAGTTGATGTAGCGTATTATTTGATACACTCTTTACAGCATAAAAATTATAGAGAACTCGATAAGCTAAGCGCACACAACTTTTTAAATGCAGCCATTAAGAAAAAAGTTAAAAGAATTGTGTACCTTGGGGGACTTGGAGTCAAAGAACAAGCAAGTACACATCTTTTAAGTCGTATAGAAACAGGGGAGATACTCTCAAGTAGACCTCAAGAGATAGAGACTGTATGGATTCGTGCGGGAGTTATAATCGGTTCAGGAAGTGCCAGTTTTGAGATTATTCGACATTTAACTGAAAAGTTACCCATTATGGTCACACCAAAGTGGGTGAAAACATTAGCACAGCCTATAGGCGTTGATGATGTGGTTTCTTATCTTGTTGGGGCTAAAGATATAGTTATGGATGAAAATGTTATTGTTGATATTGGAAGCCAGAAGATGACTTATAAAGAGATGATGCTTGCTTGTGCAAATGCATTAGGTCTTCGAAGATGGATTTTTCCGCTACCCATACTCACTATACAGCTTTCATCTTACTGGCTAAACTTTTTTACCCCTGTTCCTTATAATATTGCACGCTCACTTATTGAGGGGCTTTCTTCAGAAGTTATTGTGCAAAATGGAAATGCAAAAGTATATTTCCCTGACATTACTCCTTTATGCTTTGAGAGTGCAGTAAAGCAAGCGATACATGAGATGGAAAAAAATCAGGTTTTTAGTCGCTGGAGTGATGCTAGCGGAGGGGAAGATGTTTGGGAAAAAGAATTTATAAGTGACTCATCTTCAGCACTTCTTTTGGACCGGCAAAAAGTCAAACTAGAGGATGTGTCAAAACAATCACTTTATCGTGTTTGTTGTTCCATAGGCGGAGATGAAGGTTGGTTTGGATACAACTGGCTTTGGGAAATTCGAGGGGTAATGGATAAAATGCTTGGCGGAGCAGGGCTCAATCGTGGCCGAAGAGATGCATACCATTTAAGAGTGGGTGAAAGTGTTGATTTTTGGAGAGTTGAAGACCTTAAAGAAAATGAGAGACTTCTTTTAAGGGCTCAAATGAAAGTGCCTGGAAAAGCTTGGCTGGAATTCAAAATTCAAGGAGATGAGTTTATCCAAACTGCATATTTTTACCCTCGTGGACTATTGGGAAGACTTTATTGGTTTATACTTATACCGATTCACTATTTTGTATTTAAAGATATGATTCGCTCTATTGTAGAAAAGGCGAGAAATCTAAAAAGAGATAAATAAGCGCAGATAATAGCTTGATATACAAAGATTGGATGAATCGACATAAAAACTATACAAAAAACTCTCTCAAGCTTATAAAATCTTTAGAATATTTTAGGAAACTTTCAAACTACAGAGGATGATTCTATGTCACAGAAAATTTGGATTATCGGTGGAAGTAGCGGAATTGGTCTTGAGCTTGCTAAAGAGTATCTTCAAGATAATCATGATGTAATTCTAAGTGCAAGAACCGCCACCACTTCACAAAATCTTCAAAAACTTTTACTCTCTTATCCTGCAAAATTAAAGCTTTTAGATATGGATGTCTCAGATATGCAAAGTGTTAAAAGCACAACAAGCCGTGTTTGGGAGTTTTTTAATGGAATTGATTTATGCTTTTATAATGCCGGTGTATATGAAAGTATGAAAATGGATGCATGGAACTTAGAACATTTTGAAGCTATGAACGATACAAATTATCTTGGAGCTGTGCGTATTATAACTGCACTCACACCACTGTATGAAAAGCAAAAGCATGGACACTTTGTGTGTAACCTTAGTATCTCAAGCTATATCGGTCTTCCTTATGGTGGAGGATACAGCGCTCCAAAAGCTGCACTTCTTAACTTTTGTGAATCAATCCAGCCTGAACTGATGGCTAAAAATATCAAAATTCAAGTGATTAACCATGGCTTTGTAAAAACAAGACTCACGGCAAAAAATGATTTTGAAATGCCTCAGCTTTTAGAAGCCCATGATGCTGCAGGCATTATCTATAAAGAGCTTCAAAAGAAGTACAAATTTGAGATACGCTTTCCATTTTTGCTCACTGCTTTTATAAATCTACTGCGAATGCTACCGTATAAAATCTCCCTGGCATTTACAAAAAAGGCACTCTGATGACTACATATGCAATACAATATGGGGATTTTTTTGAGAATCTCTCAAAAGAAGATACAGAAGAATCTTATAGAATCTTTTTTGATGAAAACTCCAGTTTTGAAGACCCTTTTCAAAAGGTGAAAGGTTTAGATGCAATTTACAAAGTTTTTGAGCATATGTATGCAACACTCGAAGACCCTAAGTTTAGAGTGGATGAGATTATAGAAAATGACTCTACAGCGTATTTGAAATGGCATTTTTATTTTAAACTTTCAAAAAATGAAGAGGAGCAATCTTTTGTAGGAGTTTCCCGTGTGGAATTTGACACGCTTGGAAAGGTTATTTCTCATGTGGATTATTGGGATGCTGCTTCTAATGTGTATGAAAAAATTCCTTTACTTGGTTCACTCTTGCGTATGATAAAAAGAAAACTTCATGCTTAGTTTCAAGGAGTTGCGAGAACTTTTTTTTTATGCATTGCCAGCGCTTGGAATAGCTTTACTTGGTTTACCTCTTTATATTTATATGCCGACTTTTTATGCAAAAGATATGGCTCTTGGAATTTTTGAAGTTGGAGCGATTCTCTTTTTTGCAAGATTTTTAGATGTGCTTTTTGATCCTGTGATCGGCTATGTGAGTGATCGTTTTGCTTTACGTAAAAGTTTAATAGTTCTTGGTTCTGTCTTGCTTTTACTAGGGTTTTACTTTTTAAGCCATCCAAGAGAAGATGCGGGATATTTTTGGCTTTTTAGCTTTTCTGTACTGGTGTATTTTTCATGGAGTATGATTAGTGTGCCTTATTATGCCATTGGAGTCGATATTGGCGAGAGTTATCATGAAAATACGCATTACGCCTCTTCGCGTGAGTTTTTTAACATTGTAGGAGTTCTTTTAGCACTTTTACTTCCTTATGTGTTTAACGTGGCTGAGGATGCTAAAAGCTCTTTGGAATTAATGTTTGAGACTTTGATTTTTGTTCTGCCGGTAAGTATACTTCTCTTTGCACTCAAGGTGAAACATAAGACTTTGACGAAGTCTATACACTCATTTAAAGAGGGTCTAGTTTCTCTCTTTGTTCAAGTAAAGGAATCAAAACAACTTTTTTTGAGCTTCTTTTTAAACAACTTTGCAAATGCAATTCCAGCTACACTTTTTTTACTGTATGTGGAACTTGTGATCGGTGAAGCTTCCTACACAGGTGCGCTTTTACTTCTTTACTTTTTTAGCGGTATTGCCGCACTTCCTTTTTGGATAGCTATCTCAAAAAAGTGGAGCAAGAAAACTGCATGGACGCTATCTATGGCAAGTGCGAGTTTTTTCTTTGCCTTTGTTCCTTTTTTAGGTGAAGGCGATGTATATCTTTTTACGCTCATAACACTGCTCTCAGGATTAAGCCTTGGTGCAGATATGGCTCTTCCAGCATCTATGCAAGCAGATATTGCAAAAAAATCAGCAGCGTCGCTCTTTGGTTTTTTTGCGATGCTTACAAAGCTCTCTTTAGCTTTTGGAGTAGGGCTNAGTTTTTCTCTTTTAGGNNTTTTTGATTTTGAAGCACATTCACCAAATGAAACATCTTTATGGGTGCTTACACTTTTGTATGGATTAGCTCCGGTTATTTTAAAAATCTTAGCCATTACAATACTACGTAGATATCAAGAGAAGTTATGAATCCATTGGAGTTGTTAATGTTAGATTCGTTGTTAGTGGTACTATCACTAAAGTAAGCTGTTATGGTACTCCTAATAACGAGACTATAATTTAAAATAGAATTAGATAAATAATATATAAAGTTTAAACTATACTTTAAACTTTTATGATAAAATATTATAAAAACATAAAGGTATTTTATGATTAAGTATATTCAAAATAAACAAATACGAAACATTAATAGCACAACACTTGAGTTTACAAGGGGGCAATACCTAGAAAAACTCACTTCAAAAAATAGACTTGTGGGACTTATAGGTCAAAGAGGTGTCGGTAAAACCACTCTTATGCTTCAATATTTAAAGCAAAACTACAAGCCTTACGAGTATCTCTATTTTAGTGCGGATGATATCTATATTATTAACAGTAGCATCTATGATATAGCAGATGAACTAGTCAGACTTGGTGGGAAAGTTATTGTTATAGATGAGATACACAAGTATCATAACTGGGCAAATGAGATAAAAAGCATCTATGATAGTTTTCCTGAACTCATCATCAGGTTTAGTGGAAGCTCTATGTTAAATATCTTGCATGAGAAATTTGATCTAAGCAGACGAGCGGTTATAAGCTATGTGAAGCCTTTAAGTTTTCGTGAGTTTTTAAAGCTAGATCTTAAGATAGACTTACCAACACTCACCCTTGAGGAGATACATAAAAATCACAATGAACTAAGCTCCACTTTAGCACTAGAACATCCAACTTTATATAAAAACTTTTTACGATATTTGCAAATAGGCTACTATCCATTTTTTATAGAGGATGAAGTGGAGTACAAAAACAAACTTTTCAATGCCTGTGAAAAGGTAATAAACGAAGATATCCCATCTCTCAACAAAATAGAATACACTCACTTAAGTATTTTCAAAAAGTTTATTGCAAAACTTATCTACTCAAAAGTCCCATTTAAAGTAAATATTGCCCAACTTTGCAGAGAGTTTGAAGTGTCGCACCCTACGTTAGCAACTTACTTGGAGATACTTGAGAGGACAAAACTTATAAGACCTATCAAAAAATACTCCAAAAACATATCTAAAAAACCAGAAAAACTCCTCTTCTCAAATAGCAATTTACTTTATACTTTTGCTGATGAGTTTGGTGTGGAAGTTGATATTGGCACGGTTAGAGAGACATTTTTTGCAAGTTGTTTTGAGAGTATCTATTATAGTGATATTGGAGATTTTAATGCAGATGGCATCATCTACGAAGTGGGTGGGAAAAATAAAAAGTTTAAGCAAATAAAAGATGTAAAAGATAGTTTTGTAGTAGTTGATACAGACTATTCTATGGAACAAAATAAAATCCCATTGTGGCTGTTTGGATTTTTATATTGACAACTATATAAAACACTTCATGAAAAAGCATTAAACCTTATGCTTGAGAGAGAGTATGACTTCTATGCGTACATATTTAGCTCACTCACTCCAAATCAAATGGATTAGCTCCGGTTATTTTGAAAATCTTAGCCATTACAATACTGCGTAGATATCAAGAGAAGTTATAAGTCCATTGGAGTTGTTAATGTTATTATTCTTACATTCAAGCATGAAATAGTCTCTGCATGTTTCAACATCAATAGTTCTAGCTCTTCTTGGCACAAGGTATATTTCCTAGTATTAAATTTGTAGGGAAATCATAGTTTGTTTAAACTTGGAACACGCTTTAGGTAGTTTAAGGTTTAGCAGCTCCTCGGAACCCCGAATTCATTCGGGGCCTGTGCGGCATCTCAAGTTCACAGCCATGACTGAAGTCATGGTTCCAAAAAAATCATCTCAAGTTCACAGCCATGACTCAAAGTGGAGAATGCCATTGGTTACATTGCAACACTAAAGTAGTATATTTCTTCTATAGGATTTGTAAATTACTTGGGAGCAGCTTGTGAATGGTACTGACTTTAAAAAAAATACTCAGATAGAGTACTTGAGGCTTTACCGAAAATACATACTAAGTTCTTTAATAATTATTTTTTTAATCATAATAACACTTCTTATACAAAACCATTCTATTGACAAAGATAAAGAGATAGCTGACATTATAAATATATCTGGTAAACAACGAATGATTTCGCAAAGATTATTTATTTTAGCTTATAAGCATTATGTTCTTGATAATGAAAAAACAAGAGAAGAATTTTTATATCTTTTGAAAGTTTTTAAAGATAATCATAGGTATTTAAATGATGTTTCTAGTCTTTCTGTGAATTTAAAAGATATCTATGCAAATAAAATCAATAAGCAAATGAATTATACAATCTCCCTATATGAAAGTTTTTTTAAAAATGAGAGTGAAGTGTATTTACTAGAAATACAAAGCACTTTAGATGAAACTCTAAAATTGTTAAATGAAGCAACAGATTTATTGGTAAGCAACTCAAAAGAAGAATTTGATCTTATATACAACACAATAGTTTTTATAGCTTTCTTTTTTATTTTAACTCTCATTTTACAGGCTATTTTAGTTGTCATTCCCTCTTTTAAAAAGATTAAGATGCAAGCGATGGAATTAGAAAAAATAAATGAGCATCTAAATGAAGATATAAAATTGAAAATCGTACAATTAAAAGAAGCAAATAAAATAGCAAAAATTGGTGTCTGGGAATATAATTTTAAAACACAAACTTTAATCTGGTCAGATGAAATATATAGTATGTTTGAAATGGATAAAGAAAATTTTGTTGTATCCCTTGAAAACTTCTTTAATCTAGTGCATCCAGAAGATATAAAGATGGTTGGAGATGCTTATGCAAAACACCTTCAAGATAAAATTTCATACAGTATAAAACATAGAATTATTTTAGCAAGTGGGAGTATAAAGTCAATAGATGAAAAATGTGAAACAAGCTTTGATGAGGAAGGAAATCCACTTGTATCGATTGGTATTGCTCAAGATATAACGCTTCAAGAGGAGTATATTCACAAAGAAAAAATGTTGATGGAGCAATCAAAATTAGCTTCGATGGGTGAAATGATTGCAAATATTGCACATCAATGGAGACAACCATTAGCATCGATATCAGCTATTGTAACAAAATTGAAAATTAAATCACAAATGAATATGCTTAGTCAAGAAGAAATTGCTGAGATTGCAAATAAAATATTTCAACAAACATCTTCTCTTTCAAAAACAATAGAAATTTTTACAAATTATATGAATGATAAAAAAGAGTTAAAAGACTTCGCGATAGAAGATGAGATAGAGCGTGCTTTAATTATTGCATTACCTGCTATTAAAAATAATGATATTACTATCAAAAATAACATTGATCTTGATAATAAAACTATTTTGAGATTAATAACGGGTGAACTATCAGAAGTCATAATAAATATTTTAAAAAATGCAAGAGATGCTTTAGTAGCTTCTGCTATTGCTGATAAATGGATTGAGTTAGAGATGCAAGAGCTAGAGGATAAGATAATTTTTAGCATCGAAGATAATGCCGGTGGAATACCCCAAGAGATAATGGCAAAAATATTTGAACCGTATTTTACGACGAAGTTTAAATCACAAGGTATAGGTCTTGGACTGCACATGTGTTACAAATTAGTTCATGATAGTTTAAAAGGTAAAATTTATGCGGCAAATACACAAAACGGAGCTAAATTTTTTATAGAACTTCCAAAAATAAAGAAATTACGTAAACATCCCTGAAAATGGCTCTTGCAATGCTTTTGATGAAATTAACTAAGAGCTCTAAACTTTGATTATAAATCTCAACCAAGTGACATAAAGACCATACAAACAAACTCCTGCTTTTTATAAAATACCTACATGTTTATGGGTGCTTACACTTTTGTATGGATTAGCTCCGGTTGTTTTGAAAATCTTAGCCATTACAATACTACGTAGATATCAAGAGAAGTTATGAATCCATTGGAGTTGTTAATGTTAGATTCGTTGTTAGTCGTACTATCACTAAAGTAAGCTGTTCCAGCTGTGATTATTGTTAGTTGTAAATATGATATAATTTTGAAGTTTCGTAATGAAGGATTATACTATTGATTTCAAGCTCAACTTTTATCAAAATGCAGAGACTCATTTCAGATAAAAATGTACTGATATCGAGTCATGGTTACGATGAGCTTGCTGAAGATGGTATTTTTGTTACCGATATCTTAAACTCTATAAAAGAAGCTATAGTTGTTGAAGACTATCCTAATGCGTTTAAAGGTCCTTCAATTCTGCTTCTCCAACAAGATAGAGATAGTAATCCTATTCATACAGTTTGGGGTATACCAAAAGGAAAGAATGAGCCAGCTGTTTTAATCACAGCATACGTTCCAGACCCATTAAAGTGGGATGATACATTTACTAGGAGATATAACGATGCATAGTAGATCACATACAAAGATGATTCATGAAGGAAATTACGTAGCTGAAATAGAAGTTCTACTAATAAATCCAACTGATGATGCTTGGGCACCATACCTATCTTTAGATGACGTGATAAAGCTTGATACCGTACGAGAAGCTTTAAGAAAAAATGATATAGTCACTGCCAAAAAATATTCTAAAGTATATAAACTATCTGAAGTAGCGGCTTAAGGCAAAAAGACAAGAGCCAACAGTCCTCATCTTGTAACTAAGAGTTCTAAACTTTGGTTATAAATCTCAACCAAGTGACATAAAGACCATACAAACAAACTCCTGCTTTTTATAAAATACCTACATGAAAAATTTACTTTTACTCACTTTACTAACATCATTTATTTATGCTTCACCGCTTCAAGTGCTTCCCTTTGTAAGTGCTCAAAAATTTAGTGGACTTTGGTATGAGATAGCACGGACCTATAACTCTTTTCAAGACAAATGTGTAGGTTCAAGTGTTGAGTACATATTAAATGAGCAAAATGAGTATGAGGTCTATAACCGTTGCTTTGATACAAAAATTGGTGGCAAACTTATAGAGTTTAACGGAAGTGCAGAGGGTGTGCAAGAAAAAGAAAATGTGGCAAAGCTTGACATGACCTACTTTTGGATCTTCACCAAACGCTATGAGATTTACTATCTTGAAGAAGATTACAGCGCAGCTCTTGTTGCAGATAAAGAGCTTGACCAACTGTGGATAATGTCAAGAACACCGCGCATAGATGATGCAAAACTACAAAATATTTTAGCACTCTTGGAGGGTAAGATAGATTTGCAAAGGCTTATCTACACTCCACAAGATGCACAAGGAAGATACAAATGAAAATAGCAGTTATAGGTGCAGGAATAAGCGGACTTGGAACTGCGTACCTTTTGAGTCAAAAACATGAGGTGGATGTGTATGAGAAAGAAAACCGTTTAGGTGGTCATGCGAGAACAACACATTTAAGTGAAGATGGGAAAAAATTTGGTGTGGACACCGGTTTTTTGGTTTTCAATCATGAAACTTATCCGCTTTTAACGAAGCTGTTTGAAAAGCTTGATGTAAAGATAGAAAAGAGTGATATGAGTTTCGGTTTTTGGGATAAGTCTGCCAATGTGGCATATAATGCACAAACGCTTGGTGGCATTTTCTTTCAAAAGAAAAATATTTTTTCACTTACGCACTACAAAATGATTTATGACATTATGANATTTAATGCTAAAGCTACAAAAGATGTAGAGAATAACAGTAGAGATNTAGACAAAACTTTAGGTGAATATTTAGAGGGTTTCGGTGAAGNATTTAAGGAGCGTTACCTTCTTCCTATGGGTGCTGCAATCTGGTCCACCCCAAGTGATAAGATGGATGATTTTCCTGCACGTACTTTTTTACAGTTTTTTAAGAACCATGGTCTTCTTGGTGTCACTACACAGCATCAATGGCTTACAGTAAGCAATGGTTCTATAAACTATGTAAAAAAAATCAAAGAACATATATCTGGAAAAATCTTTTTAAACTCTGATGTTATAAAAATTTCAAGAGATACAGATGGTGTTTCACTGCACCATGAAGATGGACGCGTGAGTGGGTATGACAAAGTGGTCTTAGCGCTTCATGCACCTGATGCTTTAAAACTGCTTGATGATGCGAGTGAAGAAGAGAGTGAGATACTCTCAGCCTTTGCATACAAAGAAAATGACGCATTACTTCATACGGATAAAAATGCTCTGTATCCGGATAAAAATATATATGCAGCATGGAATTATAAAAGCAATGAAGATAAAGATACGGTAACACTTTCGTACTGGATTAACAGACTTCAAAATCTTCAAACAAAAAAAGAGTATTTTGTTTCATTGAATGAGATAGACACTATCGGTGAAGTGATAGAGCGTATATCGTATGAGCATCCGCAGTTTAACACTCTTGCCATTAGAGCGCAAGAGTCTCGAGATATTATAAATGGGCAAAACAACACTTACTATGCGGGAGCATATTGGAGATACGGCTTTCATGAAGATGGACTTTGGAGTGCAAACACCATAGCAGAGAAATTTGGATGTGCATTGTGAGTCATCTGTTTTATGAA
>JGI11705J14877_10001435_pt1 | contig 13668 bp, 11 predicted proteins | sample Etolaghawater15m_FD_14877 | JGI IMG/M metagenome (IMG submission 14877) | reverse complement strand
CCGTACGAAGAATACACCGGACCACGTATTGCGGAGGAAGCTCCACAGCGCACACTGGCCAGTGAAGGTATTGAACAGTTAGTTGAGGTCGGCGCTCCGTATTACGGTGAGGCAATGGACTTAACGCGTGGTCTGATTCGTCAGTACCAAGAGCCACAACAGTTCACCACAGAGATTGCCCAAGAATACATGACGCCTTTCTTAGAAGAGAATCTTCGCAGACAGAAAGAGGCGGCGCTCACAGATTATCAAACACAAGCGGCACGTCGATCAGCGGACGCCATCAAGGCGGGCGCTTTTGGTGGTGGTCGTGAAGGTGTTGTTGAAGCGCAGGCCGAGTCGGGATTACTCAAGCGATTAGCAGACATTGAGGCCACGGGTCGTCAATCGGCGTTTGAGCAAGCACAAAGGCAATTTGAGCGAGATCGTATGTTCCGCTCAGGGCAGTTGGGGTCACAGGCCGAACTAGCGGGTGGTCTTGCGGGACTGGGCGAGTCATCGACACAGGCGTATTTACAGCGCTTACAACAGCTTGAAGGTGTTGGTAAGGCCGAAGAAGCCCGCAGACAGCTCCAGTTGGATCAGGCGTACCAAGAGTTCTTGGCACAGCAGGCATTCCCAGAAGAGCAGTTGGAGCGTTTTGGTGCACTGGTACGCGGCACACCACAGGCAACCCGTACAGCGCCTGTGAATGTAGGACAGCAGTTACTTGGGTTGGGCTTAACAGGATTACAGCTCGCTGATTTGGGGGCATTCGGATAATGAACATTTTAGAGTTACAAGAAGCACTCAAGGACATGAGCCAGAACCAGTTGCTTCGTGAGGCAACACAGCCCTCTGGTGTGGCACCTTCGTTCATGGTGGTCAGTGAGCTCAAGCGCCGTCAGGACATGCGTCAGCGCTATCAGAATCAGGCTCCGAAGATGACAGTGGCTGAAGAGGTTGTGGGCCGTAGCCTGCAACCCATGATGCCACAACAAATGCCACAGCCTATGCAACAGCCTATGCCAATGCAACAGCCCATGATGCAACCACAAATGCAACAGCCCATGATGCAACAGCCAATGATGCAAGAAGAGCCACGCCGCATGTTCATGGGAGGTGTTGTACGTGGACTTGGTAGTCTTTTTAGACGCCAGACGCCCGTGTCTCCATCCGTGGGCAGACAACAGGTAATGGGTCCGGGAGCAACCGTTGGTCGAACAGGAGTCGCTCCTCAGAGCGGTGGCACAAATATGCCAATGACTCCGATTAACCCGGCTCAATTACCTGTTCCTTATGTGCCTCCAACAACAATGCAGAAAGGCTTGCGGGCACTAAAAGGTGCTGGAAAGTTTGCTTTAGGTATGACACCACTCGGCGCGGCGGCAATTGCCGCAGGTCCATCAACAATGGGTGACGGCACCATGGCAGGACGGTTTGGTCTGAGTGAAGAAGACTTCGGGTTACTTGTGCAGGAAGCCGAGAAGCGGGGGGTCACACCGTACGATGATCGCTTTGCGGATTTTGTGGCGTCATTCAAGCAGTCACAACAGCCCATGTCTCGTGAAGAGATGCTTGAACAGATGCAGAAGCAAGGGCAGGAAGGGCAGGCCGAAGGCGCGGAGCGTCCTAAGACTTACCTCGAGCAGTTGATGGAAAACATCGAAGAGCGCGAGAAGCGTGGTCAAAAGTTAGGTCTGGCTCAACTTGGTCTTGAGATCGCATCCCGTGCGGGCGAAGGCAAGCCATTCTTAACCAGTGTCTCTGAAGCAGGGCTGGCCGCATTGCCACAGTTCCAGAGGGCAGGTGACGCACGTACCAAGATGTTGGGCGCGTTGGCCGAAGCTGAGATGAAAGCAAAGTCAGGCGGAGCGGATCTTGGAGATCTCATCAAGTATCGTGAAGACATTGCCAAAACATTGAACGATCCGATTGCGTCCGCTCAATTGAGCGAGCCCGAAAAGCAACAACTCAGAGCTCGGCTGTCAGAGATTGATGCACGAATTCAGATGTCGTTCGGTATCAGTGGCACAACAGGCGGTGGACAACAAGATCTTGGAGCATTGATTCAGCAGGCGTTACAAGCTAGACAACAGTCATAGGTGTCCGAATGGCGTTTGATATTAACAGACTACGCACGGACCAGCTCCAGCGTCTCATCGAAGTTGACCTCGATGTAAACCAACTCGAAACCTCTGAGTTGGAAGATCTTCTTGCCAGTCAAGAGGAATACTCTGATCTTGGTGCAGGCTTCGCAAGTCTTGGCTCTGCATTACAAACCGGTCTGGCCGGTATTCTTGGTAGTGAAGATCTGGCAGAACAAGCCCGAAGAACTCAAGAAGAGATCGCTCTCCGTAGAACTCCAGACGTGCCATCCATCATCGAGTCTTTCGAAGAAGAAGGAATACTCGGTGGTCTGGCAGATGTACCAGAGTACATTCAAGAACAACTCTTTTTCTCTCTCCCTCAACTTGCAGGACAACTCGGTGCCGGTGTCATCGGTACCCGATTGGGCGGTCCTCGTGTAGGTGCGGCGGCCGCTGTAGCCGCAGGCACTCCTGCGTTTGCCGGTTACAACATCCAACGGCAAATGGAAGAGCAAGGCATTGGCATCGAAGACGCACAGGTCGCCAAAGCATTTGCAGTGGGCACAGGTCAGGCCGCTCTTGATGCAGTCATTGGTCGGACATTGGGTGTATTCGGGCGCACTAAAGGCGCCGAAGAAATTGCAAAGGCGGCCGAGCGCGGTATTACGTCACGTATTGCCAGAAAAGGATTGGAAGGCGCAGGCGTTGAAGCGGCGACAGAGTTCGGGCAACAGACGCTGGAAATATTACAGGCAAACCCAGAGAAGTTTTTTGAGTTCGGGCCTGAAGTGCAACGTGAGTTGGCAGAATCTGCCATTGCCGGTGGTCTAATCGGTGGAACTATCTCTGCGCCCGCAGGGATCATGAAGCCACGAGACCAAGCGGTTGAGAAACAAACAGACCTTGAGCGTCATCTCCAAGAAGAGGCAGAGGAAACTCGCCGCATGGAGGAAGAGGCCGCTCGGTTTGAGGGCGAAACACTTCGTCTTGAACAACTTCCTCCAGAGCTCCCTGCTCCAGAGACTGCCCCAGCTCTACCTTCCCCTGATCAGCCATCGATACAAGTACCCCCGACAGCCAGACAGCGTGGAACGGTAGAAGGCCGCCTTGCCGGCATGCAAGAGACAGTCCGTGAGGAAGGTGTTGGCCGTGCGCCTATCTTTGAAGAGCCACAGACTCCAGAGGTATTAGAGGGTGAGGTTGTCGGTGGACTACCCGCTGTCCGAGAGCCGGAGCCTGCGCCCGAATTAGACATCCCAGTATCCACTGTTCGTAGACCTGCCTTACCAAGAGGCACAGGTGCCATTCAAGTCCCGCCCACTGCAAGACAGCGCGGAGCGAGAGAAGATCAACTGGCTGGCATGGAAGAGGTTGTGTCAGGTGTCACACAGCCGACAACAACAGGCCGTGAAGAGCAAATCATCAGAGACCGCAAAAATGAGGCGGTGGATCCATTCAATGATGATAGGGCTCGGCAACTCTTCAACAAGGTCAATCGTGAAGAAGAGGCGGGCAATACAGTCAAGGCTAAGAACGCACGTCAAAAGCTCCAAGAGAGATTGCGTGAGATCGGATATAGCGCTGAAGAAGTGTCGAGACTTCTTTCTGGCACACCGGCACAGCGAGAACAGCGCCGCTTGTTCTCACAGAAGGTAGCGCGTCAAGAGGCCGAGCAAGTTCGTGAGACCGCCAAACAGGCGTATGACTCAAGCACAATCAGTAACTTTAATCAGCGTGCAGAGCGGATCCGTAAAGACTTGGGCTCAGAGCTCCGTAAGCTCGGCCTGTCGGACGTTGCGCTTCGGATGGACAAGGTCATTAGACCTGAGCCCGAAACACTGGCAGAGGGTGTTACAGAGCAGGACAAGTTCGGAAACATTCTGATTGCCCTGTCATCCCAGATCTATTCACCCGGCATGTCAGATGCCGAGCTCAAAGCCAAGCTCCGTGAGGTGATGAATCACGAGATGATTCACGCCATGAAGATGCTCGGTCTATTCACTGACGCCGAGTACCAGTCTTTGGTTAAGGCGGCAACGAACCAGAAGTTTGTGGATAAGCAGGGTAACCAGCGCATGTTCTCGTACCTTGATCGAGCACAGCGTTTGTACGCCAACGACACCCCAGAGATTCAACAGGAAGAGGCGATTGCCGAACTGTTCCGTGACTGGGCGGCAGGACGTAAAGCTATTGGTGGTAAGCCACAGACTCTGTTCCAGAAAATTATCAAGTTTATCAAAAGCTTGGGCGGAGTCCTCAACAAGGAAGGCTTTGACGATCCGTCGAAGATCTTCGAGGCAATCCAGTCTGGTGAGATTGGACGCCGTGAGCGCAACACAGCCAAGGCTGTTGGTATTGATGATACGCAAGGGACACAGCGTTTCTCACGTCAGGCAAACGTAGATCAGTGGCTTGCCAATTCAGTCGTAAAGAATGATGTGTATCACGCCACACTGAATACATTCCCTGCATTCAGAACTGACCGGACTGATGACGGCGCGATTCATTTTGGGCCAGAGCCCGAAACAGGTATCGAGCGGTTAGGTGAAATCGCACGCTTCCAGATTCAGCAAGAGCTCGAAGACGGCGAGGTATTTTTCCCTCGAATGATCACAGCAAAGATCAAAATGGAAAATCCTCTCCGCGTCCCGTTTGACATGGGGAACTGGGGTGACTGGGCTCTGTGGCGAAGCGCCTTGTCCAGAGGTAGTTTCCAATTCACGCAGGGAATGCCTCAAGCACGACTGCGTAACTACGTTCTGAATGACCCCACGTTACAAGAGTTGTACCGCAGACTGTCAGCAATTGAAGAGAGTCAGCGTGAGTATTATCGCAAAAACCCAGACAGCCCAGACCTGATTGAGACTGACGATTTTACGGGAGAGGAGTATCGCCTTAGTCCAGACCGTTTATCTCCAAGTGATGTTGTCAAACCGGATACCATTTGGCTTGAGCTCGAAGACATGGGATTCGACGGTGTCATCTACCAGAACTTCGGAGAGTCTGATTTTGGCGAGGAGTCATTCCTTGTATGGGACGCTGACCAAATCTACGTGGAAGCCATAGAAGATATTCAATACGGCGATGTACCGTACATGGCGGAGTTTAAAGACCCTAGAGAGTCCATGTCTATTGAGAACTTGGCTCGGGAAGCAAAGCGGCCAATTCTTGGAAGGCAAACACAGATTGCTGATCTGGATGCGTTCGAAGCAGGAGACTCCCAGACGCGAATTTCTATGCTGTCAGAGACTTTGGTTGGTGAGCGTGGCCTTGAACCAATCCGCCAACCAGCTCGCATGATGTACTCCCGCCGCGCCATGGCCAACCCATACAACGTGAACATGCAGGACACTATTGTTCCGATCTATCCGGGCACAGAGAACGCACTGAACCGTAAGCAAGGCTCCGTTAAGAAAGAAGTGTTTGCCCGTGAGATGTTCGAGCGGACAGGTCTTGATGGTCTGATTGAATACAACGAAGACACCATGGAGCAGGCGGCCCGCAAGATGGCGACCGAAGCACTCATGGCGCTTCAGTTCGACAACAATGCAATCGGGTGGTATGACGAGAAACTCCGTCAAGCCAAGAACGTGGTGGAGCTCGTTGAGCCCTCTATCTTTGCAAGCCCAGAGAATGAGTTAGCGTTTGACTACGCACTCGCTGTCACGTCCAACGGTACAGCAGTCATTGATAACTTCCCGTACGCTTTATCTGCGTACCGGTACTGGATGAAGAACAACCGCTTCCCGGTTGAAGACTTCACCGTAGGCGGTGAGCGGATCAACGACATGAAGAAGTCGTTCAGGTTCTACAATGAGTACCAGAACTTGTACAACTCAGGACAGATTGATACCCCATTGGGTGAGTTCTTGGACAACCAGTACCAAGTCCGTGATCTCAAAAAGGTTCTTCGTGGACTACGCGACAAGTACGACATCAAGATCAGCATCCCAACAGGCGAAGGTGCAAACGCTGTTGTCCGTGGTAGTTTGATTCTCGGACCAAAGATTGGCCAAGGTTTCTATCAAAACCTCCGTGGAAACTACAACGAATTGACCGCTGATATGTGGTGGATGCGGATGTGGAACCGGATGGTTGGTAATCCGTTCAAGCCACGCCCAACAGCCGAGGTGATCAAAGAACGTAGACAGAAGATGCGTGACCAGATCCGCAATCCTGTCGGTAGCTTAGAAGCTACAATTATCGAGGACGCTATTCAGCGCTCTGGTTTAAATCGTTCTGACATGAAGTCCAACAGAAACTTAGATGAGTTGGCGGTTGCCATTCGTTCACGTTGGAACTCGTACTTCCGTAAGTTCAAGGAAGAGCAGGGTGTTAATCCGGAGAAGCCAAACTTCTTCCGGTTCGTTGACACCTATGTAGGCGGTCTAAACGATCAGCTTGAAGACGCACCACGCGGACCAGCAGAACGTCAGTTCATGCGTGACACCACTGCACGAGCACGTGAGTTGCTCCAGCAAGAAGGTGTAAATATTAACACTGCTGACTTCCAAGCGCTTCTTTGGTATCCTGAGAAACGCCTGTGGTTATCAGGCGGTGTGGCTCCGGGCCGTGGTTCGGATAACGATTACGCAGATGCCGCAATTGAAGCGGCAAGACAAGAGGGGATTTCGGATGAACGAATCCAAGAAGCACTCGCCGATACAAGACCAAAAGGTGTCGCCGCTGACAGACGTGCCGGATCACCTGATGCCGGAGTTGATCAAGGAGCTGGCCGCACTGACACCAGTGCAGAAAGGTTCTCGCGGCGCCCAGACAGCACAACAGCAGGCAATGCCGCAAGACGTGTCGCCAACCGTGCAGGGACTAATGGACAAGTATGGAATGTCACTCGAAGAGGCGGAAGCGTACGACAGGCTAACGTAGTTGCCTCGTACCGTGTCGATCCAGATTTTGCACAAGAGTATTCCACGGGCGGAATATCCACGCCCGAAGTAGTTGAGCTCGAGCAGTCGCCCGAATCAGCGGCTGTCTTTGCTCAGGCAATTGCCAGCGCATCAACCAAGTCTCCATACGCACCTGCCGTCTACATCTATCCAGAGGCAGATTATACAGGCATGCGTCTGTTTATGAATCCAGAAGGCAATGCAGGGTTTGCCCTGAAAGGGAATGACATTGTCAGCGTCTTCAATGATCCAGACAATGGCCTGTCCCGTGTTTCGTATCCAATGATCCGCCTTGCGTTCGAGTTAGGCGGCCGTAAGTTGGATGCGTTTGACACAGTCCTTCCAGAGATCTACAGCCAGAATAGCTTCCGCGCTATCAGTCGCACACCTTGGAACGATGAGTTCGCTCCAGAGGGCTGGGACAAGCAAGTGTTCCAGACATGGAACAACGGTGAGCCTGATGTTGTGTTCATGGCTTACGATCCCAAGGCAAAAGAATATCAGGAAGGTGATGGTGAGCTGTTCCAAGACTACGATGAGGCAGTGGCCGCACAGGATGAACAGGCACAACGTTACTCACGTCGATTCTCAAGACCGTCTGAATCAGATTTCAGTCTTGAGGAGATCACCAACCGGCTAGTCCAGCAGGCGCCCGAAAAAAATCCAATCATGAAAGTCTTCGACAAGTTCTTCTTGGGACGGCTCGAAGGCGAAACACGTTGGCAAGCATTCACACGTAACGCAGTGAACAAGTTTTTGCCGGGTTACCTGTTAGACAACTACGTCAACGGTGAGATCACAGATCCCGCAAACAGTGTCGGGCGTGCCATGGAGCTGTCACAGAACATGAGTGGCCGTCTCTGGGCGCTGTCTGAACTGGGTGCCATGCGTTTCAATCCAGACTCCGGAACGGTTGAAGTGATCGACGCACCTGACAACATGGGTCTTCGTGAAATCTTCGAGCCAATCGGTACACAGTACCAACAAGAATACTACGCGTATGCGATTGCCAGACGTGAGCTGAAGCTCCGTGAGCAAGGCCGCCAAGGATTCAAGAACCTGAGCAAGGATGACGCACAGCGGACCGTGTCTCAGTTCGAGCAGAAGTATCCGTTCTTCCGTGATGTACACAACAACTACACACGGTTCAACCAGCGCATGATTAAGTTAGGTATTGACGCAGGACTCATCACACAGGAGCAGGGTGACAACTTCATGGATATGGACTACGTACCATTTTATCGGTACGCAGAGTCTGCCATGGATCAGGCCGAGCTCTCCAAAGCGATGGCCGCTCGTGCTCACCAGTCGCTGAAAGATCCAAACGTGTTTGAGAAAGAGTTGGAAGGTGGCACGCTCAAGTTGGGCGACATGTACGAGAACATCTCAATGAACTCTGGCTTGATTCTTTCGGCCGCGTTGAAAAACTACGCCATGCAAAAGACTGCTGATGCACTGGATCAAGCGACCGCCATGGGTGGACCGAAGTCGTGGGGACGTAAAGCAAAAGAGGGTGACGCTGGCGAAAAGATCACGTTCTACAGAGACGGTGAGAAAGTTCAGTACATCATCTCGGATCCTGCACTGTGGTCTGCTGTGTCTGGATTAAACGCCAAGCAGAAAGAGTCTTGGGTCAAGGGTCTTGAGATGATAGGGGGCATTCTTCGTTCTGGTGTCACACTGACTCCGGGCTTCCAGTTAGCCAACCTATGGCGAGGCAAGATCGATGCGTACGTGAAAACGGGTATCGAGCCGTATCGCTTTGATGAAACAGTCAAGGCCATGCGTGATGTCTACAAAAACAACAAGGACGTAGAGCAGTTCAAGGTGCTTTCTGGAATGGGTGGCTACCTGTACGGCGCTGACGCTGAGTCGCTGGCCGAAACAATGAAGCGCTCATACCGGCTCAAAGAACCCGGCGGCCCAGCCATGCAACAGATTGGCGACCGGTTCAAAATGGTTGTTGCAGAGCTCGAGAAGACCGGTGAGGCATCTGAATTGGCGGAGCGTATTGTGATCATGCGTAAGCTGATGTCTGAAGGCATGAGCGAGCGTGAGGCGGCGTTCCAAGGATTGAACCTGATCAACTACGGGCGCCGTGGTGCAGGTGGATCACCTGTCATGAGCGGTATCGTGAACTTCTTGGTTCCGACTGTTCCGTTCTTGAATGCGCGGATCCAAGGCTTGGCTCGATTGATCGAAGATCCAAATACTCCCGGTGAGTTAAAAGCAACAGCGTTCCGTGAGATCGCAGGACGAGGCATGTTGATTACTGCCGCCTCTGTTGGTCTTGGTCTTCTGGCAATGCAGGACGAAGAGCGGTGGGACAACGAGACCATCACTGAAAAGGTTGCCAACGATATTATCTATATCGGTGACACCAAGATCCGTATCCCGAAAGCGTTCGAGGTTGGCGCAATCTTTGGCACAATTCCTGTCATGACACTGGATGCAATCCGTCAACGAGATGGATCGGATCTGGCAAACGCAACGGGGCACATTCTCTTGAGCACGTTCGCGTTCAACCCAGTTCCACAGGGATTATTGCCTGTGCTTGAGGTCACGGCAAACTATGATTCGTTCCGTGGTGCCCCGATTGAAAGCATTGCGCTTCAGAGGTTCCCGACAGAGCTCCGTGCGTACGAGACCACGCCCGAAATATACAAGTTCCTGTCACGCAACGGCGGGTCATTAGTGGGACTATCCCCGCTCGAAATCCAACAACTTGTCGAAGGGTATTTAGGAACCATGGCGACCAACTTCGTTGCATCAACAGATACATTGATGTCGGCAACAGGTGCCATTCCAGAGAAGCCAGCGGGTACATTCGGCAATCCGTTTGTGACATCGACCGCACAGATCTTGGGACTGAATCGATTCGTTCGTGAGGACGGGGAAGGTGCGTCTCGGTTTGTATCAGACTTCTACGAGATGAAGCGCGACATAGACCAGACATATGCCGCTATCAAAGAGGCATCAATTGCTGGTCAGACAGATTACGTGAATGATCTTCTCGAAGAGAAGGGTGCGGCGATTGGGTTCAGAACATACTTTAATCGAGTTGCCAAGCAGATGTCTGAGATCAACAAGGCGATTGACTCTGTAAGAAGAGACCCGAACCTTGATTCAGTGACCAAGCAAGAGCGTCTCAAAGAGCTCAGGCAAACCAAGACAAGGTTGGCGGGCCAGATGGTTACAGCGGCTAAGTCCTCAGGCTATTTTGATTAGGCGTGTGTAGCCGATTACTTTTGTAATGACAAACAATCTCTGTGTCTGCGGGGTCGTTTCTGTCCACTCTCCCGCCCATGGCGTGGAAGTCAGGCTCTTCATCGAAGTCGATAAAACAAACTGCATCGTCATATTCGATTACAAAGAACGCAGGAACTCCAAGTAGATCGGAGTACTGGTGGGCGGCAAGTCTTTTGGATGCAGAGACCATGATTGTGGGATACTTATACCTAACCACTTGCCTCCGCTTTGTTTCAACCAACGCAACCAGCTTGTTTTTTTTGAATAACGCAAAATCCAAGTGGTACGACCTTGGTAGTTTATGCGCCTTGCACTCCCATAATTCTTCCAAAGAATTAACCAACACATTTTCATTATCAATGTCGTGTTTGGTTTCATAAATCGGTCTTGGCGGTTCAATATACGTCACTCTATCTCGCTCCTCTCGGCTTCACTTTCGGTGTCATCTCGTCTTACTCCGGTTTAATTTTTTTTGAGTTTGCGTACTTTGACTACGCAAATCGCCAACTTTTTAAACTAACTGTAGTGCAAAATGCACTACATGGATAATGCATTTGCATTACGTGTTCTTCTCTTTCAGCTTCTCCAACGCAGTCACAACCCGATACACGCCTGCTTTCTTCTGCATATCTTCATCCGTTGGGCTCAGCAGATACACTGCCTCTTCAAGTGCTTTTGTCAGTTCTTCAATGCGGTTTTCGAGTTCATGGATGCGTTTGCTGTCAAAGCTCATGTGTCCTCCCTTAACAACTCTAATTGATCTTCGGACCTAAGATCCCAGTGCAATGGCGTTTGAATTGAATCGATCTCTCTAGCCATCCGCTCAGGACACCGACCATTGCCATTCTTAAAATTCCGAGCTACGTTTACGCTATCTGCTGAAGCAAAAGGCCATCTCTTGCCTGCCTGCGCCAACCCCCTGAGCATGTGAATCCAAGGTAAATGCGCCCGATGTGTCGCTAAAGCGTCAAATGCTTCATCGCATCTTTTTTCCCACGCAGGCGACCCGACTTGCCAATACTGTCCAGACGATCCGAAACAAATTTTCGGATAACTGTCCGCTAGTTCAAGCAAGTAATCAGTCGGCAACCCCAAATGCCAAACAGGCGCGGCAAAATCAACCGCAAAAGGCCAGTCCTGTAATCGCTCTTTTTGTTGCTCTAACGTGCCATCAATGACATCTGGAATGACTGCCCAATGTGGATGCCCTAATCGCGGCTCAACCCACTCATAGAATTTATCTAGGTTGAACTCTTTGCCCTGAGTGAATGTCGTAAACGCACCATTGTCCCACATTATGCTTTGACCAATCTGCATACACACTTCCGAGTCATGCGGATGAGCGAAAGACACGCAAAAATGCTTCCCTGCCATCTTGTACAACTCTGCTCTGGGTGTCAGAGGCGTGCCGTGATAGTGGATCACTTTACAAACTTCCAAACAATAACTGCACCTATCATCTTGACGCAAATCATGATGACAAGACCAAACCAGTTAAAGAATCCAAGCATGAGCAAAAATACAGCAGAATCTACTGGAGTCGACACAGCAGACGACAGCAATACGCGGTCTCGCATTGGTTTCTTGGTGTAGGTAAACACTAGCGCGTCAATTATTTCAGAAAGCGCAAACGCGACTGCACTTGCGACAGCTACAAATGGATCAGCCATCACATACGACAATAAAACGCCTGCAAGCATCGCTAAATATACCCAAACTCCAATCTCCCTCTGTGCGTAATCACGCAGTACAAAAATAAATCCGACCAAAAATGTTCCGATTGGAATACTTTGATCAAATGGCAACTCAATCATTGGAAGCATTGAGAACGCAAAATTAACAACGACAATGCTCGCCAAGTATGCTGATGTGAATATCATGCGTCATCCTCCGGCTCCCAAGACTCACACTCACAGACGTAGCGATTTAAGTTGAGGCTTGCGCTCCGATCCATGCCGTGTGGTGCATCAGGATGTTGGTTGCATTTATTGCGTTCGTTGCGTTCGTTGCGTTCAGTCTTGAGGTGATCAAAGCCCTCGACAAGCTCGTGCAATAAATCACGTATATGTTCTAATTCAAAGTCGAATCGTGCATCAATTTCCAACCAGATTGCATTCTCAATCTCTTCAAAAATTTGTTGAGGCTTTGGTGTGTCTCCGTACTTGTGCGCTCGGTTATATCCGAACTCAACCCCGGTCTCAATACACTCCTCAAGAATCTGCCGTGTTTTTGCCTTCACCATCCTCATCCTCGCCCGAAACAACCTCCCAACCTATAGCGGCATACCCTGCAATGTCAGTCCATGTATCAAACTGAACCATGTCATTACTCAAACGGGCCAACTTCAATCCCACCATCATGGCAATCACCATTTCAGGAGAGTAGTCGTGGCCAGTCATGGCAGACCAGATCTTGGCAATCCGTTCGTGGTTTTCACGTGGCGTTCCGTACTGATCTTCACGCATACCATTGACCAACTCCTTGGCTGTTTCCAACAAGGAGTCTCGGTTGCATATATCAATCTTCAGATCGATTGTGTCGCCGAAATACAACTCACTGTCTGCATCGTAATCCATCAATGTGATGTACCGTTCATTTTTTGTCTGATCCATGTCTCCACTTCCTTCTTCTTCCAAAAACGTTTGCCAGTGGGCGTCAAAGAAAACCCGTCAGGAAATGACTGGTCCTGCTTGAGTATCTTGTAGATGTACGCCCTGCTCTTGTTCAGGTAGTCGGCGATCTGTCGCGCAGACATCACCTCCTCACCCGCTATTTGTTCGAATTGACCTTCAGCCACTCTGTAAACTCCTCTCTCATGTCGATAAAAGCCATGCGTGCGTGCACGTTGTTGTCAAACTCAGACCTTGATTCGATTCCAAGGCGCCCCTTCAACACATGTACCGTATTGGACTCATTAACGTCCATTAAGGTGTCCAAAAGAACCCATTTCTGGAACTTCGGATTACGACACAGCGCACCGCACGATGACTTGAGCTTTTCAATCTCAGACTTGTTGTTCATTTCAACCGGTTGTTCGTTCTCATCGAGGCGAACCATGGCCACCATGTAACGAGAGCCGACCCAGTCTGAATACAGACTGTCCGGCACATCGTCAGGGTGAATTCCAAGGCGTAGAACAGTTCCGTCCTTGCTCTGGCTCATAGAAATCTTGACCGCCTCAAAGTGGGCGGCATCTATTACCATCGTGAAGAAACCTCTGCATCAACGCTCGAGTCTATAAGATCTATATCTCCAAGACTGTAGCCTGATCTGCTCAGTGTTTCCTGACGGGTGCGCTCTTGTTTCTCAGCCTTGATCCACGCCTCTTCAGCGTTGCGTGCAGACACGGCGCGAGACCGAATAAACTCAGCAGAGTACGTCACAATAAACTTTTTATTTTTTTTCGACATTACAATCTCCCCAAAATTGGAGCACTGATGTTG
>JGI11705J14877_10001434_pt1 | contig 13675 bp, 16 predicted proteins | sample Etolaghawater15m_FD_14877 | JGI IMG/M metagenome (IMG submission 14877) | reverse complement strand
ATAATAATTTATCATTAACTTCTAAATATTGTCTATATGATTTTATGAATAATGAAACCCTTATAGAATTAAAATCACGAAGGATTAAACATAATGATTATAAAACTGCTATGATAAATTATAAAAAAATAGAATATTTCTTAAAAAGTTCTAAAAATTGTTATTGTTATTTTTCCTATTTAGATGGTCTTTTTTATTTTGAAGTAAATAAAGAAAATGTTGATAAATGTATTATTGGTATAGGTGGTAGAGATGATAGAGGTAAAAAAGAAAGACATAAAATTTTATATATTCCTAATGAATTACTTATTAAACATTAGATAATTCCCTATTACAACTAATACAACCTAATTTAATATCCTTACATTTTGATTTTTGTAAAACACTAATTAAACCACCAATACTTAATAAAATACTACATACCGCTAATGATATACTACTAATCATATTATTAATATCTACTTCTCGTCTTAATATATTATTATCTTCTACTACCGAATAATAACTATAATTATAATCCATATAATAAATGCAATATTTAAATATCAATAAAATAACTTATTTGGTCTAATACTATTGTAGAAGTTGAATGAGTGCCTCTAACCTCTATCCTATTTTCATTACTATAATTTGTGCCGTATATTTGTATAGTAATCCAACCTCCATCAATACCAGCACATACGAAATTTTTAGTTGTTGCGGGGCGACTATTATTAGGTATAGTAGCGATAAAATCACCATTATTAAAATTACCCGATGCGGTGCTAATTAAACCGCTTAACCTAACTAAATTTTTTTCCTTATGTATTTTAGGCACACCCCAATATGTAGTTCCACTCACTATAAAACCACCGCTAAAATTTGACCCTAATGTTAAGGTAATTAAATTAGTAGGGGCGGATATTTCGTTTAATGTTGATAAAACTTCAACACATTTTAATTTATTTTGTATATAAACATCATTAGAAAAAGTATGACCCCCATTAACTAAGTCTAAACCCGTTTGGTTTAAACTTACTAATTTTTTCTGTGAAAAACTATCACCACCTACCAAAGTCCTAACTATACCCTCCGCATCGGTAAAACTGGTTTGACTGGTAGTAGGGACAACCAAACGAAAACCACTATCTTTATAATCGGGGGCGTTATATAGAACTTTACCATTTGAAGGAGCTATAATATTAATTTGTAAAATAGCCCCATCAGTAACACCATTACCTAAAATCCTAATATTATCAACCGAATAAGAAAAAGGTTTAGCACCATAACTTTTTATATTTAGATGTGTAAATAAATGATAATGACTAATTACTTCTATGTTTATTAATTGATTAGTATAATTATCTACATAAATAATATTAGATGTTCCTTTATTATTTTGATTAACACCATCAACGGGATTAGGGTTATTATCATCTAAAATCGCTATTGAATACCAACCACCATTAGGAGCTTCCCCTACACCAAAATTTATTTTTTCGCTATAAAATTCCCCGTCTTTATCTATAATAACACTACCATTAAATTTTTTAACCCCGTTAATTGTTTGGTTTCCTTCCGTAAATACGCAATTTTGTTTAGAGCAATATTCTAATTCCGTTCCAGCAACAACGGCGTTATTAAAAATATTATAAGTCATAATTTTAGCGTTATTATTAAAAATAACATCGTTAGTATTATAATAGGCAACATCACCTAAAAAATTCTTATTACCCGTTATAGACTGCGTCCCCGATTTCATAACGACGCCGTCATCATCTCCTAAACTATGCTTAACGACGAAACCCGAAGCATTACAACCTAAAATACCCGCCCCTATATTGGTTGTATCTTCTAATTTTAATGTTCCCGTATTACTAACTCGTAAATCATTAAAAGTTTTTGCACCGCTTATGCTTTGGTCTGTTGTTAAATCAACACTATCAACAACTACATTCCCGCCACTATCACCCTCATTAATTCCGTCAAATGGTTTAGATGAAATCATTTATATATTATCCTTATATTTTAATATTCAAAATAAAGCGTTAAAGACAATTCGCCCCCGTTTAAATCAACCTCCACCCCGTCTTTATCTACTAACTGAAACCTTAAAGTTTGTAAATATTCCTTATTAACATCACAAAATAAACTATTATCCATACCATTATTATTATAAAAATTTAGATTACCAAAATTAGAAGATATAGGTAATTTATGTAAAATATCATATTGATTCTTACCAGTTTTATAACTATCCCTAATAAAATCCGCGGTGATAAAAATATAAGGATATTTAACTATACGGGGTATGCTGGGTAATCTTAAATTAGCATTATTAGAAAGTAAATTAGTATAAGTTATAAAATCTAAATATCTATCCCTACTTCCTACAATAAAATTAATACTGCTTTTATCTATATTATCTACTGGTATTTCTAAAAACGAAGTTAATAAAGGGTCTTTTGTGGTTGAACCATAAGAAACAATATGTTTAAAAAAGGGTATTGTGTCGGTTTCGGGGTATGTATTACCCGCCACATCGGTTATAGTAGGGTCTTTTACTGGTTCTATATTAAATCGTTTAATACTTTCATCATAAGCAACTAAAAATTTAGATTTTAAATAAGTAGCACCGCCTACCGCATTATAACTATAACTATATATAGGATACGAGAATAAAATAATTACTGGTTCTTTTAACGACGAATTATGAACGGGGGTTAAATTATAGTTTAATGTTCTATCAAACTTTTCAAAATCCTTAAACCCGCTAAACATATTAATAATTTCATCAGTTAAAGAAGCGTCTATCGTTTGATAAATTAAAGGACTATCGGGGACATTCCAACCCCGCATATTTGTATTAGGTGGTAATATAACAGCAACGAAAACATTAACCCCCGTTAATCTTACATCTAAACCCTCTAATGGTATGCTAAAATAATCACCACTACCTAAATAATTAGGACTATTATATTTTAAAACGCCACCACATCTAATAGTATAATTACCCCCGCTTTCACTAATGACGACTGCATAACCCGTTTGGTCTGCTGTTAAATGTGATGCGTCCATTAAAACTAATAAATCCGCTAAAAAATAATTTTTTGTGTCGCTACTATCTATAATCTTTTTCATAACGAAAATAGTATTAGTAGGGTCTAACGATGCTAAATAATCGCCACTATTAATAGGAGATGGAACACCAACATAACCTAATTCGTCGTTTAATGCGTGTAATTTAGGGTCTGTATCCGTGCCTACCAATTCACCGGCATTTAATTTATTTGTTAATGCCGTCGCTAATTCTGTTGCGGTGTAATTATCGGGTGTTAAATCATCTACGCTAAATTGAATTCTACCGTTAATTTCTCCATTTGATTTTTTATAAATTTCATTAAAAGTAAATGTTGAATTTCTATCTATGTTATAAAAACTACTGGTATATTCAGCACTAACCAACGACGCTTTTTTAACATTATAAATAGGTTCGTCTAATCTTACTTCAAAATGTCCGCTATGATTTGAATTATTATCTATTGCGTCATCACTACTTACATATAATCTATTAGGTTGATTTAACATTTATAATAACAAAATATTTTATTTTCCTTAATTTTTATTCCAACACTTCAACGCTTCCGTTAGAAAACCTTAATATTCTCTCGTGATGTAAAAAACTATGGACTACATCGGTGGCGGTTGAAAGATTACCGCTGGATAAAAGCAAAATATCGGGATTACCCGTAGTCTTAACACCACTAAAAGAAGACCCTTGATTAAGTTCTACATCAACCGCTAAAATACCTTTACTCGCCACAAATTGAGGATAAGTAATATAACCACAATAACTATCCTTATTTCTCGCCATAACTCTTAATGCTGAATAATAACTTTGAGATACTGATTGAATTTGACTAACTGGGTAATTCTCGCTACCTATGCTATAATTCCATCTCATATTGTCGTCTTGTGCTTTATAAGTATCAATTCTATCTGCTATTTTATCATTTGCTACATTTGGTATAACGACGCTAATAATATCTTTAAGACGAGATACACTTTTAGAGATACGAACCGAAGAACCGCCTATTGACGAGCTATGTGTGTATGTGCTATAACCGATATTCAACCCCGACACTAAACTTTGTTGATAAGCTCTTAAATATTCACCACTTACTTTAATCTCGTCGTAATGTAGTTGAGGATTAGAAATTTGAAATTCTGGGGCGGTTATTGTTCCAACACCTTTTAAAAATGTGGCGTTGTCGTTAAGTTCTAATTCAATTACTAACGATTTTAACGCTCCACAATCTAAAAATTTTCCGCAACTATGTAAAAATCCACTCGGTAAATGAAAAGTTATTTTATTATCTATATCCGCATCATTACCCATCCTATCGTTAGTATGGTCTGTTCCACTCAATTTATAACCAACACCACCGCCACCAATTCTTAAAACACTTTCCACATTATTTTTAGATAATGAAAAATTTTGTAGTATATTTTGTAGTAAATCACAGCGTCGTATTCTCTCAATTACTACCCCCGTTCCCGACAAAATACGAATTTCCTTAAAAAGACAACCCCCGCCGTTTGCTGGTTCTGCTCTATTAGCGTCTTTATTGGTGGCGTTCTGTTGATAATCCAAAGTCATATAGATACTATGAGCGTCAATAAAATCACCACTTCTTATTTTAAACCTTATCGCCGTGCTGTCGCCCCCTTTGAGAGTTCCACCCCCGCTACTGGGTGCTGTCGTCATATTTTTTCGTGTTAAAATATCGTCGCTCGTTGGTGCTAAACGATAATATAATTCGGGTTCTACTTTTTGCACATTTAATTGCGTTTCCATATTGGTTAAAATTGAATCAGCCATTTTATAAAATAACCTTATATTTTATTTTTTATAGTTTTTAATAGTTTTTTAATAACCTTCCTATATTACTTCCTAAACTTAAAAGCGGTTGTGCTTCTCTTTGTATCGGGTTAAAAAAATTCATCGCCTCGCCTTCTAAAAAATTTACTCCGCTTTCCGCAATTTCTCTTAATTTAGGGTTATATTCTTCAATTCTACCTAATACATCTTTTTTACTTCGTTCGTATTTATCCCTAATAGTTCCTATTGTTTGATTTAATTTTCCTAAATATTGACTTCCATTATTTACGCTTTTCCCTAAATATCTAACGCCACCCGCAATATGATTACCTATGAATTTTCCTAAATACGACATTTTTATAATTAATTAGGAGATTTTATTATTTGATTATTTTTAATGTTATATTTAAACTTAAAACCACTAAAATAGGATTGTTTCCTTATATCCACATACAAAAAATTATAGGGTTTTTCTTCTATGGCGTTAATAAATAATTTTCTAAAAATATCTTCATCTATAACGCCGTTAATTTCCTTACTTATTATGTCTAACTCTTGCGGACTTACTCTAAAAATAATATGGTATAAAAAATTTAACCTCATTCCTCGGGGTATTGCTCTATAACTTTGTGTAGTAATCCATATATGTATATTACTATGTCTTAATTTCATTATTAACGCCACTAAAAATTTATAATTAATATTCTTCATATCACCGCCTAAATCATCTATAATAATTAATCTATGTTTTGTTTTATTTTTTCCTTTAATTAATATGTTTTGTTTTTGTTCTTCTAATATTTCGTTAATATATTCTTCATCTAATTCGTCGTTTAAAATATATTTATCCTCGTCTTCTTCTAAAATACTCCAACTATTATCTAAACCTATTGTAGGACTAAAAATATATATTTTATCGTAATATTTATAATATGGAAATACTTTGCGTGTAATCATATTTAGAATCATATTTGTCTTACCACAGCCAGTCGGTGCTGTTATTAATAGGTGTAATGATGGTAAGAATTTATGAAGGGTTTTAGGTGTCTTTATTGGTATGTGTATTATATTCATATATATTAATTAGGAATATATTTTTTAACAAATTTACTAACACTTACGGGAGATTTATAAATATTAGAAGACATTAAATTATCATTTCTATCAAATATTCTAATGCCTTCACTACTCCTTAAAGCCATTAATCCTTTATCTAATCGGGTATAACCTAATACATTAGTATAAATTTTATTTTTAAGAGTGATTGAAGAGGGCTTTATTGTATCTAATGTATTTTTTGATGGGTTAAGTGCTAATTCCATTAAATCACTACCAAAAATAGACCCCCTCGGCATCATACCAGCACCAGCACCACCACTTTTACCTTTTGCTATTCTTTCCTTTACTTCTACCTCTAATTGTCGTTTGGCGGTTTCCTTAATATTTGGTTCTAAATTTGCTATATTTTCTTCAAATAATTCCTCTATTACTTTTGATACTCTTTGATTTATATAAGAGGGGTCATTATCTTCATCTATCATTTTTTTAATAAAAGTATCTAACGCCCTCGCTATTCTTTTTTCATCTTCTATAATTCTTTGGTCTTCTTTCGCTTTAATTTTGTCTTTAATATATTCATTAAATCCTTTTGGGTGTTTAGATGCTTCACTCCTAATATATGCCCTACCTTCTTCGCTAAAATAATTAACGCCCTCGGGCAATACTATACCAGCGTCGTTTAACTCCTTAATTTCCGTAATTTTCTTTTTTTCTTCTAATGCTAATTTCCTTTCTAATAAGTCTTTATTTTTGCTATTAATAAAATCTCTTTGTAATTCTTCCTCTAATTGTATATCTTCTAAATCAGTTGTAAAATATCTATTAGTAATATCTATAACTTTATCGGCGTTATATTTAGGTATTCGTTTAGGAAAATCACCACCGCTCCCCGCATATCTTTTTATTAATAAATTTTTTCTAACATATTCTAAATGTAAAGCTTCTTTTTCTTTCTCACTTAATCCTAACGATATATTAAAATTAGTAATTGCTTTAAAATTCTCGTCGTTAATATTTGAATACGCCATTTATTATATTATAAGATATTAAAAAATGTTAGAATATTTATTTTTAATTTTTGGTATTGTTTCTTTGTGCATTGTTGTTGATTGTTTGCTGGGTTTTAGTCGGCGTTTATAAACTCTATAATTATCGTCATCGCTTTCGCTTTCGCTGGATAGATAAACGATTTTCTTTTTTTTCTTACGGCGTTTAGGTTTCTTCTTATAAATTATTTCTTCCTCTTCTTCATAATCACTAATGCCCTCCGCCTCCCCCTCGCTGTCGTCGGGTATTTTTTCCTTAATTTTTGATTTAACATCTTTAATAGTTTCTTCCTCATTTTCTTCTATTTCTTCGTCAATTTCTTCTAATAGTTTATCCTTTAATTTATTAAGTTTTTCGTCTTTCTTAATTTGTTTAAATTCTGCTAAATCCGCTTTCTTTTTTTTAAGGTTTTCCAGTCGTTTAATCCTTCCTTTTTCCAAAGCAATTTTTCTTTTTTCGGTAAAAACAAAATTCCTTTTCTTTTTAGGTTTGGGTTTTGGTGGTTCTTCAATTATTTCGTCGTTAATCATTTCTTCTTTTTCTATAACAACATCCGCCATTTATAATATGTTAAGAAAAAAATTTTATAAGTTTTTTAACATCGTTTAAATATTGAAAAAATCTTATAAGATGTTATATGAATGATTATTATTATAGAAATAGAGAAGAAAGAAAGATTTATCAGAGAAAATATAGGTTAAAATGTAAGGAATTAAATATTAATGGTATGAAAAAAGTTGTAAGAAAATATAAGAAAAAACTAAAACCAAAAGCGGAAATAATAAGGAAAACGACAATACTTTATTTTTCTTAAATACTTTAAAAACTACGGCGTTAAAAAATATCAATATAAATTAAAATGAAACCGCACATTGTTTTAATTGATAAAATTATATATTTTTTAAAGAAAATAAAGGAAGGTTTAATTAATTGTGTAAAACCAAATCAAAAAAATATTAATGAATATTACAAAAAATCTAAATAATTATTTTCTATATAAAATATATAAAAATGGTAATGACAGCAGAAGACAAAAGAGCAAAAGCACGGGCGAGATATGCTAAAAATAAAAAACTAAAAAAGATTAAACAAAGCGTTTCAACACAAAAAATACAAAAGGTCGTTAGGGCGTATTTACAAAAAAATAAACCTAAACCTAAATCTAAAAATGTTAAACCCCCAAAAGTTTATAAAACCGAAAAAGATAGACAAATAGCAACAACTATGAAAGCGTATCATATGTGTTGTAAATCCGCTAATTGTGGTAAAAAATATAAAAAGTAAGTATATAATAAATGAAAGAATTATATAAACCTTTTATATCTAAAAGTAAAAATAAAAAATATTCCTTATATGTCGTTAAGAATGGTAAGACTAAATTAATACATTTTGGTGATAAAAGATATCAACATTATAAGGATAAATTAAAAAATTATAGTCATTTAAATCATAATGATAAAAATAGATTAAAAAGATATTATCAAAGATTTAAAAAAACAAAGGATAAAAATACGGCGTTATATTGGAGTAATAAAATATTGTGGTGATTATTTTAAAAAGTCCAAACTCTCAACAAATTCAAAAAAATTTAAACATCTTTTATAATTTTTATATGGAGGGTTTTCTATTTGTTTTAGAAAATGTTTTCTACATACTTTTAAAGTCCTAATATAAGGATATACTGGTCTATTATAAGAAATAATAATATTTTGCAGTTCAATTGGTAAAAATGGTAAAGTGTTATTCATTATAATTCTATATATGTGCTAATCTTTAAACCCTTTTAATGTTTAAGTCTTTTTAATTCTCTTTTAATTTTATAAATATAATCGCTATATTCGCTACAATATATTCCGTCTTTTAATCCTAAATTTATAAAATTTCCTTCATCGTCGCCGTATGGATTATATTCATAATCGCTGGGGTATTCGGTTTTTTTCCAGTAATCAATCATAAATTTAAATTTTCTCTCTATTTCTTTTTGTCTTTTTTCTCTTTTTACTTTTTTAAAATAATTAATACTTCCTCCGCTATGTGCTATTTTATAACACCAATTAAAAGGCATAGTGTCGTTTTCTAATTCATAACGATAAGAATAAACTTTTGACATATAAATATAATTTCTAATAAACATATTTAACGATATACCGCCTTCATACATATTAAAATAATGTTTAATATTCATAAAAAATCTTTTTCTATCTACTTTAATTTTTATATCTATCTCTCTTTGTTTTTCTTCTTCTTTTTCTTTTAACGCCTTAATATAAGGATATACTGGACGAGAGTAAGAAATAATAATATTTTGTAATTCAATTGGTAAAAATGATGTTGTGTTATTCATTATAATTCTATATATGTGCTAATCTTTAAGTCCTTTTAATGTTTAAATCATTTTTAAAATAAAAAAATTATTATAAAAAAAGATAATAATACATTAAAAAAATATAAATAAATAAAATCTAATAATTGTTGCATTAAATTATACATATAAAATTAATTTAATATATAACCCAAATATGCTTTATATCTATCTAAATAATTTACCTTCGGTTTTTCCTTAACTTTTTCCTTAACTTTTTCCTTAAAATTATTAACGATAATTTTATCTTTATAATAAGTTGTTGGTAATGTGTTAGAAAATGCTTTATTCATTTTATATTTTGTCCTTATTTTTAATCTCATTTTTGAACTCATCATTATTATTATCATCTAAGAAAATAACTTTTTTCTCTATTCTATGCGGTATTTTTTCTTTAATCTTATAAACTTCTAAATTATTATATTTATCTATAAAAAATTTCTTTTGAATTCTATAAATGGTTGAACGACTAAAAATGCCGTATTTAAAACCAATATCCCCTAATAAATCGTCTATATTTTTATATTTTTTATTACTAATTTCTTTTCCGTCGTCGTCTTTTTCAATAACATTATATTTATAATAAAATTTTGTAGCAACCATATTAAATATATATAATATTTTATTCTTAAACCCTTTTTAATTAGGATTATATCCAAATGGATATGTTGAATAATCGGCATTTATTATCCTTTTAAATTTATCCTTTTCAAACTTCATTAGTTTAATGTCGTTTAAAGTCTTCATTCCTTCATTAGTCTTTTTGAATACTAAATTATCGGTTTTAAGATTTTCTACTTTTCCATCTACTAATTTTTTATATTGTTCTAAATTAATTGTTTTAAGATTTCTTTTATTTAATTGTATTCCTTTGCTTTTAATTTCCGTCATATCGTCAGTAGTTAAATAGGCATAGGTTTTAGGTGCTGGTGCTACTATTTCTTTTATTGGTAATTTTTCTTCGGTTTCCCACTCTCCTAATAAATGTCCTTCTTCGGGATTCCATTTAGTTTTGTCATATTCATATATACAACTATCAGTATCGCAATATATTAACCTTCCCCCTAATTTTCCTATTACTTCATATAATCTTAAACGGGCGTTAGAGGTAATCATTCCACATAATGCAACATTAGTTTTATTTAATGATGTTTTTTCTTCTTTTAATTCTTTATAACAAACAAATAAACTATTACCTAAATCTTCTCTACTTAAAATCTCAACTTCTTTATTCTTTTGTCTATTTAATAATTTATACCAGTCTTCGGGGGTGTTGATATATTCATTTTTATTCATTTGCCTCATTCCAAATCGCCCCCATAGGTTATTAAGACATAGTTTAGCAACTGCTTTTTTACCAGCGTTTGATATTAAATTATTAGGGTCTATTTCTATATTAAACTTTTCTTTATATTCTCTACAATATTCTTCTTTTTCTTCTTCCGTTCCATCAAAACCGCCCCCTTCTATTTTATTTTTAATAAACTTTCTAATATATGATTTAAATAACTCTTTTGTTTTTTTAAAATGATAAATTTTATATACTCTATCTATTTTATATCCTAATGTTAAGGCTTTTTGTAATTCGGGTGTCGGTATTGTCGCCCGTTCCATTCTTTCCAATCCAAAACAAAATTTATTATTTTGAACCCCTCCTAATAACGGCACTAATAAATTTTTAGGTGGCGTTATATCACATTCTACATAACCAAAATAATTATTTATGTCGGGTGTTTCATCATCTTCATTAAATTCAAATAATTTAGGTTTTCCGTATGGTAAATAATCTAAAAATTGGACGGACGGATATAAAGAACAAATATCTATATATCTTCCATATTTCCCGCTTAATATATCCTCTTCCGTCCATTTTTGATATAATTTAAATACCTCAGTTCTGCCCCCTCTAAATCCTTTTTTCATATCGTCGTATTCTTTTTTTTTTAATATCGCTAATCCCGTTTGTGGTGCTTCTTCTAAATTTTCCTCTTCTACTTCTTCTATTTCTTCGTAATTTAGTTCGTCTAATTCGTTTTCCGTTGGACTATGCAAAGTTAAATATACCTTCATACAATAAGAGGCGATAGTAATACATTTTAAAGGGTCTATACCCTCGTTCATTTCTCGCATACTATCCCTAAAAATTTCTAATGACTTTACTAAAATATTAACATCACTAATACAATATCCTTCTAATTCTTTTCTAAAATTATATTGGCGTTTAGGAGCAAACGGCAAATTATCCATATATTCATTTTCTTCATACCATTTATTAAATTCACAATATTTACATTTTTTACTACAATTATTATTACAATTTTTAGATGCTTTCATTTTGTTAGGTTCAAATATATCATACGGCGGAAAATCTCCAATATAATTTGTTTTGTCGTCGTTATTCATATATTTTTTATCATTCATTAGATAAGGAAAGAAACCTTTTTTAAATTTACTTTCATCTAAACCGAAAGTTTTAGGCATAGCATCTAACGCCATAGGTATAAAATTTAAACTATCAATAAATCTAATACCCCATTCTTTAAACTCCATATACATAATTTTAGCACCAGCGAGAACAATTTGAGAGGGTTTTTTTCCTAATGTATTTTTTAAATGGTTATGTATAATCCACCCGTCATACCCTTTTAAATTATGTGCTACGAATGTCGTATTCTTTCCTACGCTTTGTATATATTCTAAAAACTCGTCTAATGTATTTTGACTTTTGGCGTTTTCGGTGTATAATTCTTTACTATTAATATAATTTACTATATGAATTCCTTTTTCGTTAAATTCACTTTCAAAATCAAACCCTATGTAGGTTTCTTCATCACCCGTATTATTTTTAGTAATTTTACCTTTTCTTACATTACATCTATGTTCTTTGTCGGTGGTGTATATTTCACAATTATTACATTTAAATTCAAAACATATGTGTTCTTTATTTTCATAACGAGATTTAGGCATTACAAATCTACATTTTTCACATTTCCAATCTTTCCCGTCTTTTTTATCACCTACTTTAACGCCTTTTTTACTATTAACTTTTTTGTATGTGTGGTTTTTTTCTATGTGGATTTTTAAGCATTCCTCATTATAACAAAATCTATTACAATAATCACAATTTAACCAATTTTTAGGTGTTGTATGGGGTGTTAATGATTTACAACATTTACAACTAATACCACTACATAAATGTTTATCAAAACTACTCGCTACTAACGCTTTTCTACAATTATTACACCATTTATACCTTTGACTATTACCATTAGATACAAAACTATTAATATTTGTTATTAGGTGATAATGTTCTATCGTCATATCATAATAAATATATACTATCTTACTATCATCGTTAATATCTTCCCTTTTATCACATTCATTAATTATAGTTTCCTTACCCGTCAATACTATTACTTTTCGTTTAAATTTCTCACAAAAAATATCAAAGTCATTAGGGGTCATTCTTCCATATATTTTTAATTTATCACACATTTCTTTTGAAAGTCTATCTAATTGTTTTATCCTCGTCTTTTTTCTTAAATTTTTAATGTTTGAAGGTGTTTGTAATGAAACCGCTAAACACCTTTGTCCGCAACAATTATCATTATTTAATATAGCAAATAAGGCATTTTTACTTTTTAACCATAGGGGCAATTTAACACCATTCCCGCCGTTAAATATCTTATTGGTTTGTAGGTCTATATATTCTATATTCAAAGGTTCATATCCGTAATGTTCTTCGTTATATGCTTCTAAATCCAACTTTATTACTATTAAAAATTCTTCTTTACTCATACCTCCGTAATCCCTAAAAGGTATAGATATCGTTTTACCTAAAATTAAAGTTCCTTCCTCATCATAATAATCTTTAAGTTTAATAACTAATCTACATAATCGTCTAAAAAAATATCTAAAATTATCAAAAAAATATCTATAAAATTCATCATCATCAATAAAATCATATACATTACTTACGAAAATCCTATAATCTTTTGTTTTAAATCGGTCGTTTGTTTTATATCTCGTATTGGTGAATTTAGGTCTTAATAATATTTGTATTTTCTTACCTAATAAATCTTTGAATTTATTTTTAATTTTAAATGTTTTAAATCTTTTATCTATTAACCTATCCTTTTTAATGATTTTATTATTAAAAACTATATCACCATCTAATAAAGGTGCTTTTCTATTACTTAATACAAATTTTTTATAGGGTTTAGAATATTTACCATTTATAATTGGTCTTCCATTATAACCAAAGTTTTTAACTTTTTGTTTAAAATCCTCCATTACTCTTTTATAAGAAAATAAATTTAAATTGTTTTGTTGTTCGTTCATTCTAT
>JGI11705J14877_10001433_pt1 | contig 13687 bp, 12 predicted proteins | sample Etolaghawater15m_FD_14877 | JGI IMG/M metagenome (IMG submission 14877) | reverse complement strand
GGCCGATCGGCACGTTTATCGCCGTGATGGTCGCGGCCAACAAGAGCGTGCCCAGCCGCAAGAGCTACCCGGAGGCCTTTCAGGCGTTTGCGCAGTTCGCAGAAGGGCGCGATGCCGCGATCTATACGCACTGTGACTGGACGGTCAGCGAGGGCGGCGTGGACATCCCGCAGCTCGCGCGGGCCTGCGGGATCCACGACCGGCTGCTGCTGGTCGATCGGTTCAAAGAGGCGCTGGGCCTGCCCGAGGCGTACCTGGCAGACGTGTACCGCGCGGCGGATGTGCTGCTGCTGCCCAGCCGGACGGAGGGCTTTGGGCTGCCCCTGGTGGAAGCACAGGCGTGTGGATGCCCTGTGATCTCGACCGACTTTGCCTCGATGACCGAGCTGACGTGGAACGGGATCTGCGTGCCGCCCCTGCAGCGCGACTGGACCCAACTGGGGAGCTGGGAGGTCCTGCCCAGCATCGAGGGGGTCGCCGGCGCATTGGAGGAGGTGGCCGGGTGGTCCGCATCCGAGCGGGACGCGAACGCCCGGGTGGGCATCGAGGCTGCCCGGCGATACGATTGGGACGTGTTGATCCGGGACTATTGGGTCCCGCTCCTGGCGGAGGTGGCCGCGTATGGACATTCTGCTGCAGCAGGCGCGGACTGAGTACACGCCGCTCCTGGACCTGACCGAGCCGCTGCACCGCGCGTACGCGGAGCGGCACGGCCTGAGCTATATGCGATTCGATGGCCCGTACGCTGTCGAGTGGACGGGCCATTGGGACGCGATCTGGCTTCTGGACCGGCTGCTGGCGTGCGCGTGGGTCGATCGCGTGTTCTGGCTCGACGCGGACACGCTGATCACGGGCGATGAGGACCTGCGCGCCGCGCTGGGCGGCAGGCTGGCCATGTGCCGGCACCCGGGGCCACCTCCGCATTGGAATTGCGGCGTGCTGTTCCTGCGCAACGGTCCGCGGATGCGGGAGTGGATCCATGAGATCTGGCGACGCGGGCCGGGCGAGTGGCCCTGGTACCAGCAGCAGATCATGAACGACCTGCTGGCCGAGGAGAGGTGGAACGAGATGGTCGAGCGGCTCGACGACCGGTGGAACAGCACGTATCGCGTCACGGCCGTCGACGAGGCGGTGATCAGGGCCTGGCACGGGGTGTTGGGGCCGGACGCCAAGCTGGCGCGGATGCAGGCCCACCTGGCCGAGATGGAGAGGGCATAGATGGCGCAATCCTCCCGAGGGCAGCAGCTCATGGTGCCGATGATGAGCATCCCGCTGTGGAGACGCGTGCTCACGCTACCCACGGTCGCCTATTGGCCGCTGTGGGATGCCAGCGGCGTGGTGTGCACGGACCTCGTGGACCCGGCTGCCAACGTGCTGCTGGACTCGGGATTCGAGCAGGAGGCCACGTTCAGCGTACTCGGGTGGGCGCCGGTCGGTGGCGACGCAACCAATACGCGGGTGAGCGACCCCGTTCACTCGGGTCACTATTCCATGAGGATCGTGACCGACGGCCCGACGACCGGCTCTCGTCTCGAGAATTATACGACGACAGTAATCCCCGGACGGACCTACAATTACTCGTTGTGGACGCGCGGGGACGGCACGTATGGCGGCCGGTACCGCATCCGGTCGAGCGGTGGGGACCTCGTGTCTGAGCGCTCTACGGGCGTGACGGGCACGGAGTGGACCGAGGTGTCCGGCACGTTCACCGTGCCAGCAGGTGTGACCGACGCCATTTTTCGGCTGCAGGGGCCGGACACGATTGGCGGGACGGCGTATTTCGACGACGTGGCGATCACCTGCCCGGCGGGCTGCGGCGCGCAGGCTGGCGACTATAACAGCGTGACGCTCGGCGCGCCCGGAATCGGCGATGGACGGTTGGCGGCACGGATGGGCGACGCCGGGCACGTGGACATCATGACGCCGGCGCTGCAGAGCCGGTTCCCAGCCACAGAGGGCAGTCTACTGGTGTGGTGGCGCTACATCGACCCTGCCGACTTTGTCGGCGGGGAGGCCACGCAGCAAGGCATGTTCTCGGTCTACTCGGGCACGTGGCTCGGCAACAGAGACCGGTTGACTATCGAGAAGGACGTCGAGTATGACACGGAGCCGGAGGAGAAGGTCTATCATACGTTCTTCTACCGGCCCGGAGGGACGCCCAATGAGGAACAGGGCCAGGAGGAGCGGTTTTCTCCGGACCTGTACTGGCACAGCTCGGTCTGCACGTGGTCAGAGGAAGAAACCAAGATCGCGTTGTGGCACGACGGCGCACCCGCGCCGTTGGCAGGGGGCGGGGATGATATCATTGTGCCGTGGCGCGATCATCCGATCGAGCTCGCGCAAATCGGGGCGAAGCAGGGCCCCAGCTCACTGTGGCATGGCGACATGTCGCACGTGGCCCTGTTCAGCCGCAAGTTGACGGCGCCGGAGATCCGATGGGTGAGCCGGCGGTAATAGGAGGTGATCGTGCCCGTGTACATGGTAGGCAAGCCCTTTGGAGAGACCCGCCCATGAAAATGACCATCAAGGGAATCCAGGACGCCCAGCGCGCGAACGTGCGGATGATCGCGGCGGTGCAGCCCACCGGCGCGCTGGGGCGGGCCGTGCGGCACGGCCTGGCGCGGGCGCATCGCTACGCGGTGACCATCACGCACGTGGACACGGGCGCGCTCAGGGCGTCGCACCGCATGGCGTTTGCCGAGCGGCGACACAGCGCCCTCGGGCGCATGTTCATCGCCCCGTCGGCGGTCAACCCACACGGCGAAAAGCCGGTCGAGTACGGGCCCGAGGAGCACGCCCGCGGCGGTGGGCACGCGTTTTACCAGCGAACGCTAGATGAACAGGGGCGCGATCTCGCCCGGGAGATGGGCGAGATCGTAATCCGGGGGGCACGATGACCGCCATCAACCGCGAGGCGGTGCGCGACGGGCTGGTGAGCGTGTTTGCCGACCTGGTGAGCGACGAGGTCGTGCAAGAGGTCGTGGGCCATCGGGTCAGCGACCCCCAGGGCAAGACGCCGATCGTCGCCGTGCTCAGCGATGGCACGGAGCGCATCCCGTTTACGTTTCAAGGCTCGCGTCCTGTCTTTCACCTGGTGGTGCAGGTCCTGGTCCTGGCGGAGGATGCGAGCGGCTACACGGAGGCGGATGCAGAGGACCGGCTCGACCTGGTCGAAAAGTCCATCGCCGAGCTGATCGATGCGAACCGGCAGACCGCGCTGTGGAACAGCATCAGCCAGGCCGAACGGGGGCAGGTATACGACGTGTCCATCGGCGGGCACGCGTATCTGTTGGAGTCGATCCCGTACGCAGTCAAGGTACACAAGTGATGGAGTGATGGAGGACGGATCAGATGGCACAGACGACAGAAGCATTCAGCATGGCGGCAGCTGCCCTGTACTGGGGCACGGATGGCAACGTGTGGACGGACATCTCGGGGTACGCGAACAGCGTTGAGGACGCGACGCAGGAGCGCAACACGGGCGTGGCGTACACGTTCGACGGGGACACGGGGATCATCAAGGCCGGCAAGCGCCAACCGCTGAACCTGCGGTTCAACATGGTGCACGCGGAAGAGAACGCGGGCCTGGAAGCCCTGCGGGCGTACTTTGAGGCCGGCAGCGCGGTGTATTTCCTGTGGATTCCCAAAGGCAGCACAGCGAGCAACTACCAGTACACCAGCCAGGCCGGCTACATCAACTCGTTCCCGTACCCGGCCGGCGCTGCCGAGAGCGGCGACCCCTTGGCCGCGCAGATCGGGTTCATCACGCCATACGTGACCAAGAGCGAGGTCAGCTAGTCGTGGCGCAATCAGGAGGCACTGTGGACGAAAAGATAGATATCAAGGTCGACGTGGACGCGCTCTACCTGGACGACCTGGAGGCGCTGGAAGGCGCCCTGGGCGCCAAGGCCATGCTCGACACGCTCGATCGCTGCGTGGAAGGCGGCGTGCGCGGGCGCAAGATCCCCCTGCGGGACCTGCGGCGCATCGCGCGCGCCGTGACCGCGGAGCTGACCAGCGACCTGGGAAACTGAAGCTGCGCCTGATGGCACATTTGCACACCGGCACGGGTTCTGCCCCGCGCCAGTGGACGCGGCTGCGCCTGTGCAGAGACGTGTACCATTGCACGCCGGTGCAGCTGCGCCAGGTCCCGGCCCGGGTCATCGTCGAGGACCTGGCGATGCTGAGCATCGAGGCCCGGGTGGCAGACGTACGCAGGCGCGGCGCACACATCGGGGGCAGGAAATAGATGCCTGAATACCGGTTGACGTTCATCATCGAGGGCAAAGACCGAGCCAGCGGACCCTTGAGCTCCGTGGCCGGAGGTCTACAGCGCGTGGCCGAGTTTGCGGCGGGCGACCTGCTGGCCGGCGGGATCCGCAAGATCGGACAGGCGCTGTTCGACCTGGGCCGGAACGCCGTATCGGGCACGGGCGAGCTGCAGAACATGCGAATCGCGCTGGAAACGCTGTCCGCGCGCGAGGCTGTGCTCGCCGGCGCATTTGACACGGTCGAGGAGGCCATGCGGGAGACCGCGGGCACGGGCAGCGTGCTGCTCGACCGCCTGCGCGAGCTGTCGATCGCGAGCCCGTTCGAGTACGAGCAGATCGCGAACACGTTCCGGCTCAACCTGGCGTTTGGGGCCAGCAGCGACGCGGCTGCCGACCTCGCCAAGGGGCTGCTGGACGTGGGCGCGGGCCTGGGCATGACGAACGACGTCCTGGACCGCACGAGCTACAACCTGGCACAGGCGGTGGTCGCCGGGGATCTCACGGCGGCCAACCTGCGCCAGCTCAAGATGGTGGGCATCGACCTGGCGGGCGTGCTGCGCGACGAGCTCGGGCTGAGCGTGGAGCAGGTCACTCAGCAGCTGCGCCAGGGCAAGATCACGCTGGCCGACGTCAGCCAGGCGTTCGTCGACTATGCCGAGAAGAACTTTGGCGGCGCCGCGGAGCGCATGAGCCGCACATTCCAGGGCCTGCAGTCCTCGATCAAGGACCTCTTTTTCTTTGCCTCGGCAGACCTGCTCACCCCGGCGCTGGATGAGGTGTCCGGCGCGCTGTCCGAGGTGTTCGACCAGGCGCGCGGGATCATTGACAGCGGCGTGCTGCGCGAGATCGGGGCCGAGCTGGGCCACATCGCCCAGGCCGGCATCCAGGCGGGGCGCGACTTTGCCGATCGGTTTGGCGGCAAGATGGTCGAGACGGCCGAAAACGCGCTGCGCTGGGGGATCAACATCAGCACCGAACTGGCGACGGGGCTGATCCAGGGCGCGGTATGGGCGCTGACCTCGGCGATGGACGTCATCGGCGACATCCTTGCCTATTTCCTCCAAGGCCATTCCCCGCCCCGCGTCGCGCCGCACATGAACGATTGGGGCGCCGAAGCCATGACCGAGTTCCTGCGCGGCTTTACAGATGCCGAATGGGGCGTGATGGACGATGTCCGCTATACGCTCGAGTCCGTGCTGCGCACCCTGGTGGACAGCGGGCAGATGGCGGCCGACGCGCTGGGCCCGACGATGATCGGGCTGACGCGGGAGCTGGCCTCGGCGCTGTCCGAGTATGCGCGCACGGGGGTGGTGAGCGAGGGGCTGTTCTCGCGCCTGGCCGGCGTGGGCGGCGTGTTCGGAGACGAGCTGGAGCGGCTGGCACGGCTGCAGTTCAGCCTGGTGGACGCGACGCGCACCTACCAGGCCGTGGTGGCCCAGCTCGCCGCAGCCAAGGACAAGGAGCGCAAGAGCGAAGAGTCCCTGCTGCGCCTCGGGGACGAATACAACGAGCTGCTCGCGCACCGCGCGCCCATGCGCGACGTGCGCGCGAAAAAGGCCGAGCTGGAAGCCGCACGCCAGGCGCACGCGCAGGCGCAGAAAGAGCGCAGCGAGGCGGAGCAGGCGGTCCAACAGGCACAGGAGAAGCGAGACGCGCTGTCTGACCAGGCGGCGTGGCAGCAGCTGCTGATCGAGCAGCTCCGGCAGATGGCCGAGTGGAATACGCGGGCCCTGGAGCCGGAGCGCGCACCGGGCCGCATCCGCGCGCCCAAGATCGGCGGCGCCATGCCAAGCTTCCCGATCCCGGATTGGACGGGCCCGCTGCAGCAGGCGGTGGACGAGATCACGCAGTCAGACGTGATGACCAAGATCAAGGACCTGTTCGCCCCGGTCCGGGAGGCGTGGGAGGGCCCGATCAGCGACGCGCTGCAAAAGCTCCAGGACAAGTGGATCGAGTTCAAAGATATCCTGGTCGCAGCGTGGAACTCGCCCGAGGTGCTGGCCGTGCGCGAGTTCCTGGCCGACCTGTTTCCAGAAGGCACGCTGGAGACGATCGGCAAGTGGGTCGGCGCGATCCTGGTCGGCGCAGCGGCCGTGGGCATCCTGGCGGCGGTGATCTCCATCGTGATCAATCCCCTGTTCCTGCTGGGCGCCGGCATCGCGATCCTCGCCGGGCTGTGGACGCAGCACGGTGAAGAGATCATGGTAACGACCCGGCAGCTCGGGTTCATCATCAAGCACTATTTCGGCGTCGCCTGGAAGGCGGTCCGAAAGTTTGCCGTCAATGCCTGGAACACGATCGTGGGGTTCTTTGTCGATCTCTGGACCAAGGTTCGGCTGTACAGCCAGATGCTCGACGCGATCCTGTTCTACGGCCTGCACAAGCTGTCGGTCCAGATCCGCGATTTCATCGAGGATGTCGTAGCGTTCTTTGTCAACCTCTACAACCGGCTGATCGGCGAGGATTCCATCATCCCGGGGATGCTGGCGGACATCCAGCAGTCCTTCAGGGAGACGTTCACGGGGCTGATCCAGAGCGCCGGCGAGTGGATCGACGGGATCGTCGACAAGATCCGGACCCGGATCGATGCCTTTGTCCAGATCGGCAAGGACCTCGTCGAGGGACTAAAAGAGGGGCTGCGCGGCAAGTTCCTGGAGCTCGAGGGATTCGTCGGCGACCTGATGTCCCGGCTTCCGCGATGGGTCAAGGACCTGCTGGGCATCCACAGCCCATCGGCGATCTTTGCCGAGATCGGCACGGATATCATGCGTGGGCTGGCGCAGGGCATGGCGAATAGCATCCGGCTGCCCAGCACGCAGATGCAGACCTCGGTTCGGAACACTGTCGCTGCAGCGCAGGGCAGTCCCTTTTCTCCCCGCCCGAACGCCGTGTACATCTATGGCGACATCCACCTGCCCGGCGTGCGCGACGCCCACGACCTGCTGTCCCAGCTCCAGCAGTACGCGATTCCAGGGAGTTAGCCGATGGCCGATCTCGACCTGAAAGTCGTCTCGTACGACGGGCACAACCTCAACGATGGGACCAACTATGTCGCCGGCGTCTCGCCTGGGATGGAATGGGGGCTGCCCGACGTCGAGGCACAGCTTGTCCAGAGAGATGGCCTATGGCCGATCCTGGGCGGGATCGTACGCAACGGGCGCGAGATCCAGTTTGTGATCCAGATCGTGGGCTCGCTGCGCACGCTGCGCGACCAGCTTTTGCGGTGGTTCGACCCGGAAGACGAGACCCCCAAGGCATTCGTGGTCGAGGACGAAGACGGGACCCACGACCGATACGTAAACGCGCTCTGCCGGCAGTGCCTCCCGCAGAGCGTGGGCGAGATGGCCTCGCACGACACGTTCCAGATCACGCTGGTGATCGACGGAGACGTGCGCTGGCGCTCGACCTCGGAGGACAGCGATTCGTGGTCCATTACGGCCAGCGGGCAGACCCACGTCGTGGCCAACGGAGGCAGTGACGACGCGTATCCCTCGTTCGAGATCACGCCCACCTCGAACAAGGCGGGCGGGCTGGCCTACAAGCAGTTCGTGCCCGTGACCTGGCGCTCGAACAACCCGGGCTGGTCGTACCCGGTGCGCCTGGGGGCCCTGGACACGTCGACGCTGGTTGGCGCGAGCAAAGTGCAGGCGGACGGCGACGACCTGCGCGTTTACGTGGACGGGGTCGAGGTGGACCGCTGGCTGGTCTCGATGAACAGCGCCAACACGTACCTGTGGGTCAACCTCGACTTTGCCCCCCAGTGCTCGGCGACCCTGCAGGCGGCGATCGCCAGCACGGGCGCGGTGAGCACGATCGGGGTCGGCGAAGACGTGTACGACTTTCCCGAGTCCGGGTTGGTGCTGATCGACGACGAGCTGTTTACCTACACCGGGCGCGACCTGGCGGACGAAGAGCTGACCGGGGTGACGCGCGCGGCCAAGGGCAGCTCGATGGCCGCGCACACGACCAGCGATACCGTGTACTGGATCCAGCACGAGATCCTGATCGCGTATGGCAACGGCTCTCTGACCGCGCCCTCGACGGACGACGACTATGAACCGGCGTTTGCGCTGAGCAGCTCGAGCAACTCGACGTGGGCCTATACGGTATTCGGCGATCCGAACGACAAGCGCACGGCACGCTGGCAGCGATGGGGGAACATTACCCTGGCCGGCGCGGGGGGCGTGTACACGGCCACACAGCGGGTGCTGATCAACAGCGACTATTCGGTGATGGGCGCCTGGCTCGACGAGCTGCACGGAAACGCGTACGGCTGGTACCTGAACAACCCGTGCGGGATCGTCAACGCCGCGTGGGCGGACGGGTACAAGCGGGCCGAGGTGGTGACCGATTTCCTGGTGCACCTGCGCTACTGGGAGCGCGGGGCTAACTGGTGGACCAATCAGGCGACGCTGAGCGATCCGTCCACGGCCAACACGTGGGAGGCATGGTCGCAGGCTGCGGCCGGCTCGGACTGGGACGCCGCCGACACGCTGTGCATCGCGCTGTACTTTTTCGCCGCGGACGTCGAGGTGGGCACGGTCACGGTCAGCCTGAACGCGAGCGAGACCCCGCAGGTCTCGATGAGCGCGTGCGCCGAGCAGGGCAATTACGCCCTGTCGTGCACGATCACCAACACGGATACAGGCGAGTGGATCACGCTCGACTTTGACATGGAGCTGACCGAGACGCTGACGGTGGACACGGACGACGAGACGATCACCTATGACGCGGACGGCAGCTCTCAGTTCCAGGCGATCGACTGGTCGTCGACGCGCGCGCACTGGCTCCGGCTGCTGCCGGGCAACAATACCCTGCAGTTCGACGACACGGGCACGGCCGGCGTGACGTTCGTGACGAAATTCGAGGAGCGGTCTTACTAGTGGCGGTGCAGGTCCTGATCGGCGACCGGTTCGGTCGCGTGATCGACGAGGTGAGCCCAAACGTGCGCGAGGTGGCGTGGCGGCTGAACAAGATCGGCCGCGCGACGCTGGTCTTTTCCAAGCGCGCCGCCAAGGCGACCGCGCGCAACCTGCAGCACGGGAACCGGGTCCTGATCCGGTTCTCCGGTGACGTAGGGCTGCCCGACTGGGGCGGGGTGATAGATCCGCCTCGCATGTGGAGCGGGTCCGAGATCGAGGTCTCGTGCTATGGGATCGAGTACCTGCTCCAGTTCCGGCGCACCGACAAGACCCGGGCATTCGACAGCGTGCCCGTGGGCCGGATCATCTACCAGCTCCTGCGGGAGACCGAAGCCGAGCAGGGCCTGGGTCTGACGTTCGGCGCGATCTGGACCGGCGGGCGCGCGCACTCGCCGCGCTATCATTTCAAGGCGCTGTGGACGATCATCGAGGAGCTGATCGAGGCCGAGCGCTGCGACGTGCGCTTTGCTCCCCAGCTCGCCCGGGGGCGGATCACGTTCCAGGCCGAGGTCTATGACCGGCTGGGAGAGGACAAGTCGGGACGGTGGGCCCTGAAGGAGGGGCGCAACGTGACCGAAGCCACGTTTACCGAGCAGGGCCCGATCCTCAACGACTTTGCTGCAGCCGGCGGCGGCACGACGTGGGGAGAGGAACGGCCCACACAAATTGCGTACGAGCAGGACAGCGATCAGTTGTACGGCCTGCGCCAGGCCGGACAGGTCTACAGCGGGGTGTCTCAGGATACGATCCTGGCAATCTATGCCGAGAGCGAGGTCCGCGAGAACGCCTACCCGCACACACGGCTCGACCTGACCGTCGCCAACCGCACGCCGGCGACGTACACGCGCTATGGGCTGGGCGACGTCGTGCGCTGCATTCTGCCCACCTACGGTTTTGATGGCTATGACCAGGCGGTCCGGGTCCTGGCGCGCGAGACGGATGGCCTGGCGGGATCGTGCAAGCTAATCGTCGAAGAGGAACGAAGCCCGAACGTGGTCCCCAAGGGACCGGGCGGGGAGAGCATAGAGGAATGAGCCTGACCGACCGTGACATGCTGGTACGGAACATCTGGGATCGCGTCGAGGCCCTGGAGAGCCGGGTGCGCGCGCTCCAGGAATACGCGTTCCTGCCTGCCGACGCCTCGCTGGCTCCGGAGCAGCCGAACTGGGCCGAGCTGTCGGGCTGGATCGTCACCGGGGCCCAGCTCCAGGACGTGAATGGACGGATCGTGCTCAACCCGGCGACGCCTGTGATCCGGATCGCCGCAGGCGGCTATATCGAGTCGGGCGACTTTGTTGCTGGCACGAGCGGGTTCCAGATCAACGGCGGGACGTGCGAGTTTAACGACGTGACCGTGCGAGGCACGATCTATGCGACCGCCGGCGAGATCGGCGGCTGGTCGATCGCATCGGCCTACATTGCCAAGGACACCGGGACGGATGCCACCAGCGCAGGCCTCGCCCCCAACGACTATCCGTTCTATGCCGGCGCGGTCTATGCCAACCGGGCGGGCGCGCCCTTTCGGGTGACGCCCGCGGGGGCGCTGCACGCCGAATCGGGCGACATTGCCGGGTGGACCATCGCCTCGGGGCACCTGTACGCGGGCAGCGGGGCCAACCGGGCGGGCATGCAGCCGGCGTTCTATCCTTTTTATGCCGGCAGCGAGACGCAGAGCAGCGCGCCCTTTCGGGTGGACACGGCCGGGCAGCTCGTGGCCAGCAGCGCCAACATCACGGGCACGATCGACGCCAACGCGGGTCACATTGGCAGCCTGGACGTGGACGGCGTGCTGACGGTGGGCGCGTCGGCGCCGTACATCCAGATCGACGGGCCGAATAAGCGCATCCAGAGCTCGAGCTATGCGGCCGGGCTCGCCGGGTTTCGGATCGGCCAGAGCGGCGACGCCGAGTTCAATAACGTGCACGTGCGGGGCAGCCTGACGACCGCCGTGTTCGTGCAGGACCTGATCGACGCCCGGGCGGGGACCATGTTGATCGTGCAGTCTGCCGGCGCCCTGGACGATGACGCCGTGGTTCCCGGGTCGGGGACGTGGACGATCGACGTCGAGGACCCCCCCGCAGGCGGCTTTTTGTTTGCGAACGGCGATATCTGCCGGATCCGCTCCGCATACAGCGGCGGCGTGGCGGAGGTGTGGTTTACCGTCGCGTCGCGGACCGACAACGGCGACGGCTCGCAGCGCTACACGTGTACGTACCAGAATGGCACGCGGAGCGTCACCTATCCTGCCGGCGCGCCGGTGCTCGACTATGGCACCAGCGGGGACGGCGGTCTGACCCTGACCGCGGATGGGAGCAACGCGCCCTACCTGAACGTGTTCACGCATGCCGGCAGCCCGTGGAGCGCGCTGACCGAGCAGATCCGGTTGGGCAACCTGAACGGCTGGGGGGGATTCGCCGCGGACACGTGGGGCCTGGGCGTGGGACGCTACGCGTCCAACTATCCCAACATGTACCTGGACGCGACCAACGGCGTGCTCAAGCTGCGGGTCTACAATACGGACTATCTCACATTCGCCTACAACGCCGGCAGCCCGTATGCGCGGATCGCGGGCGACCTAGAGATTAACGGCGGCGCCGTGATCGCGGGCGGGGGGGACGCCTGGCTAGACGGCGACGGGATCGGGCTGGTAGCGGGGAACGCGATCGGGAACAAGATCGCATTCTACGATGACACGGCAAAGACCACCTTGCTCGGAGAACTGTATCATTACAGCAATGCCGTAAACTTGCGTGCGGAGCGGTCGGGCGGCGACGTGGGCTCGAACCTTGCGGCGTATACGACATACCCGAACACGGCGACGGTAAGCCTAATCTCAAGCTCGGTAGTCGGGGCGACTTATCCCACCGTCATCGTGAGCCTGGTCAATGATGGCGACGCGCCCTATCTCACGATCCCAGCGAGTGTGCGCGCGGGCCGTGGTCTTTACGTCGGCGGCACGGCGACGGACCCGGACGACAACGATATCCATTTTGAAGGCAACCTGAAAAGCCGCAAGAGCAGCACCGATTATGACGTGTACGGCATTCGCTACCTGACCACGCCGCTGACGTCGACCTCGTTCGACGGCGACACCAAGTCGACCGGCGACTACTCGGTGACACAGGCCAGCTTTGGATGGCCGACCAGCGCAAAAGCGATCCTGGTGCGCCTGATCTGCCAGTGGACATCAGACGCCGGCGACTATTGGGCGGGCCTGCAGCGCCAGTCCTCCGACAGCTATCACCCGGTCATGTGCCGCGTGCAGGTCGCCAACAAGTACATGGAGAACTTTGGACTCGTCCCGCTGGATGGCAGCGGGAACTGCAACCTGGAGGTGTCCGGCGCATCGGTGAATGCGGTCTGGATCCAGGTGTGGGGCTACCTGATCTGAAGGAGGGTCTGTGAACAAGAATGCAGAGTCAAGCGTGCTCCTGGACGCGCAGCGCGCGTGCACGGTGCGCGCGCTGGGGGCCGAACGGCAGCGGCTGATCCTGGCGCTGCAGGAGGTCGATGCCGCGTTCCAGGATCTGGGCGGGCTGTACGCCCGTGCGCTGCAGCTCCCGGCAGACGGCACGTTCCGGTTCGTGCAGGAGGCGGGCGGCGTGCGGCTCGTGGTCGTGGAGGAAGATGATGAACGTGAAGCGTAATGGTCGAGGTCCCGCGCTGGGCGGGCTGGCGATCGTGCTGGTCCTGGCGCTGATCATCGGGCTGGCGATCGTGCTGGTCCTGGCGCTGATCATCGGGCTGATCGGGCTCACCGGCGCAGCCGACGCGCAAGGCGCGCAAGGCGCGAACGGAACGGCGAGAGCTGGTCCCACCTCGATCTCCGACGCGCAAGGCGCGCAAGGCGCGAACCTACTGGAAAATCCGAGCTTTGAGGCACCCTATACCGAACGCACGATGCGGGTGATCGTCGCGCACGGTTGGGAGTATGCACACTGGGACCGGTATCTGCCGCTGGTGAGCGATGGCGGATCGAGCGGGCCGATCATCCGCCCCGAGTACAAGGAGCTGCCGATCCGGATCGATCCGGATCGCGTGGCAGATGGCGGCTCTGCGCAGTGCTGGTTCTGGATGTTTGCGGTGGGCGATGCGGTCGTGTACCAGGTCGTGGATGTGACGCCGGGGCAGTGGTACCAACTCGATTTCGCCGCAGCATCGTGGGTGACGAACCGGGAGAACCCGGACGCGGATGGCGAGATGTATTTCTCGGCCGGGATCGATCCCCGAGGCGACACGGTACCATGGAAGACCGGGGTCCTCTGGAGCCCGTTCGAATGGGCCGGGCACGATCACCGCCGAATTCGCTCCCCGATCGTGCAAGCACAGTCCAGCCGGATCACGGTGTTTGTCCGCGCCGCGAGCAAGTGGGCGCTGCGGCACAACGACGCGTACGTGGACGACGCGCACCTGGTCCAGGTGGCGCCGGGCGGCGCGCCCCAGCCGACGGCGACGCCGGCAGCGACATCAACCCCGTTGGCGACCCAGACCCCG
>JGI11705J14877_10001431_pt1 | contig 13700 bp, 19 predicted proteins | sample Etolaghawater15m_FD_14877 | JGI IMG/M metagenome (IMG submission 14877) | reverse complement strand
CACATTGATTCTTTCAAGGCTTTTGAATCCACAAGTAGAAGGCGGCCACAGTTTGAGGGCATGGGGTCAGCGGCTTGGCGATCAGAAGATTGAGTTTGCTTTTGAAGATTTTGATGGAGGACTTACCGATGAGATGCAAGAGTATTGTATCCAAGATGTTAAACTCACTTGTAAACTATACAAGCATCTTATGCAAGGCTTTAAGGAATGGCGTGATGCATCGCAGAGTATATTATTGGAGCACGACATCGCAGTTATCTGCAGGCGACAAGAAGACAACGGTTTTAAACTGGATGTTGATTCAGCAGAAACTCTTCGTGCTGAACTGTCAGATCGAATGGGCATTATTGAAGATGAGGTGCAAGCAGTTTTTCCACCGACAGTAGAAGAGCGTTGGTCTGAGAAGACTGGTAAAAGACTGAAAGATAAAGTCACAATCTTTAATCTTGCGTCACGGAAACAGATCAGTGAGAGGCTGATGACGTTGGGATGGAAGCCAACAAAGCATACAGAAAAAGGCCAAGCTATTGTGGATGAAGGTACATTGAAGGGAATCGATATACCTGAAGCACAGCTCATTGCTGAGTATCTGATGCTTCAAAAACGTGTCGGTCTGATCGACTCATGGCTCAAACATGTCGATAAAACTGACAATCGTGTACATGGAGGTATTATTACCAATGGGGCTGTTACCGGGCGTATGACGCATCGTAATCCCAATCTGGGACAAGTACCAAGCGTTAACAGTCCATACGGTACTGAATGCCGTAAATTATTTACTGTCGATACAGGTAATGTATTAGTTGGCACGGATCTTGCAGGTATTGAATTAAGATGTCTTGCACATTACATGCAGGATGATGAATGGACAGAGGAATTACTCAATGGCGATATCCATCAGAAAAACGCTGATGCCGCAGGTATCACTAGGCCGCAAGCAAAAACCCTTATCTACGCCACTCTCTACGGCGCTGGCCCCGCAAAAGTTGGTGGTATCGTTGGCGGAGGTGCGAAAGAAGGGAACGAAGTATTGCATCGCTTTTATTCTAACACCCCTAAGTTACGACAGCTTATGGAAAAAGTGCAGAAAGTGGCGAGTAAAGGGTATGTACCGGGCTTGGATGGTCGAAGAATACTGGTTAGATCTGACCATGCGGCACTCAATAGCTTACTGCAAGGATGTGGCGCTATTATTGCTAAACAGTGGGCTATCGAAGCACACAAGACGTTCAAGAGACGACAGATACCTGTACAACAGGTTGCGTTCGTCCATGACGAAATCCAAATTGAAACAGCGGAGAGATATGGTGAAGACGTTGCACAAATCATGTGCGATGCGGCCTCACAAGCCGGGATTACCTTGGGCTTTCGATGCCCAGTAGATGCCGAATCAAAAATCGGTAATAATTGGTTTGACACACATTAATAGTGTGGTATAATATTACTTTAGTCACCAAGTAAGGAGAATGACTATGAATGACACTCAACGTGTAAAAATTAAGGCTGACGTGATGTGGGCATATCTTGATCGTAAGAACGAGATGTCTCAGAAGTATCAGGTTGACCTGTGCAATCTTTCCGATGGTGCTGTTTCTGCCTTGGAGTCAATGGGGCTGACAGCCAATCAAAAGGAGGGTAAAGGATATTACATCACTTGTAAATCCAACAACCCAATCCGTGCATACGATAGCAACGGCGAAGAGCTAGAAGGTATTGGGATCGGTAACGGTTCACAGGCAATTGCTTTGGTTTCGTTCTATGACTGGAATTGGAAAAACAAATCAGGACGTAGCCCTTCATTGAAGAAGCTCGTAGTCACTGAGCTGGTTTCTTATGAAGGTGATAGCTCGACTGAAGCTGTTGCAATGGACGACGACGAGATCTTATAATGCAACATGCTCTGATTGATGCAGATATCCTGAATTATCGGATTGGTTTTGCCTGTAACAATGAGCCTGAAGGTGTTGCCATCACTACGATGGCACACTTTTTAGAGGATTTGCTACTGATTGATCTTCCGAAAGTTCAGACATGGGAACTTCATTTGACCGGTAAACTTAACTTCCGAAATGAGGTCGCTGTTACTGCACCATACAAGGGCAATCGTAAGTCGGATAAACCAGTGCATTATCATTTGCTCCGGGAATACTTAGTTGATGCATGGGCGGCCACAGTATCAGACGGTATCGAAGCAGATGATATGCTAGCTATCCGGGCGACTGAGCTAGGAGATTCTAGCGTGATCGTGAGTCTTGATAAAGATCTCGATCAAGTCCCCGGCTGGCATTATAATTTTGTTAAGAAAGAGATGTATCATATTGATCCTGCTGAAGGCTTGTTTAAATTTTATAAACAAATGCTAACAGGGGATCGAGTTGATAACATCGTTGGTGTACGTGGAATCGGTGATAAAAAAGCTGAGAAGCTATTACAAGACAAGACAGAAAACGAAATGTGGGATGTGTGTGTTGAGCTTCTTGGTTCTGATAGAGCAATGGAGAATGGACATTTGTTGTACATGTTAAGAAATCATGAAGACACGTTTACCCCACCAAAGGAACTTTGTACATAAACATCATGCGAAGTTCAACCAAGCTAAGGTCTACAAAGACCGGAAGAAAGAGCACAAAAAAGGCTACAACAGGTATAAGTCCTCAATCTGCGAAAGCGAAAGGTAGAAGACTACAACAACTTGTGCGTGATTCGATATTGTCTGCGTTTCCTAAATTAGAGGCTGATGATGTCCGTAGCACGTCAATGGGCGCAGGCGGAGAAGATGTGCAGTTGTCTCCAGCGGCAAGAAAGTTATTTCCATACACAGTAGAGTGTAAGAATCTTGCAAAGATTGCTGTCTACAACTACTATGTCCAAGCAACTGGACACAATGACTTTGAACCGCTTGTTATTATCAAACAGGATAGATCAAAGCCTTTGGCTGTTGTAGACTTAGAACATTTTATGGAACTGGTGAAGAAATGATTGATTTAAATGAAATGGCTAAAGAGTTTGATTGTATTCTTGCAAGGGATCATCAGGTTGCTGGCGAACATTACACAAACAAGTCGATACAACCTTGGGATGCGATGGAAGCGTGGATGTCAGAAGAAAAATTCTTAGGATATCTTCAAGGCAACATTATCAAGTATGTAGCAAGATGTGATGACAAAGGTGGTAAGACTGATCTTGAAAAAGCTCGACATTATCTTGACAAATTGATTGAGTTGTACTAAAATGGATGGTTCCGCTTATGCTAACCGTTGAAGAATTGAAAGAAAAATTAACGCAGTTGGATGAAGTCACATTGATCGAACTGCTAGAATTAACTTCAGATCAAATCGTTAACAGATGCGGTGATTTAATTGAAGAACAATACGAAACTCTGGAGAGCCAATTCGATGACACACTACCTTGGGATAACGATTGATTATGAAAGAGACTTTAGACTCAGTGATCAAGCAATTAAACTCATGCATGACTACTACATGCTTGAGCATGAAACCAGCCCTCAACAAGCCTTTGCACGTGCTTCGGTGGCTTATTGCTACGGTGACCTTGATTTTGCTCAACGGATTTATGACTATGCTTCGAAAGGTTGGTTTATGTTTGCGTCACCTGTGCTATCGAACGCACCTGAACATGGCAGAAACAATCGGGGCTTGCCTATTAGTTGTTTCCTTACTTACGTGGGCGACAATCTTAGTAGCCTTATTGAGCATAATGGCGAGGTAGCGTGGCTTTCCGTCAAAGGCGGTGGCGTGGGAGGACACTGGTCAGACGTGCGAGGCGTATCAGACGTAGCACCGGGGCCAATACCATTCATGAAAGTGGTAGACAGTCAGATGACAGCCTACAAACAAGGGAAGACAAGAAAGGGTAGCTATGCCGCCTACTTGGATGTCAGTCATCCAGACATTGAAGAGTTTATTAATTTTAAAGTCCCGACCGGTGGAGACATCAATCGGAAATGTTTTAATTTGTTTAACGCAGTCAACGTGACTGATAAATTTATGGAGAGTGTAATCAATGATACAGAATGGAACCTTATCGACCCAGACTCAGGAATTGTTAGAGATACAGTCCAAGCTCGTAAACTTTGGCAACGAATACTTGAAGCTCGGTTCAGAACTGGCAGTCCTTACCTTAACTTTATCGACACAGCCAGACGAGGCTTACCAGAAGCTCAAAGAAAACTTGGATTGTCAATTAATGGCAGTAACCTCTGCAACGAAATCCATCTCGCAACAAGTGAAGAACGCACAGCAGTCTGTTGCCTCAGCTCAGTCAACCTCGAAAGATACGACGACTGGAAATCAAGCGGCATGGTTGGGGATCTTATCCGATTCTTGGACAACGTGCTTCAATACTTTATTGACAACGCACCAGAAGAACTTGGAAAAGCTGTCTACTCAGCTTATCGGGAACGCTCAGTTGGTCTCGGAGCAATGGGCTTCCACGGCTACCTCCAAAGCAAAAACATAGCATGGGAGTCATGGCAGGCCGCAAGTGAAAACCACAGACTGTTCAAAGACATCAAAACCCAAGCTGTCGAGGCAACATACACGCTCGCTGTGGAACGTGATGAATGTCCTGATGGAGTGGGTTATGGTGTTAGAAATATGCATCTGTTGGCTATTGCTCCTAACGCTAATTCTAGCATCCTATGTGGGTGCTCTGCTAGCATTGAACCACGTATTAGCAACTGCTTTGTGCATCGTACTCGTGCCGGTAGTCATACTGTTCGTAATTCGTACTTGGAGGAACTTTTAGATGACAAAGGGCAGAACACCAAGAAGGTATGGCAAAGCATCCTTGAGAATGAAGGCTCTGTACAGCACTTGGAGTTCTTATCCGACAGCGAGAGGGATGTATTTAAAACAGCGTTTGAATTGGATCAGAACTGGGTCGTCGAACACTCCGCCAAAAGACAAGAGTTTATATGTCAAGGGCAGAGCGTTAACGTGTTCTTCCCATCGGGTACTGATAAAGCTATTGTTAATCAGGTACATCTCAAGGCTTGGAAGGAAGGACTTAAAGGATTATATTATCTCCGCACGACTGCAGGTGTTACAGCGGAGAAAGTGGGAACGAAGGTAGACCGTAATGCGCTGAAGGACTTTGAGGATGAGGAAGTCTGTGTGAGTTGTCAGGGATAGTATATTATCTAAACTGTAGCTTATAAGCTACAAATGGACATTATAGTGTACACATATGTTGCTTTTATAGTGCATTCGTGTACACTTATAAGCGCATAAAAAAGTTATAACTTCCGTTTATCAGCGCATAAAAATGCATAGTATACCTATGCAAAGGAGGATACATGATTAAGTTTGAATACAGACCGTGGACACCTGATAGTGAGTTCGACTCGATGATGGGGCCACCGACTGTTGAACAAGTGACCATGACATTGGGCGATGATGTCTCATGGGATGAGGCAATATGTGAATTTAAAGACTTCCTACGTGCGGCAGGTTATGTGATTCCGTATGACTTTGAGGAGCCATTNATTGATGGNTATCCACTGTACTCAGGACTTCCNAANCGTAAGNNTNAAGCTGACNTNAAGATAGGTGCTTGGTTGTCTGCCGCATTGGAAGACCCAAGTACGTGTCAGTCGATGAAGAACGACATCAACGAATGGTTTGAGTGTACACCACAGGAGAAGAACACATGAGTGAAACGAATGAAACAATTAATGAAACGTATGGTATGATTCAAGTAAAACGATTGGAAGAGAATGAAGATGGCTCTGCCAACTTAGAGATCGAGACAGATCGTGAAGCTACACGGTTCTTGGTTGAGATTGGTCTGACACGACTGTTGGAAATGGCATTGGATAAAGAGAATGACGAGTATAAGTGGAAAGAAGCCGATGAAAGCAATCTTCCTGAGTGACGTACACTTAGGAACCAAGCAGTGCAAAGCTAAGGAGCTACTTGATTTCTTAGCCACTGTTAAGTGTGACTATCTGTTTCTTGTGGGCGACATCATTGATGGTTGGGCATTGCGTAGGAAACATTATTGGCCCAAAAGTCACACAGAGGTGCTCAGACGAATCCTAAAGCTCTCTGAGCGATGCAAAGTCATTTACCTACCCGGTAACCATGATGAGTTTGTTAGGCCGTTCCTGAAGGAAGATATGAAGTTAGGGAACGTAGAGATTGTTGATAGCTATGTATTTGAGAATGTCTACATCTGTCATGGTGACAAGTTTGACCTAACCATGAAGATACCAAGGCAGGTGATAAACTTTTTTGCTCACCTGTCTGATGGTGGTAGCTTGACTGACAAGATGTACAAGCTCTTAGGGACACAGAAAGTCATCACCAAGTGGGCTAAGACTAAAGGATATGATAGCGTCTTGACTGGACATACGCATTCACCTAAGATTGTTAATGGATACATGAACTGTGGTGACTGGTGTGAGAACTGTACATACATAACATACACAGAGGATAATGGGTGGACACTACACAAATACTTAATCGATTAGAACTGGTCAAGGACGTTGATCCTTTTAATAAAAAACTATTGAATGATGCTTATGATACAATCAAAACTTTACAATCAGAGGTAGATAGGTTAATATATCATAACAACAATTTAATGAATGTCATATATCAAAATCAAGCTGAACTGGAGAACATATCATATGAGCTTGCTGGAACAGAACAAAAGTTATAAGCCTTTTACCTATCCTTGGGCAGTGACCTATGCGACAGAGCACGAGCGTATTCACTGGATTGAGGATGAGTTAGAATTACAAACAGATGTTAACCATTGGAAGTCTGATGTGTTAACGAAAGCGGAAAAGAATCACATAACACAGATCTTGCGGCTATTTACGCAAACAGATGTGGCGGTTGGAACAAACTATCTTGAGTATTACATTCCCAAGTTCAAGAACAATGAAATCAGAGCGATGCTCACAGCCTTTGCTTCACGTGAGTTCATCCATCAACGAGCATACGCCCTTCTCAATGACACTCTTGGACTTCCTGAAGAGGAGTTCACAGCGTTCTTAGAGTATGAGCAAATGTCTTCAAAACTGGAGTTCATGTCCGGATTAGACGTAAATTCTATAAGCGGTACAGCGATGGCTATTGCACGGTCTGTATTGAATGAAGGAATGAGTTTATTCAGTGCGTTTGCGATGTTGCTAAACTATCAACGCTATGGTAAAATGCCGGGTATGTGCACGGTTGTGGAGTGGTCAGTCAGGGATGAGTCACAACACGCTGAAGGAATGGCAAAGTTGTTTAGGGAGTTCTGTGATGAACACCCACGGATTGTGAATGATGAGTTTAAGAAGTCTATCTACGAAATGTTCCGTACTGCGGTCAAACTGGAAGACAAGGTTATTGATCTTGCGTATGAGATGGGTGACTTGGAAGGTTTGTCGGCGGCGGATGTTAAACAGTACATTCGCTACCTCGCAGACAGACGTTTACTGCAACTTGGTCTCAAGACAAACTGGAAGGTTAAGGAGAATCCTTTACCGTGGATGGAAGAGTTATTAGGTGGTAGCAGTATGTCAAACTTCTTTGAGAAGAGGGTAACAGACTACAATGCACATGGTTTGGAAGGAGATGATTGGGGATGGTAAGAATATATGAAGTTTATTGCGGCCAGAGGTACATGGGTGTCTACAGGGCTTTGAATGAAAAGTCAGCGATTGAGCAAGCATATATGAAGACAGGGAGCGCCTCAGCGTACACAGGTAATGCACGACATATGTATAAGGCAATTCAATTATGATAGCGGCAAGATTTCACCATGTCTTTGGTCTGTCGATTGAGACCGTACAAAGTCAGCCTGTGTTGGGCTGGAAGATGGAAGAAGAGATTGACGAAGCTCAAGTATACTTCTTTGATGGGTTTGTTATTAACATCCCCTTTGTTAAAATTATGATAGGGGATGTCTTTGATGTTTTTGAATAAGTTTCTCCAGTGAGACTTTTGCCCTCTTCGGAGGGCTTTTTTTATTCTTCTTCAGACTTTGATTGAATCTCAGAGCGTCCGGTATATACGCTTGGCGTAGCCCCTGCAATCCGAATCTTTCCTATGACAGCTAACATCTGGAGAGCCTGAATCTGCTTAGGGCTGATATCGGCTACATCGCCTTTCAAGGCCGCTGTCAGAGCTTTACGTGCTTCCGGGTTGTTAGCAAGGTATGAAGCCATCTCAGGCTCAAATTTACCCTTTCTAAGTAATACACCGATGTTATTTGCAAGTTCACCAAGATAACGTCCTTTTGGCCCTGATGCCGCACCTAATGCTTCTGCAACAGTTTTACCGACACGGTATGCCTGCGCCATCTCGACAGTGCCTTGAACATCCCGGTCGTATCTCGCCATAATCCCATCCAAGGATGAAAGGAATGCATCAAACTGATTAATCTGACCTTTGTCGTTAAACAGCAACTGATTTTTCTTGAGATCTCGTGTGGCTTCACGCATCTTTTTAAAGTCGATATAGCCTGCATCGTCCCGAAGACTTTTAAAGGTTTCTTCAAACACTAAAGACTTGGTACGTGCCCATAATAATGGATCTTCTTTCTGTACCAAAGACACCACAGTTTTAATCTGAGTTGGTGAGTTGGATATTGCTTTTAGCTCATTTAAGAATCGACCATCATTTGTTACATCAAGACCATTCAATCCAAACTTTACAAAACTCTGACGTGATTCTGTTTCATAGTTTTCTAGCCTGGTCTTAAAATTAGCTCGTGCATCAGTAATTGTTTTTGCGGCCTTTGTCTGCTGTTCAGTCAGTTTAGGATCATCTAACGCTGATTTGAATGCAAAGATCAATTCTCTTGCCATCGCCTTTGCTGGCCCCGGTGTCAGCGAATCAAAGCCTTTACCTTTCCCAGTATACGCAATTTGATTCAGCTCTGCCATCGTAGCTTGAATCTCTTTGGCAGTCAGGTCACGTTGATTACCATCAGCATCATACAAAAATCCGATATAGTTTTCTAATACCCGCCTTTGCTGTGCCCGGTTGTTTACATCAACAGCGGCATCAATATCTTCTAAGGCATCGTATTTTGAAACAATTGCATCAAATTGACTGCTGACACCAGACATATCGAAATATACATCATCTGGAATCTTATCAAAGTCTGCCCGGTTTGCAGTCTTTAGTGTATTCAGACGATTCGATTCCCATTTTTGGAATGCTTTATGAACACCGGATGCAATCTCTTCAGCATCTCTTGGATTGGTTACTGTAGAGCCTGCAATCGCCTGCATTTGATTTTCAACAGCTAGCGAACGCTTACGATCTTCCATTAACCAAGCACTAACATTACGCTGTCCAAGTGCTGTGGTAGGATCTTTTCTACCGACCTCTTCCTTAACCAAAACCTCTTTAGCTTTCGTGATTGCATCAAGCTGTTCAGGACTACCATCAGGAAGTTCCAGCGCTTTACGATACATTTGCATTCCAGCGGTTTCTTGAACGCCTGTAGCTTGTGTCAGTGCTCGTCCAGATTCAACAGCTTCTTGATCAACCTGTCTCTTTGTGACTTTAGGCCCACGTAATCCACCTGTGCGTCCTGTAGGCACCATTGAAATAGCGGCACCAGCGACAGCATTCTCTTCAGATGCAAAACCACCTGCTACAGACTGTCCGCCACGGAGGGCCGCACCGAGAATGCTCTTAGCCACGAATGGCCCGCCTTCACCTAAATAGAATAATCCACGCTCAGTGATAGGCGCATTAGGGTCAATTGTTGCGCCAGCGGCAGTAGCGGCTTTTTGATACGATGATCCTAGCTCTGTGTCGCCAACACCCATTTGCCCGGTCATGACATCAAAGTATGGAACTTTAATATCATCTCCGGTCACATATTCGTAACCGGCTTCAAACAATGCCGGGAGTTCATATGGCATAGTAATGGTACCGGCTCCAAAGCTTCCTAATCCTTTGACAAGACCGGCACCCATTCCATAGGTTGCAGACAGTGCATCTTTTCCAAAATTCAACGCCGCTTCACCAGCAGAGATATCTTCTTGTGGTGCAGTTTGCTTTGGCTGTACTACGGTCTCTGCAGTCCGGGTTCTGTTCTGTCTTGCCTGTAAAGCTTCTCGCTGTTCCGGTGTCAATCCCGCCATTATTGCGCTCCTGATGTCAGTTGCTGATCAATGAAGTCCAGTATCGCTACCTCATCGTCAGTTAATTTGTCAATACCCTTAGCAACTAAGAAGTCTAACGAGCCTTTGAGTCCTCCTTTCTGAGACAACAGGTAACTATACTTATTCACCTGTGTTTGTGTCAGGTCACTCATTTGAGGTGGTACACGCACATTTGCTCTTGAGATTGAAGCGTTCGGTGCTTGGTTTTCTGTGCTGGTATCAATTCCTTCACCAGTATACAATTGCTCCAAGAATGCTTGGGCTTTCGGAGCGATGTAACCTTCAAGATCTCCATTGTCATCAAGATACTTTTTCCGTGCCTCTAATTCAATGAATGCATATTTTGCTTTCTCAGCCATGAAGTTTGCAATTTTTTCCATTGCTTCCGGGCTTTGATTGATCTGTGGTAGCATTGCTTGGATAAATTCACGGTCAGCGTTTGATGGGTTTGTACCGAGCTTTTTAATGTTCGCCAACAACTGATCACCGATCAAGTTAGCCGCTGATTGAGTATTTGCAAGTTTACGCCCTAATTCTTCGCCACCGAATTGTGGGAATACTGTACGCATTAATGCATATGCACTGGCTCTCCAGTCTGCAAATGGGCCTGTAATCACTTGCCCAGCCTGTACAGCCTCAATCAGATTCTCTTGAATATCGTAGACTGTTGCCGCATAATCGTTTGCTGATGCATAATCTTCTTCCAACTGAGTTCGATAACCTTTTCACGTCGAACATCTTCTTTCGCTTCTGCTTCAGCTTCTGCTTTCTCACGAGCTTCAGTAACCGCAGAACCTCTGACTTCAGCCGCCCCAGCTCGCATATTGGATCGAATTTCGGAATCCAAACGCTGTCTTTCAGTAGGGTCTTGTGTGGAGAAATATTCTTGAACGCCTGCGGCAATTGCTGGGGTATAAGAGCCGTAATCTTTAGGGCTAATTGTACCAAACTTTGCAGTAATCGCATCAGATTTTTTCTTCGCTTCTGCCTTTTGACGTTCAATGTCAAGCTTGTCTTTAGCAAGTTGATTATCAAGTTCTTGCTGTTCCAGTTCTTGTGCACGTTGCATCGCCGCAAAGGAAGCCTGTGACATTCCTTGCTTACGGAACTTATCAGCTAATGACCTGAAATATGCAGACTTTGACATATCTCCGGGGGTACTTTGTACAACTGATTGTGCTTGCCGAGCCATCGTGACACGGGGATCAAACGGAGCACCTATTTCTGCGATGTTGCTGAACAGTCTCCGATTTGCTTGGCTGATAAACTCAGGTGCACTTTCACGGATTTCTCGTCGGACTTGTTGTTCAACTAATTGAGGATTTGCAAACAATCCTAAGACTTGTGATTCTGCCATGTCCGTTCCTTATGAGTAGTATAAATCAGGATTTTGTAATGAGCGAGCGAATGCACCATTACCGCCTCCGCCACCACCGGAGCCACCAAATAACCCTGAACTATACATTTGAGTACCTAATTGACCTAAAGAACTATACAGTGCTTCACGTCCTTCAGCACGGCTGATACCAGCCCTTCCTGATAATTGAGCGATATTGCGGAGTGACTCTGCGTCTCTTCCAGCCGCCTTTAAACGTGCTATCCGTTCCTGTTCTGCTAAACTAAGGCCATACTTCATTTCTTCCCGACCGATATCATATACACCAGCCTCTGCCCCAAAGAATTGTTCCGTTAATCCGAGGTCTTCAAGGATGCGCTTACGAGCTAAGTCCTCGCTTTGAATGGCTGTTGCAAGGTCTTCTTGAGCAAAGATGGATTCAAGTCCTGCAAAGCTGGGTTGGGCGTATTGTCCAGTGCCGACATCAACCCCAAGACCCAGCAATCCTTTAGCGGCTTGTTGGCTGAATAGTTGCTCACGCTGTCTTGCTCGTTGGGGATCTCGCAAAGCAGTAATAGCTTCAGAACGTCTAAGCGCCGCTTCCATTGGATCAGCGGTCAAGTTTGCTAACACCTCTGAGCCTAACGCACCATACCGACCAGCCCTAGCTTCCATTTCCGGGGTCAGATCAAATCCAACATCGGTTAAACGACCGGCTTCATCAGTTTCTGTTCGGAATGTACCATAAGGACTGGTAAAGCCTACAGCACGAAACTTTGCCGCCTCTGTTGCGTCTCTTCGTGCTCGTTCTTCTGCGGCAATCTGTCGATCAATAGCCGCTGTTCCAGCTTGTGCAGTTCGTCGAGCACCATAAGCACCTAATAAAGAGCTACCAACTGAGAGTGCTGTTCCTATTCCTATTGCCATAATCTGTTCCTGTTACGGTCTATATATTAACTAGTTAATGTATTTCTACTGGTGTTTTAATCAAACGCCGTTGTCTCTTCTAAGTGTGCCAGTTACTCCACCGTTATGTGAAGTATTAAAACCAGTAACACTTTTCCCAGAGTAGGCATAAACCGCAGTTCCGGGACTTGCACTTCCTACAAATGTGCCATCACCTGTAACCCATCGGTAACCTTCTTTAAGATACATGGTATATCTTGTATCTGTACCCGGCCCTTGAGTGTAGCCGTGAGAATAAAACGCATCTGTAATTTCTGTTGTTAATCCAGAAACCCAAGTTTCAATATCACCAGAATCTGGCGCAAGGCTTAATGTAGTCAATGTTGTCTCAGAGCTAAACCCTGTTAAACCGTGTACTGTTGTACCGTCAAAAGTAACTGTTCCGGGATCATCAGGACTACTAACGGTACTACCATCAAACGTAATAGTATGCGTGTACCATTCAAGTGTTGTTCCGTCAAAAACAATAGCCATTAGCTTGTCTCAATAGTCAATGTCTGTCCAGCTAAAGACATCTTTACACCACCCAGTGTCGAGGCTGTTGCTCCTTCAAGCACAAACTCGTTAGCAGTAATCTCTTGCTGTACAAACGCCGTAGTTGCAATCTGCGTTGTGTCTGTGGTAGTTGCCGCTGTAGGTGCAGTAGGCGTCCCTATAAACACAGGAGAATCCTTCTGATCTTGTACAAACGCAGTTGTCGCAATCTGTGTGCTATCCGTGGTAGCGGCAGGAACTGCGCCGGTAATAATAGGAGTACCTGTAAATTCAGGCGAGTTTGTATTAGCCTTTGTTGATACTGCGGAGGCAATGGCATTGAACTCATTATCAATCTCCGTGCCTTTAACTTTTTTTCGGGTATCCCCAACAGGGTAACCGTCTTTTGCCGCAAAGTTTGTTGCTTTTACATAATCAGACATTTAAACCACCAATTTCCCTGTCTTTGCAAAGATATCAATTTTTTGTATTGACAAAGCACCACCATTCACATCAGCCTCAATACCGATCTGTAACACAGTGCCTCGTCCGCCTAAACTTAATGAAATATTATCCAAAATAATTCCTGATGAGTATTCTGCTTCATTGTCAATATCATCATCTGAAAAATATTCATCGACATTATACTCTGATGTAATTCCTTCAGATAATTGAAATGCAGAGCTATCATAATCAATATTGTAATCGAATGCCCACTTTAATGAAGCTTCCTGTTCTGTTGCTCCAATCAAAGCAATGCGGATCTTTTTTAGAATTTTTTCAACT
>JGI11705J14877_10001430_pt1 | contig 13700 bp, 15 predicted proteins | sample Etolaghawater15m_FD_14877 | JGI IMG/M metagenome (IMG submission 14877) | reverse complement strand
AGAAGGAAGACCAAGTGGAGTGTTCGCCCTTAGGTTCGCACCACTGAACGCCACATACACATATGTGTGGTTGAATGGCGAGCAGTTGACACAGGCGCATGACTACACGATCAGTGACACCACACTGACCATTGTGGGCAAGACCATCACCGCATCAGATAGGGTGGATGTGATGTACTTCGCACTGGAGTCTGCTGTGGGGGCCACTGGATTCAGGATATTCAAGGACATGCTGAACAGGACCTTCTACAAGAGGATCAGCAAGACGGCAACCACAAAAATTGACGACGCGGTCACAGAAGGCGCCCAAACAATAACAGTAGAAGATGGCACAGTACTGAGCATACCAGATATAGCCAGCAACACTCCGGGTGTGATCTTCGTTGACAAGGAGCGTATAGAATACTTCACGAAATCAGGTAACACTCTTGGACAACTGAGACGTGGAACACTTGGGACAGGAATTAAGGAGCATGGATCAGGCACGGAAGTGGTAGATGCGTCTGGTACTCAAACCATCCCTTATGCGGACACTGTGTACACCAACACCTTCACTGGTACTGGTTTACCAATGCAGACCGAGACACTATCACAAACACCATCATCCGCTAGTGAGTTAGACATATTCATTGGTGGCCAACGATTGTTGCTCACTAGCGAGGATGGATCAACAGTTAACTATTCTGTGTCAGGCGCAGATGTGACTCTAGATGGAGCAGTTGCATTGGGCACACAGATCAAAATATTACACAAGAAAGGACAGGTATGGTACACTGCTAAGGATGGAAACCCAGCAGATGGTAAGGGATTACAGGCTTCTACCACTCAACAGGCTAAATTCATTGCTGATGAGCCCACAAACGCACCTGAATAAATACACTAGATGACACAGGACAACAAACCAACAGAATCTAAAAAAGAAGAGAACAACAAGCCTCAGGACAACACGGGTGTTATGATGACTGGGCACATAAAGATTTTCGACCCAGAGACGGGTGAGGTCATCGTGGACAAAAGGAATGCTATCCACTACGAGAACATGTCACAGGCTTTGGCCAATTCATTGGCAAACAAATCAACAGGCTTCGTACATGAAATGGCTTTCGGAAATGGTGGTACTTCCGTAGACCCAACTGGTATCATAACATATCTTACACCAAACTCAACAGGTACAAATGCCACGTTATACAACCAAACTTATTACAAGGTTATTGATGATAACTCTGCTACCAACAAGGATACCACAAGGAACAAGATGGAGGTGAGACACACAGCGGGTAACAAGTACACTGACATCGTATGCACCTGCACACTTGACTACGGTGAACCCACCGGACAGGCCGCTTTTGACAACACCACCGACTTCAATGGTGCTTACGTTTTCGATGAATTAGGACTTAAATCATGGGAAGGAACGGAGAACGGATCAACCAATAAACTTTTAACACACGTTGTATTCCATCCGGTACAGAAGTCATTGAACAGATTGATACAGATAGATTACACATTAAGGATTCAAAGTTTGACAACATTCACCGAAACGAGTTCAACCGCACTGTCAACTTCCAACACAGTTAGTGGAACTACATCAGGTGGTAACACAGGATACTAATGGCATACACGGTTAACAAGACAAACAGTTCGTCATCGCCTAACCAGTACACGGTACAGGATGGTGTGGTCAACACACAGACCGATCTAAGTTTTATTGGTAAAAGTTATGCTGGGTATGGTGAGATTATCGCTGAGAACTTTTTACATCTACTTGAAAATTTCGCTAATACATCGCCACCGTCAAAACCTATCACCGGGCAACTCTGGTATGACAGCGATGCTGGAAGATTAAAAGTATATTCGGGATCGGCCTTCGTACCGTCTGGAGGTAATGTACCATATCAATCTGCATCTCCTAGTGCATTGACACAGGGAGATCTTTGGATAGATTCAGACACAGGACAACTTTATTTCTATAACGGTACCAGTTCTATATTAGTTGGTCCACCAAGCTCCACAGGCACAACTAATGGATTCACTTTTGACACAATATTAGATTCAACGGACACGTCACAGAACATAACCAAACTTTTCAATGATGGAAATCTTATAGCAATAATTTCGGAAGACACTTTCACTCCGAAAACTAGTCTTTCTGGGTTCACTACTGTTAAAAAAGGTATTACATTGTCTACAGCAATAAGTGATCTAAAGTTCCAAGGTACTGCCGCAGACTCAGACCAACTAGGCGGCGTGGGAGCGTCAAACTACCTAAGGTCAAACGCCAACGACACTACTTCAGGCTCATTAGGAATAATCAATGACTCAGGACTGACTGTGGGTACTGACAGTGATATAACATTTACCGTTGATGCTACAGGTGGTATCATATCGAACGTGACGCCGGACACAGACATAACATTTAAGGTCAACGATGGTGGTTTGACATCAACAGTGATGACCATAGACGGTTCAACTTCTAGAATTGGGATAGGAACTACGACGCCAACAGCGAAATTAGATGTCAATGGAACAATCAAAGCCACATCACTCGAGACTAGTGTTACAGGAAACGTTACAGGTAACGTTACAGGTAACTTAACCAGCACAGGTGCCAACACCATGGGGACACTCACGATGAGTGGCACGATGACATCTCAGGCCATAGTGCCAGACACGGATGTGACCTATGACATAGGTTCAAGCAGTAAGAAATACAACACGGTCTACGCCAAGGCCACATCGGCGCAGTACGCTGACTTGGCGGAGATCTACGAATCGGACGCCGAATACGAATCAGGCACCGTGGTTATCTTTGGTGGCGAGAAAGAGATCACAATTTCAAAAGAAGGAAATGACATCAGGGTGGCAGGAGTCATCAGTGAGAATCCGGCGTACCTGATGAACGATAAAGCAAATGGTTTGCCAGTGGCGTTGATGGGCAAAGTCAAGTGTAAGGTGGTGGGGCACATCAATAAGGGTGACATGCTGTCATCACACCCTACGCACAACGGAGTGGCCAAGAAGACACATGATCCACAAGTGGGGGAAGTCATAGGAAAAGCGCTTGAAGATTATGATTCTGAAGAAATAGGCACAATTAATATTGTAGTGGGAAGGTGCTAAATATAAACAAATGGCGTACACAATCAACAAAACAGACAGCTCAGTATTAACAACGATCGCAGACGGAACGGTGGACAACACCACTTCGTTACAGTTGTTTGGTAAATCATATTCGGGATTTGGTGAGGGTCTCAACGAGAACCTAGTAAAACTATTAGAAAATTCAGCGTCAATATCGGCACCCAGCGCACCTCTGAGGGGTGAACTATGGTTCGACACAAACACAAACCAGATCAAGGTGTACGATGGCACGAGTTTCAAACCAACAGGTGGTTCAAAAGCACAGTCATCCGCACCAACAAATGCTTCAGCGGGAGATCTTTGGTTGGACACGGATGATGACCAAGTTTACGCCTACACTGGCACTGCATGGCAACTTGTAGGTCCAGTATACACCAAAGGACAGACACTGTCAGGATGGAGCATAGAGACTTTGGCCAGCGCAGGAGGTAACAAAGTCGTTTCTTCCATGTACGTGGGCAACACCAGGGTGGCGATACTTTCCAAAGAGACTTTCACGCCAACGGTGGCACAGACGGGCTTCGCGGAGATCAAGGCGGGACTGACACTGAATTCCACACTGGGAGCGGTGTTCGAAGGAACCAACACCCAGGCCACATTCATAGATGTGAGTTCAACTACTAATACTTCAGCGTCACTTATAGCAGGTGGAAATTTCGTAAGGGCAGATGCATCCGATACCATGGCCGGAGCGCTGACCATCACGGATGACAATGGCGTAACATTGGGAGCATCGGGAGAATTAACTGTTTCGGTATCAAGCAACGATGTCACGATAGCACAGACATCACAGGACAAGGATTTAAAATTCACAGTCAACGACAATGGCACAACAAACACCATAATGACATTAGACGGTTCAGAGACCGCGGTAAACATCGCAGGTAACGTCAACATCACTGGTAATCTGACCATATCAGGATCTTATGACAAATCAAGCGTGGACGTTTCCACTTATGTTGATGCCTTTATAGGAGTCAACGAGGGCAATGCATCAGACGTTGATGGCGGACTTATTGTGGAAAAAGCATCAGGTGAGGCCAGAATGTTCTGGGACACATCAGAGAGTTACTGGAGTGCAGGATCAACAGGTTCATTCTCTCAAGTAATTAGATTAGCGGATGCTGTCGTAGACGGTAACGCATCAAAAGAAAAAGTTTTAAAGACCACAGCGGCAGGGTTGGTTACTGTGACCAACATAAACTTAGCCGCGGTTGGATCAGCGATAACAACATCAGACACTGCGAGCGTGAGTGTTCCTACAATCGGACAGGTGGCCACGTATGGTAACCTTTGGGGCGGGTCAGCCAAGACCGTTTCCACATCAGCGCCAACATCAGGTGATGGTTCAGACGGGGACTTCTGGTTCGTAAGAGAAGGGGATTAATCCCATGGCCACAGTCGTCAAGACATTCAACTACACAGGCACACTACAGCAGGCGACCATACCAGCGGGCACCACATCCATAGACGTACACCTCTGGGGTGGAGCAGGCGGTGGTGGTGGATCAGACGCGGGAGGTCCAGGTGGTGTAGGAGCCGCCGGACATTATGTAACAGAAGCCGGAATCACAATCGCATCATCTGACGTAGGAAAGACACTTGAAGTCGCAGTGGGTGGCGGTGGACAAGGTGGATCCTCTGGAGGTGGAGCACCGGGCGGAACCAACGGCAAGAGCATCACAGGATATTCAGGAGGACGAGGCGGAAATGCAGGACCACAACCTTACTCAGGTTCAGGAGGCGGTGGCGGCGGAGCCACTGTGGTACTCATAGACGGAGAACAGAAAGCGGTCGCAGGAGGCGGTGGTGGTGGAGCCGGCGCAGGTAAGAGTTCAAACGGTACGGCAGGAATAAACACAAATTCGGCCACGGCAAACTCACCAGGCACACTGGGCGAGAACGGAGCAAACCACACAGGAGATGGCGGCGGTGGAGGAGCCGGTGGTGGAGGCACCGACGGAGGGACTGGCGGTAATGGAGGTTCAGGAGACAACGGTGGTACCGGTGGATACTCGGGATCAAACTACACGGCCGCGGGCACAGAATCAAACGGATCGGGTGTGACGCCCGGCGGTACCGGTTCACAGTACTACACGTCAGGTGTCGCAGTCGGTGGCTCCGGAAGCGGATCAGGAGCAGACGGCAAGGCAGTTGTTATATTCAACATCGGTGTACAAGCGAATTACAAGGTATCTGGTACATGGAAGAACATCAATGACATGTACACAAAAGTTTCAGGAGCCTGGAAACGAATCACAGCAGGATACTACAAGGTTGGCGGAGAGTGGAAGGCACTGTTCAACTCGGGCATAAATTTCATTGAGACGGCGGCCGGATTCGGAGACGCAACAGGCGGATCAAGTTCAGGAACTCCAGGATCAGGTGGTGGAGGTGGTTGTTTCATAGCAGGAACAATGATCACCATGGCGGATGGCACACAGAAACCTGTTGAACAGGTGGACATCAGAGATGAAGTAGCGGTGGGCGGATTCGTGTTCGCAACTGGTAAGTTCCTCATAGACAACCTGTATGACTACAAAGGAATAAAAGTTTCAGGCACACACATGGTCAAAGAAGACGGTAAATGGACACGTGTGGAGAACAGCAAACATGGAGTTTCGCTAGGCGATGATGAACACATTGTTTATGTGTTTGGTTCAGAACACAGAAGAATTATAATAGATGGCACAGAATTCACAGACTACTTCGAACTGAGCGAACAGGAAGAACTGATCAACCACGGCGAGGGGATATTCAGCAATTGGCGAGATCATGATAGACAGATTCATGGTAAAAATGTTAATATACTGAATGCTTGAAAACAGTTTCTACCACGGTCAACAGGGCGAATGCTTCCGACAACTTGACAAACACTGGCAAGACATAAAACACGAGTTTGACTCTCAGCCCAACAAGACATTCCTGGACCCGGAAGATTTCTCTGACAGCGTCCGAGGATTACCCGAGGACTTCGATGACAGATCTGGAGATTACGTTAGTGGAGAATGGCGTGCGCTGGGCATACAATCAGGAGATCACGAGGGACAGTCGTTTAATGACTATCCCATGCTGTACTCAATACTGAGGAAATTCCCATACAAGACCAACGTGGCCATAATGACCGTTGGTGCCAACACCAAGATCGGCAACCACACCGACAACGAGGGCGGCTGGAGATACCAGATGTGCCTGGACGACGGCGGTGGAGACCAGAGTGGCATGTGGGTGATGAATTTACAAACCAAGTCACAGGAACTGATGACCTGGCGAACCGGTGAGGCCTACGTTTTCCAGCCAGGACTACAACTACACAACGGATTCAACAACAATCATAGGCCTAGGACCACACTTCTCATTGACTTTTGGAAAGAATCACAGTACACTAAAGAAAGTTTTGAAAAATATTACCAGCACTACTCGGAGTGTTTCGAGGGGTTAGAAAATCTAGTGGAAGTGTATGAGTCAAGGAAGAACAAATAGCATAGCGATAGTGGGACACACCCGGGGAATAGGTAAGGCCATAGCCGATCTATACAGGGACAAAGGTTTTGAAGTCACAGGATTGAGTAGATCGAATGGATATGACATGTCCAAAGAGCAGGAAAAAATTGCGGATGCCGTACGGAACTGTTATCTTATTGTGATCAACGCCCACGCAGGCAGGAGCCAGTTGGAATTATTAAAGAACATTTATAGTAGGTATCATAATAAAAAGAAAAAGATCGTTGTGATAACCAGCACATCAGGTACGCCCGAGGGCAAGGACGATCATTTCACTGACTCGGATTATCAACAGTACTGCAATGACAAAAGAGAACTGATAGGATATATCAAAGAATTACAAGAGGATCTATTGCCCAGGGCTATGTCGGTGTATGATGTGTGTCCAGACGTGGTGGACACAGAAATGACCAAAGGACTGTGGACAACACTGCCAAAATTGAAACCACAGGAAGTGGCCCAAGCAGTCAGTTATTGCTTCGACTCCACTTTCAACATCAACAGGATAGTGATACAGAAGAATGCAGATTAGGAATTGGGACAGAGACAAGGATTACGACACACTGGTGCGGTGGTGGAATGACTGGGAGTTTGGTGTTGTCCCCAAGGAGTGCTTGCCTCCTGACGGTATTGTTGTTGAGAAGGACGGGGCACCTGTGTGTGCGGGTGGTCTGTACATAGGGGAAGGAACGCAATTCGGATTCATGGAGTGGATTGTCACAGATAAGCAGGCGGATCAGCGTCTTGTTCATAGAGCGTTGAAGCAGTGCGTAGATAGTATCATGCAGTTGGCTGAAAATAGAGGCATCAAGTTGGTCTACACTGCTACTAAAGAACGTGCTCTACATAAAAGATACCAGAAATATCATCAAATGACGTTAACAGAGTCAGACGTAAAGACTTTTCTGCGTGATCTCGATGGTGAATACAGCAAGGATCTCACGTGGATTTCCGACGATGAGCAGATCAAAAAACATAATAAATAAGCACAAGGAGTACTTTTAAATGGCAACACCAACAAAACAGCAAGTGGCAGACTACATCAACGAGAACTACTCATCAGTGTGGACAGCAGAGGAAGAAGCAAAAATAGACCAAATGCTTAATCCAGATCTAGCAAGGATACTGATAAAATTAGTCGGAGATGTGAGTTTCTTGACAGAAGTCAGGGACAACGCTTCTAACAATAACTAATGGCATACAAACTAAACAACACATTCGGGACCTTATTGGTAACATTGCCAGACGGTACAGTGGATGTGGCTACAACAGATCTCACACTGATTGGGAAGGGTTACGCTGGTTTCGGTGAGAAACTCAACGAAAACCTGATTAAGTTATTAGAAAATTTCAATAACACCTCAGCACCAACGAACAAGCAACAGGGACAGTTGTGGTATGACAAGACCAACAACCAAATAAATGTATACACCGGAACAAAATGGAAACCAGTAGGTTCAACCACTAACTCTGCCACATCACCTAGCAACGCAGTGCAGGGTGACATGTGGTTTGACACAACCAACACACAACTTTATGTGTACACAGGATCAGCATGGACTTTAATAGGACCAACCACAGTAGCAGGATCAGGAGTCACACAAGTTTCTGCTGAAACATCACCTGACACCACAGGCGTAAATCAATCCTATCTCAAATTGGTGGCCAATGATTCGGTGGTAGGAGTGGTATCTGACCGAGCGTTCACACCAAATGCCACAGACACAACATCAGCGGCACTGATCTCAGCAGGATTCGCCACGGTGGCGCAGGGCATACAACTTTCATCGGCAGTGGCGTCCGTGAAATTCAGAGGCACGGCGACAGATTCAGACGCACTGGGTGGAGTGGCCGCGGCCAACTACTTGAGGTCAAATGCAGAGGACACGACAACAGAAAGACTTTCGATACAGAGTGATAATGGTATCAGGATAGGTGGAGGCAATGATGTCACAATGACACTGAGCAGTGACAACTTCACGATTGCTCAGACCACACAGGACAAAGACATCATATTCACTGTAAACAATGGTGGCACCACAACGACATTGGCCACCTTTGACGGATCATCCGGCAGGCTGGAACTTCCCAGCGTGGGTGACTTGAGGGTCAAAGGTAACCTCACAGTAGACGGAACGCAAACAATAATGAACACTACGGTTTTGTCAGTGGAAGACAACATCATAGAACTTAACAGGAACATTTCAACAGCGGCATCGATGCCTAACTACACAGGATTGAAGGTCAACAGGGGATACCAATCCACCGACACCGAACAGGACCTTTTCTGGGTTTGGGACGAGACATTCGCTGATGACGGAACAACCACACATGGAAATGCAGGCGGTGCCTGGACAGCATTCAAGTCAGGCGGAGGCGACGACGAGCTTTCAGCGGCAACACTGGTGGACATCAGGGCCAACGTGGTGCACGCCACATCAACAGCGGCACAGTACGCGGACTTGGCAGAGAGATACGAATCAGACTGTGAGCTATCAGTGGGAGATGTTGTCAAATTGGGCGGTCACGCAGAGATCACCAAGTGCGACAAGGAATTAGACGACGCTGTGTTTGGTGTCGTGTCAGAATCTCCCGCGTTCCTCATGAACGCACAGGCGGGCAACAATGACTCACACCCTATGATCGCACTAAAAGGGCGTGTTATGGTAAAATTGCGAGGAACTGGACAGGCGGGAGACCGCTTAGTGAGTGCTGGAAATGGTGAGGCCCGGGTGGCCAACATAGACGAATGCACCGCTTTTAACACCCTGGGCAGGCTCATTAAGCATAAATATAACGAAGAAACAGCACTGACAGAGTGCGTGATAGGAGTGAAATAAATTTTTATGGCATACCAAGCAGGTGACACAATTCTAGATGACGAATACAACACGTTTGTGAACAGTTCAAGTTCACCATACGGATACAACCATTTCGCGGGAACAGGATCAGCAGAGTATGGTCTTGGGCAGACGCACATAGCGACCACATCTGCGGGAGCCACAATCCAGGCGTCACAATGGAACGCACTTTTCACAGGCATGGACAATATCGCTAATCACACAAATGACACCCTAACATCAACTGCTCAAAGATCGGCTGGAGATTCTATAGCAATCAAAACAAATCTCGAAAACGACCTTGCGACACTGGCGGCTTCGGTTGCGGCAGGATGTCCATCAGCCACAGCATTGACCACAAACGCAGTTGGTTCATCAACCAACGCGGCCACTTGGAACGGAACATCTACTATTGAAAGATCTGTCACATTCGCAGACGCGGACACCATGAGGCACTTCTTCAACGCAGGCGGCAAGATCAGGATCGATCCATCATGTGTGACGGGCATCGACGGAGACAAGGACACTGTGTTTGATGACCTAACAACGACTGCGACAGGAAACCTAGACTTAGGCGCCCACGCTACAACCAGATCTGGATCAGGCGAAACTTTAACAACAAATGGTCTAGCAAATGGATTCTATGACCTAAGCACATCATACACAACCTTATTGAAATTAACTTCAGACAACTCAGGTTACACATCAAACACAGTTGAGTACAGCGCCAAGTTAGACGCGGCGGTAGGAACGGCAGTGACGCTGACCATCAAAATGGTATCAGTTGACGCTGATAACGACGACACCTACACATCACCAAACAGTTCGGGTGTTCCAGCCAATCCAAACGAAGCACCGAGGATGACTCTGGCACTGATAGAGGTACATCCAACAGCAGGTGAGGGTCTTGCGTCAGCGATCCAAGTGAATTCCAACGCGGAAGTTTCAAACACAACATCGTAATAATTTTACCAGGTTGAAATCACACCATAATTATTGTATAATTGTGGTATGGACATCGGCGAACTAAAACGACAATCAGATCTTTCATACGATATTTCTGTTGCGAAACGTAATGCATTGGAAAAGGCTCACGCACGACTTTTGGTGGTGTACAACGAGCACATATTCCGTGCGGATGCGGAGACGATCAATCTTGTGAAAACACTAAGTGAAGTACACCCTTCACCATTCTACGTGTTGGACACGAATGACAATCCTGTCGAGATAGCTGAACCAAAACTATTTTTAAAAACATTAATCGAGAGAAACCAAGAAGCCATTAGTTCGTATCATCAAATGAGTAAAACGTTTGGAAAACGAGTTGACTAATGACAAAAAAAGGTGTATTACTGTTCTGCTTTGACACTCCGGATTTCAAGTATCACAAAATACTGGAGAAGTGTGTCCTCCTCATAAAGAGGAATCTCAAATTAGAAGTCACTGTCGTAACAAATTTTGAAACCTACAAACATATAAAACCATTGGGTTTTGTAAACTACAAATTCATAGAACCTGAACTGGGTAACAAGAAATATGGACTGGAGTGGCGCAACGTGGACAGGCACATGGCTTATGAACTTTCTCCATATGATGTAACTCTGGTCATGGACATAGACTACTTCCCGTTCACAGACAACCTGAAGCAGTTCCTAGATACCAAATACGATTTCCTGGTCTCGAAAAATGTACATGACCTCACCAACAGAAACAGTTTTGACACAAGGAAGTATAGCATGATCGACATGGTATGGGCGACAGTGTTCGTGTTCAGGAAAGGCAAGAAGGCCAAGCGCATATTTGACATGATCAAGTATGTCAAGCAGTATTACTCATACTTCATGGATCTTTACAGGGTAGTTGATAGGAGATTCCGCAATGACTATGCGTTCGCCATAGCTCTTGAACAGGCCAATGGGATGATCACTTATGACACACTGCCCATCACACTGCCGACCCTACCACCAGACTGCAGGGTGTTGGAAATAAACGACGAGGGAATAACATGGCAGTACAATGATCAAGTAAACTTCACAAAAAATCAAGACGTCCACGTACTAAACAAGGAGGTGGCCAATGTCTAGGGGTTTCCTATGGTTCGCGCAGAATAACAGTAAAACAGATTACGTCAAATTGTCCATCAAACTTGCACAAAGCATCAAGAAATGGAATAGGCATAACACTATCTGTGTGGTTACAGATTCAGAGAGTAAGTTCGAGAGTGAACACGTGGACGTGGTGAAGGTGCTGAAAAACGATGACAGTGAAACACACGATGTGAAATGGGCAAACGAATACAAGGCGTTTTCAGTAACCCCATTCACGCACACCATAAAACTAGAAAGCGACATGCTATGGAGCATCAACACCGATTGGTGGTGGTACCATTTATGGCAACATGATCTGGTGTTCAGTGTTGACTGTCTTAATTATAAGGATCAAGTTGTCAGGCAGACACCTTATAGGAATTTGTTCGCAAGAAATAATTTACCAAACATTTACAACGGGCTGATGTACTTCAGGAAAAGCACTTGGTCACAGAAATTCTTCAAAATAGCAGAATTAATCACACTTAACTGGCATGAAGTAAAGGCCAAACTTTTAATAAACTGTCATGACAGGTATCCAAGCACAGATGTTGTGTTTGCGTTGGCCTATAGGATAATGGATCCCACAAATAAATCATTAATAGACTACGAGTGGTTCAAATTTCTGCATCATAAACCCGCAGTGAACAATCTCACACGTGTCAAGGATCAAAACAATTATCTTTACCCCAACGCCGCTGGCAATTCTTTGTTTATTGGTGACAAAAGGCTGTCACGGGTATGGCACTATTTTCATAAGGAGTTGAATGTCAGAACTTCTTAAAGCACTACAAGGACTACAGCCCTTACCAAAAAAAGTACACAGCGTCACGATACAAGGACAAAGCCTAATTGTTACACTGGAGAAGAAACTGGAAGTGATGAAAAATGGTGAGGATGCCTACATGTGGAAATCACCAACGGAAATAATACTCAAACCAAAAACTAAACCAAAGACGCAGTATCCAATCTTGATGAAAGCAACAAAAGGATACCTGTTCCAGGACGGAGACATACACTGGCCCAACGCAGTGGTGGAAGGAGGAGAGGCATGGCTGACAGAACAAGAATAAGCGACCTCGATTTCGTCTACATCAGTTTCAAAGAACCAAACAAGGAACAAAACTGGGCAGACCTCAAGAACAAGGTGCCCTGGGCGAAGCGTGTTGATGGTGTGGTGGGGTTTGACTCAGCACATAAGGCCGCGGCGGAACTGGCGGAGACCGACTTCTTCATCAGTGTGGATGGTGATAACATAATTGACGAGAAGTTCCTTTTGGAAACAATGGATTGGACAAAGACCAACAGGAAGGCCGTGCATCGTTGGCGTGCCCGTAACAATGTGAATGGTTTGGTGTATGGAAATGGAGGCATAGTGGGGTGGTCGAGGGACACCTGTATGCGGATGCGGACACATGAGAACGCCGACAGCCAAGAAAACAAACTGGACTTCTGCTGGGGTGTGCCGCACGAGAACCTACACAACTGCTACAGCACCACGGTGATAAACGCAGACAAGTACCAGGCGTTCACGGCAGGGTATCGAGAAGGTGTCAAGATGAGCCTAGACAAAGGCAAACCCATAGCACCCTCTGAGTTCAAAAACAAGATCTGGCCACAGAACCTAAGGATACTGACCACTTGGATGACCGTGGGCGCGGACGTTGACAATGGTCTGTGGGCCATGCTGGGGGCCAGGATAGGTTGCTACCAGGCCGTTGTGGAGAGCCACGAGTGGACCATGGAGATCAGTGACATAGACCGTATGCACGAGGTGTTCGCCAACTACCTGGACGAACAGAACATACACGCGGACCTAGGCACATACGGTGAGAGCCTCAGACAGAGATTGGACATACCAGTCGCGGACTACGGTGTGGAGGACAGCAGGTTCTTCAAGTTCGTGATGCCACAACACAGGAACANGGGGGTGCAGGATCGTGAGTACAAGTGATTACAAGTCAGACGCNNTGAACGCCAAGGACAAGTTGGACAACACTGTCTCCCACCATGTGCCTGGCCAAGTGGAACCAGACCTCCCTACACCTGCCCACAGGTATGACCAACAGTTGCTACCACCCACCACTGCACGAGATAGACGCGACGAAACTGAAAGACAATCCAGCCG
>JGI11705J14877_10001426_pt1 | contig 13719 bp, 14 predicted proteins | sample Etolaghawater15m_FD_14877 | JGI IMG/M metagenome (IMG submission 14877) | reverse complement strand
AGGCAACGTGATCAAAATCATCTTTGACATGCGCCGTATAGCGCGAGCGCATCAAAGCCTCCGCGGTCAGAGCCTTGCTGGGGTCCGCCAAAATCGGCCCACAACACTCATCAAAATCTTTACCGGAATTACACGGGCACGCAGTCATGGCAGGCACTTTCTTTAAAGGGGGTGTTTGAAGAATCAATTTGGCGATGGCGACAATTTAGCCGCTACCGATCAAATTTGAAATCACTGTGTTGAGGAATGCATTCGGCGTCTTTCACAGGAACGGGTTAGATGGGGGGATATGCCTATGATCAGGTTGCACACGAAGATCAAAGCTGCATCGTTTATCGCATAATGTATATTATGGAAAATTGTGTTATATATTTTATATCAATATATTATGTGCGTTATCTTTGAATATGGCTGAATCTAAGAATTTGTAGCGTAACGGTTTTACGCATGCCGCATTGGCTTGCGGCTTTGGGGGTCTTGGCGTTAGCCTGCCCCGCTGCTCAGACCTCTATGGTCAGACCGTCATAAGCGACGAAGATGTTTTTGGGGAGTCTGGCTTGCACGGTATCGAAGTCAAGGCCGAAACCCAGGTGGGTAAAGTAGGCGCGTTCGGGCTGTACCCTTTCGCACCACTGGAGCGCCGTTTCGACGTCCAGGTGGGTTGGATGCGGTGTGGCGGCGAAGGTGCCCAGCATCCACACTTTGATACCCTTCAGCATTTCGAAGCCATCATCGTGCATGGAAATCAGGTCCGTGGTGTAGGCAAAGTCGCCAAAGCGCAGCCCGAACGTGGTCATATAGGCATGGTCTTGTTCAATCGCCGTCACCTCCAGGCCGCCCGCGTTAAACGCTTCGCCGTGGTGAAAAGCATGCATGTTGAGCGTGGTTTTGTAAAACATCGTGGCTTCTGGAGACAACGGTTCCAACACGTAGCCAAAGCGGCGTTGGATCGAGGCAATGGTCGCGGCGTCGGCAAACGCCTCGATGGGCGCGTTCATCAGGCGGTTGATACCGCGCAAATCATCGATGCCATGGAGATGATCGGCATGCGCATGGGTGTAAACAACACCGTCTAAGTGCTTTATTTCGTGGCGTAAAAGCTGTTCGCGCAAATCCGGTGAGGTGTCGACGAGGATGGATTTTGTCACCCCCTCAATTTGCTCTTCTACCAAAATGGACGGCCGGGTGCGGCGGTTTTTGGGGTTTTGGGGGTCGCATTTGCCCCATCCGGCCTCTACGCTGGGGGTGCCGGTGCTGGAACCGCTGCCGAGAACCGTGATGCGCATAGGCTCAGAATCCCTCAGCAGGTCGAGTGGCTTTGGTGAATAAACGATAGAAGTTATCGGTGGTTACGGTCTCGATCTCATCTTCTGAGACACCCTTGATTTCAGCCAATTTCACTGCTGTATAGCGGGTATAGGCGGGCTCGTTGGGCTTGCCGCGAAACGGTGTTGGAGCCAGATAGGGGGCGTCGGTTTCGACCAACAAGCGCTCCAGCGGCACATCTTTGATGGCGTCGCGGACGTTTTCGGCCTTGTTAAACGTGATGATGCCGGAAATGGAAATGTAAAAGCCCAGCTCAACCGCGTCCGCAGCGAATGCGGCAGAGGCGCTAAAGCAATGAATAAGCCCAGGAAAAGCCCCCTGCTTCATTTCATCTTTTAAGATAGCCATGGTGTCGTCATCGGCGTCGCGGGTGTGCACGATGAGCGGCAGTTGTAGACGCCGGGCCGCTTCGATGTGGACGCGAAAGCTTTGTTGCTGTTCGGCGCGGGGGCTGCGTTCATAAAAATAATCCAGCCCAGTTTCGCCAAAGCCGACGACTTTGGGGTGATCGGCCAAGCGCAACAGCTCCTCCAGCTGGACCATATCGCCTTTGCCCGCTTCATGGGGATGAACGCCAACGGTGCAGTAAATGTTGGGTTGCGCTTCAGCCACCGCCAAAACAGCGGGAAAACGGCTGAGCTCCGTGCCGATGGTCAATATGGCGCCGACCCCGGCCGCCTCCGCACGACGAACCACGTCCGCCAAATCGGCGAATTCGGGGTAGTCCAAGTGACAGTGGCTGTCGACAAGCATGGGCGATTGGGGGTTACTTCCCCTCCTCTTCTGGATCAACAAAACGCGGGAACACGCCTGCGGGCGGTGGCAACTGCGTGCCCGGCACCAGGGCGTGGCCTTCGCCCATGAAGTCAAAGCTGCGGTGTTCCGGTGAAATGGCCAACAGATCAAGCATCTTGGCCATGGATTGGGGCATAAACGGCTGCAAAATCAAACCCAAATGACGAATGCATTCGGCCAGCACGTAGAGCACCGTTTCCATACGCGGCGGATCTTCTTTTTTGAGCTTCCAGGGTGCTTGACGGTCCACATAGCCGTTGCAAGCGCGTACCACCACCCAGATGTCTTCCAGCGCGCCGTTAAAGGCCTGCACGTCCATGCGTTCGCGGGCTTGGTCTAAGGTTGAGCGCGCGGCGTCCAACATTTGCAAGTCGTCTTCGCTGAAGTCACCGTGATGAGGCACCGCGCCGCCACAGTTTTTGTTGACCATAGACAGCACCCGCTGGGCCAGATTGCCCAAGTCGTTGGCCAGTTCGCCGTTCATGCGAGACACCATGGCCCCATGGGAAAAGTCGCCATCGTTGCCAAAGGGCACTTCGCGCATCAAAAAATAACGCACCGGATCGAGGCCGTAACGGTCCACCAATTCGATGGGGTCAATGACGTTTCCGGTGGATTTGGAGATCTTCTGACCTTCGTTGGTCCACCAGCCATGGGCAAACACGCGCTTGGGTGGCTCGATGCCTGCGGCCATCAAAAACGCCGGCCAATAGACCGCGTGAAAACGCAAGATATCCTTGCCCACCATGTGCAGGTCGGCAGGCCAGTAGGTTTGGAATTCGCCATGGTTTTCATCGGGAAAGCCGACGGCGGTGATGTAGTTGGTTAACGCATCCAGCCACACGTACATGATGTGGTCTTCGTCGCCGGGCACCGGAATGCCCCATTTGAACGTGGTGCGCGACACCGACAGGTCCAACAGCCCGCCTTCGACAAATTTGGTGACTTCGTTGCGCCGGGTCTTGGGCAAGATGAAATCGGGGTTTTCGTCATAGAACTTCAGCAGCCGCTCGCCCCACGCTGAGAGCTTGAAGAAATAACTGGCTTCTTCAACCCATTCAACGGGTGCGCCCGTGGGCGCGGTAAAGACGCCGTCCTTGCCTTTGGTCAGTTCACTTTCGGCGTAAAAGGCTTCGTCGCGGACCGAATACCAGCCCGCATATTTGTCCAAATAGATTTCGCCCCGGTCTTTCAGACGCTTCCACAATTCCTGAACCGACAAGCGGTGGCGTTCTTCGGTGGTGCGGATGAAATCGTCGTTGGTGAAATTCATCGTGCCCAAAAGATCGCGAAACCGCTGCGACACTTGATCGGTGAAGGTTTGCGGATCGACGCCTTTGTCGTTGGCGGATTTTTCAACCTTCTGCCCGTGCTCGTCGGTTCCGGTGAGGAATTTGACGTCGTAACCATCCAAGCGCATGAAGCGCGCCAGCACGTCGCACGCCAGCGTGGTGTACGCATGGCCGATGTGCGGCACATCGTTTACATAGTAGATTGGCGTCGTCACGTAATAGCGTTTAGCCCCGGCCATCGCTTAGCTCTTTCTCTTCAATGCCTTAATCATTTCAACGCGCGGTTCGAACGGTGTTTTCAAGGTCCAGAAAGGCGTCCAGAACCACTTGCTTTTTGTCCAGGTTCAAACCGGTGGTGCGCGCCACCAAGTGATTGATCTTTTCCCACACTAAGAACCAACGATCAAGGCTTGCCTGGGCGGCCAGTCCTGCCATGAACAAGGCTTCGTCATCAGCCATGGAGGACGTCGCCGGTAATTTACCCGCAGCGGTCAAGATCATGCGTTCCAGCCACCAGCGTAACAACCCGGTGACGGTGAGAAAAGCCTCGTCGGCACCTGGGCGGGCGACTTTGTCGGCCAGACGGTGCAGGTCTTTGACGTTCAGGCGCGGCAGGGTGTGAAGCAGGCTGAGCAGCTCCGCGTAAAGCTCCAAGCCGCCCTCTTCCACCAAGCCCAAAGCGCGGCCAATGGAGCCGTCGCTCAGCGCCGCCAGGCGTTGGGCATCCGGCCCGGAGACTTCGGGCGCATAGCTCTGCACCAATTGAGTGATGCGATCTGCGCTCAGCGGGCGTAATTTCAAGGTACGGCAGCGCGACCGGATGGTCGGCAGCAACCGCCCCGGATTGTGGCTGATCAGCATCAGCAGGGCATTTTTTGGCGGTTCTTCGAGCACTTTGAGCACCGCGTTGGCGGCGTTCACGTTCATTTCGTCGGCGCTGTCGATGATCACCACACGAAATCCGCCTTCCGCCGGGGTCAGGCGCATAAACCCGCCCACTTCGCGCACGCTGTCGACATCGATAACCGATTTCAGTTTGCCGGTTTTTTCGTTGAGGCGGCGTTCAATCACCAACATGTCGGCGTGCCCGCCCGCGACGATGCGCTGATACACAGGGTTTGAAGACGAGACTTCCAAATTCACAGGGTCGGCTTTGGGCAAGGCGTCGCCAAACAGGCCCGGCCCGTCTTGATTCCCATTTTCTTTTTTGCCGTTGGCCAGCACAAAGCGGGCAAAGCGGTGCGCCAAGGTGGCCTTACCGATGCCTTTGGGCCCGGTCAACAGCCATGCGTGGTGCATGCGGCCAGAATTGTACGAATCCAACAGCACCTGCTCCACCTCTCCATGGCCTTGCAGTTGGGTGTTGGCAATGGGCAGCGGCGGCCAGTTGTCGGGGTCAAAACCGTCTTCATGGGCGAAAGCGGAGCTCATCAAAACGCCACTCCCAACTTGGTGGCGACCGCATCGTGGATGGCCATGGCAACGGCCCCGACGTCTCCGGTGGCGTCGATCACTTCGCAACGATGCGGGTCTTTTTTGGCAATTTCCAAAAAACCGTCGCGCAAACGAGTATGAAAATCCGTGCCCATGCGTTCATAGCGATCCTCGCCCTCGCCCCGGGACTTTGCCCGGGCAAGACCCGTTTCGACGGGCATATCCAGGATTAAGGTCAGATCCGGACGCAGATCGCCGACCACAAGGCGGTGCAAACGGCGAATGATTTCGCGGTCCATGCCATGACCATAGCCTTGATAGGCCATGGTGGAATCGGCAAAGCGATCACACAACACCCAGGTGCCCTCGGCCAAGGCTGGGGCAATAACTTTTTGAATGTGCTCATGGCGCGCGCCATAGTTCAGCAGCGCTTCGGTGAGCGGTTCCCAGCGGTTGGTATCGCCTTGGACCAGCAAGGTGCGGATGGCTTCCCCACCGGGTGATCCGCCCGGCTCACGGGTGGTGAGAACGTTGAACCCTGCGTGCTGCAAGGCGTCTTTGAGAAGATTGATTTGGGTCGACTTTCCAGCCCCCTCGCCCCCCTCAAGCGTGATGAACCGCCCCAGCTTGGTCATTGTTAATTGGACCCACCCCACAAAATATAATCCAGCGCCGCGCCCAAACGACCGACCAAGCCCAATTGTTCAACGCTGTCGGCGGCCAGCAGCGGCGTTTCTACCGGAGCAACGTCCGGCGCGGTGATGCGCAGCGTGCCCAGCCGTTGACCTTTTAAGATCGGTGCCGGAAGCGGCCCTTCGAAGGTCGCTGTGACCTTCATGTCGGGGCGAACCCGCTTGGGCAAGGTCAATGTCAGGTCGTTTTCAATAACCAACGCGACGCTGGGCTTTTCGCCCAACCACACCTTGGCATCGGTCACCACGTCGCCGGCTTTAAACAGCGCGTAGTTGTCGAATTCGCGAAACCCCCACTCCAACAGGCGCTCAGATTCCGTTGAGCGCATTTTTTTGGATGCCAGGCCGTTAACCACCAGCACCAAACGGCGGTCTTTGCGCTTGGCCGACGCAGCCAAACCATAACCGCTTTCTTCGGTGTGGCCCGTTTTCAGGCCATCAGCCCCCATGTCTTTGTAAATCAGGGGATTGCGGTTCGATTGTTTGATCCCGTTGAAGACAAAACTGTGCTCGGAATAATAATGATAAAACTCCGGGAAGTGTTCCACTGTCAGCTTTGCCAAGTGCGCCAAATCGTGGGCCGAGAGGCGATGATCGGGGTTGGGCCATCCCGTTGAGTTTTTGAACGTTGAATTGGTCATGCCCAACTCGCGGGCTTTGGCGTTCATTTCTTCGGCAAAGGCCTCTTCGCTGCCCGACAAGGCCTCGGCGATGACAATGCAGGCATCGTTGCCGGACTGCACGATGATGCCGCGGATCAGGTCTTCGACGCGCACCCGCATGGCGGGTTCCAAAAACATCGTTGACCCGCCTGTGCTTTCCCCGCCGTTGCGCCAAGCGTTTTCGGACACATAAAACTTATCATCCAAGGATAGCCGTCCGTCTTTTAAGCGTTCAAAGACCATGTACAGCGTCATCAGCTTGCTCATGGACGCGGGCGCCATCAATTCGTCGCCATTTTTTTCCAGCAACACCGTATTGGTCTCGGTATCGACCAAGTAGACGTGGCTTGCTGGGGTTTCCAGGGCGTGAACGGATGACGCGGCGCACACACAGGTGAAAGCGGCTGCGGTCAGAACGGAGATGTGTTTACGGTGAGAAATAAGCATTAAAGACGTCTTACAGTTGGTGATGAAGGGGAATCGGCATGACCTCAGGGCAACTTTACGCGCCCGGGAACGTTAGGGCTAGGGGCACGGCCTTTGTAGTCAAGAAATAAGCCAACATTATGCCAATGTGCAAAAAAATCAGTTGCTCACCGTCTTTTCCACCACCGTGCGGGCGTTGGCGTATCCGGCATCGACCACTTCCATCAATAAGGCATCGGCGTCGGCGACGCTGCTCAAAGGTCCGACACGCACGCGAAACAAATCGCGACCATTGACGGAAATGGGCGTCACGCTGACGTTGCCGATGGGGGTCAAATGCTTTTTCACGCGTTCAGCATTGCCGACATCCGAAAAGGCCCCGGCTTGAACAAAAAGCTGGGTTGGCGATACGGCCACCCGACTGATTTGCCCGACCGGGGCAATCTTGCTTGCGGATTGGGTGACGGGGGCGTCCAGTATTTGCGTTTGCGTGACCAGTTGCGCTTGTATGACCGGTGCGGATTGGGGCGCCACATACAGTTGGCCTGGCGCTTTTGCGTTGCGTTGATCTTCCAAAGGATCAGAAAGCGTTTGGCTGGCAACGGGCTCTGAATTCACCCCTTTAACAGAGATGGGAGTGTCCTTCGCGGCCAATTGGGTGCCGCCGGCCTTGGCGCGCTCGGCCGCAACACGGCTTTCGTTGGGCATGATTTGCACGCGCACTTTTGCGGTTCCGGTCTGTTCGACCCCCAACAATTGCGCCGCACGGCGGGAAAGATCGATGATGCGTCCCGCCACATAAGGGCCACGGTCATTGATGCGGATGACCAAAGACCGACCATTGTCTAAATTGGTAACACGGACAATGGACGGCATCGGCAGGGTTTTATGCGCTGCCGAAACGTCCCATTGGTCATAAATTTCGCCGTTTGCGGTGTATTTTCCGTGAAAATTGGGGCCGTACCAAGAGGCGATTCCGGTTTCGTCATAGGCCATGTCTTCTTCGGGGGTGTATACAACCCCTTTCACTGTGTATGGCTTGCCGACCTTGTAAGCGCCTTGAGATTTATTGGTTTCCCCCAATCGCTTTGCGGTGTGCATGACAAATCGGGTTTCCGCGCACGCCGTTAACAGCACTGCGGTCGCCACCAGGAGGCCGATTTTTCGAAGAATGTGATGTGAGGACATGCAAAGACTTTCAAGTCGGGCTTATGATCTGGCAACGTGTTGAATTATTTTGGCATGTCAGTGATTACAAAAGAGTAAACGAACCCGCGTGATTTTAGGCGCTTATAGCCCGCTTCTCACACTTTCCAGAAGTTCAAGCGATGGGTAACCATCCGGCTCTAAGCCTTTGGCATCTTGAAACTTACGCACGGCTGCGCGGCTGTTGGGGCCGATCACACCATCAGTGCCCCCCGTGTCGAATCCCAGCGCGGTCAGACGTTCTTGCAGTTCGATGCCTTCGGCGTGACTGATGCCGCGTTCGCTTTTGGGTCCAAGGGTCGTAAAGGCCGGCAGGCCCACCAGACGATCCGCCAGCTGACCAATGGCCAAAGCGTAGTTGATGGACTGGTTCCACACCATGATGGTGCGGAAGTTCCCGTAAACCAAAAACGCCGGCCCCTTAGCACCCGCCGGGGCCACGATGCTGGCGGTCATCTCTGCACTTGAGGATGGGATAGGCAAGCTTGAACCGTCGACGCGGCGCACACCCAAGGCCTGCCACTGCGGCAAGGTTTTGCGCACCTTTAGGACCGCCAGATTAAAATCAAAACCCTTGGGCAACTTCGCTTCCCGGCCCCAGATTTCATCGCCCTTCCACCCGGCTTTGCTGAGGAAATTGGCGGCGGACGCATAAGCGTCGCCTTGATTGCCCCAGATATCGATTTTGCCGTCGCCGTCATAGTCCGTGGCGTAGGCATCAAAGGTGGTGGGAATAAACTGAAAATGCCCCATGGCACCGGCCCATGAGCCTTTCATGCGTTCCGCCGAAATGTGGCCTTGGTCGATGATTTTGAGGGCAGTGAACAGTTGCTGGCGAAAGAATTTACTGCGCCGCCCATCGTGGGCCAACGTGGCCAGGGCGGCAATGGTGGGGAAGTAACCTTCCGCCAAGCGTCCAAAATCCGTTTCCAGACCCCAAAATGCGATCAAGAAGCGCGGCTGGACACCATATTTTTCACTGATTTCCGTCAACATCTTGGCGTTTTCCGCCAGTTTGAGCTTGCCGGTTTCAATGCGCTTGTCATTGACCAGATTGTCCATGTACTTGCGAAACGTCCAGGTGAATTCCGGCTGACGACGGTCCAACTCAACAACCCGGGGGATCGGTTTTAGTCCGGTTAACGCGGCGTCCAAGGTCTTGTCCGAGATGCCCTTGGAACGGGCTTCGGCGCGTAAATCCACCAGCCAATCAGAAAATGGCTGTTCTGCGGCATGCTGGTCTTCAGCATAAACGGGCACCGCTGCTAAAATGAAGACAGCGGTGAAACAAGCAATAATCAGCCTCGACATGTACAGTCCTTTGGAAAGAATCCTACTGCGTCACTTGTGCCACAGGGTTAGCGGCAGGAAAAGCACCTGCCGCCGGATTTGTTGACGGGCCTACCGATTGGTTTTTGAGCGGGGCGGGAAACAGCGTGTCGGTTTTTTGCCGCAGCCATGCGAAGGTCAACGCGCCCCATTCATACAGGGCCTCATAGGCGATGTTCAGATCCCCCGGCCAACTGGGTTGCCACGACATGGTCCGTCCGGATTGTTCACCGGGCATCGTGGCGTAATCGACAGGATAGGCCACTACGTTCCAGCCCGCCTTGCGGAACAGGCCAACTGCGCGTGGCATATGTCGTGCGGACGTGATCAAAACCCACGGTTTGAAACCCGGTTGGAGGTGTTCATAGCTGAGCCGCGCCCCTTCTTGGGTGTTGCGCGACCGATCTTCAAACCAGACAGCTTCGGTATTCATCCCCAAGTCTTGCAAAAAACGCTTCGATACGTCGGCTTCCGTCGGTTTGAGGTCAAAGACAAGCCCCTGCCCCCCCACATAAGCCAGTTGGGCTTCGGGGTGAAGGCGCGCCAAGCGCATGAATTCTGTCAGCCGTTCGATGTTGCCGCCGACTTGCACCTGATTGCGTTCTCGGGTCAGAACCGTATTCACCGAGCCGCCCAGCACCAAAATACCGGCGATGGGGTTGCCGTCATTCATATGGGCCGGGTCGGTCTGTATCGGGAAACGCTCTTCCAGCATGTTAAGAGCCCATGTTCCGACCGGAAACATGCCAAAGCCAACATAACACAGCAACACAAAGCCGAATAATTTACGCCCCTTGGAGACCCAATTATAGTTCAGCAGCAAAATGAAGCTGAGGATCAAACCCGCAATGAACAAAGATGTGGGATTGAGGGCAAATACCAACAGCTTTTTCAATAAAAACATCAGCGTGGCGGTGTCTAAAGAGGCTGTTGATGTGTCCAAGGGGTCCTCAGGGGTTGGCGCCGGCCAGCTGGAGCCGTGCGATCATGATTTGAAACAAGTCGCGATACTGCTCCAACCCGCGGTGTTGGTCAACGGCACGGAATTTCTTTTGGGTGTGTTGTAACAAAGACTGGCCAAACTCCGTGCGGACATTCACGCGGGCTCCCGCGTTGATCAGCACTTCAAAGGAATCGATGGACGCGCCGTTGACCGCTGTCACCAAGGCGGTCTGCCCCAATACATCTTTGCAGTTGATGTCGATGCCGTGCGCCAAGGCTTCCCGAACCTCGTCGGGTTCGTCCAAAAAGGCCGCTTCATGGAGTTGCGAACAAACCCAATCGGTGGCGCCCTTACTCCCGTGCGGGGTGAGCGTCGCCACAAGGACACTGAAAAACAAGATGGTGCGCGTTATAAACATGGGACCTCCTGTGTCAAACAATGTTGGTTTGTTACACGTGGGCGGTATTCCCAATCATTTCAACAAGGTTTTCTCGACCTTAAAATCGTTTGATGACGAAGCTGGTGATGTCGTCCGATTGCGGTGCGCCGTCGGTGTGGCCACTGACAAAGGCAAAGACGTTGTTGGTCAGCGCGTGTGCGGACAGCGAGCGGTTTTCCAGTAAGCAGCCCATCAAACGTTCTTCACTAAACGGATTGCGTTCCAGATCGAAGGCTTCGGTCAAACCGTCGGTGTAAATAAACAGCGCGTCACCCTTTTCGATGCGCAGGCTGTCTTGTTGGTAGGGCACGCCGTGTTCAAACCCCAATACCACCCCGCCACCGTCTTCAATGGTGACGATTTCACCGTTGTCACGCACCAGATAGGGGGGCAAGTGGCCGCCGTTGGCAAAGCTGAATTCCCAGGTTTCCGGGTTTAAAATCCCATAAAATGCGGTGACAAACATGCCGGGGATATTGTGCCCGATCAGCAACCGATTGACTTCGGACAGGCATGCCGCCGGGCCTTTTAAGGCGGGTGCGGTGGCGCGAAAGAGAGTCCGCACAACCGCCATGTAAAACGCCGCCGGAACGCCCTTGCCGGAAACGTCGGCGACGACAATGGCGATGGTGCCATCGTCCAAATCAAAAAAATCGTAAAAATCACCGCCCATTTCCTGCGCTGGGGTGGTCTGGGCAAAGACTTCCAGGTCATGGGAATTGGGAAACTGATCGGGCAAAATACGTTTTTGGATGCTGCCCGCCAAATCCATTTCGCGCCGAATGGCGGACAATTGCGCTTCGGTGCGCCACGCTTTGCGGCGAATTTCGCAATCTGCAAAAACTTTATCCAAAGTTGCCAGCAAGTCGTCCATGGACACAGGCTTGGTGAGAAAGTCAACGGCCCCTTGGTTCATGGCGGTGCGAATGGAGGGCAAGTCGCGGGAGCTGGTCACCGCGATCCGCGGCACACGCAAGCGCTTGCCCTTCATTTTTTGAAAAATGGAAAGTCCACCGATGTCTTTGCTGTCGATCGACACCACGGCAATGTCGATGTCGTCGAGTTCCGCCATAAGGCTCAAGGCATGCGCACTGTCATTGGCAAACACGAAGGCATGCTCGGCGTCACCGGACGCCCCGCCAAAATAGTCTCGAATGTGGCTTTCAAATTCAGGGTCGTCGTCGATAATCAATGTCTTGGGCATGGCCCAGGCGTCTCCATGTCATGAGGCTCTGCGGCCTATACAGGCAGTCTTAACACCAAATCGAGGTAAAACCAAAAGCTGCGAATGGTGTCAAATTTATGAAAGCAGTTGAATGTGCCAAAGGATCATGGCTGTATTCATGCAGGGCATCATGATTTGTTGATCGATTCTGGTTCGTTCCGTTTGATTTCGGCCCATACTTTTTCAGCGTTTTTCCCGAGAGGTGGGTTATGACGAGTACAATTGCGGGCACCGTTGACGGCAAAATTGTCTGGTCTGATGACATGAGTGTCGGTTGCTCTGCGCTCGACGATGACCACAAGATTCTCATCCAAGCGCTCAATGATTTTATTGAGGCGCTGGAAAATGACGAAGGTGTGTTTGTCACCGATGGTATCTTTATGGTTCTGTTGGATTACACCAATTATCATTTCGCCCGTGAAGAGGCCATAATGAAAGCTTGCGGCTACGCCGGGTTTGAAGATCACGTCAAAACCCATGGCGAGTTGAAAGAGCAGTTGATGGATGCGCGCACCCGCTATATGCGCAACCCATCGCCCGACCTAGAAGATGAAATCCGTGATTTTTTGCTGAGTTGGTTGCAAAGTCACATTTTGGTCCGCGATATGGATTACAAAAACAAGGTCGCCGCGTCGGGTCAAGACCTTGATATGATTTTGGCAAACGTGTGACTTTTCGCCAATTCCCCCGCCTTCCCCTTCCGTTTTATTGAAAGCACATCTGCATGGGACAGGTTGTTAAATTTCTCGGCTTGTTGCTGTTGGGCATTGGCGGGACCCTGGTGATCTTTAGCCATTTGTCCATGGGCATGGTCTATGGGTGGGATAAATTGGCCGAACAGGTGGCCTCTGATCCAACCGGAACGATGCTTTCGATTGTCGCCTTTGTTCCCGGGGGGATCCTGTACGGTCTTGGCATATGGGTTGAAAAAATCGGCAAGCGTTCAGATGAAAAGTGGGCGGCCCTGAAGGCTCAAAGTGACGCCGAAAACGCCGCGCCAGAAAACGTCGATCAAGCCGAGTCTTGAAAGAACTCCAACTGCCAATCCATCTCATCTTTGGTGAAGGGATATTCCCCGTCTGAGCTGCCCTGCACTTCACGCGGCGGAATCTTGGCAATGCGCTTTTGCACCAGCACCGCTGTTTGCATGGACAGGTCCGCCTTCCAACACAAAGCCACAATTCCTTTGACGCTGGAGAGTTCAAAAATTTTTGTGATGGTGCTCAAGCTGATGCCGGATCTCAGCGCCATAGCGGTTTTCACAAACACCCCATCGCCACTGTGACAGGCTTCGCGAATGACTTTGTCGTCAAGCTGGCCCTGTTTAAAGAGTTTTTTTGCGCGCTCCCCGGGCGGGCCGCCTTCTTCGCGGGTGCGGGTGCCCTCTGCGGCTTCCATACGACGCTCAAATTCTTCACGCACCGCTTCGGCGGCGTTGTCCCCCAAATCGGCGCGCAACGCCAGGGTATCCAGCAGGGAATCGGCGACATATTCAGCCAACCGCAACACCGCCTTGCGCGACAACTTCGGCCGTCCGACCAGGGGTTTATGCCACGGTTCGATATCGCGGGCTCTGTCGACGATGCGGTCCAAGGTATCTTCGCGAATTTGTGCCGATTTGTTGCCCAACATGATGCCGATGGCATCAATATCTTCGGAAAAATAGATCGCGTCGCTGATGTCTTCGCTGATGTTTTTGCGTTTTGAAATGATGCTGAGCGCACCCAAAACCGGTGTCGAGGTGATGATTTCCAGCAGATCTTCGTCGGACAAAACCGGCGAATGTTCCAGCACCGGCGCGCACACCACCAATTCAACATCGCGGGCCAGCCTGCGGATCACTTCGGGCGGTGCATTGGCGATGTCTTTGAGGGTTTCAGACAAAATACGCCGCACCCGAGTGGCTTGGTCCTTGGCCAAAAGTTCCAACACATGGTGGGTCAGTTCGTG